>Ga0209624_10002676_pt1 | contig 13057 bp, 10 predicted proteins | sample JacPinW_OM2H0_O1_FD_188565 | JGI IMG/M metagenome (GOLD analysis project Ga0209624, IMG submission 188565) | Forest soil microbial communities from Algoma, Ontario, Canada - Jack Pine, Ontario site 1_JW_OM2H0_O1 (SPAdes) (version 2) | ecosystem: Environmental > Terrestrial > Soil > Boreal...
TCCTTAGATTCGCTGATTACGACGGCAAGCGTTCCCTTCTGCACGAACCCGGCACCTCCAGCGAAACCTACTTTACCCACGAAAGGAATCAGCCTCTGGCTGCGATCCTTGGGTGGCTGGGAATCAGAAATCGGAAGGTGGAATTCAGCATCCTCCGCCCGAATGATTCAAAGGAAGCTTATTCTGAGGCACGGGAGTCACCGGGTCGCGAACCAGTCTCAATCGTCACCCTCGACGTACGCGGGAGGGCGCGCTTGTCGGGTTCGTCTGTCAGTCCACTGAGGCAGCGGGAAGACCGTCGCACTAACCCCGCCACAAACCAGACGCACAAACACAATGCAGTTAAAAGGTTCTGCTTTATAAAGTTGGTGCCTCGCGCCGAGGGAGTCCGAATTCCTCAGCTTGCCGGCCTGCGTAAAGCGGCGCCAAGTATTCTGCCAGCCCCGGATTCTTGTACAAAAGCAACAATCCGAACTTTCTTTGGATCTGTGCCGGGCTTGAGTTTCAACTGAACAGCCTCAGCAAAGGCCTGCCCCTTCTTTAACTTTCCTATTTTCGTGATCTGCTGCACAACGGCAACATGGGTCAAGTGTCGGCCCCCGTTTTCGCCGTGCAAGACTTGTGACTCCACACGATCGAGAACGACTGCCGCGTAGACGTCGGCGTTGCGTTTGTCGGAATTGCCATCCGCTTCTATGCGCGTTTGAAGAACGGCTGGATTTCCGGCATCAACGATCACGTCTCCGATGCGTACCGGAATCTTGGGAGAGGCGACGGCTTCCTGGAAGACTTTGATCTCCTGCTCCCGATTGTCAAGGCGCATTTCAGCAGTTCCGTCCACGATGATTTGGGGAGTGTATGGCGTCTTTAGCCCAAGTGCACTTACATAAGCAGACTGACGTTCAGTCAGCGCAGCTGAGGAGTTAGGATCTTTCCAGCCGTCATGGTCCCAATAATCCACATGTTCGCTGAGGACGATCAGGTGCGCGTCGGGAACGGGCTGTGTAGCGTCCAGTTTCTCGAGGAGGGCATCGGCAGGGGGACAACTGGAACAGCCTTCAGAAGTGAACAGTTCGACGAGAATGGAGTGACCATCCGCGTCGGACCTTGCAGCAACCGGCGCTTTATTTTCTATTTCCTGACCGCGCGAGTCGGCGGCAGGCGCCGTTTGCAAAAGTAAGAGACTGCAGAATAAAACCCCACACATTGAACACCGCACTGCGCTACCTCCATGCCATGTCAGACAATTATTCGGCGGAAATATCCTGGTTGCAATAACCACTTGACCGGATTTGGTGCTGACCGCATTGGCCTCTCCCCTGAAACCTGGTCTTATGGAGCCGGTCGAAAGTCGAAGTAGGCCAGGTTCATGTTTCCTTCGGTGAGGATGCGGATGGTGAGAACATTTCTGCCCGCGTGCAGATAAAGCTTTACTAAATCATGGGCGATGTTCCAGTGATGCCACTGCCGCCAGGCAATCGGATCAGAGGCGTCAAAAGTGGATGCGATTATCAGCGGGCGAGTTGCGGCCTTTCCATTCACATCGATCGAAATGCTTCCGCCGCGATTTGAGGTGTAGAGAAGATCCGGGTTGTAGGAACCGCTGTGAGCTACTTGAACCGTGAGGTTGAACCATTCTCCCGGTTCGGTCCACCCGACATAGAGCTGATTTTCCGGAGGCTGAACAACGTCATAAGGACTATTGTCAATCGAGTCGTGGAACTTTGTGTACGAAATATCGACGCCCTCTTGCATGCGAAATTCGTTCTCGTAGCTTCCGTCCGCCGGATTGAGAATGCCACTGCCATTGTTCTTGGTATCGAAGTCATGGTAGGCGATGCCTTCTCCACCGAAATCGTAGTAAGCACACTGAACTTTGCCGGGAATTTCTTGAGGGCCGCTCTGATGGCGGCTATCTCGATACGGAGTCCCCTTGTAATTCCGCAAGAAATCCTTCTGCGAGACTCCCGCGAGGTGTTCTGTGCAAAGAACAATTAGAATCGCCGAGGATAGCCAAACCACCGCTTTTCTCTTCACAGTTACGCGCATAAGCTGGTCTCTGAGCTCGTAGAAACAATCGCCAGTTGTCGGCTGGCTTCGGCGCGGCCACTCGGGGAAGGCTCGTCACCTTCGGCGTCACGGACGCAGGTATGGAGGTCACTTCGCCCTGGTCGTCGATCGAGCGGCTGATTCTCCGGCTTGCCGAGGGCCACAACGATCCGTTCGCGGATCCCTATCTCCGGCTGTTTGGGGTCTCGATGGCCCGGGTTGGCACCAGATCCCGATGCTCCACGCTGTACGCGACCAGCGCGCCTACCAGACAAAAGTCCCCACCGATTCTGCGGGCAACGCAGTCTGGAAGGCCTTCCCGTGATACTCCACGGCGAAGCTCTTCGGAAAATTACCTGTGTTCGAAACCACCAGCACCACTTTGCCCTCCGGGGTCACAAAGGCGACACTGGCCAACTGTTCCATCTCACTCGACGCGACTCGCACCGAACCCGGGGGGACAAACTGCGAGAAGTGCTCGAGCACATAGTAAGCAACATTCTTGGTCACGGAATCTCCATCCAGCGTGATGGCTCCGGAACATCCGGTGCATCCCCCGTTGTTAGTATGCGGACCGTTCTGCGGATCAGCCGCCAAATTCCACAGCAGCACGTTTCGGCACCAGTTCCGCGTTGCGCCGATCATCACCCGCTTGACCGGCTCGGCAATTCCAAGCGGCCCGGAGCGCCGCTCCGTCACCGATTGCTCCGTTAAATACAGGTTCTTTTTCGGATACGTATCGTGCACCTGTGTCAGCAGGCTTGCATCCCCGCCATAAAGATGAAATGCCGTTCCATCCACATACTTGCTCGCGACCGGATCTCCGAGAATCGACAGCGAATAGGACAGAACATCCGGGTTGTGATCGTAGAGCAGAATCTTCGTCCGGATCCCCGCCTTCTCAAACGCAGGCCCAAGATCCTTCGCAATAAACGTGTCCTGTTGCTGGCCAAACATCACCATGCTGGGCGTGTTCTTCGGATTCAACGGCTCATTCTCGACCGTGATCGCGTCAATCGCGATTCCTTCGGCGCGCATCGCCTCGATATACTTCACGAAATACTTCGCGAACGCTCGGTAATATTCAGGACGAAGCTCGCCGCCCTTCACGTCGTTGTTCGTCTTCATCCAAGCCGGAGCCGACCACGGCGATCCCAGGATCTTGATCCCGGGCCGAATTGCCAGAATCTCCTTCAGTACCGGAATCACATCCCCGCGGTCTGGTTCCAGGTTGAACTTCGTCATCTCCGCATCGGTCTCTCCCGGCGGCAGATCATCGTAGGAATACACACGCTCATTCATATCGGAAGAGCCGATGCTGACGCGCAGATAGCTCACCCCGATCCGGTTGTCGCCGCTGGTAAACAACTCCTTCAGCAGGGCCGTTCGTTGCGCCGTGCCCATGCGCATCAGCAACTGTGCGCTCCCGCCTGTCAGGGCAAAGCCAAAGCCATCGATGGACTGGAATTGCTGTGCATCGTCCACCGTAAGCACCGGTAGCTGACCTGCTTCGGAAGAAAAGTGCAGCGTGGCCGCTTGCGGCGACACCAGGGCAGTCCTATCGGGCGTTGTCAGCCACAGGTGCGCCTCGCGCTCCTGCTGCGCGCTCGACAACAAGCAAGAGAGCAGCAGGACACAAGACGAACACAGCAGCAATTTCAGCTTCATGAGATCTCCGATTTAGAAACGCCGTACCCAAGCTCGCCGGTCGGCTCGAGAGTTACCTGTTTGTCCCTTGTACCTGCCGGACGAGGATGCGCACATGTTTCCAAGATGTGTATCCAGACTCCGTCGTCCCGCCGATGCTGAAGGAATCCGTTGCCAGGGAATCGCAAAATCTGCCGCCCGAGAAAAACCGCTGCGCTACTATTTCACGCCCTCGAAGGTTTTAGACTTAAACGCATCGTACTGTCAAGACAAAATATCGATATTCTAGAGGGGTACCCTGGGTATCTAGTTTTTTGAATGTTCGGGTTGACGGCTGGGATACAATCGCGTTCCGTACACTTTACCAGGAGTCAGACGCCTGGCAGCTACTGGGTACGTCCGGCAGCAAATGAAATCGCAAGGAAAAAAAACGCATCGGGGCAGCAATTCGGCGGTCACGCTGAAATCAGTGGCTGAGCGCGTCGGGCTAACCGCGAGCACGGTTTCGGCGGTTCTGAACAACTCTTCCGCGGCTCGCTCCGTTCCAGAGCAGACCAAGAAGCGGGTCTTGAAGGCGGCAAGGGAACTTAACTATCGGCCGAACTTTTTGGCCCGTTCCCTGCGGGCGAACCGCACCTACACGATCGGCGTGATCCTGGAAGAGATTGGCGACGCCTACGGCTCGGTCGTCATGAGCGGCATCGAGCGTTATCTCAGAGAGCATAATTTTCACTTTCTTACGGTGGCTCACCGGCACGACAAGAAATTGCTCGAAACCTACTCCACCATGCTTTGGCAACGTGGGGTGGAAGGTTTTATCACCGTAGACACTTTCTTGACCGAGAAGCCGCCTCTTCCAACTGTGGCAGTGGCGGGCCATCGCAAACTCAAAGGCGTGACCAATATCATCTTGGACCATCGCCGCGCGGCTTTGCTGGCGCTAGGGCATCTGTTCGATCTGGGCCACCGAAGAATTGCTTTCATGAAAGGCGCGTCGCTGAGCTCTGATTCCAAAGAGCGCTGGAGCGCGATATGCGAGATCGCTAAGGATCTGGGGCTTCCGATTAGGCCAGAATTGACCGTACAGCTAGAAGGTTCTGACTCTACGCCCCATCTCGGATATCCCTTTGCCAAGGAATTGCTTGCGCGTAAGCAGCCTTTTAGCGCACTGTTCGCCTACAACGATATCTCTGCCATCGGCTCCATCTACGCTTTCCAGGAAGCCGGCCTGCGAGTCCCGGACGATGTCTCGGTCGTAGGCTTCGATGACATTCAAAGCGCCGGGTACATGAATCCTCCGCTCACCACCGTGAGACAACCACTGCAAAAAATGGGAGAGATCGCGGCTCGAATTCTGCTCGACCGAATCGAGGGACGAACGAAGTACATTTCGGAATTTACGATCGAACCCGAGCTGGTGGTGCGGAAATCCACATCGTGCCCAAGATAGACAATCGTGTCTAGCATGGGTGCACCGCCCACCCCAGGCCATCGTTATCGGTCGTTTCAAGAGCGCTGCCAGAATCCGGGTAAGTGGCCTCTTCAGGCTCAAAAAGTGCGTTCTTGTCAGCCCAGTGTTTTACGTTGTCGGGAGAGACTCCCGTTCCCATTGTGCATCGACTGCATTCCCAAACGGGGATGCGAAAAGCAGAGCAATCACGACGATTGACGATTGCTGGAAGCGGGTTGCCTCTCACCGCAGGGACGTTCTGATGTAGCGGATGGGCGCCAGCACCGGCGCTCGCGGCGTCTCAATGGGTATATCCGGCGAACCAGCTTGGGGCGAAAATCCGGAGGGGCAGAGCGCTCTTGGACCGGCGTTGATTGTGCTGGCGTTTAGCGAACCCCTGCGTGGCGCCGTCAGCCTTATAAGATGGAAGCAGAGCGGCAGCGATCACGGCCACGCCTGCGAAAAGACTTACCATGCTTTCATCGCAGAGAGAGATTCTGCGGTATTGCGTGAGTGATCTGCAACTGTTATGAGTTGAGGCTTGGACGCTGGTGGCCGTGGGGATTTGGCGAAGATACACTATTCGTGCTTCCCCTAGTCGTGTTCAGCTACTCCGAGAACGAGGCACCGAGGAGTTTCGAGCAAGTTTGGCAACACCTCTCCCGCCTTCCCCAAATAGCGTTCCGTAAATGAAGAAGCGTTTGCAGGTTCCTCTGGTCCCACGTAGATCGTCGGTACCCGACCTTTGATATGCGCGACAAAGCTCGCCGCTGGCTCCACAACACCCGACGTTCCGACGGCCATGAAGATCGTGCATCGCGCCAGCGCATCGTAGATTCGATCCAATTCAAACGGCACTTCGCCAAACCAGCAGATGTGCGGGCGAATCTGGCCGCTACATTCGCATCGGGGAATCTCGGCGGGCGGTTCGTAGAGATTCATGTCGTCAAAAGGAAGGCGGGTGCAGGTGTCGCAGCGGCTCTTGAAAAGCTCCCCGTGCATGTGAACAACATTTCTTGATCCGGCTTGTCCGTGAAGATCGTCCACGTTCTGAGTGCAGACGAAGAGGCGGTCGTGCAGGCTGTCTTCAAGGGTTGCCAGGGCGAAGTGCGCAGGGTTTGGTTTGGCTGCTGAAGCGACACGCCGGCGCAGGGAATAGAACTCCCACACCAACCGGGGGTCGCGGCGCCAAGCAACAGGCGAAGCAACCTCCTCGATTCGATAGTTACGCCAGAGGCCCTTCACACCCCGGAAAGTGGGAATGCCGCTTTCCGCGCTCACTCCCGCTCCCGTGAGAATGAAGACATGGTCGGTGGAAGAAACTGAGAGCATGGATGAAAGGATACGACGGGACTCCGAATCAGGTCGATCCGGCAAGCGGAGCAGTGGATCTGCCGGTCTGAGGACTCGATATCTTTCCGATGGGTTAAGCGACCTTATTTGCTGGATGCTGCGGCAGAGGCCTTCGGAAGTTCCTTAACGATTTTCCTCAACGCAACCAGAAGAGGCTCTGCCCCCTGATCCAAAGCGAGGTCAGCTTTTGTCAGAAAGGCGGCAGCTCCGTCGCTGAGCAATCGGTCGGAGTTGGCTTGCGAGAGTCCAGTCAGCACCACGACCGGAATCGCCGCGGTTACAGGCTCTTTCTTCAGCGCCTTCAAAACGTCCGGCCCACTCATCTTTGGCAACATCATGTCGAGCAAAATGAGGTCGGGCAAATTCTCGCCAGCCATGAGCAACGCCTCATCGCCGTCGCCTGCGAAGGTCATCTCATACCCCGCATGGGCCAATGCCCGTCCGGTTGCGAGTCTCAAGAACTTGCTGTCTTCAACAAGCAGGATTTTCACACAACAACCTCAGCCGTTCGTATGGTGTACATCGGCGGCACCTCCTACAAAGACTATCCCATGACAGCCTTCTTGGACACTAGAGTAACTTCACTGCCCTCCTTCGTGAGCCGACTAGACTGTAAGGTAAAAGTGCCTTACAATGGAACTTGCCAGCCAGGAAGAGATTTATGACCACCCTCACAGTTACCAGCAAAGGCCAGATTACGCTGAAGCGGGATCTGTTAAAACATCTTGGAGTGGGTCCCGGGGAGAAAATTGAAGCCGACAAATTACCAGATGGCCGGATCGTCGTGAGAGCGGCTGCGCCGAATGGCACGATTTCCGATTTCATCGGCTGTCTCGCACAAGAAACGGGCCCGAAACTGACCATCGACGAAATGAATGCGATCGCGGCTCAGGAATGGGCAAAATCTAGATGAAAATCACCGCCGACACTAGCGTGCTCATCCGGGCAGCTGTTCAAGACGACGCCCGTCAAGCCCGGCAAGCGGCAAAGGTCATGCAGGAGGCCGATCTCGTAGCCGTGCCTATTCCAGTTCTCTGCGAATTTGTGTGGGTTCTTCGACGAGGTTATAAAAGGTCTGTGGCTGATATTTCCGATGCGATTCACCGCTTGATGGACGGTGCTAACGTTGTGATGAATCGACCGGCGGTCGAGGCCGGGCTGTCCGTACTCGGTGCGGGCGGGGATTTCGCGGACGGCATCATCGCCTATGAGGGGGACTGGCTGGGGGCGGAAGAGTTTGTCTCCTTCGACTCGAAGAGTGTCTCTATATTGCAGTCCCAAGGGAGTCGTGCCCGCTTGCTTGGCGTTTTAGGCTTGAAAGCGCTCACAGGTTTCGCAAATGGAGACCCGCCAGATCGCAGCCGTACAGCTCAAGTGACTGATCACTCACGGCCGGAGAAATCTGCGTAACCAACACGTACCACGCTGGCCGGCCGAGGCGAGTGTCCGTCTCTCAGTTCCGTCTCGGCTGCCGCCTGCGCTTCGGTCCAAGCGCCGTATACCTTGCGGCCGTATGCGGTCAGCCATGTGTAATCGCCCAGGAAAGCCGGCTGTTGGGTTTCAAATGAATTCTCTGCCCAGGCATAATTTACAAACGTTTTCCCTCCATCGGTGGAACGCGCGAGCGTGAAACCTGTCCTGCGATTAACCGGGTCGTCGCGCCGATCGTAAAACTGCACATACACATCGCCGCTGACTGGGTCGACAGACATCCATTGAAAAAACTGGTCAATGCCGTCGTGAATGGGATCATTGTTGACCCGCACTGGCCTCGACCAAGTGCGACCGTCGTCTGCCGAGGACGCGCAGAAAACGTCGACGTCTCCATTGCGGTAATCGCTCCACGCCACGTATAAGGGCTCCGCGTGTTTGCCCTCGCGTCTGCCCACACCAATTTGCGGGAACCCCATAGCGCGAGATACGCCTGGAATGCCGCCCGCACCACCGAAATACGGCGGTGCTACATCAATCACCGCGTGCGAGGGCGCAAATGTCTTGCCTCCGTCGTGTGACTGGGTGAAGGTTATGGTGCCGCCATCATTCCACACGGCGTAAATGCTTCCGTCAGTTCCGACCGCCCCCACAAACCCTACTAGGCCGCCGTTATCATCACGCGGTAGACCGGGATGCGTGCTGATGCGCATCGGCGGTGCGAAGGTCTTTCCCCGGTCGCTAGAGCGCGAAAACAATATGATGGATTTATCGAGTTGCCACTCGATCCATCCGACGTAAACGTTGCCGGCGTAGGGACTGTGAGGCCGGGCATCCGCGAACACGCGTGGCATATCCTCCCACTGAATGTTCAGTTCGTTACCCTGGAAAGCCTTCACCGTGGCAGCATCTTTGTCCCAGGTTTCGCCGCCATCGACCGAGCGGCGTACGAAAATGCCGTTTCTACCTGCGCCATGTGCCCAGTACGACGGGCTGCCGAGCTTGTCGAAGTGCAACGTGGCGAGATAAAGGTGACCCTGGTTGTCGAATGTAACCGACACATCTCCGCCACCGCGCCAGCCCTCGACCGATGGAAGGTCGGCCAAAGCAAATGTCTGACCGCCGTCGGTGGAGTATGCAATGGTCGCCGGCTGAAATGCAACCACCACTTCGTTAGCGTTGTTGGGATTTACTGCGATCGAGGGTTCGTTGGCGCGAACGTTGGAAGGTGAGACAGTCACGATATGGCGGCGCGGCGCCGGGGGCAGCGGTGACTGAGCCAAGCTGACGGTGCCGATCAATAACACGCCAAGTTGAAAGACGAATTCTCCCCGCATCAGTTCTCTTTCTGGCTGAAACAAAGAATTAGGACAAAGTAGGATATTGTATATAAAATACCCGTTCTTCCAAACTGTCTTTTTTTCAGTCGAGCGGAGATTGTCGTGAAGATAGGCGCGACCTCTTTATTACGCAGCTCAATCTTGATGTTATGCGGACTCCTCCTATTTCCGTGCCTGTCCTACGCGCAAGAGGATGGGGGGGTAGAGCAGGGGCATCCGATCGGCAAGGTCTCGACGCAAGCAGACCTGATCGTCATCGAATTGGACGAGGGTACGCTGGGGAAGGCTAACCTATTCGACCTTGTCGGTCACACATTGCGTTTCACCCCGGAAGGTTCCCGCTATCGCGTTGAGAGTGGAGTCTTGCAGTGGGATTCGGACTTCGGTGCTGAACTCGCGGGCAGCGAAGTCACTCTCCATCAATTTGCCTTTTCTTTCTCTGGTGAGCGCTGGAGTTCGTTCCACGTCGGCACAAATGGATCGATCCGCTTTGGAACCCCAAAACTGGAGAAGAGTCTCTTCCCGGCTGGTCCAAGTGACGGAGGCGTATCGATTGGCCGTTTCGATCCCTTGGCAGAAGCGGCCAGCGCAATCATCGAGAGCGCTCCGGCGATCTGCGTGTTCTTCAAGCCGCGCCTGTCCGGGTCTCATTACGTTAAGGAACTGCCCGATCGTGTGGTCATTACATGGGATCTCACGGAACCCTTCGGCAATATCCAGGACTTCACCTGGTTCAAGACGATCAATCGGTTTCAGGCGGTGTTGCATCGCGACGGGTCCATTGCCTTGTCTTATAAAGAGCTTGCGGCGAAGGATGCCATTGTTGGCGTCTATCCTCTGCTCGCGGGCGCGGATAAACCTTTGGCAAGCCTCAGAGCTGAGCCGCATCCAGAGGTTGCCGCACACCTGGATGTTCGGAATCTCAAGCTCTCCGTTGTTGACGGAATCCTTCTGAAAGTCACGTTCGAAACGCGCGGGCCAGTGCAGGCGGAGGGTAATGTCGCCATTGACGGAATTACTTACCGTGCCTTCTTCGATGCGCACCAGTCGCCGCTCGCGAGTGCCAATGCTGCCCACCCGACGCTTGCCTGGACGGCGAGGGGGCTTGCACGGTACGTCCGCTCACCAAGGTACGTTGCCTTCGGTCCCGGCGTGTTGCGCAAGGTGAAGGTGGCGGGCAATACGATCACGTTGCAAGGGGTCCTCCCACCGGCGATGCGAGCGGTTGAACGGGTTGCTGTCTCCGCTGAGGTTGCCGTACCGGGAAATCCCGCGCCGATTGAGCGGTTGGCACCTCATGTGTTTCGGTTCACTGGAATTCGGAATCCCGAGGAGCACCTTTCTTCGCTGACGCCCAAGGACGGACCCTTTGCCGTGGTATACGAATCCTTCCATTATCTGTCCTTGCCCCGGCCTCAGGATCTGTCCTGCACGGTGATCAATGGTCTGGGCGACAAGTTCGATTTCCTCGCGTACTATTCCGATTTCCGCATTGACAATCAGGAAGCCGGCACTCCGAGTGACGGTCCTAAGGCCGGCAATGTGTTGGGAACCGGGGAGGGACAACACGACCTGAAAAGTTACTGCTCCCAAGGCAGGTTCCAGTGGGGGTACGTGCAGCCGGTATATGTGGGATCGAACCAGATGCAGGAAAGACCACCGGCAGGAGCGCCCGTCGGAAACGATCACGACATCACATTCTACACTCACCAGCTGGAGGAGAGCTCTCCGGATCGCAAGCTTCTTCCCTACAATTACGCGATGTCCCAGCTCGGGCATGAGATGGGCCATCGCTGGGCCGCGTTTGTCTCGGCAAAAGTCAACGGGGAAACAGTTCCCCTCGGCCCCGTGCATTGGGCGCGAGGCTTGCAAGCTCCCGTTGCATTTCCTTATCAGCGGCCCACCGAAGCATCGGCCATGGGCGGGGGCCTCTGGCAGGACAACTTCGATGGAACGTACACGCAACTCGACGACGACTATTATGTGCCAGCGACGGGCTATTCCTATCTTGACCTTTATTTGATGGGATTGATCTCTGCCGCTGAGGTTCCGGACTTCTTTATGCTGAAGAACCTCGTTCCTGCTGGCAAGGACACGAATGGGCACCCGATATTCAAGGCCGAGCGAACGAAGGTGACAATTCAAGATGTGATCGCCTTCGAGGGGCCGCGCTTACCCGATGTCGATCACTCGCAAAGGAATTTCAACACCGGGATCGTCCTGGTGGTTGAACACGGGCATGCACCGAGCCACGATCTTGTCGAAAGAGCTGATGCAATCCGCCAACGGTGGATCGACTATTGGGAGACGACAACTGGACGGCGCGCGCCCATGACGACAAATCCGCGCTAAGCCGGGATCGCTCAAAACACGAACCCGCCGTCGCGAATCGACCAGGCAATGGGCGCTGGCATGATTGCCACAGTTTCTCGTCCGTAGTTCGTTGTTGCCTGTTAGTATTCCCACGAGAGGGGTAGGCCCGGTTACATCACTTCCTACAAGCCAACTTCCCATTCCTCATCCCTGGAGTCTCGCTTCGATTACCACCCTTGTCGGTGTCAGGGGAGGGGCATTCGCTCGTCGGTGAGAGTCGTACGCGATCCCGGTCAATACACTAAACACTGTATGGGCTGCTGTTGGGGCTTCGTGCATTCTATGGCAGCGGATAAACGTATCGGTGCCTCGATTTGGAGGACTGATCCCTGCGGCTAGATTGTATTCGTTTTGACAGTGATCGAAGCAGCGGGCGATACACCCCAGAAATCTGTGAGGATCGGTATGAGCTCCGTCGAAGTCTTAATCGTCGATGATCAAGCACGGTTTCGGCGCATGGTTCGATCCTTGATTGAATCTCGGCCGGAGTACCGCGTCTGTGGCGAAGCTGGTGACGGAATCGAAGCCGTTGAAAAGGTCCACCAACTACGTCCTGACTTAGTGCTCATGGACATCAACATGCCTCGCATGGATGGCTTGGAGGCGACACGAATCATTCGGCGTGAGAGTCCTGATTGTAATGTCGTCATTGTTACTCAGAACGATGCGACGGTTGCTCGTGAACAAGCCCGCATCGTCGAGGCAAACGGCTTCGTAACAAAATCTGATTTAATCCGAGATTTGCTTCGGGAGATGGGGAGGGTGGCAATGGAAAACAATAGCAGCCTGGACGAGACAAAAAACGCAGGGGCTAACGGTGAGCCCTGGTGCGGTCTTTTAGCCGGCGCTGCGCCGCGCGATCACATCGTCCAGCTTTATCAGGATCAGCAATTTCTCAATCGGGCGGTCTGTCGCTTTGCGGCTGCGGCGATTGCCAACGGCGAAGGGGTAATTCTAGTTCCTACGATCGCACATTGGGATGCTTTTCGGCCCCGATTGGAAAGTGAGGGCGTGGATGTGAAAGCCGCGGAAAAGCGCGGACAACTAACGATTGTTGACGCGGACAATCTGCTGCCCACCTTCATGCGTGACGGAATGCCGGATTCGCCTGTTTTCCTAGGTTTAGCTGCAAACGCCGTTTCACAAGCTCGCGGAGAGGGCCGTTATCCGAAAGTGCGCTGGTGGGGCGAGATGGTTAACATTCTTTGGGAGCGCGGTGACGTTGCCGCGAGTATGAATCTCGAAGATTTGTTTGACCAACTCGCACATGAGCAAGATATTTCGATCTTCTGCTCGTTCTCGATGGATAACTTCAACGGAGACGTGCACGCTCGTATGCTGCCGAGACTCAGCGAGAATCACTCCCATCTTATTCCCGTCGAAGATTACTCTCGGCTTGAGCGAGCCGTGTCCG
>Ga0209624_10002677_pt1 | contig 13055 bp, 12 predicted proteins | sample JacPinW_OM2H0_O1_FD_188565 | JGI IMG/M metagenome (GOLD analysis project Ga0209624, IMG submission 188565) | Forest soil microbial communities from Algoma, Ontario, Canada - Jack Pine, Ontario site 1_JW_OM2H0_O1 (SPAdes) (version 2) | ecosystem: Environmental > Terrestrial > Soil > Boreal...
GATCTTGGGCAATGCGTTCGATCGGCCTCGTTTTGTAGCCGCTCGAGGTCTTGATCGTATTGCCGTGCATCGGGTCTGAAACCCATAAAAGCTTCCGGCCTTCGCGTTTGACCGCGCGCAAGAGCGGCGGCAGCGCGGCGTCAAGCTTGTCCGCGCCGAAACGGCAGATGAGCGTAAGCCGGCCCGGCTCCTCGTCGGAATCGAGGACCTCGATCAACCGCATAAGCTCGTCCGGGCTCAGCGAAGGCCCGCATTTGAGGCCGATTGGGTTTTTCAAACCCCGGCAGAATTCGACGTGAGCGCCGCCGAGCTGGCGCGTCCGGTCGCCGATCCAGATCATGTGGCCGGAGGTCGCGTAATAGTCGCCGGAGGTTGAATCGAGCCGCGTCATCGCCTGTTCGTAGCCAAGCAGCAGCGCTTCATGCGAGGTGTAGAAGTCCGTGGACCGCAGTTCCGGATGGGCTTCGGCGTCGAGGCCGATAGCGCGCATGAATCCGAGCGTCTCCGTGATCCGGTCGGCAAGCTCCTGATAGCGTTCGGATTGCGGGCTATCCTTGACGAATCCGAGCATCCAGCGGTGGACGTTCTCGAGATTGGCGTAGCCGCCATTGGCGAAGGCGCGCAAAAGGTTGAGCGTCGCCGCGGACTGGCGAAAGGCTTCCAGTTGCCGGCGCGGATCGGGCTCGCGCGCCTGAGCGGTGAACTCGATGTCATTGACGATGTCGCCGCGATAAGCCGGAAGGGTGACCCCGTCGATCGTCTCGAGGTCGGATGAGCGGGGCTTCGCGAACTGCCCGGCGACGCGCCCCACCTTCACGATCGGCGAAGCGGCCGCGAACGTCATGACCACCGCCATCTGCAGGAACACCCGGAAGAAATCGCGGATGTTGTCGGCCGAATGTTCGCCAAAGCTCTCGGCGCAATCGCCGCCCTGCAACAGGAACGCCTCGCCGCCGGCCGCCTTGCCCAGCGCTCGCTTGAGCTTGCGCGCTTCGCCGGCAAAAACCAGCGGCGGATAGCCGGCAAGCTGGCGCTCGGCGTCGGCCAGCGCAGCGCGGTCGGCATAGACCGGCGCCTGCGCGATCGGTTTCATCCGCCAGCTATCGGGGGTCCAACGTTGGTTCAGCATGTTCCACGCCACGGGCATAGCGGCGGAGCGCCGCCTCTTAATACCAAGCGCCCTATATACAGTGCGGCGCTTAAGGCCAATATGCCGTTTTTCGAGCCGCGCCCACATTTTATCGAGCGCCTTTGGCGCGGAACCGATCCTCAGCGGAGCTGAACGCGGACCGCCTCAGCGCCAACGGCCCTCATTCCCTGGCCACACTTATGTCAGGGGCGGACGGGTTCTTCATACCCACGACGTGGTAACCCGCGTCGACATGGAGAATGTCGCCGGTAACGCCGCGCGACATGGGCGACAAAAGGTAGACAGCGCTCTCGCCGACCTCCTCGATCGTGACCGTGCGACGCAGGGGCGAATTGTATTCGTTCCATCGCAATATGTAACGAAAGTCGCCGATGCCCGAGGCGGCAAGCGTCTTGATCGGGCCGGCCGAGATCGCGTTGACGCGAATGCCCTTCTCACCGAGATCGGCCGCAAGATAGCGAACGCTGGCCTCAAGCGCCGCCTTGGCGACGCCCATGACGTTATAGTGCGGCATCCATTTCTCTGCGCCATAGTAGGTGAGCGTCAGCATGGAGCCGCCGTTCGGCATCATCTTCTCGGCGCGTTGGGCGACCGCGGTGAATGAATAGCAGGAGATGGCGAGCGATTTGGTGAAATTGTCTTCGGTCGTATCGACATAGCGGCCCGTGAGCTGATCCTTGTCAGAGAAGGCGATGCAATGGACGATGAAGTCGATGGCGCCCCACAACTTTACGGCTTCCGCGAACACCGAATCGATCGAGGCGCCCTCTGTGACGTCGCAATGACCTAGCACGTGGGCGCCCAATTCTTGCGCCAGTGGTCGCACGCGCTTTTCCAGCGCTTCGCCCTGAAACGTGAACGCCAATTCGGCCCCCGCGGCCTGGGCGGCTTTGGCGATGCCCCATGCGATTGAACGACTGTTCGCCAGGCCCAAGACGACGCCGCGCATCCCGCGCATGACGCCCGCGGTCGCGCCGACAGAGAGGGTTTGTTCCATCAAGGCCTCACGCGTCCTGGACGGCGACCATTACGCCGTCCCAGCGTCGGGTTTAGCGTCGCTCAACACGCATGGGAAGGACATGGCTTCCGTCAACCGTCACAAAATGTGTGGGTTTGGTTGTACGGTGCTTGGAACCTGTGCGTCTTCAGGCTAGAATTATTACTCGGTGTTAACGCTTGTTGAGGCTCACGCAAACTCTCGGTGACCGTAGTGCCGCCGTTAAGCGATCATTTGGGGGACCTGTCTGACCTGCGCCAGTTCGGGGTGGCGCTGACGCGAGACGACAGGCTCGTGCTTGATCACGCTTCTGCGGTCGCCCTTGTTGATCGCCTGTTCAGGCAGGCTTCGCTCGAGGCGGTGAGCGCAGACGTTCGATTCGACACAGACCGAGCGGATCGCGACGATGCGCGGGTGCGCGCCTTTGGCCAATTTGTTCGACTTCATCGCCGACATGTTCGTCGTCTAGCCCTCGATGATGGGGAGCCTGTATGGGACGAGAATGCGGAAACCGGCCGCCGCAAAGCGCGGGCGAACGAGATCGGCGCGGCGGCGGCAGTCCGCGCGCTGCCTTTGGAGCTCAGGGAGGCGTTGTTGATTGTCGTTCTAGCTGGGTTCACCCACCAGGAAGCAGCTTCGGCTCTTGATGTCTCGCTGGCCACGCTGATTGCACGCCTGACGAAGGCCCGCGAGCGGGTTACGGCCTTAACCCGCCCGCTTGCGGCGGCGGCGTCCAGGACGGCTCCGCATTTGCGCGTCGTCAAGTGATGGAGGCCTGGCGCACCGCGGATCTGCACGCCTACGTGGACGACTGCCTTGGGCCTGACGAGCGTCTGGCGTTCGAGCAGCAGATGACGCAGGACGCCGCGCTGGCGCGCCGCGCCGCGCTGTGGCGGGCACAAAACAGCGCGATCCGCGCCGCCTTCGACGGCGAAAGCGCGAGAACCTTTTCGATGAGCATCGTTCGTCATCAGAACGAAACTGCGAGCAAGGCTGGACGGTCCGCTGCGGTCGGTGGCAGACCGTCTCGCGATGGCCCGATGCGACAATTATCGCCCGCAAGTGCGGAGGCCTCGCGATTTTCGGCGAAGGTCGCCGCGCCCAACGTATTTCGACCCTCGCTCGTGTGGCGGGTGGGACTGGCGGCGTTGTCCGTCTTCCTTGCCTTCGTCTGGGCGCCCGCCGCGACCGTTGTCCCGGCCCAAGAGCTTGGAGAGGCCAGCGTTGCGGCTTTCCAGGCATTCGCTCGCCCGGGAGTTGAGCCGGTCGAATTCCCGACCAGCGACAGGACTGAAGCGCAAGCATGGCTAACGACGCGGCTTATGCATTCCGTCACCCTCCCCACGACGCCTTCCGCAATCAGGCTTATTGGAGCGCGGATCGCTCCTTATCCGGGCAGCCCGGCGGCGTTTCTGGTCTACAAATCGCAAGACCGGCCTGTCGGCTTATTGATCCAGTCTCTTGATGCGCCTGCGACCAGAGGGCCGCAACTTCTTGCAGCGGCGGATGGCCGCACCGCCGCGGTATGGACGTGGCGCGGCCAGGGATTTGCTCTGGTCGGCGACCCAGACGCTGCGTCATTGCTAAAGATCGCGACCGATTTTTTCGACCCGCCGGTCGAGGCCGCTCAGACCGCGCCGGAGCGAGGCTGGTAAGGCTTTTGATCCCGCATCTTCTGCATCAAGGCAGTCAGTTCAGCGTCCGGCACGTTCGGCAGAACGATCCGAAGCGTCGCCAGCAAATCCCCGGCGGCTTGCTCGGCGCCCCCTGGAAGACCTTTGCCCCGCAATCGCAGTACGCGACCGCCGTTAGCGCCCGGAGCGATCGAGACTTCGACCTCGCCGCTTAAAGTTGGCGCCCGCACGCGCGCGCCGAGAATCGCCTCGTAGAGAGTAACCGGCAGCTCCAGCCTGAGATCGCGCCCCTCCACTTTAAATAGCGGATGAGCCGCGTATCGAATGGTTACGATGACGTCGCCGGGCGGCCCACTGCGACCGCCGGCATGCCCCTGACCGCGCAATCGGATGGACTTTCCCTCTTCGATGCCGGCGGGGACTGCGACGTCGAGCGTCTTCCCCGTCGGCAAGGCGACGCGCATCGAGCCGCCATGGGCAATCGTCGCAAGGGGAACCGCGACCGAGACGGCGATATCCTCCCCGCGGCTCGGCTGGCTGCGAGCGCGGGTGCGCCCGGCGCCGAACAGTTCCGCCAGGATGTCCGGATCGATGGAACCGCTTTGGGTCGAAGAGCCCCCAGCGCCGAAGTCGAAGCCGAAATTGCGAAAGTCGCGGGGACCGCCCCCCGGCTGGCCGCCAAAACCGAAGCCCTCGAATTGCGGCGCGCGCGGCTTGCCTTCCGCATCGATCTCGCCGCGATCGAACGCCTTGCGCTTCGTGTCATCACCAACGATCTCGTAGGCAGAGCCCACTTCCGCGAAACGCTCTTTCGCCTTTGGCTCCTTGCTTTGGTCGGGGTGGTACTTCTTGGCGAGCTTGCGAAACGCGGATTTGATTTCCGCCGCGCTCGCCGTCTTGGATACGCCAAGAACGTCATATGGATCACGCATCTATGAGCCCATCTCTCGGCCTTAGCCTTCATGAAAAGCGCAAAGGCCAGTGTCTCGTCCGCACATTTGGCCCTTCGTGCGGCGGTCCGCAAGATCGACCGGCGGGAGCGTCGGTTCGCCATCAGCCGTGGGTCGCGATATTGTCTGCATTGGCCTTCCTTTTCTTCTTCGGAGCGTTGGTGTTTTGAACGATTTGAGCACGGCCGACTTCACCGAGGCCACGGATCCGTTCGCGTTGTTTAAGCTTTGGCTCGAGGAAGCGAGGGCCACGGAAATCAACGATCCGGAAGCGATGACGCTCGCCACCGTCGACGCCGACGGGTTGCCCGACGCGCGGATGGTCCTGTGCAAGGGCGTGGACACGCGCGGCATCGTCTTCTACACGAACATTGAGAGCGCCAAGGGACGCGAACTTGAGACTCAACCTCGGGCGGCGGCGCTTTTCCACTGGAAATCGCTGCGCCGCCAGGCCCGGTTTCGCGGCGCCGTCTCCGAAGTGGCCGCGGCCGAGAGCGACGCCTATTTCGCCTCCCGGCCGAGAGGGAGCCAGATCGGCGCCTGGGCGAGCGCGCAATCGCGGCCGCTCGCCTCGCGCGCCGATCTCGAAGCGGCGGTTCATGCTTACGAACAGCGGTTCGCAAGCGCCGAAGTGCCTCGACCGGAGTATTGGCGCGGCTATCGCCTCGAGCCGGTCGAGGTCGAGTTCTGGCGTGATCGACCCTCCCGATTGCATGAGCGGATTATGTTTACCCGCTCGACGCCGGAATCGACTTGGAAAAGACGGCTCCTCTATCCTTGATTCGAGCCGGTTTCAGACGCTCGCTGCCGCTCAGGAACGCATCGCTCGGGGTGTAAAGCGAGCGTCGCCGCGGCGCTCGCGCCCCGAAATAAGCGGGAGTAAACGCTAGTAAACGCGAATAAACGTTAGTAAATTTGCTTGCATTTACTAGCGTTTATTTTTTCGGATTGAGACTTTTCAATGAGTTACGCGCGATTCAAACAAAATTTTTCTCCCCTCCGTCTTCCTTACCTCTGGCCGCCTCTCGAACGCCCCGCCCGGATCCGGCGACCCGATTGTTGTAGCACGATTTCCGCTGTTCGAAAAGAGATTGTTTGGGAATCTGTTTTTCCGCCGCCGCATGCGATTGGTGGGACAGCCGGCCCAAACCGCGCCGCCGCGATAGCGGCAGCCCGCGATTGATACTGCGGTTCACGTTTCGATTGACGTTGCGGTAAACCTTGCGGTTGACGTTGTACCGGCGGGGCGAGTGGCCTAGGGATTTCGCCGTGAGCGCCGCGCCGGCTGGGGAGCGGGAGCATGCGCAAGTCCAACGCGAAACACGAACCGGCAAAAGACGCCTCTGGCGCTCCCGCAGCATACCTATCCGCAGACGAGCGGCGCGCCGCAGGCAAAGGGCTGCGTGACGCGACGCCGCGCGCCGCGCATGGCGGTTGGAAGTCGCCCGAGGATCGGCGCGATCCGGTCGAGCTTCTGCGCGAGGCTAACGAAGGCCGCATCCCCGAACTGATCCCGTTGCGCTTCTCCCGCATGGCCCAATCGCCTTTCGCCTTCTACCGCGGCGCGGCCTCAATCATGGCGGCGGATCTGGCGTCGACCCCGACGTCGGGACTTCGCGTTCAGGCCTGCGGCGATGCTCACCTGATGAATTTCGGCGGTTTCGCCACGCCGGAGCGCAACATCTTCTTCGACATCAACGATTTCGACGAAACTCTGCCGGCGCCCTGGGAGTGGGACGTCAAGCGGCTCGCGGCCAGCATTGTTATCGCCGCTCGTCATATCGACCTGCCCGACAGCGCGGGGGCGAAGGCGGCGACAGAGTCCGTGTGCTCCTACCGTGAACGAATGGCGGATTATGCCTCGATGCGCCCGCTGGACGTCTGGTATGACCGCATCGATCTCGACCGCGTTCTCAAGGTCCTGCCGTCCGGAGCCGAGGTTGAGCGGGTAAGGCAAAGAGTCGAGCAGGCGCGCCGGAAGAGCCTGCCCGAAAGCCTGTTCCCGAAACTGGTGGAGCATTTCGGCTCGGCGCCAAGGATCAAGGACGCGCCGCCGCTGATCTTCCATCCCACGGCCGAACAGGCCCCGGGGCGGCAGGACCGGATATGTCGAGGCGCTCGAAGGCTGTCGGAAGTCGTTGCCCGAACATATTCGCGTGTTGTTCGACCGGTTTCGGCTGTTCGACCTCGCGATCAAGGTCGTGGGCGTAGGCAGCGTCGGCGCCTATTGCGCGCTTCGGCTGTTTATGGCGGCCGATGACGATCCAATTTTCCTACAGGTCAAGGAAGCGCGAAAATCCGTGCTCGAGCCTTACGCCGGCAAGTCCCTGCACAAGAATCAGGGCGAGCGGATCGTGGCGGGCCAGCGTCTCATGCAGTCGGCAAGCGACATTTTCCTTGGCTGGACGCGCGGAATGATTGGCCGCGACTATTACTTCCGCCAGCTTCGCGATGCGAAAATCTCCGCGATCCCGGAAGACTGGGACCTCACCACTTTGAAGGAATTCGGCAAGCTCTGCGCCTGGGCGCTTGTGCGCGCCCATGTGCGATCTGGCGACCCGGCGAGGATTGCTGGCTACATTGGCTCCAATGCGACATTCGACGACGCGGTGTGCGAGTTCGCGGTCGAATATGCCGACCAGAACCTTCGCGACTATCGTCGCTTTGTCAAAGCGATCCGCGAAGGTCGAATCCCGGTCGCGTCCGAAGACTGAGCCGGCGACGATCCAACGGTTCAGGCTGTGTCGAGGCGACGTCGAAACCGGCGGATGCCCTGCCGGTCTTCTTGGCGCGCCATCCGGCCTGCCGGATGCGAAAAGAGCGGTCGTCCCTCTGCGGCATGCGACCGGATCCATCCGTCCGCGCGCAAAGTCACTGCAGATAAGTCCTTATACCTACCTCGACGTGGACATCGGCCGCCCAACACGGGGATGGCGGGGATAAAATTCAGTTGACATGCTTAGTGCGGCATGAACTACTAAACGTTTAAGATCGCGCACCGCGACGAGCGCTTTGAAATCGCGGCCAACGCGACTGTTTAGTAACGGCTGGGAATGCCCGGCCCAAATCGGAGGAGCGACAATGAGGATGAACAAGACGAATCTATTACTGACATGCGCTGCGGGAACGCTGGCGTTGACTCTCGGGGCGGCGTCATCGGCGCAGGCCGAAGGCAAGTCGCTCACGATGTGCTGGGCGGCGTGGGACCCGGCGAACGCGCTGGTCGAACTTGACAAGGACTTCACCGCCAAGACCGGGATCGAGATGAAGCACGAGTTCGTCCCTTGGACGAGCTACGCGGACCACTTCATCAACCTGCTCAACTCGCGCAGCAGCGAATGTGACCTGATCATCGGCGACAGCCAATGGATCGGCGGCGCGGCGGAGAACAAGTGGTACGTCAAGCTCAACGACTTCTTCGACAAGAACAACATTTCGATGGATACATTCTTGCCCGCGACAGTCGTCGGATATGCGGAATGGCCCAAGAATACGCCGAACTATTGGGGTCTGCCTGCCATGGCCGACGCGGTCGGCTGGACCTATCGCAAGGACTGGTTCGCCAAGCCGGAGCTACGCGCGGAATTCAAGGCGAAGTACAATCGCGAACTCGAGCCCCCCAAGACCTGGGACGAACTGATTGAAGTCGCGAAGTTCTTCACCGGCAAGGAGATCGACGGCAAGAAGGTCTACGGCGCGTATGTCTTCAGCGAGCGAGGCTCGGAAGGCATCACGATGGGCGTCACCAACGCGATGTACAACTACGGCTTCGACTATATGGACCCCAAGAAGCCCTATCAGATGGAGGGCATCGTCAACTCCGCCGGCGCGGCCAAAGGCATGGACGTCTACAAGGAGCTGTTTACCTGCTGCCAGCCGCCGGGGCTGACGAACGCCTACATGCAGGAAGGTCTCGACGCTTTCAAATCCGGCCAAGTCGCGATGCAGATGAACTGGTACGCATTCTTCCCTGGCCTAGCCAAGGACCCGAACGTCGGCGGCGACAAGATCGGGTTCTTCAAGAACCCGGCCGGTCCTGCGGGCGATTTCACTCAGCTTGGCGGTCAGGGGCTGTCGGTTGTCGCGGCTTCGAAGAACGTCGACGACGCGCTCACCTATGTGAAGTGGTTCGCGCAGCCGGAGGTTCAGCAGAAGTGGACGGATCTCGGCGGCGCTTCGGCGTCGAAGGCCGTGCTTGACTCGGACGCCTATAAGAAGAGCGCCGCCTACGCGCCGTCATTCGTGGAGTCGATGGGCATGGTCAAGGACTTCTGGGCCGAACCGTTGTACGTCCCGCTCCTCCTCGATATGCAGAACCGCGTCCATGATTACGTCGTCGCCAACAAGGGTACGTCGAAGCAAGCGCTCGACTCGTTGGTCAAGGACTGGATCAAGGTGTTCAAGCAGGAAGGCAAGGATCCTTCCTGACCGCGCGACGGCTGGCTTTCTGAAACCCGGCCCCGGCGGCGCAATCCGCCGGGGAGAGTCGATTGGTCCAGACGCGGGCAGGTTATGACGGTGACGAACAACGCAAGAGGCATCGCTGAAGGAGTGGCCTTCCGGGCGCCGGCGACGGCAGTGCGGGTACGCGGCCTCTCGGATCGGGCCGTCGCCTGGCTTTTCATCCTGCCGACGATGCTGTTGCTTCTCGCGATCAACATCTTCCCGCTGATCTGGGCAATCCGCCTATCGTTCACCGGCCTGATGGCCAACCTGCCGACGCCCGCCCGATTCATCGGCATCGACAATTACCTTGACATTCTGACCGACGAGGACATTTGGGCGAACTTCCAGATAACCGCGCATTTTGTGTTCTGGACGATCGCGCTGCAGGTCCTGGTCGGCTTAGGGCTTGCGTTGCTTATCAACCAGAAATTCCGCGGCCATAGCTTCTGGACGACCGTCATTCTTTTGCCGATGATGTTGTCGCCAGCGGTCGTGGGGAACTTCTGGACCTTGCTGTTCCAGCCGCAGATCGGGCCATTCAACTATCTCATCGGCTTTTTCACCGGCGCTGCGCCGAGCTCGTTCACGATGATCGGAAGCGTCGCCCTGGCGCCATGGACGATCGTGCTCGTCAACACCTGGATGTGGACGCCCTATGTCATGCTGATTTGCCTGGCGGGATTGCGCTCGATCCCAGACTACATCTACGAGGCGGCGGAGGTCGACCGCGCCTCCCCATTGAGGCAATTCGTGTCGATCACTTTGCCGATGGTCCTGCCTTTCCTCATGCTTGCCGTGCTTTTCCAGGCGATCCAGTCGTTTGTGATGTTCGACCTGGTCAATCTGCTGACCTCGGGCGGACCAGGATCGACCACCGAACTGGTCTCGATCACGCTGAAGCGCGCCGCATTTGAAAAGTGGGAAACCGGCTATGCCTCAGCGCTCGCTGTCATCCTTTTTGTCACGATATTCGGCGCGGCCAACATCTACGTGAGGGCGCTCAACAAAGTGAAACAGCAATGAGCGCGGTCCAGTCCCCCCGCCCCTTCTCAGAGCCGTCGCCGCTCGTCCGTTGGCTGGCCGGCGCCGTCGTCGTCCTTTACGCCATCATCACCATCCTGCCTCTGGTGTGGATCGGGGCGACCGCCTTCAAGTCGCAGGAGGACGCAATCGCGTACCCGCCGAAGGTGTTCTTCAAGCCGACGCTCGAAGGATTTGTCGATCTGTTCACGGTGCAGACGCATCAGTCGCACGATTTCATCGCCAAGCTGCCGCCACCCAAGACATGGTACGAGAAGATCGCCCGCGACCGCGACATGGTGATTGCCGGTCCGTCGCGGGTCGTAGAGCGCTTTCTCAATTCGCTGATCATCGGCTTCGGCTCGACCCTTCTCGCGACTTTCCTCGGGGTTTTGGCCGCATACGGGTTTTCGCGCTTTCGTGTGCCGCTCGCCGATGACCTGCTGTTCTTCATCCTGTCGACGCGGATGATGCCGCCGATCGCGGTCGCGGTCCCCATTTACATGATGTACCGCTGGCTGGGCCTCTACGACACGAGGATCGGAATGATCCTTTTGTACACGGCGGTGAACGTGTCGCTCGCGGTCTGGCTGCTCAAGGGCTTCATCGACGAGATTCCTCGCGAATACGAGGAAGCGGCTCTGGTCGACGGTTACACGAGGCTTCAGGCGTTTCGAAAGGTCGTGCTGCCGCAGGCGGCGACCGGCATCGCGGCGACCGCGATCTTCTGCCTGATTTTCTCGTGGAACGAGTATGCGTTCAATCTACTGCTGACGAGCTCGGACGCGCAGACGATGCCGCCCTACATCCCCTTCATCATCGGCGAGGGCGGGCAAAACTGGCCGGCGGTCGCAGCGGGAACGAGTCTTTTTCTGCTGCCGATCATGATTTTCACCATCGCGCTGAGAAAGCATCTTTTGCGCGGCATCACCTTCGGAGCGGTGCGCCGATGACGATGAAGATCGAGCCGACGAAAACAGACGTGTCGGCATGGCGGCGCCCGTTCCGCCGGGGCCCGTGGGAAACGCTGGCGACCCTTGTCATCTCCATCGGCGTCGTCATGCTGTGCCAACCGTTCTGGCTCGTGTTGTACAGCTACTCGTTCATAACGATTCTGACCGGCGTCGCGATGTTCGTCGTCGTCACGAAATTCCCGGATTAGGCGCGGACTCATGGCGCAGATCAGGGTTCAATCTCTGCACAAGTCTTTCGGCGATTTCGTCGCGGTCAAGGACTCGAACTTCACCGTCGAGGACGGCGAGTTCTTTTGCCTGCTCGGTCCGTCCGGCTGCGGCAAGACGACCACCCTGCGCATGATCGCGGGGCTGGAATTGCCGACCTCGGGTCGCATTCTGCTGGCGGGCGAGGATGTTACGCTCAAGCGCGCCTCGGCCCGCGACATCGCTTTCGTATTCCAGCTCTTCGCGCTCTATCCGCACATGAATGTGCGACGAAATATCGCCTTTCCGCTGGTCTCGATGGGCGTGAAGCGCGCCGAGATCAAGTCGCGCGTGCAGGAAGCCGCTCGCATTCTGCGGATCACCGAATTGCTCGATCGCCCCGTGTCGGGTCTGTCAGGGGGCGACCGCCAGCGTGTCGCTCTCGGGCGCGCCATTGTGCGCCAGCCGCTCGCGTTCATGATGGACGAACCGCTGGGCGCGCTCGATTCGGAATTCCGTCAGGTGATGTGCGGCGAACTGCGCGGACTGCACGACCGGCTCAAGGCCACCACCGTCTATGTCACACACGACCAGATCGAGGCGATGTCGCTTGGCGACAAGATCGCGGTGATGAGCCATGGCGTGATCGAACAACTGGGCGCGCCGCAAGAGATCTATGATCGTCCGGCGTCGGTCTTTGTCGCGGATTTCATCGGCTCGCCGCCAATGAACCTGCTGACCTTCCACGACTCGGTGGAGCTAGGCCGCGCCAGAGTCCGGCTCGGCGGCGGCGAGGTCGCCGTTCCGGCGCCACGCGAGGCCCTGTCGGCGCGCGATCTGATCCTCGGCGTGCGTCCCGAACACGTGCGCCTGAACGATCAAGCCCCGCTGCGCGGCGAGGTTTTCGGCACGGAATATCTTGGCACCACACAGATCGTCACCGTCACCACCCCGCACGGCCTGGCGAAAGCCCGATTGCCCGCCAATCTCAAGGTGTCGGTCGGCGACCGCGTTGGGCTCGAATTCCGTTCTGACCGCATCTCGCTCTTCGACGCCGCTTCCGGCCGCGCCATCCTGACCGCGCTCCATGATCATGCGCGCGCGATGGAGCTCGCCCATGGCTGAGGTGACGCTCGAGGGCGTTTCGAAACGCTTCGGCGCGACAAGCGCAGTCTCCGATCTGTCGCTCACAGTCGACGACGGCGCGTTCGTGGTGCTGCTTGGGCCGACTGGCGCGGGCAAGACCACGACTTTGCGCCTGGTCGCCGGCCTCGAGAAGCCGGACGCCGGGCGGATCCGCATTGCCGGCCAGGATGTCACCAGCGCCTCGCCTGCGCAGCGCGACGTCGCCTTCGTATTCCAGCAATATTCGCTCTACCCGCATCTCTCGGTGTTCGACAATTTGGCCTTCCCGCTGCGCTCTCCCGCACGGCGGTCGCCCGAACCGCGGATCCGACAGAGGGTGAACGAAGTCGCGGCGCTGCTGCGGATCTCCGAGAAGCTGGAGGAGCGGGTCACCAGGCTTTCCGGCGGGCAGATGCAGCGCGTGGCTATCGGCCGCGCCCTGGTTCGCTCGCCGTCCATCTACCTGATGGACGAGCCGCTTTCCTCGCTGGACGCCAAGTTGCGGTCCGAATTGCGCATCGAACTTAAGCGCATCCAAACTGAGCTCGGCGCCACGATCCTCTATGTCACCCA
>Ga0209624_10002678_pt1 | contig 13054 bp, 12 predicted proteins | sample JacPinW_OM2H0_O1_FD_188565 | JGI IMG/M metagenome (GOLD analysis project Ga0209624, IMG submission 188565) | Forest soil microbial communities from Algoma, Ontario, Canada - Jack Pine, Ontario site 1_JW_OM2H0_O1 (SPAdes) (version 2) | ecosystem: Environmental > Terrestrial > Soil > Boreal...
GCAAGAGAATCCCCGTAATGAGAAATCCCGATTGGACGAAGAAGAGATCGACACCAACCCAGCCGTACTTAAATGCAGAGCGCATGATCGGGGTACTGAGTCGATCTGCGCTATGGACAAGCATTACCGCCAAAATTGCGATCCCACGCACTCCGTCAAGCTGAACTATGTGAGAAGGCAACCGAAGCGTCGGCGGCGCCGACGTACCATTTTGGGTCTCTGATGTCATTCGAAAGCTGGTGCCACTTCTGTTTTCGGAACGAACTGATAACTGAGCGGATCAAGCTTCCGCGATCGGAGTACGATGTAGATCGTCAAGCTGACGAAAGTCTCAGCAATTACGACCGCCCACGCCATTCCCATGTCCTTGTAGATCGGCGCAAGAAACAGGGCGAGCGACAAGTTAATTAGGCCCGCGGTGACGATGATCTTGTTGAACGCGCTGTCCATGCCAAGCGGCAGCATCCACTGAATTCCCAGAACGTTTCCAATCGCTACCAATGGAACCAGCAGCGCAAGCACTCTCAACACCGGAATAGATGCTCCGAAATGAGCGCCCAAGACGGTGTGTACGATCACAGGCGCCAGCAAGAAGATCGCAAGCCCGATTGTCGCGCCGGCACCGCCCATCATCACGATCGAGATTCGCGCCAGACGAGCAGCGCGGTCTTGAGCGCTCGACACCAGGTGGCTAAGGCGTGGATAAAGAGTTTGGCTGATGGGATTCAAAATTCCTACGAAGGCCCTGCTGATCTTCTCGGCGCCGGCGTAATATCCCACGAACTCTGGCGACACAAACAATCCGAGGATGAAAGCATTTCCCGCCGTGTACAAACTCACAGAGCTTCGGAATAGAAACATCGTCCAACCCATCCGGAGCGCATTCCAAGAGCCAGCCCAGGTTGGAAGTCGAAACGCGATCTCTCGATAGGCGAGAGTCAGGCCGAAAGCAGCGGAGATCAAAAACCCAAAACCTTGCAACACTAATACGAGCCATCCGTCCTGAGGCGCCTTGACCAGCAGGAAGATCCCCACCGTGGCCAGGACTTTTGCGCCGATATCGAGGACGGCGACCATTCGCATGCGCTCGAGTCCCTGAAAATGCCACATCACATTGGCACCCTGAGCTACGGCCCAAAATAGGGCAGCCCATAGGAGGGACGAGTGTTCCCGGAAAACCGATACCCATCGGCTTGCGAAGATCGCGAGCGGAATGGAAAGAGCTACAAGAGCGAGTTTCGCTCCAAGCACGCCAGCAAAAATGTCTGCCAATTTGTCGCGGTCGTCGCGCTGTCTTGCGACCTCTCGCGTTGCCGACAAACCAAAACCATATTCGCCGAGAAGCGCGATGTACGACCCAAAGCCTTGCGCAATCGCAACGAGTCCCCATCCGGAGACACCCAACACCCGCGCGAGATAAGGGATGGTGACGAGCGGTACGGCGTAGGTGGCGATCTGAACGCCGTAAAGCGAGGCCGCGTTTTGGACGAGCTTGTGCTTCAGCAGCCTGGAGACAGATCCAATGTTCTGACCGACCTGATTCTCCGCATTGCTGGAAACTACTTCGTTGCGCTCATTGGAACTGGAGATCTTAGGGAACATGATAGATTGCCGCGCTGGCCGCGCCAGGCAGGATGCTTTCTGCGTCGCGGAAGGCACTCTTCGGGCCGCTCGTTGGGACGAACAAGATATCTCCGTCGGCGAGCAACTGATCTTCGCTCTTGTCCGCCAAGATCTTTTTTAGAGCGATTTGTGTCTCGCTATGCCCGGCCGGCGTCTTGCGGATCAGCTTGGTGTGATCGAGCGAGGCAGTGCGAGTTGTGCCCTGCGCTAACGCCACTGCCTGCAATATCGTAAGACGATCACTATTTTCGATCAAAAAACCACCTGGCTTCCCGACTTCGCCTAGGACGTAAACGATGCCGGCCTTTGACACGACAATCGTGTCGCCCGGGCGAATATCCATGTTGAATGCAGCTGCGCTGCCGGGTTTCGTCTCAACGTTTACGACCTGCGGATGGGTCGGATCGTCACGATGACTGATCGTGACGCCCTTCCCCGCCGTCGGCGTTACGCCGCCAGCCGCGGCTAACAAATCGAGAAGGTTATGCGTGCCGAGCAGAGGATAAACTCCGGGATTCTTCACCTCGCCGCCTACGGTAACTCCCTGTGTGGCGTACTCGAGAACCGTGACCGACACATGCGGATTCTTTAGAACATCTTTGTCGCGATACGTTGCTTCGATCAACAATCCCGCGTCTTCGGCGGTGCGCCCGGCAACTTTCACCGGCCCCGCATACGGGAGGGAAATCGATCCCGTCTCATCCACGCGCAGCTTTGGCGAAAAGTCCGGGTCCGTAGTGCCCAGCACCTTTACGTCAAGCAGATCGCCGGAGGAAAGACGAAGTGGATGCGCGTTCGCTACGTTCGATGTTTCCGCCGTTGCAGAGGTCGAAGCCGGCGCATCTTGCTTTTGCGCGTTGCAAACTGCCCCGGCCATCGCCACCGCAATCACGAAAACTCCAAAGCGGAGCATCATATTGACACCTCTTGACGCCTCAATATTCATCGACTGAATCTTCAACATTTTTGTCCGCGCTAACGAGCCCGGAAGTGATGGTCAGCTGCGGCGGCAGTTTTTTCCGCGCTTTCAGTCATCAGCCGTTTGTACTCCGCGGGATACTGATAGTAGTACTCCCGTCGTTTCGTGCTATTGAGCACGAAGCCAAGCATGTTCGCCCCTGCCCGCGTCAAGACTTCCCTTGCACGCGCCGAAGCCTTGATTCGCGATTTCCCGGAACGAGTGACGAAGATCACTCCGTCGGCTCGCGCCGCCATCACAAGCACATCGGCGAAAAGCAACACCGGAGGCGTATCGATGATCACGTGGTCGTATTCCGCGCTCCAGGCTTCCATGAGTTGTTTCACTCGCGCCGTGTCGAGGACTTCGTGCGGATCGGTCGGCCGGAATCCGGTCGGAACCACATGCAAATTGGGCAGCGCCTGAATCGGTTGGTATCGCGAGTATTGCGCAGCTCCCGTGGCAAAAACTGTGTTGCGGCCAGGACGCATTCCGAGTTGCTCTTGAATGCCCGCGCTTCGCAGGTCGGCGTCCACTAGCAACACCCGTCTCCCTCGCTGCGCCAATGCCGCTGCCAAGTTGCAGCTGACGGTAGATTTTCCTTCGCCTGCCATCGCGCTCGTGACCACCACCACTTTCGGCGGATGATCGACGCAAGAGAGCAACACGACGCTCGCAAGCGACCGATATGCCTCAGCCGCGGCGCAATTGGGCTTCAGGACCGGGATAGAAGTCAGGTCGAACCCCGGTAGACCCAACAAGTTGGGCGCGCCCGATTTGTTCTTAAGAGCCGGGCGCTTTTTCGATGCCAGAGTTGGCACGAACGGAATGGAACCCAACTCCGGAAGAACAATAACGGACTCCACCTCATCCGATGTGCGGAGCGTGTCGTCGAACGAATCGACCATCAGACCGAAGAGGACGCCGCAGAACAAACCTCCGCCAAGTCCAAGCGACAGATAGAGCGCTTTCTTGGGTTCGACCGGTTTATCTGGCAACTCCGCTCGATCCACGACGCTGATGTAGGTGGAATTCAAACCCGAGGTGACGTTGGCTTCTTTGACTTTTAGCTGCAGGGCGTCGTAAAGCTGTTGGCCCGATTCGATTTGGTGCTTCAGATTCGCGTACTGCGCCACGTTCTCATTTAGCTTGAACGCTTCTTCTTTTTGGCTGTCGAATTCCTTGCGGATCATATTTTCGGCTGTCGCCGCCGCGTTGTATTCGTTCGAAAGACGTGTGCCGATATTCGCGCCTTCCCTTTCGATTGCCGTGTTCACGTCGTTGAGTTGTGACTGCAGTTCCTTGATCTTCGGATAGCCGCTTCCAAACTGTGCGCTCAGTTGCGCCAGCTGCGCTTGTAGCTCTGCCTGCTGAGTTCGAAGAACTTGCAACGTCGTATTCGGCACGGGCGAATCGACCAGCACGGGATTTCCCGTTTTGGCCATTTTGTAACGGCCTTCCTTGACGATGCGGTCCGCCTCGGCCTGCGTAAGTTCCTCGTTGAGTTGTTTCAACCTGTTTGTGACGACGTTGTCGTTCTCGTCGGTCCCCAACAGGTTGTGTTCCTTCTGAAACTCAGCAAACTGTCGCTGCGCTGCCGTTGTGCTGGCCTGGATTTCTTCCATCTGTTTCGATAGCCACTGAGACAGTTGGGTTGTGCCGTCAACGCGCGTGTGGAAATTCCGCTGCATGTACTCGTCGATGATGGTATTCGCTGTCTCCGTTGCAACAATCGGATCAGAGCTTCGGAAACGAATTTCGACGACTTGCGTATTCGGAATCACCTTGACCGTCAAGTCGGTATTAAATCGGTCCAAAAGTCGCCGACGCTGCGAGGCGGTGAGCTGATCGAAGTCCTTGATGTTGCCTATTACGGTGTACTTCCCTGCGAAGGCCTTATTGCTATAAAGCTGAAGAGCGTTCATCACACGCATGGCGACCGCATCGCTCTCGATGATGGTAACTTCAGTTTTGATTCGGCTGTCGATATCCGTCAGCGCAGACTTTTCAGTCTCGTCTAACCCCAGGCTCGACGATCGGCTCGGGTCGATCTGCAACCGGGCAACGCCCTCGTATTGAGGCGTCTTGAGAAATGTGTAAGCGGCCGCGCCGGCAAAAACCAGCAGCGCAAAAATCGTGATAGAGAACTTTCTCTTCGTTAAAGTGTTCCACACTTCTACGATGGAAAGTTGCTGGTGGCCAACAACTCGCCGTTCGATCGACGATTGACCGAACTGACCGACAGACATCTGACCTGGGCCGGTCCGTATAATGTGGTTCTGGTTATCAATCATAAAAAAGAGTTCGCCCTCACTTTCGAAGCAGATAACAAGGCGCCGGCCGGGGGGGCAGCTGGCGGGCCCTTGGCATTTCACCTGAATAATTCGTTGCTGCTAAAGCCTCCAAATGTCTTGGCCTGAACTAGATTATCAATTGCAACGTACAGCTTCTTTGATCAGCTGGTCCTACGACGTTTCAAGCTATGCAGCGCCCGTTCCTCGCCAAACCGCTGGCACAGTCCGAGCCAAAATCTGAAGGTCAAGCCAGATCGACCATTCATCAATGTACTGGAGATCCAGCTCCATCCATTCTTCAAACCCGATCGAATTGCGCCCGTTAACCTGCCACAAACAAGTAATACCTGGCTTTACGCTGAAACGCCGCCGGTGTGCGTCTGTGTCAAAAAGAAGAAAATCACGTCTCGACAGAGCGCGAGGACCAACCAGACTCATCTCGCCCTTCAGCACGTTGAACAGTTGCGGTAATTCGTCGATGCTCGTCTTCCGCAGAAATCGTCCTATCGGCGTCACACGCGGGTCGTTCTTGATCTTGAACACCGGACCGTTCATTTCGTTCATCGACATCAGTTCCGCCTGTACCTCTTCCGCGTTGGGAATCATGGTGCGGAACTTGTACATGTTGAACATACGTTTGTTGATTCCCATGCGCGTCTGGCGGAAAAGGATCGATCCCTCGGACGTAAACTTCAGCAGAATCGCGACGCCAATCATCAACGGAGACAAAACGATCAGCGCAATCGCTGATCCCACGAAGTCAATCACGCGTTTGAGAAGTGAAGGCCACGTGCTCACGGAGCCAGATGATGGGGCGACGTGAGTGTCCTGTTCGAGGTCCAGTTCCGCGGATTCCTGAGCCCGGAAATTATAGATCTGCGTCTGAACGCGAATCGCGATCCCGTGCCCCTCGCACAACGAAACGAGCTGGGTCGCATGCTCGTAATATGAACGCACTGGCAGATAGATCGCGACTTCATCGACGATTTGGTGCCGCAGAAATTCGGCCAGGCCCGCGAAGTCGCTGCAGCGCTTATGTCCCGTCTCTTCGAAGGCGCACAGCCCGGGCCACTCGTCGTCCACAAATCCGACAACTTGCATGCCCAGTTCAGGCCGCTCTCGGAGGCAGTCAGCGAATTCGATCGCTCGCTCGTTCGTTCCTACGATTAAGACAAAACGCGTGTTGTGACCGCGCCTGCGCATAGCCAACAAGATCGACTTCGAGGTCAGCCTGCCCGCAACCATGATCGCCGTGCAGACAAGCCAGAATGCCATGACGAACGAGAACGACAACAACACCATCTGGATATGCAGTATGCGAGCCATGACATACAGAAATGCGGAAGCAATCAGCGTTGCCTCCGCCACTTCTAAAACTTCTGTACGTCGCCGCACGAGGCGCTTCGACACGTAAAGGCCGCTCAAAATAAAAATGTTGTGCCAAGCAAGCACCAACAGCGCGAAGAGCAGACAATTCCCGATCGAAATTTTCATTTCGAGGAACTGTGACAGGGACTCACCGTTCGGCTGGGAACGCAGAAGAAACGTCGCCGCGAGAAACGCCGTCACAAGCGCACAGATATCGTAAAGCTTGGACGTGTGCTTCAGAATTTGCCATTTATTCGAAACCATTGGGGGAACCTTAAGATGAATTGGTTTTGCATTCCGCAAAATCTCGCTCAAGGGGGCATTTGAGCACTAAGTGCTTTGCGGCTGCTGCTATGAGTTAAACGATGGCAGGGTTTTCAGCAGACTACATCTGGGACACGAGGACTGGCGTTATCGTACGTTGTATTCCACCCCACGTCCCCGCACGGCTCTAGATCGGCAGCGTCCACTTCCACAGCGACGCTTTTCATGATTAGGTCCAGGCTCAACACAAAGCGTAGCCCGTTTTTCTTCCTCGTGATAATTCCGGTGATTCCTGTCAGCGGACCACGAAGGATTGTTGCTCTTTCTCCAACGCTCAAATAGGAATGCGGCTCAATATTGAGAAAATCGACGCTCTTCCGCAGGGCTTCAATCTCAAATTGAGGCAGAGCGACGGGCTCTCTCCCAATTCCAACGATCGAATGCACGCCGGGCACGGACAGGACTTGGGATCGCTCGCTGCGATCCATACGCACGAACAAGTAGCCGGGAAACAATGGTTCCTCGACAAGCATGGTGCAGCCGTTCTTCCATCGCCGTCGGTTCTTCGTTAGCGGAAGGAAGTGTTCAATCGAATGGACATCCATATGGCGAGAGACTTGCTTCTCTCTACACGAGAGCGTATACACGGCAAACCATCCCGTCGATGCGCCGTTCAATGGCCCCCCACGCTTTGCGTTGGATTTGGACGAGGCTTCGCCATTGCCACTTAGCAGTGACTTTCGCCTCTTTATTAGGTCGGTATCAATCGGGCTGGGTGCCCGACTCTTTTCCCTTCGAGCCTAGATGCCGCAGGCTCGTCCACGCAAACTCAAATTTCAGTTGCCTGATATTGCAAAATCTGCTCCGTAACGAGGAGCGAACGGGCCCGTAATGCCTTATTAATTCAATCGCTTACAACGCCTCGTGACGGAGCCCCTGAATATCGTCTCCGCGCACGAAGATCCCAGGATAAATTTGATGAATTCTAACTTGGGGGGCGAAGTAATTTTCTTGAAGCCGTGCGCTAAAGCGCAATACAGGCATCACCCTAGATTGCTCAAACTGCAACCTTGACTGGACCCGAGCGTGATTCCCCGAACCGAGATATGCCAAGTTGGGACCCCCCTAGCAAATTTCGAGACTAGTATACACCACTTGGTTCTAGTACAAGCATTAAAATCCTGTAGTACTCCCATTAAACGGGCGCCAAAGACCACGCGCTACTAAGGACCCTGGCTCCCATCCGCCCGCCTTACCCGAGTTTTTCCCATACCCTGGCCGAGTCGGTTCCCGCAACTGCGTCCACCGGATGATCTTCGCTGAGGGGATGACTCCTAACTGACCGGACTTCTCTTTCTCTTCGTTATTTCTTACGACAAAACTAGGGTGCCTTACAGCGCTCACCTGATCGTAGTACTTCGTGAGGGATGGAATCCTGACGCATCTTTGCAGCGGATTCAGCGGAGTTTGAGATGGCTTTCATTCAACTTCTACACGCGTTGCCGTTAGGCTCAGCGGTCTTTGCCGGTGCGGGAATTCTGGCGTACCTCATCTATATGAGCAGCGAATATCACCCCTCGGCGCGTCCGCGCCGTACTCCACGGGAATAGCCCCCACGAGAGGGTACGGCGACTGCGCGCGACCCTACTGGATCAGAAATTTCAGGGATTCAGACGGTGAGTTGTCGAACGAGCTTCTGCGCCTCGGTGTTGGCGCTCTCAAAATCGTTCGCGACGCCCCAGCCGACGACCTGCTTGGGTCGCCGGTCCTGCACCACGTAATAATAATGTGGGTCGTTTGCGACCTTGTCCGCAACGATCTCGGTCGCATAGATGCCTTGGCCGATCTGAATGCTCGCGAATCGCGATTCGCTATCCGGCTCGATTAGGTGCAGCCGATGCGTTTCCAACAGCGCTTCGAGCACCGTTGGCTCAAACGCGCTCATCCGGTACTGACACAGGCCGATTGCGCTCTTTCCCGGGAAACACTGCTGGACCATCTTTTCGTAGCCGACGACTTGTTTGCAGAGCGTCTCACCGGCCGCCCAGGTAAGCTCGCCCGCGGTGCGAAATCCTGAGAAACCTTCTTTCAAAGCGTTTTCGATCGAACGCATCAGCCGCCGAATCATTCCCTCGCCGTCAAATGCGCCGCCTTCAAAGTAAATCTCGTTTTCCGTGTAAAACTGCAACGCCCCGCGTGAGATTTCGCGTTCGACGTTCACGCCGATAAATTGCAGATCGAGAGTCAAACGCCGTATGACTTCATTTGACTGAACGCAAAAGCATCGCTCGTTCTTGCGCAACCCTTCAGCGATGTACGGCGTAAGAATTTCCAGTAGCGCCGTTTCCGTGCGATAGAAAACGCAAATGTGGTCGCCGTGATGGAATTGGAACAGGGGAGCCTGAGGTAGCGTAGCGCGAGTATCCATGTCTGCGCCCTCAATTATAGCAACGGAAGATTGTGTGTTCATCGGGAATGAGCCGATCGTAGCTGAGACGTTCACTAAGAGGAGGCCGTCCAGTACTCCTGTGATACAGCACAACGACTTCCTCCACCGCGAACTGCTCAGTTCCCGACCGGAACCGTAAGCCACGGCGATACGCTGGTTTGCAGGTGCGTACGACGCACACAAAACCCGCAGCAATATCACTGCAATATCGCAAACGCAAATTGCGATTTCGCCGCGCTACGACTTGCGATTTCGAACATCCGAATGAAACATCCGCGGCCATTGACACGTACTTACTCACGGCCTACATTCTTCGTGTTCCTCGGCCGGCTCGTCGGCCCAAACCGAGTCACACGACAAGAGAAAGAGAGCTACATGAGTCTGCGCGACTTCATCTCAAAACAATTTATCGATGTTATCGATTGGGTCGAGCCGGAAGACGGAATCCTCGCGTATCGCTACCCGATGCAGGATCGCGAAATTCAGAACGGCGGCAAACTCACCGTGCGCGATTCGCAGTTCGCACTCTTCGTCAACGAAGGCAAAGCCGCTGACGCGTTTCCCGCCGGCCTCTACACGTTGAATACGCAGACGCTCCCGATCCTTACGTACCTGATGAATTGGGATAAAGCGTTCAAGTCGCCATTCAAGTCGGATGTCTACTTCTTCTCGGCGCGCACGCAAACCGATCAGCACTGGGGCACGCCGAATCCGATCACGATTCGCGACAAGGAATTTGGCGCAATTCGGCTCCGTGGATTCGGCATTTATTCGTATCACATGGTCGATGCGAAAAAGTTCTACACAAAGATCAGCGGTACGCGTGATCTCTATCGCGTCGCCGATCTCGAAGGCCAGCTCCGCAACACGATCATCGCGAAAATGACCGATGCTTTTGCCCAAAGTCAGGTGCCATTCCTCGACATGGCCGCGAACCAGGGCGTTCTCGCTCAAAAAATCACCGAGCAGCTTTCGCCCGCGTTCAGCGACTATGGCCTCTCGCTCGACACTTTCAACGTCGAGAATCTCTCGCTGCCCGACGAGCTGCAAAAAGTTCTCGATCAGCGCATCAGCATGAACATGATCGGCGACATGAACAAATTCACGCAGTATGAAGTCGCTCAGTCGATTCCCATCGCCGCAGCCAATGAGGGCGGCGGTGCAGTTGGAATCGGAGCAGGTCTCGGCGCGGGAATGGCCATCGGTCAAACGATGGCGAATGCCGTGCAGAATGCAGCGGCCCAACAACAGGCCGCTCCACCTCAGCAACCGCCTCCAGCAACGGGCGGCGCTGGCAGCGCAACGACAAAGTTTTGCTCCGAGTGCGGCAAACAGATTCCGCGCCCGTCAAAATTCTGCCCTGAATGCGGCAAACCCCAAGCGTGATCATTCCGCGACATCACAGATCGCAAGCGCTCGTGATAAGGTGCAGCCCATGAACGGCGTCGAGTGGGTCGTCGAAGCATTCGGTTGCTCGCCCGAAGCGCTGCAAAACACGCAGACTCTGCGATCGCTCTTCGACGAAATCATCGCCGAGATGAAACTCCGCCCCGTCAGCGAAACGCAGTGGCACCAATTTCCGCGCACGGGGGGCATCACCGGTCTATGCTTGCTCGCTGAATCGCATCTCGCGTGTCACACATTTCCCGAACACGGCTCGCTGTGCCTCAATCTTTTCTGTTGCGTGCCGCGACCCGAATGGAATTTCGAACGCGCGCTCCAAAAATGTTTCGCTTCTCAAAGCGTGACCATTCGCCGCCTCGTTCGTTCCTACGAAATGCCGCGCGAACAGGCAGCGAGCGACTGATGCCAACTACTCCGAGTGTCCCCCGATGACGCAACCGGCCGCCAACTGCCCAAACTGCGGCGCCAAAATCACGTTTCAATGGCCCAGCAGTGTGCAGACCGTCTGTACCTACTGCAAAAGCATCATCGTCCGTTCCGACGTCGACGTAAAAAAAGTCGGTCAAGTCGCCGACCTGCCGCCAGACAGTTCGCCAATCCAGCTCAACACCGAAGGCGTCTACAAAAATAAAGCGTTCGTCGTCGCCGGACGCATCCTTTATGAATACGACCAAGGCGGCTGGAACGAATGGCACATCGTGATGAACGATGGCAGCAGCGCCTGGCTTTCCGACGCGCAGGATGAGTTCGCCGTCTCATTCCCCGCGAAAGTGACGCCGCAATCTCTGCCAACCGCTGCGCAAGTGCAGGTCGATCAGCAGTACACCTGGAACGGTGAGACGTACATCGTCACCGCAATCACGATCGCGCACTACAAAGGCGTCGAAGGCGAACTCCCCTTCCAATACTGGGACAAAACCGACGTGAAATTCGCCGACTGCCGCACGCACTCGGGGAAATTCGCCACGCTCGATTACAGCGATGAGCAGCCAACGTTGTATCTCGGCGAATTTGTCGAGTTCGACGATCTGAAATTCAAAAATCTCCGTCAGTTCGAGGGTTGGTGATGAGCGCCGGTCAGCCACCATTTCCCCCTCAACCGCCGCGCCCACCGCAGCCGCCCGGTCCGCCCGCTGCTCCGGCGAAACCGCAAGTCAAAGCGCTGAATTGTCCGCAGTGCGGCGCAGCCATCACGCTGCGATCGTTTCAGCAAGCGGTCACCGTCGTTTGCGAAAGCTGCCACTCGATTCTCGACGCAAAGGATCCAAATCTCACCGTCCTTCAGCAATTCAAAGCCGCCACCAACGAACTTCGCCCCATGATTCCGCTCGGCACGCGCGGAAAACTGCGCGGCACCGACTACGAAGTCATTGGCTTCCAGCGCCGCAGCATTTTTTCCGAGGGCGAGCGCTACGACTGGCACGAATATCTTCTCTTCAATCCTTACAAAGGCTTCCGCTACCTCAGCGAATACCAAGGCCACTGGAACGACATCTCGGTCTGCAAAGTCGAACCAACGCTTACCCATTCGCTCGTCGATCATGCAGGCTATCTCGGCGAATCCTATCGCCACTTCCAGACCGCCGAAGCAACAACTGGTTTCGTGCTCGGCGAGTTCCCTTGGCAGGTGCGCGTCGGCGACGCCGCCGTAGTAATGGACTTCGTCAAGCCGCCGCACCTCTTGTCGTATGAGAAAGACAAGAACTCCGGCGAAGTCACCTGGTCCGTCGGCGAATATCTTTACGGCAAAGAAATCTGGCAAGCCTTCAAACTCCAGGGCCAGCCTCCCGAACCTGTCGGCGTCTTCGAAAATCAACCAGCTCCGAGCACTGTAAATCTCAAACAAGTCTGGGGTGCGTTCGCGCTCTTCTGCGTCGGTCTGCTCTGCGTGCTGCTCATGTCGGATCTTTTCTCGAGCAACAAGGAAGTCTTTACCGCCTCGTACCAATTGGCCTCGGGTGCGCCGAAGGGCGAAGCCTCTTTCGTCACCGACATATTCGAATTGAAAGGTCGCGAGTCCAACGTCGAAGTCGAGACCGAAGCCAACGTCTCGAACAACTGGATCTACCTCAATTACGCGCTCATCAATCAAGACTCAGGCCGCGCCTGGGATTTCGGCCGCGAAGTCAGCTACTACTCCGGCAGAGATAGCGACGGCAATTGGACCGAGGGCAGCCGCAAAGATAAAGTGATCGTGCCAAGCGTGCCCCCGGGACATTATTATTTGCGCATCGAGCCCGAAGGCGACTCCGGCCATCCCGCGATCGGCTATACCGTTTCGGTGCGTCGCGACGTCCCCGTCTTCGGATTCTTCGGCTGGGGCCTGCTGATTCTTTTCGTCCCGGTTGCCTTTCTGACGTTCAAGGCAATCAGTTTCGAACGCTCGCGCTGGGCCGAAAGCGATCATCCGATCTTAAAAACGGAGAACGACTGATGCTCGCAAAACTTTACCTGCTTTACGGATTCATGGTGCTGGGCGGCATCGGCACCGCTCAATACCGCGGCTGGAGCCTGGATCACATCAATCAAATTAAAAATGTTCCGCGCTCCATCCGAGACAATCCGGGTGCCTATCGCTCGATCTACAGCAGCTATCACCACTACACAGGAGGCAAATAGCATGAACCTGGTTCCGCTTGGCAACATCGTCGCTGCTCTCGCCTATGCGTTCATAGGCATCCTGATTTTCATTTT
>Ga0209624_10002680_pt1 | contig 13049 bp, 14 predicted proteins | sample JacPinW_OM2H0_O1_FD_188565 | JGI IMG/M metagenome (GOLD analysis project Ga0209624, IMG submission 188565) | Forest soil microbial communities from Algoma, Ontario, Canada - Jack Pine, Ontario site 1_JW_OM2H0_O1 (SPAdes) (version 2) | ecosystem: Environmental > Terrestrial > Soil > Boreal...
ACCCAGAACATGCATTTCACCGCGCGCTCCGACTTGTTGTAGATCGCGTGCGGCAGGCCCATCGGCATGCGTACGAGGTCGCCGGGATTGGCCAAGGCGTCGCGGCCGTCGATCATCAGTTCGAGCTGGCCCTCGAACATGTAGATGAACTCCTCCTGCGTCGGATGGATATGCGGCGGCACGAAGGTGCCCGGCGGAAAGGTTGCGTGCCACGCAAAGGAACTCTCGCACACCTGCTTGGGCACGTAGGTCTGACCAAGAATGTTCCAGGCGATGTTGTCGAGGCCCTCGCCAGCCTTCGTGATACCGGGCGCCAAGGTCATGTCCTATCCCTCCTTACGATTACTGATGTGCGGGCGGCGTGCGAGCGCACACGCTCACATTTTGGTCTTCCGCCGATTGCCATCGCGGCATAGTGACGCGTAATATGTGCGAGTCAACCTAATTTGCGCGATGCGCTATGGAGGAAGATTGCTGGAGCGCGCGCGAGGGCGAAAGGAGAGCACGGCTCGGGCCTTCAGGCTCGAGGATCATCTCTTCTTCCATTTCAGTCAGATCCTTGCTCGGCGCACGAAGGCGATCAATGCGCGTCTTCGCCCCTACGGTCTCGACTATCCCCGTTGGCGCGTCCTCGCCGTGCTGCAGGAGCATCCCGGCGCGACGATGGGCGAGCTTGCCGATCTGACATCGGTTGACCGCACCACGCTCACGCGCACGCTTGGGCTGATGGAAGAGGCGAAGCTCATCGTCCGTCGCGAACGGAAGAGCGACCGGCGCAGCCTGGCGATTTCGCTGACGTCCCAAGGCCGACGCATGTTCGCGCGTATTCTGCCGCTGACGCTTGCGGAAACCGATCGGGCGTTGACGGGCTTCTCTTCGGAGGAGATAGGAACGCTCAGAGATCGACTGAAAAGGATGGCGGCGAATCTCAGAGTTTCGTGAGCCGCATCCGCAAGCTGGGACAATTCTGGTGGATTACGACCGCGCCTACGCCAACGGCCCCTTCATTCCTGGCGGCGAAACATTTCCGCCTCGCTGGACGCAGGAGGCGGCGGCTTTTCGAGAAGCTCTCGGTGAACGAGCCCGGACCGCCATTCCTTATGGTCCGAAACCACGCAACCAGCTTGACCTCTTTCTGCCGGAAGCCGCGCCGAAGGGTCTTCTGGTGTTCGTCCATGGCGGCTACTGGCTGAGGTTCGATCGCGACCTGTGGTCGCATCTCGCAGCGGGCGCCGTGGCGCGCGGATGGGCCTGCGCCATCCCCTCCTACACGCTTGCGCCGGAAGCCCGGATAAGCGCGATGACGCAGGAGATCGCGCGCGCCGTCGACGTCACCGCCAAGCTGGTCGCGGGTCCGGTGATCGTCACAGGCCACTCGGCCGGCGGTCACTTGAGCGCCCGAATGGGTTGCGCCGGTGTGTCTGTGTCAAGCCGGGTCACGCGGGTCGTGCCGATCTCACCGCTTGCGGATCTCGAGCCGATCGCTCTGACGGCGATGAACGCCGACCTGCGCCTCGATGCGCCAGAGATCGCAAGCGAAAGCCCCGCCCGGCTCTTGCTACGTCCCGGCGTCGAGGCCCACGTCTGGGTCGGCGCGCAGGAGAGACCCGTTTTTCTCTTGCACGCTCGGCTCTTATCGGAGGCTTGGTCATGCCCGTGGACGCCGGAAAGCGGAAAGCATCACTTCGACGTCATTGAGGGACTGACCGATCCGACTTCGGCGCTCTTGTCCGTTTGTCTGGGGTGAAAAGTCCAAGTGCTGCGAACTGTTCGGCGGAGCATCAGATAATCGACGCGCACGGACTCCTTCCGTCCGGCGACCGACCGTGCGGCCAATCCTCATTAGAACGTCACGTTAAGCTGCAATCCAAGTGACAGCGCGTTGTGCGTGCGCGACGTGCCGCCAGGATTGATGATGTACTGGATGTCCGGCTCGGCGAACACGCCGCGATAAAGCTTGGCGATGTACATCGCCTCAAGCTCCATCTCGTGCGACTGCACGCCCACCGGCGTTCCGAGTCCGCCGCCCGTCAGCGGCTCGTCGAGCGCCTCCTCGAGTTGCTGGGTCGCGGTCAGCGCCCCGCTCACTTGAAACCAACTCGTCGCGAAGCCCAAGGAGTCCTGGGGACGACCGATGAAGCTTGCGGTCGAGAGCAAGCCCCCGAACACCTGGTTCTCCAACGGTGAGATGCCGGCATCCGCGTGCACGAAGCCGCCGAAGGCGATCAGCCCATCGGTGTCGCCTTTGTCGGTGCGCATGAGCATCTGATCCACGAACACGTAATACATACGTCGCCCGTGGTCTGGCTGGCCCGGCAGCCCGCTGACCGCGATCGGCAGGCCGTTGGTGCTGGTGAACAGGTTGGAATAGGACGAGGCGTCATTGTCGAAGCCGACCTTGTAGTGGCCGAGCAAGTGGTCCGGTCCGAACCTCGGTGTCCAGCCCACCTCGAGGGGGACGCTGACGCCTGTCGTGCCGTGTATGAAGAAATCCCAACCTGAAGGGCCGCCAAAGTTCGGATTGACCTGAAACACGCCTCCCATGGCGTAGACGGTCGGAAGGACGTACACCCGCGCCATGCCTCCCCACGTCGCAGCCGGCCAATCCGGCTCGCCGGGGTAGACCGGTAGCGGGTGCGGATTGCCGCAGAAGATCACGTTCACGAAGTAGCAGTAGATCGGCGAGGCGGCGAAGTAGTTGCCCACCGGCAGCCGACCCCCCGCGATGTCCACCCTCCCGTTGTAGAGCTGCTGTTCGCCATAGAGATAGACCAGGTGGGCGGCGACACTGCCGCCCCCGCCGAAGATCTGCTGCACAGCATCCAGGTCGTCGGCTAGGAAATCGGCGCTCGCGCTGCGGCCGTTGCGCTGCACGATCACGCTATGCAGGGCGAAGCCGGTCCAGCCGATAAGCTTCTCGCCGTCGAGATCGACCGAAAGCCCGAGCTGTGACGTATAATCAATTCCTTGCCGCTGGCCGCCCGCGACGATGGCGGCGATTTCCGGGTAGTAGTTGAGCCCGATATAAATGCCGTGGCCCTCGAGCCACGGCCGTACGCCACCCCAGTCGCCCCCTAGATGCTCGGTGCCGAACGGCTGGGAATTCAGCGCAGGGTAGGTGACCGTGGCGGGCGGCTGCGACTGAAGGGAAAGGCTGCCGATGATCGGGGCCGGCTGCTGCTGCGCTCGCGCGAGCGACGGCCAAAGGGGCAGAAGAAGAACCACAAGCACGATACTGACGCGCATGATTTCCTCCCAGTGGTTCTACGGCCGCCCATAACGCGACGGCTGGCCTATCGACTCATGCTTCCATGGGCTGACTATAGGCTTCCATCGCTGGGGCTAAAAGGACTTTGTAGGCTGGAGCGCATACCCTTTAGGGATGGAAGGGCTACGGAGTTGGCCGACCTCGCTAAATTCCAGCGGCTCAGATGATGGAGGGAAACGGCAAACGCTCAGACGGCCGTAAATTCGCATCGCCGTCTTGCGTCGCCGATGCAAGGAACCGGTCGGCGTCCGATACGAAGAGCTGCGGGTACTGGTAAAACGATCCGTGATTCGCGTCCGGGTAGAGGATCAGCTGCGCGTTCGGCAAGTTCTGCTGAAGGACGTAAGAATTCACCGTCGGGATGATGACATCGTTGCTGCCCTGCACGATCAGCGCCGGCTGACGGATATGTTTCAGATAATCGAGAACGCCCTCAGCGGCTGCAATGTATTTGCCGATGGCTTCCCGTTGCGCCGCCGCCGCTTCCTCGCTCACCTCGGGATCGCGATCCTGGCGCAGAAGCTTGCGTTTGAGAAAAGCGAGGCCCGCGGCCCGGCTGGACGCGGACGGCGAGAAGTGAACCGCGAGCCACAGATGTTCCGGCGGGTCGTAGGCGCCGGCGAAGATCTCTGCGGATTTGCTCATTGACATGTCGGCGCCGCGCGGCCCCGTGCCCACAAGAATGAGCCGGCGAACGAGATCTGGAGCCTGGGCGGTGATTTCCTGAGCGACCATGCCTCCGATGGAAAAGCCGAGCACGTCGACCTGGGTAGGCCCGAGAGCCTTGATGAAGGCGATCGCGTTGGCGCCCATCTCCTGAAAGCTCGTCGGGACCTTGCCGGAACTGCTCGAAACACCCGCGTTATTGAAGAGGATGACCTCGCGGTTCCTGGCCAAGCCATCGGTTACGGCCGGATCCCAATAATCCATCGTTCCGCGGAAATGCTGGTTGAAGACGAGAGGCACACCGCCGGGCTTGCCGAAGCGGCGATAGGCGAAACGGATTCCGTTCGCCTCGACGAACTGCGTTGGCGGGGTCTGGTGATTGTGTTGGGTCATTGAGGTTTCCCTCTGGCGCTCAAGCCGAGAGGCGAAGCGTTGGCAGCGGTGCGGCGCTCCGACGATCCGTCCGCGGCCGCGCCACGCCGCTCCTAATCCTGCTCGCCTAGAGTTTGGACGTACGTTTTGCCGTACGGATAGAAGAGGTCCTTGCGTCCTTGCTGCCACGCCGCTTTGAGTTCGGGCTTCGTGATATCCCAGTCCGGCCGGCATTTCTTGGTGACGGCGCGCAGGTCCTGGCGGAGATCTTCGAGAGTGGGCCGACCGAAAAACCAGTAGCCATTATAAATCTTGTAAACGACAAGACCGGGCTCGAGGACGATCACGTGAGGGATCATCGGATTGTGGACTGGATCGGTGTATTCGGCGATGTCGAGATCTTTTTGGACCACACGCCTCGTGTCGGAGAGGAAGGGCCAATGAGCGCCGACTCCGGTGCGATATTCACTTGTTTCGGTGATATTGTCGGTGCTGATCGTGACCAGCCGACAATAGGCGACCTCAAGCTCACGATGGAGTTCGACAAGACCTTCAGCCTGTCTGCGGTCCTTGGGGCAGAAGCCTCCGCGGCTTAGGACAAGAACCATCGGATGTGGTCCTTGCAGTTCGGACAGCTTCCGGTGCTTGGCTGTGTGGTCGGAAAGCTCATAGTCGGGGAAGATGGCCCCTGGAACAATGTCGGATCGCATGTCGGGTCCTCAACAGTTGGATCTGCAGCGCCATCTGGAGCAGACGTCCATTCACACCGGAGGGATCGCGAGTGCAACCCAGAATCGCCGGCGCAAAGTTCGGCCATTGAGGTTCAGGTTCATTGCGGCGACGTGCGCCCTTCCTCGGCTCGCCGTGCGGCCACGCGACCGGACAGGCTCAGTGGCTCTTCCCGCCATCGACATTGAGGACATGGCCGGTGATGAATGACGCTTCGTCCGACGCGATGAAGACAATCGCGTTTGCAAGCTCCTCCGTGAGGCCGAGGCGATCCATCGGAACAGTCTTCGTAAGAGCCGCCTTGTTCATCACGATCTCACGGGATGTGAACCGCACGCGATCATGGAATGGGGCAAGGCCGAACAGCAGTGACGAAACCGGATCTGGTCGAAGTGCTTAAAGAGGTTTGCCGATCCACTCGCCGCGCCTGCGCACGCACCTGGCCTGGCGCGCTCGCTTGAAGGGCGCGACCAGCTCGGCGGCGCCCCTTGCCATCGTGAAGTTGGGCGGCAGCCACGCAACCGGGTCGCATCTCAAGGACTGGCTTGGGGCGATCGAGGCCGAGGCCGGCGCGATCGCGATTGTGCCGGGCGGCGGCCCTTTTGCTGACGCGGTGCGAACAGCCCAGACCTCGATGGGCTATGACGATCGCGCCGCGCATACTATGGCGCTGATGGCGATGGCGCAGTTCGGTCGCGCGCTGCAGAGCCTCAACCCCGCCTTGCGTCTGGCCTCTTCGCGTTCCGCGATCCTGCACGCGCTCAAAGAGCGCAAAGTTCCGGTCTGGTCGCCCGAACAGATGGCGCGTGCCGCCGCGCTGCCGGAAACCTGGGACCTGACCTCCGACAGCCTCTCAGCATGGCTGGCGGGCGCGCTTGGCGCTGGCTGTCTGCTGCTTATTAAGCATGGCCATTTCGACACTGGCGCCATCGATGCTCATGACCTCGCCACACGGGGCGTCGTGGATCCACTCTTCCCGCGCTATCTTAAGGAGAGTGGCGTTCGGGCTTGGCTCGCCGGACCAACCGACAGCGCGAGACTCGCCGAAGGGTTGCGGCGCCCCATATTTCCTGAGATCGTAGGCGCGACCTGAACACGACCGCCGGCAATCACATGATCAAACGCCAAACGCCGCGCTGGGGATGGGCGCTCACGGGATCCGGTCATTTCCTGAAGGAAAGCCTGGCCCTTATCCATGAGCTTGAACATGTCGACCTCTTCCTTAGCAAGGCGGGAGCCGAGGTGCTGCGCATGTACAAGCAGGAGCTCGACCTGCCCCCGTCCGTGCGCATTTATCGCGACACGTCGGCGAGTTCGGTGACTGTCGGACAGTTCTACTACGGAATCTATCATACGCTGATCGTCGCTCCCGCGACTTCGAACGCGGTCGCCAAATTCGTCTACGGGATTTCCGACGACTTCATCAGCAATGTCTTCGCCCAAGCGGGAAAATGCCGCGTCCCGACCATTGTCTTCGCCTGCGACACGGCGCCCGAGCTTGAAACGGAAGCGCCGAAAGGAATGGTGAAGGTCTACCCGCGCCCTATTGATTTGGAGAACCGCGAGCGCCTGGGACGTTTCGCCGGCGTGACGACGGTCGACTCGATCGCCGAGCTTAGCGAGACAATTGCGCGGCGACGAAGCAAAGTCGCGGCATGAGGGAACGCATTCTGTTCTTGACCGGCCGCCTCGCTGAGAAGCGCCTCGAGAAGGTCCTGCTGGGCATGGAGTCGACGGCGTTCGACTGGTCGGTCTTCAGTGTAGGGGTCAAGGTCGCGGCGTTGATGACCGAACCCATCCTCATGCACAGGCTCCCGCGCCCGATCAACGCGGATCGTGTCATCCTCCCGGGCCGTTGCCGCGCTGACTTGCCGCGCTTGGCTCAGGAATTTGGCGTGTCCTTCCAGCGTGGCCCCGATGAGTTGAAAGACCTGCCAATGTTTCTCGGCAAGGCCGGAGCGGCTCTCGATTTGTCGCGCCATGCGCTGCGCATCTTTGCTGAGATCGTCGATGCGTCGCAGATGAGCGTCGAGCAGGTTATCGCTCGCGCTGAATTGTTACGCGCCGAGGGCGCCGACGTCATCGATCTCGGGTGCCTGCCGGATACTCCATTCCCCCATCTCGAAGATGCAGTTCGGGAATTGAAGGCGAGGGGATGGGCTGTAAGCGTCGATTCTGCTGACCCAGAGGAACTGCGCCGCGGCGGAATTGCCGGCGCCGATTATCTCCTCAGCCTCACCGAGCATAATCTCGCGATCGGCGAAGAAACGGGCGCGCGACCGGTGCTGATTCCAGCCCAGCATGGGGATCTCGCCTCGCTCTATCGCGCCGCTGAAGACGCGCAGAAGAGAGGGCTCAGCGCTATCCTCGACCCTGTCATCGAACCCATTCATTTCGGTTTCGCCGAGTCTCTCTCGCGCTATCACGAAGTACGCGCGCGCCTGCCAGACGCGGAAATGCTGATGGGCACAGGGAACCTGACAGAATTGACCGACGCCGATTCCGTCGGCGTCACGGCGTTGCTGCTCGGAATCTGTTCGGAGCTCAGTATCGCCAACGTGCTCACCGTCCATGTCAGCCCGCACACGCGCCGCACCATTCAAGAGCATGACGCAGCGCGCCGCGTGATGTTTGCGGCGGCGGCGGATCATAGCTTGCCGAGGGGCTACGGGCGGGCGTTGTTGCAGGTCCACGACCAGAAGCCATTTCCTTACACGAGTGGGGAGATCGCGGAGATTTCGACGCAAGTGAAGGACGACAACTACCGGATAGAGGCGGCTGAGGACGGAATTCACGTCTATAACCGCGCCGGCCATTTTGTCGCTGAGGATGCGTTTGCTTTGTTCGATAAACTCGGGGTCGAAACAGACGGCGCTCACGCATTCTATCTCGGAGCCGAGTTGACGAAGGCCGAAATCGCTTTTCAGCTCGGCAAACGTTACGCGCAGGACGAGCCGCTGGACTGGGGTTGTGCAACCGACCGGCGCGCCGTGGACAGGACCCGTCTGAGCGAGGCGGGTCACACGCTGCGCGCGCGTACGGTGGGCAGGTGACTCATGTCGTTGATCCGCGAGGCCATCGTCATCACCGTTAATGCGCTCGGCGAGCCCCACCTCGCGCCTCTCGGGCTCATCGCCGAGGGCGAAGGATGGATTCTGGCGCCGTTTCACCCCTCAACGACGCTCGACAATCTGCGTCAGAAGCCGTTCGCAGTCGCCAACTTCACCGATGATGTACGCGTCTTCGCCGGATGTCTAACCGGGCGACGCCGCTGGCCGCTAACCCCTGCTACGGTCGTTGCTGCGCCGCGATTGGCGGTGACGTTGTCGCACATCGAACTCGTCGTCGTCGGGGTGCGCGAACATGAGCTCAGGCCTCGTTTCGTGTGCCGCGTTGCGCATCACGCCTCGCATGCGCCCTTCCAAGGGTTCAATCGCGCACAAGCGGCGGTGATCGAGGGCGCGGTGCTGGTGAGCCGCTTGCACATGCTACCGCGCGCCGATGTCGAGGCGGAACTTGCCCGCCTCGACATCATCGTCGGCAAAACGGCTGGACCGGCGGAGGCGGAGTCCTGGAATTGGCTCAAGGACAGAGCGGCGCAGGTCTTCGCCGTTGGCGACTCGGAGGCCCGACTTGGAGGCCATCCCGGTCATTGACCTGATGGGCGGCGCGGTCGTCCGCGCGCAGGTAGGCGATCGCGCCTCCTATCGGCCGCTCGAATCCCCGCTTTCGCCAACCAGCGACCCAGTCGCGGTGGTGCGCGGCCTGCTCACGATTTATCCGTTTTCGACCCTCTATGTCGCTGATCTCGACGCGATCGAGCGCCACGGGGACAACTTCCCAGCGCTGCGCCGCATTCGCGCAGAGTTTCCAGCATTGCAGATGTGGGTGGATAACGGAGCGGCAGATCTCGCCGCGCTTGACGCGCTCATTGGCGCCGACCTGGGAATACCGGTCATCGGCAGCGAATCGCAACGCGACAGCAAGCTGGTCGCGCAGCACCGGGGCTCGAGGCGTATCGTGCTCTCGCTCGATTTTCGCGGCGACGCGTTTCAGGGCCCCGGCGAGATCTTGGCCGAACCGGCGCTTTGGCCCCGCCGTATCATTGTGATGACACTTGCCCGAGTCGGCAGCGGCGCCGGCCCCGACCTTGCGCGGCTCGCCGAGATCAGAGCGATCGCTCGTGGGTGCGAGATCTATGCTGCAGGCGGCGTCCGCGACGCGGCCGATCTCTCAGCGCTCAAGGCGGCGGGCGCCTCCGGCGCCCTGATCGCGACCGCGCTCCACGAGGGGCGGATCGTGGGGACAGATCTAAAGACGATCTGAAATCGCCGCGCCGCAGCGATCAAATTTTCTTGCCGTCGGGACCAAACTGCTTGAGGTAGGCGATGACATTGGCGATGTCGTCGTCAGACTGCAGACCGGGGAAGACCATCTTAGTTCCCGGGACCTTTGCTTTCGGGTCCTTGAGATATTCCTTGAGGGTCGCCTCGTCCCAAGTGAGGCCTGAGTTCTTATTCGCGTCGGAGTAATGGTAGCCCTCATAAGTGCCCGAGTGCCGGCCAACGATCCCATTGAGGACTGGGCCGACCATGTTCTTGGCGCCCTCGCCGATCTGATGACAGATCTTACACTTGGCGAAGACCTTCTCGCCGGCTGCCGCGTCCTGCGCCAGCGCACCGCCTAACGAAGCAAGGAGGGCCGCCCCCGCAACCGAAAAACTCAACAGCTTCACATTGTCCTCCCGGATCTGGGTATCCCCTGGCCGCCCTACTGGCGAAGCGGGCCGTCGCACAACATCGTGACTTAGCAATTGCATTGGCCGAGGAATAGGGTGCGCGTTTCTGCGCGCAGCGACGTTATTTGAGTACCTTAGGTCCATTTTTCTGCAACTTCGCACGACCCGCACTTAAATAACATGGTGTGATAGTTCTTTATCCTGCGATTACCGAACCCCGACCAAGCGCAGACTCTCCCTCAAGCTCACAGGGCAGGCTGCCAGCCGAGAGCGCCACCGCACGGCAACCGCACCAGGAGCGCGCTTCGACGGGCGAGTGCGCGGGACAGGCGCCGATTCTGCGAAACATTCAAAGCAGGTGACGCGGTACGCGAACGGTGCTAGTTTTTCCGCCTGTGGGATCCGAACGACCCACGCGGAGAGAAACTCGAGGAGTTCACTTCATGAGCTGGAATACCCCTGTCGTTGTCGAAGTTTGCGCGGGCATGGAAGTTACTGCCTATCTCTCAGCGCAAATGTAACAGTAAGCGGGTCTGTCCGCCTCTAACAAGGCGGACCAATGTGGAGAGACGGCCGGCAAGCGAACCGCGGAGCGGACTCGCAGGCCAGCGTTCTCCATGATGTCGAGTCTAGCTATCTCCACGGGTCGTTCCGCTGGCGATGAACGCCTCGATAGGCCCGCCGAGTAGGGCGTCATGACCTCTTGATGCGGGCAATGCCTCGCAGGGGAAGATACGAGATTGGCGTCCTAGGATGAGGCCGCCGAATTCAACTAAAGCTTGCCTCGCGATAAGGCTGAGGGCCGCGGGGGCCTCTCGGTCACAGGGGAGCGTTTTTGCCGTTGGCCACCCCCGGCCTCGGCCACGACGCCAAGGCTGGCCTCTGTAAGGGCTTGGATGAAAAGGGTTTGCCCCGCGGAATGTCCACGTTTCAACCAAAGCTGAACCGCTCTTTCCACGTTTCCCCGGGCTGCCATAGTTGGCAGGCGCTTTGCGCCCTTTTCATCGCGGCTCTCGCTCTGTTGGCGGCCGTGGTTCAGCCCGCCGATGCAGATCCCCTCGCGGTCAAAGTCGGCGTCATCCACCTGGCCCATTCTCGCGAAACGATCTCGATCCTCGATATCCCTCCGGCGGACGGCTTCATCGCCGGCGCACGCATGGCGATGGACGACAACAACACGACTGGCCGCTTCCTTGATCAATCCTTCTCGATCGTCGACGCCAAGCTCGCGCCAGGCGAAGATCCGATCGCGCCGCTGAAAGAGATGCTGGCCGACGGAGTGCGCTTTTTCATCGTCGACCTTGCCCCGGCCGAGGTTCTCGCGGTCGCCGACGCGGCCCGCCCCTCTGGCGCGCTGGTGTTCAATGCGGGCGCGCCTGACGACCGCCTGCGCGAAGAGGACTGTCGAGCCAACGTGATTCATGTCGGGCCTAGTCGATCGATGCTCGCTGATGGGCTTGCGGAGTATTTGATCTGGAAGCAGTGGAGACGCTGGTTCCTGGTGGTCGGATCGCATCCGGAGGACCAACTGCTTGCGGAGGCTTATCGGCGGTCGGCCAAGAAATTCGGCGCGAAAATCGTCGAGGAGCGCGTGTACCAGGACACCGGCGGGGGCCGGCGCTCGGACTCCGGGAGCGTCCAAGTTCAGCGGCAGATGCCGGTCTTCACCCAAAACGCCCCAAATTACGACGTGCTCCTCGCCGCCGACGAAAACGAGGTATTCGCCGGCTACCTGCCCTATCGCACCTGGGATCCGCGCCCGGTCGTCGGCTCGGCCGGATTGCGGCCGGTAAGTTGGGACCCCTCGCACGAATTCTGGGGCGCGGTTCAATTGCAAAGCCGATTCCAGCGCCTCTTCAAGCGTGGCATGAATGCGCGCGACAACCAGGCTTGGGTCGCCATGCGCTTGATCGGCGACGCGGCCGCGCACACGAAATCAGCCGACCCCAAGGCGATACACGACGATCTTCTGTCGCCAGGCTTCGCGCTCGGCGCGTTCAAAGGACAGGGGCTTACCGTGCGCGACTGGAACCAGCAGCTGCGTCAACCGATCCTGCTTACCGATGGCCGGGGCACGGTCTCGGTTTCGCCCCAGGAAGGCTTCCTGCATCAGACGTCTACACTGGACACCCTCGGCTTCGACAGGCCGGAGACCAAATGCAAACTTCAATGAAACGTGTTGCGCATTGCACCGGAGCGCTCGCCATTATGGCGAGCCTTGGCGCTCTTTCGGACCCAGTCCACGCGGCGACCGCCTATATCACCAACGAGAAGGGCAATTCGATATCGGTCATCGACCTCGACAAGCTCGAGGTCACGCACACCGTCAAGACTGGCCAGAGACCGCGCGGCATCTCGTTGAGCAAGGACGACGCGCTGATGTTCGTCGCCCTTGGCGACGACGATACGATTGCCGTCATCGACACAAAGACCTTGAAGGAGGTCGGTGAACTGCCGTCGGGCCCCGATCCAGAGCAGTTGCGGGTAAGCCGGGATGGAAAATACGTATTCGTCGCCAACGAAAACGACGCGCTTCTGACCGCTATCGACATCGCGACGCGCAAAGTGGTCAGCGAATTTCCAGTTGGCGTCGAACCTGAAGGCGTGGCGGTCAGCCCCGACGATTCGATCGTGGTCAACACTTCCGAAACCACCAGCATGGCCCATCTCATCGACTGGCGGAATAAGAAGATCGTGGCCAACATTCTCGTCGATCCCCGTCCGCGCTACGCCGAGTACAACAAGGACGGCTCGGAACTGTGGGTGACGTCTGAGGTCGGTGGAACAGTCAGCGTCATCGATCCAATCGGGCACGTCGTTAAGCAGAAGATCGCGTTCGAGGTGCCGGGACTCGCGAAGGAGCAGATCCAACCGGTCGGGATTCGCTTCAGCGCCGACGGCAAGCTGGCGTTCGTCGCGACAGGTCCGGCTAATCGCGTCGCGGTCATCGACGCGGCGACCAAGCAGGTGCTCAAATATTTGCTCGTCGGTCAGCGCGTCTGGCAGTTGGAGCTGACGCCGGACGGCAAGTATCTCTTGTCGACCAATGGCGTCTCCAATGACGTATCGGTCATCGATGTGCCCGCGCTGAAGGTGATCAAATCGATCCCCGTCGGTTCGTTTCCTTGGGGCGTCGCGATCTCGAAGCAATGACTGTCGTTGCCAATGTGACGCCGAACGCGGCCGTCAGCGCGCTCTCGGTCGACAAGGTGTCGCATGCCTACGGAGCCCGAGTTGCTCTGGATGACGTAGGCTTCGACATCGCGCCGGCGAGTT
>Ga0209624_10002681_pt1 | contig 13044 bp, 8 predicted proteins | sample JacPinW_OM2H0_O1_FD_188565 | JGI IMG/M metagenome (GOLD analysis project Ga0209624, IMG submission 188565) | Forest soil microbial communities from Algoma, Ontario, Canada - Jack Pine, Ontario site 1_JW_OM2H0_O1 (SPAdes) (version 2) | ecosystem: Environmental > Terrestrial > Soil > Boreal...
GGCCGTGGGCGCAAACCGTATCGACGTCCTGCGTCTAGTGTTAAGCCAGGCCGGGGGGTTCACCGCAATTGGAATTGTGGTTGGTCTTGCTGCTGGGCTCGCCTGTGCGCGCCTGATCAGCGGATTACTCTTTAATACCAGCACGGTAGATCCGTTATCGGTGTGGATCGCCATCGGCGCACTGGTTTTGGCTGCTGCACTGGCGGTGATTATACCGGCAGGTCGGGCGGCATCGGTAAATCCTAATGAAGCTCTGCGAGCCGAGTAAAGATTCATTCAACGGTCCGGCAGATTGGCGAGAATGACTGAAGGACCGGCTCGGAGTCTCAGCATCGAATCCGCTTAACAATCTTAGCGAGCTGTCTCTATGTCATCCTGACGCGTTTCAGCGCGGAGGGGCCTTACGATCGCAGGGGGTTCGTCACCGCAGGAAGCGAGGACAGAGCAGCGGTCCCACTCTGCTTCTAATACGCCTTCGCGATCACGACGCGCCGCTCTACAGTCTCCCCCGTCAAGATGCACTTGCCCGCTCCGTCGTACTCATCCACCGATGGGATGTTCCTCACGCTGGCCTTGAATTCCTTGATCTTCGCATCGTTCTGCGGACTGTCTTTCAGGTGTACCATGACAAACTTTCCCCCACCCTTCTCGGCTGTCACCCCGTTGAGGGTCGACTTGACCTCGTCGAGAGAATTGGCCAGCACAGTATTGTCCTTCAGCCGCTGCTTGGCCCGAGCGTGGAGGTCTTTCTGTATCGTCTCCTGCAACGCCGCAAATTTTCCCACCACTTCCGCTTGGGGGACGACTTCCTTCGTTCCCGTGTCGCGACGCTTCATCACAATGTTGCTGCTGGCTACGTCTCGCGGGCCCAACTCAAATACAACCGGCACTCCGCGACGCTCCCAGTGAAAGAATTTCGCACCCGGCGTCAGCCCGTCTCGCGTGTCGATGTGCGCTCCAAGATCTTTTGCCAGCTTCGTGGCCCGCTCCATCACTTGGGCGCGTTCCTCATCCTTGCGGAAGATCGGCACCAGGACGCCCTTTTGCGGCGCGACCTTCGGCGGCAGCACCAGCCCTCTATCGTCCGAGTGGGTCATGATCAGCCCACCGATCAGCCGCGTGCTCACGCCCCAGCTGGTTTGCCAGACATAGTCCAGCTTGCCTTGGTTGCTCTGGAATTGCACGTCGAACGCCTTGCCGAAATTCTGCCCCAGGTCATGGCTCGTGCCCGCCTGCAGCGCCAGGCCGTTCTGCATCATGGCCTCGATCGAGTACGACCGGAGAGCACCAGCAAACTTCTCCGCCTGCGTTTTGGCCCCTTTGATCACCGGCATTGCCATTACGCCTTCCGCCACTTCGGCGTAAATGTCCAGCACGCGTAACGTCTCCTCGAGCGCTTCGTCGTGTGATGAGTGCGCGGTATGCCCCTCCTGCCACAAGAACTCGGTCGTCCGCAGGAACATTCGCGTACGCAGCTCCCAACGCAGCACATTCGCCCATTGATTGATCCGCACGGGCAGGTCGCGATAGCTTTTGATCCACTTGGCGAAAAAATGTCCGACGATGGTTTCCGAGGTCGGACGAATGACGTAAGGTTCCTCCAACACTTTTCCGCCGGCAATCGTGACAATCGCCAACTCGGGCGCGAAACCTTCGACATGCTCGGCCTCTTTCTTGAAAAAACTCTGCGGGATGAGCAGCGGAAGATAAATGTTCTGGTGGCCGGTGGCCTTGAAGCGGTCGTCGAGTTCACGCTGCAGCACCTCCCAGACAGCGTAGCCGTTCGGCTTGATGACCATGCAGCCTTTGACAATCTCCGCCGGTTCGGCCATGTCGCCCTGCAACACGACGTCCTGATACCAGGCAGCAAAGTCTTTCTCACGCGGAGTAATTGGGGATTCTGCCATTGTTCTCTTTTTTCCCTGGATTTGCCCGGATCACAATTGCACCCCGAACCAGGCTGCGTCACGCGCAATCGGAGAAACAATTATCTTAACCGGTGATCACCCGGCAGGCCCAATGGCGAAAAGGGGGAGTGGTGCAGTTCGCGGCTATTGCTTCGCAAATCATTGACAGCATCGTTTCTGACATAGACACAAATGATCTTGAAAGCGTACGGAACCTGCGCGCCGCGTTTAAGAAAACAAGCAACGGAAAATGAGAGGAAATGTGGCGCGGGGCGGGCCTGCCACCCCCCTCTCTAGCGAGGATCGACAAAAATGCTTGCCTAAGGAATCACGCGAGAACAAGTTTACAGTTGGGGCTTGATGGTGTAGTTCCACTCAGGCAAAGTTTCATGGCGCTGCAATCGAAGGGAAGCAATTTGATCGGGTGTCGGCTTGAGACCGCAAGGATAGAAACGGCGGTCCAGGTAGGCGGTGACCTGAAGTCCGGTTTGGGTTCGGGGGGTGCGGGCATAGTTGAGGATCTTCTGATAGGAATCCAGCGGTTCGCCCGCTCAGTTTCGTGAGACGTCGGAGAAGAGGCGATGCTCGATAGGATTCCATTTGGAGGCACCAGTCGGATAGTAGGCAACGGTCACGGCCAGGGCAAAGGGGTTCGCTAGTTGGGACCGGAGTTCGGTTTTCCAAAAATGACGGCGGCCACTGTTGCTTCCGCCGGGGTCAGCAAGAATGAGCAGTTGGCGGGAACCACGATAGCGGGTAGAACCTTCCGGATGCCACCAATGGGCGATGGCATGAGCGGCAAAGGCGGAGGTATCGTGGGAAACGCCGACCACCAGAGCAGCGCGATTTTCCAGAACATCATAAATTCCATAGGGGATGGCGACCCCCATGGAATCGGTGCGGCAGTCGTGATCATAGACGCGAAGCGGGCAGATTCCCAACAACGGCCAGGATTTTTGAAAGGCCGACAAGTTCGTTGCTTGCTGTCCTCGGCGATCCCTCCCAATCATTCCCTACTCAACCGCTCGACATCCCAGAGCGGAGTGGAGCGGAATGAAGCGGCTTCCGGGGTAGGAGGACGTCCGGCTTTATTTGGTCCCTTCAGGAAACTTTCCAGAACTGCCGGGGTTCGAAGCTCAAATACATGTAGACGTAGTGATGTCTCAATCGATATGGTACGTGACCAAGGAAAATGCGGATTAGCAAATTTCGGCTCAAAAGGAGAACACCAACGTTGACTCGCACATCGATCGGGAACGTTCTGAGGGGTGGATTGGCAGCAGGTCTCGTTCTAACTCTTTACGGGTGTGGCGGGGGAGCAGCGAGCACTGTGACCCCGAGTGGGACTCAGGCACAGCAGAGTGACATCTCAATCGTTGGCAGTCAGCCGGGGGTTACTCCCTTCATTTCCTCCGTTCGAGTTTTCGGGCAAAGTGTGTCCAACGTGACCTCCCTGACATCGACCATCTCGCCGATGCCGAATTCGGTGTCTCAACCGGTCAACGTAACCTGGAGCAGGTCTGCACTGTCTGGCAGTGGCTACTTGCAAGCCGATTTGATTAATCTGCCGGTCTTTGGCCTTTACGCCGGCTATCAGAATCAAGTGAGTTTTCAGCTCGCATTCGTTGACGGCTCCGTACAGCAACTGCAATACCAGATTTCGACTGAGCCCTATACCGATCCAACCGGAGTGTACTTGCATCCAACGATCGTCAAGGCCAGGGCGCCGGGAAGCAACTTGGGATTCAACTTCTTTATACTGAAATCCCTACTTGGCTCGCCGGTAATCGTCGATACCGATGGGCAAGTGCGTTGGGTGGCTCCTGCGGTTGGCACAACAGCTGTCTATTTTGCAAACGGGCAATTTGTGACTGGGAGTGAAACCTCCGCCAGCGTCACGCCGCTTCAATTAGACGGCACGCAGCCAACACGGGCCACCACCGATCTCCCGCAACCTCTTCTACTCATGTTCACCCATAACATCGACCCCGGTCCCAGCGGCCTTTTAGCTGAATTCAATGGAGTGGACGACCTTGGCTCCAGCATCGACGATATCGTCGCGGAGATCTCGCCTTTCACGGGTCAACCTCCGTTTCAAACGTTTGATATGGCGGACATACTGACGGCTTACATGAAGAATAATGGCGACAATCCCAGCGCGTTTGTGCGTCCGGGCAACGACTGGTTCCACGTGAACGCCAGCACCTATGATCCGAGCGATGATTCCGTCATAATCTCGGGTCGCGAGGACTTCTTAATCAAAGTAAACTACTCGACTCACGATATCGTTTGGATCTTCGGCGACCCTACCAAGTACTGGTATACCTTTCCGTCGCTGAGAGCCAAAGCACTCACACTGGACGCGGCTGGGGACTATCCAATCGGTCAGCATGGGGTTTCCATAACTTCGGACGGCTACGTTATGGTTTTTAACGATGGACTGGGGAGTGTGAATCAACCCTCCGGAGAACCTGCCGGCCTTTCGCGAACCTTTAGCGAAGTGTCTGCCTACTCCGTGAATACCGCTGCTATGACGGCCCAGAACGTGTGGAACTTCAATTATGGGCAAAGCATTTATTCGCCAATCTGTGGAAGTAGTTACGAAGCGGGAAATACGTATCTGGTTGATTTCGCGACCGCCGACAACGAAGCAGAGGCACGGCTGGTTGGCCTGGACGCGAATCAGAACGTGGTATTCGATTTTCAGTACGCATCACCCTCAGCGTGCGGAGCGGCCTGGAATGCGATACCTATACCGTTCGAAAACCTGCAAATTGCGGCTCAGTGACGAGCCGCTGAATGCTTTCGAAGCAGGCTTTCGATTGTCTATCTGCGAAAGGATTGAAGCTGATTCCGCAAATGGCCGCCTCGCGCGTCCGCATCGACATGGTTGCGGAACATCCACCTTGAAGCGCCATATACGCGACCCAGGTTTTGCCGTCGATCCCTAACTCAACCGCTCGACATTCCCCCATACTCCGCTGGGTTAGGTGTAGCAGTTTCCCCTCCATACAAGAGCATCAAAGCAATTTTCGATTTCTCCGATAATTGAGCCCATTCTAGTGATGGCTACGCTCGGAAGAAAAAGATGTGCGTACGCTGTCGCATCGTTATTCCCAATTACCCGACAAAGAAAACCCGGTCGCCAAGCACCAGCGCCTAATCGCCTGTCCTTGCCACTCCAACTCCTACAGTACCAGGGTTCCCGCCCCAATTTTTTGTGGACGCGAGAAACCCTGATTTAGACCTGAGGAGTGGCTACGTGTTCAGTCGCCAGATTTTCTGGCAACACCCATCCCATATGCTGTGGCATTTGACCCGGTATTCAACGGGCCTGTTAGAGCGGTTGGAACTCCGTCGCTCAGCTTCCATGACATCACCGTGCCTTCGGGGGCGCCGCAGTTACCGTTCGGGCAAATCTCCCCGCTTGTGTACAGATATAGCCCGGTTCCATCCTCGGCAAGAGCGGAGATATACACGTCACCAGTCGAGCTCGTTTCAGTGGTGCCATAACCCGATCCATTCGACGCGATGGAGAGGATCTCGAACCAATTTTGCGGAGGGGACACTGGCGCCGCTGAAGCCCCCCAAATCCATTTCCCTTGGTTATCGGCGAGAATCGGCCCACACTCGTCGCAACCGTAGGGGTCATATCCTGGCGTGTCGGTCAACGCGCCAGTGCCGAAGTCCACGGTATACCCCATCTGTGGATTGGAAGGACCGCCAATCTGCACATAGAGCACAGGTGAAGCAGGCGATCCCGAGGGGAGCATGGTCGAAGACAGGGTTCCGCCGTTGTAGTTGCCAGCGGGCACATTGTAGGGGCTTCCTGGAACGGCCGTGAGGTGGCCGTTGTTGGGATTGACTGCCCAGCCCCAGACCGTGACTTCGTTGTCGTTGTCATTGTCAGCGTACACATATTGGCCGGTAAAATCCGCTGTGACAAGGGTCATTCCGCCAGAACCGGTCACACTCTCAGTTTCCGTTAGAGCGCCGCTGGAACGATTGATCTGGTAGGCCACCACCGTGTTGGAAAGGTTATAGGCAACGAATAGGAAATTGCCGTTCGGATCGACGGCAATGCCCGTTGGCTCGTTGTCGTTCGCCGGGAATGGCGAGCCCGGCATGTAGGTAAGATTGCCATTGCTTTGGTCGATCTGGTACCCATAGATCCCGCTCGGGGTGATGGCATAGACAAACCAACCGCCGGGATCGACTGCAATGGCATTCACCCCACTGGCCGCGGCAAAAGACGGGGGATTGCCACTGCCATTCGGATTTGTGAGCACACCATCGTTGATCGTGAATTCCGCGATTTCGTCCGAAGTATTCGTGCCGAGTTTGTTCGAAGTGGTCGCATAAAGATAGCCATCTCCCGCTCCCACCGCTGTTTCCGTGAGCGGGGCCTTGTATACGTGGCCACAGTTGTCCCACGCCTGCACGGTCAAGTCATATGTGCCCGGCAATAGATTCACGAATGTGTTCACCTCATCTGATTGGACAGTATAGGGCGCGATGCCATTGCCTGTATAAATTCGTATGGCGCTGATACCGGCCGAGCAGTCAGGATTCTGCGCCGAAGCGGCGATATGCACGGGAATATCTGCCGACGAGCTTTTCGGCAGGAAGACAGAAACTCCCGCGTCGGAATTGATTGTAATGTCGACCGTTTTTTTGCCGACTCCGCCACAGTTGTCCCAGGCTTGCACTACTGTGCTGTAGGTTCCAGCCTTCAAGGGAATGAAGGTTTCAATATGCGCGCCGTTAACGGTGTAAGCATTCACACCGGGCGCCGAGTAGATGCGCATCGCACTGATCCCGCTTGCACAAGATGGACTAGTGGCATACGCCTCGTAGAAAACTGGAGATCCTGAATCTGAGCCGGCTTTCGGGGAAAGAACGGTGACGGTTGGTGCTGCGAATGCTGCAGTCGCGAAACTCAAAAGACCGCTGCAGAAAACTAGGCGCATAAAGTGACGAGTGGATTGGTGACGAAGTGGAGGGACGCTAGTGGGGAAATGGCGCACAAAATCCTCCTAGGGGAGCGGAGAGATTGATCGTTCGACGATCGCACTAAACCGTTGTGCAGGGAATCCGTTCGTTGTTGTATGAAAAAGACTGTCTAGGTATTCCGCTCTAGAGTTGTGGCCTTAGTCTCGAACCGTGCTACTGAGGAAGCGGGCTAGTTTTTAAAACTTGCTTTCTCCCCCCCTCTCGTTTGACGGGGTAGTGTATCGAGACGGCAAACGTGCTACACCCCACCTCCCACCCTCCGATTTTGACTTTGGCCGGAGCCCGCTCGCGCGAGATGCGGCGCTGCGAAGGACGCGCAGGGATGCAAAGCCATGCCGGTAATTCCCAACGAGTGTAATCTGTTCTCAACAGTTAAGTTTCGGATAGCCCGTGATTCGGGACGTGACCGCGATCTATCCTCTCAAGGCGCGAGCGGCGGGTACTCAAGATGATTTCTTCGCGGAGCTGGCGGGGCCAGCTAGATCCCCATGGCCCGCAGGCGCGCTCCTTCCGGACTTGCGAAGAACCCGGTAGATGATCTCCCAGGCAGCACCAAAGATACTCAAATGATGGCATAATTCCCGATGCATGCGCTGCGCTTGGCGAGCGCGTGCATCGGGTGTTCTGCTTCACGGAACCGGAACTCCAACGGCGGATGAGCTGACGCGCGTCAACAACCACCGTCCGTCGATCTTTTTGGCTTCACCGTCAAGGTCTACGTGGCTCTTGGCTGTCCAAAACGGCTGGCCGGTGGCTGGATTCAATGACACGTCGAAGTAATGGCATTCGAAATACACCGATGATTTCCATTGGCCGTCATGATCCCTTACCGGGTCATACTTCGTTTTGTACGCCGGGGAAAGCGACACAAACTTGTTGGTTGGCTGCAACCCGCCGGCAACATACTTGAAGAACGTGCACAGCGTGCCCTGTTGACCACTGGCGGACGTGTCGCCCGTGGGTAGAGGGCAACTTGCGGGATCATCCGGATCGCCGTTGCCGATATAGTTTCCTGCCGTGGCAGCAGTGCTGACAACCGTGAGTTCGGCGTCTTTAGTCCAGATCGAGAGTGCCTCGCGGATTCGCTGGGTAATCACTTCCGGCGAATCGCCATTTATCGGATCGTGCACGCTGACTGCCGCGTGAAAGGTCACGTGAATTTGCTGTTCCAATTCGGCCAGTTGGGCCAGTTGATCGTCATCGCCTCGCCAAGCACCTGCATGGGCGGCTCCTATCGCCGTGACAATTCCCACAGCGAGCAGGGCCACAAAACGTGGGTGCCTCTTCTTGAATGTCGCTTCCATGTCCATCTCTCCTTTGAAACTCCGGGCCGCATCCTGTCGCGGATGCCCAAAAAGCACAAGGACGGCAAGGTGAAGATTGGGTGAAGAAACCTGAAGCCCTAACCAATTGACGCCAAAAGCCCTTACCCGCGCAGCCCCCGGCAGTGCTATAGTTTTGTGCCTCAGCTTTGGGGCGGTATGTCTGAGTCGCAGTACAGATTCGCCGAATTTCACCTCGATTGCGCCAGCTTCGAGTTGCGCCGCCAGGGACGCGCCCAGAAAAGCGAACGCATTTCCCTCGAGCGCATCCCCATGGAGCTGCTGATTCTTCTTCTGGAGCGGCAAGGTAGCGTCGTCACCCGCCAGGAAATCATCGACCGTCTCTGGGGCAAGGATGTCTTCGTCGATACCGAACACGGCATCAACACTGCCATCCGCAAAATCCGGCAAGCGCTGCGCGACGACCCCGAGCGTCCACGCTTCGTCCAAACCGTCACCGGCAAAGGTTATCGCTTCGTCGCGGAGAGGAGCTCAACCAATGGAAGCTCCCCCATCGCCGCGCCCGCAACCGAAGCCGCGGTCCCGCTCCTGCCTCCTGCCACGGCCGTAACCGATTTAGCTCCCGCGCCGAAGCCCCGCCTCCGCCTGGCAGCCGTCACGGCTCTCATCCTTCTGGCTGTGGCGGGAATCCCGATCGCCGTCAACCCCGGTGGAATGCGCGCCCGCCTATTCCCCAGCACCCAGGCCGCCCAGATCCACTCCATAGCTGTGATCCCGCTAGCCAATCTCTCCGGCGATTCTTCGCAGGACTATTTTGCCGACGGCATGACTGACGAACTTATTACTGCGCTTGCCAAAAACCGCTCGCTGCGCCTCGTCTCCCGGACATCCGCCATGCGATATAAAGGAGCTCAACGCCCGGTTCGCGAGATCGCCCGTGAACTCGGAGTCGACGGCATCCTCGAAGGTTCAATCTCCCGCAATGCCAATCGTGTACACATGACGGTGCAACTGATCTACGCTCCCACCGACACTCACGTCTGGGCCGAGAGTTACGACCGCGACTTCAATCAGGCGTTCTCGCTCCCCGAGGAACTTTCCCAGACCGTCGCTAGAGAAGTAAAGACCGCGACGCTGCCCGCTCCAAACCAACGCTACATTAATCCCGAAGCTCACGATGCTTACCTCCGCGGCCGTGTCTTCTGGTTTGCCGGCGAACACACGCACAGCCTTTTTTACTTCCGGAAAGCTATTCAGCTTCAGCCCGATTACGCCGCTGCCTGGAGCGGCGTCGCCGATTCTTACGACAACGACCCGAGCGGTAGCGAACGTCCGGTTCAGGAAGTCACGGCCGAGTTCGAAGCCGCCGCCCGCAAAGCCGTGGAACTCGATGATTCCTCGTCCGAGGCTCACTGCTCACTCGCGGCTTGGTATTTCTTTTTCGCGTGGGATCTGCCGCGCGCCGATGCGGAATCAAGACGGGCGGCAGAACTGAACCCCAACTATTCCGAGGCCCACCATCTTCGCTCCTATGTTCTGGCCGCTATGAATCGGCCCGAACAGTCTCTTCAGGAGGCCAAGCGAGCCATTGATCTGGATCCTTTCAGGCGCCCTTGGGGCCTAGGGTACGCCTACATACAAACGCGCCAGGTTGATGCTGCAATTAACGACCTGCGAATGCGGGACCAAGCTTACCCCGAGGAATTCTATACACTTATTTATCTTGCTGAAGCTTACTGGCTGAAAGGCATGGGGAGGGAATCTGCAGAAGTGTTAGAGAAGGCTCTCATAGTGTTGGGCGATCCGGAAAAGGCAGAGGGCATTCATCGGGCGTTCCAGCGAGGCGGGCGAAAAGGCCTCGCACAGTGGAGAGTCGAGAATTATAAAATCCGCGCCCGCAAAGAGTTTATTTCACCTTACGAGTGGGCCAGACAATACGCGTACCTCGGCGACAAGAACGCGACACTAAAGTTCCTCGATCTTGCTTGCCATGAGCGTTCCCCTTGGATGGTGCTGATACAGAATGAACCGATCTTTGACTTTGTCCATTCCGACCCCCGCTACCACGCGCTGGTAGGAAAACTGGGACTGACGCCGTCCTATTGAAAAGCGCGGGTGCAGCTAGCGGAACGTGGAAGAGTATCAAAGTAGCTGCTGAGATCTGCGTCGACAATTTCTCCATGACCAGTGTTAATCAGCTTGTGGACGTGCTGTACTGCGTCCAGTGCGCTGCGGTCTCGCCGATAGGCGTACTGTTCCGGCTGCAGATCGGGACTCGAATATGGGTTCGAGAACCAAAACTGCCGCCATTTCCGCTGGTCGATCGCGGATAGCGGGTACTCCTAACGGCCGCTGTTTTCCCGTCCGCTTTGGGTATGTACACCCGCCGCACGGGAAGTGGTTGATAGGTTCGGCTTACGCATCGATGTCCTCGAAGGTTTGGCGTCGACTCCGGCTGCTCCGCCATTGGCTTTGCAGCGTTCATAGGCGAATGCCAAGACATCTTTCCGGTACACCTTGCGTAGAGCGCTCGGCCCTTTGTCGCTTCTTGCGTTCGTCTTTAACTAAGGATCGCGGTAGGGATACCGGGCTCTCCCGGTACCCCCCGCACAGAGCCGTACGGGCGCTCACTAGCGCATACGGTTCTTATCTTGGATGGGTAGCGGCAAAGCGTGCATTGGGATAAGGGTGGAGCGCATGTGGTCTGGGAAGCCAGATCTCAACGAGTCGATGCATTCGGGCCCAAGTGAGCCGGTGCTTTTGGCTCCGGCGACGGAGTGCCCGCCGCCAGAATCGTGTCACCCTTTCGCGAAATACGTTCAAACGTTGCATGTTTCCTGGAACCGCATAGTAGTTGAAGTACCCTTGGACGACCGACCGGAGCCACTTGCCCGTTTGCGGGACAGGATCGTGCATGCGCCGGCGGAGCTCCTGCTTAATTTCCTGCAGCTTGGCCCGCAAGCGCTTGGCGATCGTCTTGCGTTTTAGGGCAAACTTTCCGTTTCTGTCCTTCCCGCTGATATGCGAGAAGCCCAGAAAGTCGAACGTCTCGGGTTTTCCCTCTCCTCTCTTTTCCCGGTTTTGTTCGGCAAAGCGTCCGAACTCGATCCGGCGCGTTTTGTCTGGATGAAGTTCCAAACCAAACTTCTTCAGTCGCTCTCGGAAGTTTTCCAGGAAGCGGTCTGCGTCTGCCTGATATTGGAAACCCAAGACGGTGTCATCTGCATAGCGGATGATCACCACCTCGCCTTGCGCCCATTTCTGGCGCCAGGCGTGCACCCAAAGGTCGAAACTGTAATGCAGATATACGTTTGCAAGGAGTGGTGAAGCCACCGCGCCCTGCGGCGTGCCTGTGTACGGTTCCGACCACTTGCCTTCCTCCATCACCCCGGCTTTCAGCCATTTCCGAATCAGCCGCAGGATTCGTCGGTCGGCGACGCGATGCTCCACAAACTTAAGCAGCCAACTTTTATCGAGTTCATCGAAAAAGTTGCGGATATCTGCGTCAAGAATGTAGTTCACTCTCTTCTGCTCGATTGCGACGGCCAGCGCATCCAGCGCATCGTGCTGACTGCGCCCCGGCCGGAACCCGTAAGAGAAACCGAGAAAGTCTTCCTCATAGATCTGGTTGAGGATGGTAACCGTGGCCTGCTGAACGATCTTGTCTTCCAGCGCCGCGATTCCTAATGGGCGTTTCCGCCCATCACTTTTCGGTATATAGGTTCTTCTCGAGGGTTGCGCTCGGTAGTCGCCGCGATGGACTCGGCCGTGAAGATCGGCAAGCCGCCCTTCCAACCCAGTCTCGTATTCGTACCACGTGACTCCGTCTACTCCAGGGGCCGCTTTTCGCTTTAGGGCGTAAAAGCTTTCCCGCAGCAGATCAATCGTCATGTGATGCAGTAGGGCGGTGAACTTCGTTTCCTTATGTTCCCTTGCTGCCTTCCGCACACGCATCAGCCCTTGTGACACGCCTGCCTCGCCCTGTGTCGAGAGCGTGTTAGGTTGATGAGTGTTCTCCTTGATCACTGGCCTTCCCTCCTCACCCTCCGCTGATGGTTTCCCGTCTTTGTTCGGGTGATTCATCGGTACTCTCCTTTTCTGTTTATGCCAATGTGTGACTCCTCGAGGACTTGCCCCCGGGCCTTGCGGCCATAGCCTTCGCCCGCAGTCCTGCCGGTCACCCCGCAGTCTATGGGAGAGATTCTGGAGGTACGCCTCGAGAATCTCAACGTAGTGCTGCGCCAACAGGTGTCTCCGAGGTCTCCCGGTTCTCGTATAGGAAGTTTCTAGGCGTGCACTGGGGTCTCACGACTACGCAGGACTGTTCAGGAACTCGCGCTTATCGCTCCTGAGCATGTTGCCTTCCGCACAAGGGGAAGTCGTCGGCGTCCTGGTTGGGAGTTTTCGAAGCTCAGTACCCAGCCCACCTATACCCCTGTTTATGCTTCGTGGCACACCTCACGATGTGCCGCGCAAAACTCGGGGCCGAGCGGATCGCTACTCCTTACTCGTGAAGCTCTTTCATCTTCTACTTCCTATCGGTTTATCCCGGCGCACCCCCTTCCCTCCACCGGAATTACCCGGCTTCATCGGTCGTACGAGCCTCTCCGCCACCCCATACGGCCCGGCCTGTCTCTCGCGAGTTGCCAGTTGATCGATACCCTGATCACCGCTGGGGCTTTCCCTGTTACGTCTGGTCTCCTATGCGTACATGCCATCGCCATTACCCCGGACAGGTTCAATGGAGCTTGTTCCTCGTCTACCTCCATTGCCAGCGGCCTTCCCCGTGAAACAGTAAGGTCGGCTCCTGCAATTGTTTTTTCGAGGCCTGCTCAGCGTTC
>Ga0209624_10002682_pt1 | contig 13038 bp, 12 predicted proteins | sample JacPinW_OM2H0_O1_FD_188565 | JGI IMG/M metagenome (GOLD analysis project Ga0209624, IMG submission 188565) | Forest soil microbial communities from Algoma, Ontario, Canada - Jack Pine, Ontario site 1_JW_OM2H0_O1 (SPAdes) (version 2) | ecosystem: Environmental > Terrestrial > Soil > Boreal...
AAATTCCTCAGCGCAACTGATCGAGCGCCTGCTGAGCTTGCGGGTTACCGGGATGTTGTTTAAGCAACTCGAGCAGCACACTGCGCGCTTTATCGCGATCGCCCTCCAGGCTGTAAACACGCGCCAGGTTCAGGTAGGACTGATCGAAGGCGGGTGCGACACGGATGCACTCTTCGAATTTACTCACTGCGTCATCGCGGCGGCGAGTTCGTAGATAAAGAACCCCCAGGTTATTCAGTGCTTCCGGGTAAACCGGCCGCAATTTCAAAGCCTTTTGCAAATATTCATAGGCGCGTGCGGTGTCGTCGGTCTGTGCGTAGACCATGGCGAGGCTATAATTTGCTTCTGGCTCCTGGGGCCGCGCGCCGGCCGCCCGCTCCAAGGCCGCGCGGGCCTCGTCCCACCGTTTCTGTTGGCGATAAGCGTTTCCCAGGTTTTCGAGCGCGATCCAATAATCGGGGCTAAGGCGGAGAGCTTCTTGAAAATATCCGATGGCCTCCGTCGTGCGCCCCTCGCGCGTGGCCAGAAGCCCTAGATTGTTCCACGTGCTTGGTCCTGTATCGGGATAACTTGCGGTGAGCTTGAGGGCCTGCTCGAAGCTGGCGCGCGCCTCCGCGTTTTTGTCCTGCTTCAAGTAGACGCTGCCGAGGCCGTATTGAGCCTCCGCGCTCGATGGATCGTCCCGCAGGGCCAGTTGGAAAGAAGCCGCGGCTTGATCGAAGTAGGCGCGCTGAAAAAATGCTGAACCGAGAGACAGATTGTTTCGCCCGAATTCATATGTTTCGCCGTTGCCGGGGAAGGGAAGCGCCAGCGCAAGCCGCTGCTCGGCGGTTTGCGGGATGCGTTTCACGTCCGCTTCGACGTTTTGCGGATTGACCGCGCCCTGGTAAACTTTGACGATATTTCCTTGCGCATCGATTAAGAATGACGTAGGCAGAGTGAGATCGCGGTGGCGGTCGAAGAGGTAGCGATAAAGAATGTTGTAGATGGCCGCCATGTCGTCGTCCATCAGCCGCGGGACCAGGGCGCCCGCGTCCGCCCCGCTAATTGCGACGGTTAGTTTCTTATCGAACGCTAATTGGAGCAGCACCGGCTTGCCCTTGGTAAGAGAAAAATCCGGGGCGGGCACGGGGACGAGTAGCCAGGTTTCGATGGTTGCGGGTAGAGCCTTTGTGAAGTGCGATGGTTGCGATCGCGCCGGCTTGCCTTTGAATGGTTCGATGCGCGATGGCGCGCTGCCTTCTTCCACCCACACCCGGTGATTGATCGGAAGATCCTGGAGTTGCTGCACCAGACCGCTCGGCCAGTGGATGGAAGCGCTCACCGGCCCTTGGGCTGGGCCCAGGCCGAAGAACACGTCCTTGCTGTGCTGCGAAAGAAATCCCGACCCGGCCTGCACCATCTTCGTTTGGGCTTCCACGCTGACGGTCGCTCCTATGGCGTCGGGGTTACTCCTCACGCCGTGCAGCCGGAAGGAAATGGACGGCGGAAGATCTTGCACCACGTTCTTGAGAAGGCGCAACTGCGGAGCACTCCGGTTCTTGAGAAACACCTCCTGCCGGCCGTCCTGATCGAAGTCGGCCAAAGCGAAGGACCGGCCGTCTTCGAGAAAATCGAGATCCACCGCGCCCGAAACATCGGAAAATGTTCCATCGCCATGGTTGGCGTGGAAAACGTTTCGCTCGTAGCCGCTCCACGTGTAGTCGGAACGGATCAGCTCGTTGATGGCGTTCCATCCCTGTTCATAATCCTGGGATGGCTTAGCGGTGCCCGGTGAATTGGCAACCACCTGGCGCCAGAAGAAACTGTTCAGGTCTTCGCGCACGGGGCCGGAGAGCATCCCGTTGGCGACGTACAAATCGGCAAATCCGTCATGATCGAAATCCCATGTGTCGCTGCACCAGGACCATCGGCCCATCCCGGCGCCGCTTGGCGCAGTGGAATCCTGAAAGGATCCGTCTCCCCGATTGCGGAAGATCGAATTCCCCATGGCGTGTCGCTGATACAGCGCGCGGGTTTCTGGCGGCGAATTGCGCTGAAAAATCTCCTGTGTGGAAATGCGCTCGCCGGCCGCGGTCCACATGTCAGCGACGTAGAGGTCTTCGAAGCCATCGTTGTCATAATCGAGCCAGCAAACGCTCATGCCTGCGCCGACATCTTCCACTCCCGATTGCGGCGCGACGTCGGTAAATGTCCCATCGCCGTTATTGCGGTAGAGGTTCTTGCGTCCGAAGTCGTTCACCACGTACAGGTCGGGCCATCCGTCGCGGTTGTAGTCGCCCCAACCGCAACAAAAGCTATAGCGCGTGTTGTTTTGATTGAGGCCCGATTGCGCGGTAACGTCGCGAAAAGTTCCGTCGCGATTATTGCGCAGCATGAAATTGGGGGGTCCGTTTTCTGCCGCGTAATAAGGCGTGGGGTATTTATATTGATCTGCGCCTTGATAATAGGCGTAAAGGCAGAAATAAATATCCAGCCATCCGTCGCGATCGTAGTCGGCGGCTGCTGCGCCGGTGAACGTTCCCTGCGGCGGATTGGCGAACTGAAACGCGTCGGGCTTGAGGCGAAATTTGCCGCCGCCCTGGTTCAGGAACAGGAGAGGTCCACTTGCGCGCACGACGATCAAGTCTTGACGGCCGGCGTTCGAGAAGTCGGCGAAGATAGCGCAGGCTGTATTTTCGAGGAGCCCGACTCCGGAAGACTCGGTGATGTCCTCAAAGGTTCCGTCGCCGCGATTGCGATAGAGCCGGTTGGGAAGGCCCGCGGGTTGGCAAACGTAAAGGTCGTCGAAGCCGTCGCCGTCAATGTCGCCGACCGAGACTCCATTGTGGCCATAGATATCGATGCCGCAGGCTCCGTCGAGAACCGTACGCCAATCGTCAATACCTCGGAGCATCTGCGCGGAGTAAGAAGAGGCGCGGTTGAAGGAGGTTGGAGCAATGTCTTCATACCAGGGACTGGCGGATCTCGCGCGTGTTTCTTCGCTCGACTGCCAGCGTCGCAAACGAAATTGGTCCGGCGCGGATTCCCACTCCAGATCCCACCAGCCCACGCGCTGCTCGCGGTGGAAGCCGGGGCCCCTGCCCACCAGTTCGTAACGCACGCGGGTTCGCAGGGCGCCACCAGCCTGCAGTTCGATTTGGGTGATCTGGAAATCGGTTGTCTCCATTTTCGTGAAAGTGTTGAGAGAAGACCGTAACTGCTGGATGAACGCATCGCGTCCCAGAGTTGGTTGTTGAGAGAAAGTGATGCGGCGGACTTCCAGAGCGGGGCCGGGGCGCACCATGCGCGACTCGGTGGGCTGTGAAGACGATCCCAGAAAACCGGGCGCAACCGCTCTCTGGATGGATTCGACGAGATTCCCACGCCATTCCGCGAGAATCGCGGCAATTTGATCGTGATATGTTTCCGTAATGAAGTCGTCGAGCCCGGCCTTGGTCTTGAGCAGCGTAGCGTCCAGCGCGGTTGGGGCACGGTAGTGAGGATGCAGGTGGAATTCAGCATCCACCAGCGGCGCGTTTTGCGCCTTCAGATGGCGAAGGAAGGGTAGAGCCAGGCCGGTTCGAAGGAAGTTTCGACGTCTCATGCCGTAAAGGGAGGTTTCCGAGTGGCGACGATACCGGCGCCTTCGCGGATCACGACCAGGCGGTTGGCCGGTACGTTCGAGAACGTTTGCTTCGTCCCATTGGGCCACCGGACCTCTAGTGCCGCCGACATTTCCGCGCCCAGCCCAAAGTGCAGGCGCTTATCGTTGACCGAAAGGAAACTCGACTGGCTCAGCACCTCCTGTGCCTGCAAACGTTCACCATAGCGCGCCGTCACACGCGCGCCTATAGCGCTTCGATTGGAAACGGTGGCCTCCAGTTGGACCTTTAGCCAATGGTTGCGCCCGGCACTGTCGTTGCGCAGAAGCGACGGCGGCTCGTTCATATTCATGATCAGGATGTCGATGTCGCCATCGTTGTCGAAGTCGCCGAAGGCACACCCGCGACTGGAGTGTGGCGCGGCGATGGCCGGTCCGGCTTCGTCGAATAGCTCTTCGAACCTGCCGCCGCCCAGATTGCGGAACACGATCCGAGGATTTTTGTAGGGGAACAGAGGCGCCTGCTTTTCCAACTCTGGATAAACCTGACCGGCGGCGATGAAAATATCCGGCAGGCCGTCGTTGTCAAGATCCACGATTCCCGCCCCCCAACAGACATAGCGGGTTTCGACGCCCAGGCCGGACTTAAGCGTGACGTCCGTGAATTCGCCCTTCCCATTATTGTCGTAGAGCACGCTGGTGTCGTCGGCGAAGTGGGTTTTTAGAATACCGAGCGTTCCATCCAGTTTGTAGTCGCCGATGCCGATCCCCATGCCGGCCTGCTCGGCGCCGTCCTCGCTCAGCGCGACTCCACGCTCCAGGCCTTCTTCCACGAAAGTTCCGTCGCGCCGGTTGCGGAAGTAAAAGCTTGGCGTGGAATCGCACGCAACGTAGATGTCGGGCCAGCCATCGTTGTCGAAATCCGCGGCGACGGCTGTGAGTCCGTAGGCGCGGCCGCGGTCCACGCCAGCCTTGTTGCTGACGTCGGTGAAGCGCCCGCGGCCATCGTTGTGAAACAAATAGCAGCGGCCTTTGGGAAGGCCACGCGGGCCACAATGCACGGAAATGCCTTTCCAGTCGCAGCTGGCGGGAATTTTCGCGCCCGTATCCAGGTCGACGTAAGTGCTGATGAAGAGGTCCAGGTGACCGTCGCGATCGTAGTCGACGAAAGCGCAGCCTGTGCTCCATTGCGGTAGGGGCAGCATGAGTCCTGCCTCGCGCGTCACGTCGGTGAACGTGCCGTCGCCGTTGTTTCGGAAGAGCGCATTCTGATCGTAATAAGTGACGAAAAGATCATCCAGGCCGTCATTGTTGTAATCGCCGATGGCCACACCAGAGACCCAGCCGGGCCGCGCCAGACCGGAGTTCGCGGTCACGTCGAGAAACGTTCCATCGCGATTGTTCTTGTATAGCCGGTTGCCGGCTCCGGCGGGAGTGGGGCCGAAGCGCGTGCCGCCCAGAACCAGAATGTCCAGCCAGCCGTCGTTATCGTAATCGAAGAAAGCGATACCGCAGCCGACGGCTTCCAGAATGTGCTTCTTCGTATCGATGCTTCCAAAAATACTGGGCGCGGTGAGGCCGGCTTGATGGGCCACGTCGGTGAATTTCGCGTCGAACGGCAGGCCGGAGCGCTTGCCCCGTTGCTGCGGGTGGAGATTGCGCGTCGCCATGCCCTGCGCAAACAGGGACGCGGCGGCGTTTCCGAGAATCACGGATTCTAAAACAGCCCTGCGAGTGATTTGCATTTAAGTGATTTGCATTTAAGTGATGTGCATTTAACGGTACACCACGCAACCGCGCGCTTCGAGATCTGCTACCCATTCTCGATGCAGCGGCAAGTCCACCCATCGCAAATCCAGTTTTTCCAGGCGGGGAAGGGCTTGGATGGCCGCCGGCAGACGCGTGAGCGGATTACCGCGGAGATCCATCTGCCGCAGCTCTTGTAGCATTCCTATCGACTCCGGAAGCGCTGTCAGCCGGTTGTTTCTCAGGTGCAGCTCTCGCAGGCGCGCGAGACGCCCAATAGACTCCGGGAGCGATGTCAGCCGGTTATCGGACGCCCGCAGCTCAATCAGATTCGTCATACAAGGAATCGATTCAGGGAACACGTCGAAGGTATTTTCGCTGATATTCAGGTAGCGCAACTTTGTCAATTCAGCGAGAGACGGCGGCAGCGCGGTTAGTTGATTGTCGTGGAGATAGAGAAAATCGGTGAGCCCGTCGAGCTCGCCCAAAGCGTCCGGTGCGTGACTAAGCCGGTTGTGTCCCAGGTCGAGCATGCGAAGCTTTTTCAGGCGGCCGATGTGCTCGGATAATTCTGACAGATCGTTGTCAGCCAACACCAGAGTCTCGAGACCGGTTCGCTCCCACACCCACTCCGGCACGCGGCCCAGCCGCTTCTTCCATAAATTCAGATGGGACGCGGAGGCGTCATCCGGCATGAAGGCGATACTAGCGCACATCGCTCAGGTTCGGCGTGTGAGCGGCGTGCAATTCCAGTTGTTTCGACAGGCAGTCGCGGCACAGGCACCCTTCTGCTTTAGAATCGGGAATCGGTAAAATGTTCGGGAACTCGGCGCACCAGCAGCCCTTTTCCCGTTCACAGGACATGGGCGCTTTGCAGCGCGAGCAAAATGTCTCCATAAGAGCATTATCCAGCATGCACGCCGAATCGAGCCAGCATTTCGCGCCGCCCAAGACTGGTGATGCCTAAGGCCCTGTTGTCCAGATCCTGGAGCACCCATTTTCTTTTCAGTGCCAGTTTCAGCAGTGCTGCCCCCAATGCTCCACCAATGTGAGGGCGCCGCTCACTCCAATCCAGGCAGGCATACGCGAACCGGCGGCGCAGCAATCGTGCGGCCTCCAGGTCAATCCCAAGACGCTCCAACGTTTTTGCTCCATCCGGTGTCAGGCTGTATGCGCTCTCGATGCCGAGCGAATCGTCTGACAGCCATTTCAGCTTCATCAAGCGATCATGCAGAGCCACACCCAACGTGCCAGCCAAATGGTCGTAGCAGGTCCTTGCGGCGCGGAGCCGGCTCGGCGTGTTGGGCACGAAGCTGGCGCGAGATCCGCCTGCGAGAACGCTGAGCCCTTCCAATGCGGCGGCCACGTTGGGCCCTTCCAGACTGTAGTAGCGATGTTTCCCCTGGACGGACACTTTCACCAGCCGCTCTGTCTTTAGCCGATTCAGGTGTACGCTGGCGGTGGACGGACTCACGCCGGCCACCATCGCGAGCTCCGTGCTGGTTCGCGCATGACCGTCCACCAGGCAGTAGAGCATGCGGGCCCTTGCCGGCTCGCCGATGGCAGCCGCAATTCTGGAGACACCAGCGTCTGGGTCAACAATCACACTTTGATGGTAGACGAAGTGTCATGGTTTTACAACTGGCATACTCCCGAACATGCGGCCGGTTCGATTCGCCGGCCAGACAGGCACAAAGGAGAACAAGCGATGATCACCTGCGTCATCCGCTATCAGATCGATCCGTTCCAGAGAGACGAGTTCAAGCAGTACGCCGAGAATTGGGGTCGCATTATCCCCCGCTGCGGCGGGCACCTGCTCGGATATTTTCTTCCTCATGAGGGAACGAATGATGTGGCTTGGGGCTTGATTGGTTTCGATAGCCTCGGCGCTTACGAGACGTATCGCGCACGCTTGAAGTCGGATGCGGAAGCGCGTGAGAATTTCGCCACGGCCCAGACCAGGCGCCTGATCCTCCGTGAAGAGAGAAACTTTGTCGAACTCGTGGAAGGTACGTTCAACCTTGCCCGAAAGCCATGAAGAAGATCGGAATCGTGGGCGGCGTCGGTTGGCGATCCACCGTCGATTACTACTCGGAGATCTGCCGCCGGAGCGAGCAATGGCATCGCGCCAGGAAACTGCCGGGTGCCCCAGGGACACCGGAGATGAGCATCGAATCGTTGGACCTCAGTAAAGCAGTCTCTTATCTCGGCATCGATGGGGACGAGGATTCCTGGTCGCAATTTGACGGCTACCATCGCACGGCCCTGCGGCGCCTGGAAGCGAGCGGCGTGGATTTCGCGATCATCGCAAGCAATACGGCCCATCATCGGCTCACCTCCATCGCGGGAGGTATCGGGATTCCCATTCTCAGCATTTTCGACGTGGCCGCCAAGGAAGGCGCTCGAATGGGAGCCAGCGACGTTCTGATACTTGGCACTCCACTCACGATGACGTCGGCAACTTTTCGCGAGGAGTTTGCGAAGCACCGGATCCAAGCGGCCGGCCCACGGGACCAGTCAGCGAGAGCGATCACGGAGGAATTGATTGCCCAGTTACAGGCCGGCAAACTGGGGGCGGCGGCCGAGCGGCTGGTAAGAATTGCGAAATCCTCGTCTGAGCCGCGGTTCAATGCGCCGCCGGTGGTGTGTCTTGCGTGCACGGAATTGCCGCTCGCTTTCCCGAAGCAAAAGACGCTCGCGAGTTTTGAATATGACGGTGTCCGGTTTATCAATACTGTCGCTGTGCACATCGACGCAGCTTGCGATTTTGCGCTGAAGTAGCCCAGCGCCAGAACGAACAACGGCATCCGTGATGGCATCCCATTTAACGGCCGTGCCCGGCACCCGCGCCCGGCTTTTACTTTCCGTCCGAGAGCGCCAGCACAGAGTACGACGTTGCGGCGTCGATCATGAAGCGGCCAATATCGGACGCCGGGTCGCGCTGCTTGTTCAACGAGTACGCAAGCCACAATCCCGCGGCTTTGTCCTGGTTGTGCGTCAGCCACGCGCGCGCTCTCTTCACCGCGGGCTGCGTTCGCGGAAGGCCGGCTTCTTCCAGGACGAACGTCACCAAACCGGTGCCATAACCGTCGCTCCCGGCATCGAGCGCTGTCCCGTCCCTCCGTTTCCAGGTCGCCATCACCAGCGAAGAAGTGTTCCAGCCTCCGTCCTGCTGCTGCTTGCCCAGCACCGCATCAATGATCGATTTCTGCTGATCCGGCTTCAGAATTCCGGGCACCTTCGTGGAGGCCCACAGAAGAAATACGCGATTGATGAGGGATTCACGTGGCAACCCTTGCTGGAGATACTCGGAGAGCAGCTTCAGATTGCTCTGGATGTCGGGAGTGGAGCGATAACCGGGGGCGGTCCCAATGGCAATCGCGCCCAGCGTCGCGCCCCAGAATTGCGAATCTTCCGCTTCCCAAGGCTGATTGTGAAAATTCAGCCAGGTCCACGCGCCCTTCGCGTCGCCGGTTTTCAGTTGCAACGCCCACATGTTGTCCAATGCGAGTTTTGTATCGTCGCTCAACTTGCCCTGATGCGCGTCGTAGTTAGCCAGGATCAGCGCATTGAGAACCGCTTCGGTTCCACGGGATTCCGCCGTTTTGGGCGCCCCGCGCTTTTCGTCGCTATAAAAAGGCTCCACTTCATTCCACAGCCGGACGCGCTTGGTGACGTTGTCCAGCAATTTACGCTCGGTCGCCGATGGAGACTGCTCGCCCAGCGCGGCGCGCAGAGCGGGCCGTCCCAGCGCATAAGGCACGGCGGTGTGGCAAGAGATGCAGAAGGTGCCGTGATCCCGGACCGATTGGTCCCAGCCCATCCACCATTCCGCGCGCTGATCCAGGTACGCCGCGGCGGCCTTCGTATCCCAGGCGCCCGCATCGTTATTCGCGGCCTGCGACGCGGCCGGGAAGAAGCACAGAGCCAGCGTCGCGAATACTGAAATCGTCGTCTTCATCGGGTCACCTCACGAGTCAGCCTTGATGTGCGGCGCGGCAACAGGGCATTAGAAGATGCTTGCCATTTTAACACCGCCGACCAGCAACCCTACAATAATTGTGATATCCCACGATAAATTGGTACGATCTCAGAAACCTCCCATGAACCAGCCAGGAGCCGCCGCCGTCTCGGAACCGGATGCAACCGCCGGCCTGCGGCAAAGCCTCGGCCTGTTCGACTCCACCATGATCGTCGCGGGTTCCATGATTGGAGCCGGGATCTTCATCGTGGCAGCCGACATGACGCGGCAGGTGGGCAGCGTCGGATGGCTGCTCGGGTCCTGGGTCATCACCGGCTTGCTGACCATGGCCGCTGCATTGTCCTATGGCGAGCTGGCGGCGATGATGCCTCGGGCGGGAGGACAGTACGTTTATCTGCGCGAGGCTTGGTCGCCGCTATGCGGATTCTTGTACGGCTGGACGTTGTTTATGGTGATCCAGACCGGAACCGTTGCCGCGGTGGGCGTAGGGTTCGCTCGATACCTGGGCACTCTTTGGCCGCGCATCTCTGAGAATGCCTACCTCATTCCACCCATCCATCTCACCGGCACTTACGCTGTTTCGCTTTCCACGGCCCAGTTGACCGGGGTATTGCTAATCGCGCTGTTGACCTGGACTAACGCGCGCGGCATCAATTACGGAAAGTTGATTCAAAATACGTTCACCTCCGCCAAACTCGTCGCGTTGCTGGGAGTGATTGTGGTGGGAGTGGTGGGATGGAGTCTCGCCGGCAAGTCCAATTTCACTGACCTGTGGCGGCCGCAAGGGTACACGCCCGTTGCGCCGGGGGTCACGCCGTTAACCGCATTCGGGTTGCTGGCAGCGTTATGCATCGCTCAGGTTGGCTCACTGTTTTCCTCCGACGGATGGAACAACATCACCTTCACCGCGGGCGAGGTGAAGAACCCGCGCCGCAATGTGCCACTTTCCCTTGCCTTAGGCACGTTCATCGTCATCGCTCTTTATGTCGGTGCTAACGCAGCCTACGCCGCCATCCTGCCGCTGGACAAAATTCAGCATGCGCCTTCGGATCGCGTGGCCGGCGCAATGCTGCAGGCGATCTTCCCTTCGATAGGCGCGCAGTTGATGGCAGTCGTCATCATGATCTCCGCCTTCGGTTGCATGAACGGCATGCTCCTGTCGGGCGCTCGCGCTTACTTCGCCATGGCGCGCGACGGCCTGTTCTTCCGGCACGCAGCGACCATCAACCGGGCCCGCGTTCCCGGCGCCTCGCTCGCGATGCAAGGCGCGTGGGCTGCCTTTCTGGTTTTGGTCCGCACGTATAATCCGTCGACGGGCGCGCTTGGAAGCCTCTATAGCAATCTTTTGGACTACGTGATTTCGGCCGATCTGCTGTTCTACATCCTGACCATCGCGGCCGTCTTCCGCTTGCGGCGGCTTCGTCCCGAAGCCGAGCGGCCCTATCGCACCTGGGGTTACCCGGTGGTGCCCGCGCTATATATCCTGAGCGCCGCCGTGATCCTGGCGATGCTCTTCGTATATCGCCCGGAGACAACTTTTCCTGGTGTTGTCATTGTTCTAATCGGGGTCCCGATCTATTTTGCGTTTCGGCGTTCTTCCCGTGTTCACGCTAACAGTGGCGGTGATGTATGAGCGCTCGTTGTATACTTTTGGAATCACCCGGACCCAAAACGATTAGCTTGGCCGAACCTGTTGGTTGGCCCGCGGAGAGAGCGATCTGATGGACACAACGCGACGCGGTTTCCTGACGGCTGCGGGTGCGGTAGCGGCAGGCGACGCACTGCGCGCGCAAGATCATGACCACGACGATCACGCCCACCAGGCGGTCCCTTCCGATCCTGCCCTGCGCGTGAAGGCCCTGGAATCCGTGCTGGTGGAAAAGGGACTGGTGGACCCGGCGGCGCTGGACCTGTTGATCGATACTTACGAAAACAAGATTGGCCCGCGCAACGGAGCGCGAGTTGTAGCGCGCGCCTGGGTGGATCCAGCCTACAAGCAGCGCCTGCTCGCCGACGCCACTGCCGCCGTCAAGGAACTGGGTTTCACCGGCGTGGACGACATGCTCGCCGTAGAGAACACACCCCAGCTTCACAACCTGGTGGTGTGCACGCTGTGCTCCTGCTATCCATGGTCAGTCCTGGGTCTGCCGCCGGTGTGGTACAAATCCGCCGCGTACCGCTCGCGCTCGGTGATCGATCCACTGGGCGTGCTGCGCGAGTTCGGATTGCAACTGGCGGACGACGTGGAGATCCGCGTCTGGGACAGCACCTCTGAGATGCGTTACCTGGTGCTTCCGGAGCGGCCGCCCGGGAGCGAAAAATTGACGGAGGAAGAACTGGCCGCGCTGGTTACGCGCGATTCCATGGTTGGCGTCGGCAAGGTCTCGCTCCCCGGAGGCCAAGCATGAACGGCATTCATGATATGGGCGGAATGCAGGACATGGGCCCGATCCCGATCGAGAAGAACGAACCGGTATTCCACGAGCGCTGGGAAGCGCGGGCGTTTGCGCTCAACCTGGCGACCGGAGATCTGTTGCCGAAAGATGTCGACGGGCGGTTCGCGATCGAGAAAATCCCTCCCGCCGAATACCTGCGCATGAGCTACTACGAGAAATGGCAGGCCAGCCTGGAGAACATGCTGGTGGACGCCGGTGTAGTGAAGCGCGAGGAGATCGCGAACGGCAAATCTGCGCCTGGCTCGCCCATGGGGAAGCCGGCTCTCCCCGCCGCGAAGGTACCGCAGATGATCGCCGAGGACGATTCATCGCGCGTAAAAGTGGAAGTGCATCCCCGCTTCAAGGTAAAGCAGCGCGTGCGTGCCCGTAACATAAACCCCATTGGTCACACGCGCCTGCCGCGCTACGCCCGTGGCAAGGCGGGCACCATCGTCCGTGACCACGGTGTATTCGCTTTCGAAGATACCAACGCATCCGAGCGTCAGATTCAGAAGCCGCAGCACGTATATTCGGTTCGCTTCGCCGCCCAGGAATTGTGGGGCCAGCAGGCGTCGCCGCGCCACGCTGTTTACATCGATATGTGGGACGACTATCTTGAACGCGCCTGAACCCACGCCCGGTCTGGATCCGCTGGCTGACTTGCCCCGGCTGCCTCGCGACAACGGCGGGCCGGTGTTTGCCGAGCCTTGGCAGGCGCAAGCGTTCGCGCTAGCCGTGAGGCTATCCGCACAAGGACATTTCACCTGGAAGGAATGGGCGAACGCGCTGGCCGCGGAGCTGAAGGCGGCAGCCGATCAAGGTGAGCCCGACGACGGCTCGCATTACTACGAGCACTGGCTGGCGGCTCTCGAAAACCTGGTGAACGCCAAGAACCTGGCCGATCCAGCCGCGCTCCTGGAACGCAAAGAGGCCTGGGTGGACGCCTATCGTCACACGCCGCATGGGAAACCGGTGGAGCTGGCGAAGCCCCGAAAGGCATGACACGCACGTCCTTTCGTCCCTGCGCCGTCGCGTGCGTCACGCTTGCCTTCGCTGGCGTTTATGCAGCCAGCCCCAACGCGCGCCTGGGTTTTTCCAGCCGCGGCATCGTTGGGGAGCGCGACGCCGAAGCGAAGTATACTGCTCAGCTTTCCATCGAATCGATTTCACAATTTCATCGAACCATCACCCGGCGGCCGCACATCGCGGGCACACCGGCGTCCATGGCCGTTGCCGAGACTATTCGCAAAGCTTTGGAAAGCGCCGGCCTCCAGACTGAGGTGCACGAGTTT
>Ga0209624_10002683_pt1 | contig 13037 bp, 10 predicted proteins | sample JacPinW_OM2H0_O1_FD_188565 | JGI IMG/M metagenome (GOLD analysis project Ga0209624, IMG submission 188565) | Forest soil microbial communities from Algoma, Ontario, Canada - Jack Pine, Ontario site 1_JW_OM2H0_O1 (SPAdes) (version 2) | ecosystem: Environmental > Terrestrial > Soil > Boreal...
CCCTCCGTCGCCATGGTCTTTTTTTCATGGGTATCCACGTTGCGAAGGGTAACCATCTCGACCGACTTCTTTTCCACGTCGCTCACTTCATCAATGACGTACGGCGTAAGAATTTTGATTTTTTCATTCGCCCGAGCGCGATCCAGCATGATCTTTGTTGCGCGAAATTCATTGCGCCGATGCACGATAGTGACGGTCTTAGCGAACTTCGTCAGGAAAGTAGCTTCTTCCATTGCGGTGTCGCCGCCGCCAACAACCAAAATATCGCGCCCTCTGAAAAAGTAGCCGTCACAAGTGGCGCAGGTTGAAACTCCGTGGCCCAGCAAATGGCCCTCTGATTCGATCCCGAGCATTCGTGCCGACGCACCGGCCGCAACGATCAGCGCCTCACATTCGTAAGTTTCTTTTCCCGCTTCGATTTTGAATGGCCGCTTGCTTAAATCTACCGACGTAACCGCGCCCGACCGAAACTCTGTCCCAAAGCGCTGCGCCTGTTTGCGGGTATTCTCGATTAACTCAGGTCCCAGGATTCCGTCCGGAAAGCCGGGAAAATTTTCGACCATAGTGGTCAGAGCCAGCTGCCCGCCGGGTTCATAACCGTCGAGAACCAGCGGTTTTAAGTCCGCGCGCGCCGCATAGATGGCGGCAGTCAGGCCGGCGCATCCGCTTCCGATGATGATCACTTTGTGCACTGAAATCTCCTCCACAAGAGCCGGCCGCTGATGATGCGACACGCGAAAAGTTTAATTGTATCATTCCATGTCCACCGCGCCATGGCTGGGTTGCGCCCGAATAAGCATGTGTGGCCCGACATAGCCGCGCCCGCAATCCGTGGCCATCGTCGCTTGTACGAAGAAAACGTATGCTGACAACGGCAAAACTTTTCCAACTCCTCAATGAGGCTATCGTTTTGTTGCTGGGAGCGCTGCTGATACTGCTAGCCATATCCGGGCGCGTGGGATTGCCGACTCGGCCCGCGGCTTTGGTCGCTCTCGGAATTATTTTCGTCTATTGGGGCGCACGCGCGTGGGTGCGGCGCGAACCTGCACCTGTCGGCTCGTCCTCGAAAATACGTGCTGGATCGCTTGTGCTGGTCGGCTTGCTAGTTCTGGGTATGCCAGTTTTCCCCACAGGCTACATCCCGTTGTTTTTGGGGCTTGCAGGGGCAGTGTTGGTATTTCGCGGTCTGCTGGGCGTCGTGCTGTTCGCTCGAAGCAAAGAAGCGCGGTGACAACAGCGAGTCGGTCCACGGCCGAGAAATGGAAAGAAATGCTTCGCCCTTGCAAGTCAGCCCGCTTACGGATAACGTCAGCCTCATCAATTCGGCCCGGTCCATCTAAGGCAGGAAACCCAGCCTGACCTCGACAAGAAAAAATACAGCATCAAAAGGATCAGACCATGCTGAAAGAATTTAAAGAATTTGCGATGAAGGGCAACGTACTGGACATGGCGATCGGCATCATCATTGGCGCCGCATTCGGAAAGATCATCACATCGCTGGTGGCTGACGTAATCATGCCGCCCATTGGATTAATCCTGGGAAAGGTGGATTTCTCGAGCCTTTTTCTCAGCCTCTCAGGTACGCATTACGATTCGCTAGTCGCCGCAAAGGCCGCTGGCGCTCCGACGATCAATTACGGAGTGTTCTTGAACAACGTGATCGATTTTCTGATCGTCGCCTTCGTGATTTTTATGGTGATACGCCAAGTAAACCGGTGGAAAAAGCCTGTTCCGGTTGCGTCACCGGTCACAAAGGAATGCCCGTATTGCTTCACGGCAATCCCGATCAAAGCTGTGCGTTGTCCTAATTGCACTTCGGAACTTCGCGCCTGACTCGGACGGGGCGAGCAAGTCCGCTTTCACAAATCTTATTAATTTGGCTTGGGAGGCAGGTTCAATTGCTCTGCTGGAGGGTTCAGTCTTCGCGTCTGAATCTCCCGGAGATGGTCGCGCAGCCTTTCCAGGACTTCATCGCCCTGGCCCGACGCAATTTCGCGTTCCAGCTCCGTGAGCGCAAAATGGATGATGTCGTGATGGTGGAGTTCTTCCCCCGGCAGTTTTTCGCTGAACTGCAGCCACATCTTGTGAAGCACATCAATTTCTTTCGGCGTAAGCCGCGGAGCGTGCGGCCCAAGATAGAAAATATACTCCTGTCCCGCGGGCGTGAAGATTTCCAAGGTCAAGCGTGGCCGGGGTTCTGGCATGCGTTCCCAGGCTAACCCAATCTCGCGCGCTTGTTCGGTAACAGGCATCTTGGACGAGCTGCCGCTGACAATCGTGCTGGATTGCAGATTCATGGCCGTGCGCAAAATGCCTTCCCACAAATCGTTTGCGGCAGCTACAGCCAGACGTACCGGCTTCCCCTCTTTTTCCGCAATCGCCAGGACTTTGGTAAACAATAATTGCTCGATGGTGCTGAACAGCTGATCGGCATCCAGATCGTATTCACCGGAAGCGGCTCGCCGCAGCATACGCACATGCAACACTACGATTTCCGCGTCAATCCCCTTTACTCGTTTCAGAGCGGCTTCCAGGTGATACAACGCGTAGTAGGTGCTAACCGGCACAAGAATATTTCCGGGCGCAACGCCCACACTTGTAGGAGTTAGCTCCGCTTCCTTCGTAAGATTGAATTGATCCAGCTCGACGTGCGCCGCGCCTGCTTGCCGCTTGTGCATTCGGTGTTCGGAAATTTCGAACACCGTGAAGAGTATTAGGGTGAATGTAATTCCCGCCATGGTCGCATCGGGCTTCGTGAATAAGTTAATCACCGCAATCGCGAACAACACCAGAGTGATCAGCCCCAGGCCAATCGGAATTTCTACACCAAAAATTACCGGATTGAGCGGCACGCGGTATTCGCGGTCCTGGGGATGCGTATAACGCAGCACCAGAACGGCAATGCCCTTCATGGCAAAACTCCAAATCACGCCGAAGGCATAGAGGTTGCCCAGGAAGGTCACATCGCCGCGGCTGGCTAGAATTGTGATGATTTGAAATGCCACCACCATATTGATGATTCGGTGAGTAGTTCCAAACCGCGAATGCGGGTGGCGGAACCAATCGGTAAGGACCCCATCTTCCGATACACGGTTCAGCACGCCGTTGGAGCCTACAATCGCCGTATTCACAGCACCCGCGAGAATCAGCACGCCGACAAACACCACGAACACGTGAAACGCAAGCCGTACCGGAAAACTCCCCACAAGATGCATGGAGAGTCCGCCGATCAGGTTCTCGGTGAATCTTCCGCGCACATTGTCAGGAATAATCATCACCGCAAAGAAGGAGACCAGCGAGGTGAATACCAGGCTGTAAATGAAAATAATCAAACCGGCTTTTTTCAGGTTCGGAAGCTTCGGATGTTCTATTTCCCGGTAAACCTGTGCGAGTGATTCCTCGCCGCTCATGGCCAGCACCGAATGGCCCAGCCCGACGAAAATTGCAATCAGAGTGATCGCGTGCGCCCACTGATATTTATCGAGCCAACCGAGCGACCCCTTATCGAGCTTCATGTTCTGGGGCAGCGGCGCGGGAGGAAGGTGCCAACCGCCGCGGGCATATAGAGTGTAAAAGCACCAGCCGATCAGCACGATCACCATCACCGTGGTGAGCTGCATGATTCGTAGCGCCTTGCCGCTGGATTCCGGAACGCCTTTGATATTTTCCCACCAGAAATAAAGCGTGATCACGATAGCGACTGCCGCCGCAGTGCCGTTCACGTGGAGATGAATGGGAATATGCGCGAAGACAAATAGTTCGTTGACCACACCTACGAAATATTGGCCCGCAGAAACGCCGCTGATCGGCCCGGTGAGCACATAGTCAAACATCAGTGCCGACACGGAGAATTTCGCCAGCGTTCCGCCCAGCGCTTCTTTCACCACGCGGTACACGCCGCCGCGCACGAACATGCTGCAGCTTTCTACATAAATCGCGCGCACGGCATAGGAAAACAGCATGATGCCGAGGATGAACCAGGGAGCGGTCTTACCGATGAACTGCTCCGCCTCGCCACCCGCGTAGTAGGCCGACGACGCCAGGTCGTTCAGCACGATAGCCGCGGCCCGCCAGAATGAAATGAACGCCAGCATGGCCGTAGTGGCCACGAGCACTTTGGCTACGGGACGTACCCTACCAGGGGTGAAAATGTGGCCGGTGGAGTCGGATGACATACGTTATGAAGGTCGGTGAAGAACTATACGTTGAATTTGACGCAAAAACAAAGTGTTGCGCGTTTGCAATTTCTTTCTTGCTGACGGAAAGTTATATGCCGAATCAATGTGTACCGCCGGGCAGAGCAGCGCTTCGCTTTGACGAGCAGCTTTATTCCGCCACGGTCTGGAACTCGCGTTTACAAGCCTCGCAAGGGCATATCTCGCGCAAATGTTCGAAACTGTAGATTCCGGTAGCGTGACTATCCGAAAATTCTATCTGGATCGCGTAGTTCCCCACTGCTGTGGCGCTCTTCGCAGTCACACGAGGCTTGAACATGGGCAACACGGAACTCGCAGCAACGCCTCCACCGGAGGCTACACGCGCCTTTTTTTCCCGTTCGTCATTGCACAACGCGCACGGACACTTATCACGCAGATAAGGAAAATCGAAGTGGCTGGCGTGCCCATCCGACCACGTAACGTCAACGCCTTCGCCGGTCGTAACGCGCACTTTCACGTCCATAGGTTTCTTTCGCACATCGTGAGGTATCGGCATTGCTTCAATTCTAACAGAATCGCGCCATTCCCCTTGCGCCCGTGCCAATTGGAACCTGTAAAGGCTTTTGCGATAATCCCCAAGTCGGGGATGGTAGGCATCGGTGCCACCTCACCGCCGGGGCGAAAGAAGGCAAAATGGATTCGCTACAAGAATGCGCGCGGCTGCGCTTTGCGGTCTGCTCGCTACGGTTAAACCCCCATAGCGTTCGTCGGTTTATTTCCTCGCTCATTTTTTTAGCTCTCGTAGGACTCAATCCCCCTCTCACCCGCGCGCAGACAAATTCTGCGGACAAAAAATGCCCTCCGCCGACGCGCAAGGACGACGTTGTGGAAACAATTCACGGCGTCTCTATCGCAGACCCGTATCGATGGCTCGAAGATCAGAATAGTCCGGAAACGCGCGCGTGGATTGAAGCGCAGGATCGTTGTACCGCAGCGTTGCTCGATGCCGTGCCGAACCGCGCAGAAATCACAAAACGTCTCAGCGATCTAATGAAGGTTGACTCATTTGACGTGCCGCTCGCGCGCAACGGCGATTATTTTTTCTTGAAGCGCCGCGGGGACCAGGATTTATCGGTAATTTACCGTCGTCACGGTCTTAATGGTGCTGACGAAGTGATGGTGGACCCGAATCCACTGAGCGCGGACCACTCGCTCAGCGTACAACTGTTAGACGTTTCCTATGACGCCTCGCTTTTGGCTTACGGCGTTCGCGCCGGCGGTGAAGACGAAACAGTCGTCCACTTTCTTGACATCGCTACTCACAAAGAACTAGCGGAACAGCTTCCCAAGGGACTCTACGGAGATCAAGGCGGAGTTACATTTCAACGCGACAATAGCGGGGTGTATTACCCGCGCATGCAGCCCGAAGGCATGCGCATCTTCCATCACGTGTTGGGCGCTCCGGTCACGGAAGACAAGGAAATCTTCGGCAAAGGTTTTGGTCGCGATCGAGATATCGGGCTGCAACTCTCCGAAGATGGCCGCTATCTTCTCATCAGGGTATTTTTCGGTGCGCAATCCGAACTTCATTTTCAAGACCTGCAAACTGCAGGTCCAATACGGACCGTCGTGAAAGATATCCCCGCCCTTTTCTATGGAGAAATTCAAGGCGGCGCCTTGTACGTCTCCACTAATTGGAAGGCCCCCAATTGGCACGTCTTTCGCGCGGATTTGCAGAATCCCGGACCGGAAGCCTGGAAGGAAATCGTCCCGGAGACCGATGCCGCGATTGAAAAGGTCAACCTGACCGGTGGAAAAATCCTGGTGCAGTACGTTCGCAACGCCTCGTCGGAACTGAAAGTGTTTGACGCAGATGGGAAACCCGCTGGCGATGTCCCGCTCCCCGGCATTGGAGCTGTGGCCAGTTCAAGCGGCGACTGGGCCGAGCAAAATATATTTGTTAATTTTCACTCGTTCAATGTTCCCCCGACTATTTATATCTACGACGTAAGAAACGGAAAGATGGACTCGTGGGCCAGTCCGCGTGTTCCGTTCGATGGGAAAGCCTACACTGTTGAACAAGTTTGGTATGAGTCAAAAGACAAGACGCGCGTGCCTATGTTTCTCTTTTATAGAAAAGGACTCGTTCGCGACGGCGCTCGCCCTGTTTGGCTCACCGGTTATGGTGGATTTGGCTACAACCTGACTCCTTACTTCTTCGAGAGCGCAGCGGCGTGGGTTGAGGCCGGCGGAATATTTGCACAACCAAATCTACGCGGTGGCGGAGAGCTCGGAGAAGAATGGCATCGCAACGGAATGCTGGACAAAAAACAAAATGTCTTCGACGACTTTGAATCCGCAGCGGAGTGGCTGATTGCGAAGGGTTACACCAATGCGAAAAAACTCGCGATCGAAGGCGGCAGCAATGGCGGGATTTTGGTGGGGGCAGCGCTCACGCAAAAACCCGAATTGTTTCAAGCCGTTATTTGTGGGTACCCGGTGCTGGACATGCTGCGATATCAGATTTTCGAAGACGGCCCTTTCTGGGTGCCCGAGTTCGGATCCGCCGACGATCCCGCGCAGTTCAAATATTTGTACGCTTACTCGCCGTATCACAATGTGAAAGCTGGGGTGAAGTATCCTGCAGTCCTTTTTATTACCGGCGATGGAGATACGCGGGTTGCGCCGCTGCACGCACGGAAAATGGCCGCGCGCTTGCAAGCTGCCACTGCCTCGGATCGTCCAATTTTATTGCTCTATGATACGAAGTCGGGGCATTCCCAAGGCGGTTCTCTTGCCAAGCAAATCGAAGAGCAAACGAACATGCTTGATTTTCTCTTCCTGGAACTTGCAGTGAAAGCAAATTAGCTCGACTGCTTGCGATCGGCTACCCGCCGGTTATCTATAAGCGTTGCGCGAGGCATCATTCGATGGCGTGACTTTCACCAAGCGGCCATGCGCGAATTCGATGCGGCGATCCGCAAGATTTCCAATCGATGGGTCGTGCGTCACCATCAGAATGGTGTGGCCTTCTTGATGCAATTCCTTAAAAAGTTGGATGACGGTTTCTTCGTTCGCTTCGTCCAGATTTCCCGTGGGCTCATCAGCCAGGATCAGCTTCGGATGGTTAATCAACGCCCGCGCGACGGCCACGCGCTGCTGTTCACCGCCGGAAAGCGCTCCGGGAAGATGTTCCACGCGGTCGCCCAAGCCTACGCGCTCAAGCGCGTGCTGAGCCTCTTTTTCGTCAGTTGTACTGTGGAAATATTGAGCCAGCATCACGTTTTCAAGCGCGGTGAGATAAGGCACCAGATGAAATTGCTGGAAAACAAACCCAATCTTCTGCGCTCTAAAACGAGTGAGTCCAGCTTCATCCAACCTCGCCACGTCCACCCCATCCACCACAGCTTGCCCCGCAGTGGGCATGTCGAGTCCGCCGAGTATATTAATCAGCGTGGTTTTTCCTGAGCCGGACGGGCCCATGATGGCGATCCATTCGCCGGCGTCCACGCTGAACGATACGCCAGCAAGCGCGCGGACATCGCCGAATTCTTTCCGCAGATCGTCCACTCGTACTAGCGTCGCCACTATTCGCCTCGAAAAATTACTGCAGGTTTCACTTTGCCAAGCAGGCGTAAAGGAAGCGCTCCCGCAAGCGCAACAGCAACCATCAGCACTATCGTCAACGGAAAGATTTCCCAACGTGAAGAAATTGCCGTGCCGAAAACGCGCTGGCCCATCCAGCGCGAAAGCTCAACGCCTAGAATCGCGCCCACAAATCCGCCAGCCGCTCCCAGCACTCCTACCTCCGCCATGAAGAGTGTGACGATCCGGCCGATCGATCCACCGAGCGCTTTCATCAGCCCTACATCCTGGCGGCGTTCCATAGCCAGCGCCGCCATCGTTCCCAGCACACAGAGCGCCGTCAACACCAGAATCAGTATGACCATGGAAACTATCAGCAAGCGGATACGGCTTAAAAGGTCCCCTTCGGCCTCGGTGATTTGGCGGACCGGACGGACTTCGTACACCGGCAAAGCTGTGGCGAGTCGCGCGGCATAATTTGAAATGCTGTTTGAGGTGCCCGAAACGCTCAATTGCGCCACGCTGATTTTTCCCGGCAAGGTCGCGAGGCTCTGAGCCTCTGCTAGGCCTACAAATATCTGATTGTCTTCCGCTCCACCGGCATCTACGATTCCAGCCACCGTAAACTGCGCATTCTCGTTCAAGTAAGTCAGCCGAAGCGGACTGCCTACTACCAGTTGTAGCTGTCGCGCAACATTGCGGCCAACCAAACACGACGCCGCGCTCTCGCGAGACGATTTCCAATCACCATCAATTTTCCATGCCGGTTCAAGCTTCGATAGTTCTTCGAGCTTGGTGCCCGCAACAACGACTGGTGTTTTCTCAGTATTCGCCACCACATAAAGAAACGGCGATGCCGCCACCACCGCGGGCTCTTTTAAGGCGGCAATCGCCGCCGACACTTCATTCTCACTCATCACTTCGGCTGCCCCGCTGCCGCTAATTTGCGCATCGCTCGGCGAAACCAATATGTTGGCGCCCAACATGCGAAATTCCTGGGTGAGTTTGCGTTCGATGTCAAATTCGAGATTCAGCAGAGCGGAAACCACCATGGCGCAACTCACGAGCGACAGAATGGCTACAGCTAACCGGCCGCCGCTCCCGCGCAACAGTTTCCAAAGCAGCCGCCAGAACATTATTCGCCCCGCAGAATCGGCGCGGGATTGAAATGCGCAGCACGGCGCAACGGAATCAGGCTGCCGGTCAAGGCCACGATCGCGGCCAGGCCCAGAACCACAGGAAACAAAATCAATCGAGGCGAAGCGGGTGTGCCAAAAATGCTGGCGCCCAGTCCGCGAGCCAGCACAGCGCCGACAACGAATCCTAAGGAGGCTCCCACCACGGCGAGCAAAAGTTGTTCCGCCAGGAATATTCCCGCTACCAGCACATTGCTTGCGCCCAGCGCTTTCATGACACCGATTTCTCCGCGCCGCTCAAGCACGGTGGTCGCAGACGTCGCCGCAACCGCCAGACCCGCCGCCGCAAGAGCTGCGAGCGTAACAATCCATAACAATGTGCCGACGCGGGAAAGGATGTTCCCCTCTGTGTCAGCCACGCGCCGAATCGTGCGAACGTCCGTGCCCGGCAACACGGTCTTGATTTGGAACCCGATCGAAGAAATATAGGGCGAGCAGAACCAGCGGTCGTACTCGGTAGGCGTCATCTTCAACGGATCGCGTTCGGAGAAAGTGTCCGCAGGTTTCGTGAGCGCGCTTATAAAAAGCTGCCGGAATTGTCCTTCGTGACCGGAGTAACCTTGCGCGAACGAAAGCGGAACGAGGATTCCATTGTCTTCCGCATCGCCCGTGGACGCGATACCGGTTATAACGAGAGTCCGGGCGGCGTCGGCCTCGTACGCATGCGTGACCAGAATCGTTTTTCCAATAGCAAAGCCATCGGGATCTTTTGCTGCCAGCGCTGCGCCAATCACGGCTTCGTCAGCGCCATCGCGGAACCACTGGCCCCGAATCTTCCACCAAGGATGCGTGACGCTGACGCCGGTTTTGAATTTCGTCCCGTCAGGCACCGGCACATCGTGTTGGTACCATGTGCCAATCAAGGTTGTGCTCGTCACCGTGCTGCCCGAGACGAGCGTTGGCACATCAAGGAACGGTGTAAAACCCAAAATATTGTGGCGCCAGAAAATGGTTTTTAGTTTGCCCAGGTCGGTCTCGCTAAGATACGCGCCTTCATTCACCGGGCGATAATCCACGCCGCCAATTTCCACCGGAAGAGTGTCCGATTGCGAAGTCACCAACAAATTCGCGCCGAGACTCCGAAACTCTCGTGCCAGTCGATCGCCTACTTCGAGCGCAATAGTCAGCGTGGAGGTGGCCACCGCCATGCCGACGACCAGCGCCGCAGCGGTCAACAATTTTCTGCGCGGATTACGAATGAAGGATTCTCTTACCAGGCGGCCAAACATTTTTTAGGAATGAATCCTGGAGGCGGAATCGGCCAGCGCCGAAAGATCCACAATCACTTCTCCCTGTGCCACCTGGGATTTCACCGCGATCGGGTTGCAGCCGCCGGATTCCCCTATGGACGGAATATAAATTGCCGCAGCGCAATTCCGGCAGATTACGTTCTGGCCGTCCTGACGATAACCGGCTCTGCCGCAAATCTGGCAAGCGTCTAGCGCAGTCGCATAGTCGCCATTTTGTTTGTGGATGACCATAAAACGGATCACGCTGCCATTCACATCTGCCGTGTAAAAATGCAGGCTCGAATCGTTGAGTTCAGAAAGCGGGACGCGCACCTTGCCATCCTGAGCGACCAGCGTTTGCGCAGGTGACGGCGCGGCCGCGGAACGCGCGTACACATACTCTGCTGCAAATGACAAAACAACGGCCACGCACAATACCGCTGCGGCAAAACTCCAACGCCTCTGCCGCCTGAATTCCCATTCCCGCATACGGCGTTCGGCCGGGTTCGCTGGCTCCGCGGCCGCTGGTTTCTTAGCGCTGAACCATTCGCGCAACACGACGAGCGCCGCTGCTCCCAGGATGACGATAAAAAAGAAAACCTCGTTTCGCACGATAGGCCCAATTGTCGACATTTCCGTCTTACTGGACGGAATCCACATGGCTTCGCTTAATTCGTGCACGCCGGTAAGACATAGCTGAAATGCCACTACCATCAGAATTGCGCTGGTCGCTGCAAAGAATCGATGAAGAGGAATCCGCAGCGTGCCTTGGAAAAAGAAAAGCCCCACGGCAATCGCTATCGCAATTCCCAGCCCGGTTCCAATCCAAACTTGAACGCCCGCGCTCGAGAGTTCCACCGCGCGCAGAATTAAAACCAGCTCGGCCCCTTCACGCACCACCATCAGAAATACAAAAAATCCGATGCCCCAGCCCGCCGCACGTGTTGATTGTTGCGCGTAGGTTTCCACTCGCTGTTCGATCTCTTTTTTCAGGTGCCGCGCGACGCGATTCATCCACACGATCATGGTGACTACCAGCGCGGCGGCGGCCAGCATCAGCAGGCCTTCAAAGCCGTCCTCGCTAACGTGCCAGCGCTGCAACAGAACTGCAGCGGCAAAGCTGGCACCCACGGCGAGAAGGACGCCTCCCCAGACGTAATTCTTCAAAGCGCGGCGTCCGGTGCGGTTCAGGTAAACGAGGACGATACCGACGACAAGCGCGGCTTCGACGCCTTCACGAAGTGCCACAAGAAGCGCAGATAACATGAAAATCCCAGTTGTAAACGTGTTTCAACTAGCATTTCCAGTGTATCTCTCCGCACACTCAATAGCAAGCGATTCCAGACTTCCTCGCGGCCTCTTAATTCCCTGTACAATATATCTTTAGCTCTAAAGTTCATCTCTTTTTCCTGCTAACGGACAGAGGGCCAGCAGCATCTTATTGCTTATGCCAATCGCGCCACGCTCACGACCGCTGAATCTAATCGTGGCGTGTGTCTTTCTCTTGACGATTTCTTTGGCGAGCGCGTTTCCCGCGTATCCCAGGCCACAGGCAGCGACCCAAACAGCTATTCCTGCATCCCCGCCAGTGAATCAAGCCGGGCAAGCGAGTTCCTCGGACACGCAAAGCAAGCCGGCTTCGCAGCAATCCGCGAATTCGTCCACTGATTCAGCTTCGCCAACAATAAAAACCGATCTAAAAAAGGCAAAGCAGGCTGACAAGCTGGGACTGCTCGCAGAACAGCATGGCGACTGGCTGGCTGCCTACGAAGCCTATGTCGACGCGGTCAATTTCGCTCCTCGGGACCCCGGCTACTTTACGCAGCGGGAACTAGCCAAAAGCCATGTGATTCAAATGAAAGCCGATCTCGCCGAACGCCACGCTATATCCGGCGAAATTCCTGCGGCCTTACAAACGTTGCGGGAAGCCCGCGAACTGGACCCGTCCAACAAAATTATTCGCGAACGCCTCGTCGAACTGGCCGCCCTCGATCCCAGGCAGACCAAGGAGATTCTTTCCGCCCCGGAGTTACCGCGCGAAGCGCATCTGGAACATTTGCCCGGAAAGCAAAATTTCAAACTGCGCGGTAACACCCAAGCTGCTTATCAAGAGATTGCGCGAAGGTTCGGCGTGGAAGTGGCGTTCGACGTGGAGCTGCGCTCGCAACAGGTTCGTCTCGATGCAGACGATCTCGACTTCGCCACCGTTATGCGCGTTCTGGGCGAAGAAACTCACACGTTTTGGCGGCCTCTAACCAAACACCTTTTCTTCGTAGCAGACGACACCACGCAAAAACGCAAGGATTACGATATCTCGATTGTCAGCACGGTGCTTTTTTCCGCTTCCGAAACCAATGAACAGATGACCGAGATTTCTCACTTGGTTCGCGAGGTCGCCGGAATCAACCGCAGCCAGCTTGATACTCAGAGCCGCACGCTTACCATGCGCGCTTCGCCTCAAGCAATTGCCGTGGCTAGCGGAGTGATCGAAGATCTGGAGCAGCCGGTAGGCGAACTGGTTTTGGAAATCGAGATACTCGAGATGGATCGCGACCTCACCCGGCAGCTCGGCATCACTCCGCCGACTACCGCGCACCTTTATACAATCCCTTCCAACGCCGTCACCCAAGCGGAATCGGGACTTCCCGGATTAATCGCCGTGCTCACGCAAATCTTCGGTGGTTCGGCGCTAGGAGGGCTCTCGCCGACTCAACTGGCCGGACTACTGGGATCGGGCCAGGTAAACGTTGCTTCGTTGATTCCCCCGCTCCTTGCTTTCGGTGGCGGAGCCTCTACTTTCCTTTACACTCTTCCCGGCGCTGCAGCGAATTTTTCAGACATGCTTTCGCTGGTCCGTCACGGCCGTCGGA
>Ga0209624_10002684_pt1 | contig 13036 bp, 10 predicted proteins | sample JacPinW_OM2H0_O1_FD_188565 | JGI IMG/M metagenome (GOLD analysis project Ga0209624, IMG submission 188565) | Forest soil microbial communities from Algoma, Ontario, Canada - Jack Pine, Ontario site 1_JW_OM2H0_O1 (SPAdes) (version 2) | ecosystem: Environmental > Terrestrial > Soil > Boreal...
AGGCTGGCCGGTTGTAACTGTGGCAGGGGCTGCTTCACCAAAATCGCCCCCGCGCGCGTGTCCTTTACTTTCGGCCCATATTTGGGATTGGCCAGAAACGTCAACTCATTGGGACCCGCCCGCTCTACGCCTGCCACACCGGTGATCTCAATTTCAGGGTCGCCATGAAGTGTGCAACCCAACCGGGCCGCCAGATCGCCCAGGCGAATCCGCTCGATCGTAGACATAATCAATGGCTTGATTGTAAACCCTGCTGGCTGTGGCGGCTCCGCGTTTCTTACGGAGTAAGCTGGTGGCTGTGCGGATTGCGGCTCTGCTGATTTGTTCGGGAATTTTGCCTTCGGCCTTCTGCCAGCCTGCTCATCCGCCGCCCGTGCTGCCTTTCTATGATTGGGGAGCCTGCCCCTATGAGACCTGCGCGTACCGCGAATGGACCGCACATCGATCGGTGACGGTGTACGACACGTGGAAGCAGGGGCGCCGGTCCGTGGCTCAACTCCAGACCGGAGATAAAGTTACCGGCATCACTGGTGTGGTTGTCACATTTACGCCGGGCGTGATTCGGATGGATCGCGATTTGCCGGAACCCGGTCTGCGGCGCGGCGATGCCCTGCTCACTTACGCATATCGGGGCGAAGGTATTTCAGCCGCCTGGTTCCAGGGAAGCTATCATTCCGACTTCGATATCTCGTTCGCGAAATTGCCGGACGGCACGGGCTGCGGCGGCGCGCATTGCGCGGCCAGCTACCTGGACTTGGGTAGGAAGTCGTGGTGGGCTAAAGTGAAGCTTAAGTCCGGCCGCACGGGATGGGTGGAAATGGACCTGGCTCAGAGTCCAGTGAGCCTGTTCTAACCGTGTACGCCGGCCACGCCGGTGATTCAAACCGAATTCTCGGACGCGGTGCACCCGCGCAGTGTGCACCACCCGGGCGCGGCCGCGAACCCGTGCATCTCGCAGCCTAGTTCCACTCCCGTCAGCAACGGTAGATGTACTGTTAAGATGATCGACGAAAACGATGAGCAACCAACCATCTCGAACCACCATCGCGCTTGGCGCCGGCCTGGCAGTTCTGTTGGCCTGCTACGCCGTGGGAGCCGCGCCAACCGAGGGGCAGATTGGTTCGGTCCAGGATATTTTCAACGGAACGCTGAGGCCGGACATCCAAGTCAACACCTTCCGCCATATCGATCGATTGTTTCCTTCCCGAACCGTTCCGCATGGTGGGTCCGCGTATCCGCTGCCCATTAGCGACAAGCCTCTGGCGAACGTCACTTTCGTTTCCAAGGGCCGAAAATATGATGTTTTCGATTACCTGTCGCTCAATCGCGTGAGCGGACTGCTGATCATCAAGGATGGAAAAATCGCCTTCGAGGATTACGAGCTCGGCAACACCGCCCAGTCACGCTGGATCTCCTGGTCGATGGTCAAATCGATCAGCTCAACGCTGGTGGGTGCGGCAATCCAGGACGGCTACATCGCCAGTCTCGACGAACCGATCACGAAATACCTGCCGCAGCTCAAAGGCGGCGCTTATGAAGGAGTGGCTATTCGGAACGTGCTCCAGATGGCGTCCGGAGTGAAATGGGACGAGACCTACACCGACCCCAAATCTGACCGCCGCCACATGTTGAATCTGCAGATGGAGCAAAAGCCAGGCGCCATTCTGAAATTCATGGCTCTGTTGCCGCGCGCGGGACAGCCGGGCTCCGTCTGGAACTACAGCACCGGCGAAACGCACGTGGTGGGAGCTTTGATCGGAGCCGCGGTCAAGCGTCCCTTGGCGCAATATCTCTCGGAGAAAATCTGGTCGAAGTTTGGAATGGAAACAGATGCCACCTGGTGGCTTGAATCGCCGGACGGCCTGGAGGTTGGCGGGAGCGGCTTCAGCGCCACGCTGCGCGACTATGGACGATTCGGGCAATTCGTTTTGAACGGCGGAAAAGCTCAAGGGCAGGATGTTGTTCCCGCTGGCTGGTTCTCCGAGGCGGGAAGGTCCAAACAAGTGGGCGGCAAGCCTGTCGATTACGGCTACATGTGGTGGACCTACGGGCCCTCGGCCAATCCGATTCACCAGGGCGCTTTTCAAGCCGAGGGAATATTCGGGCAGTTCATTTACATCAATCCCAAGGAACGCGTGGTGACGGTGGTCTGGAGTGCGCGCCCGAAGCCGACGGGCGCCGACACCATTGATGATGGCGATTTCTTCGCGGGAGTAGTGTCGGCGCTCCGCTAAGGAATTGCAGCCGCCGCGTGGCGTACGCACTCATGCGTGCCGCGTCGGCAATCGTGCCGACGCCTGGTGTGCTCTTCGCGAACCAGTGACATTGCGTACTCTTGCGCGCCAACTTCCGTTCACACGAGTGTGAACGCGGCACGCGTGGGCGCGTGCGCCACGTCAAAATGGCAAGGTTATTTCTTGCGTTAGAGCGCGGCCACGGCCTCAATCTCAATCAGGAATTCCGGCCGGAACAGCCTTCGAATCACGATGACGGTGGCCGCCGGTGGGTTCGCCGTATCGACATACTGATCCCGCACCTCCCGGTAAGCGAAGAATTCGTCGGCGCCCACGGTGTCCACGATGTAGTAGTTCAGCTTCACCACGTTGTGGAAGCCGGCGCCGGCGCTCTCGAGTGCCGCCTTCAGATTCCGAAACACCTGTTGAATTTGCGCGCGATAGTCGTCCTGGCCAACGATGTTTCCGGCGACGTCTAGCGCCACTTGGCCGGAAATGTAGATCATTTTTCGCGCGGTGATTTCCACCGCATGGGAATATCCATTCGGCTTGTGAATTAACGGTGGATTGACCGCTCGGAAATTCGGGGTGTTTGGCATAGTCATCCGATCTTGATGTATTCTTGCTTCTGGATTTCACCGGAATTGATCCAGGCATCCGCCACTTCTCGTCCCGTTGCGTACCAGACCTTGGGAAACTTCACGGTAAACTCGATAAATTCGCGCAGCAACGCGAGCCGGGAGGGCCGGCCGATCACCTGTGGGTGGCACACCAGATTGAACAAGCCACCGGATTTGTAAATCTCCTGGAATTCCTCCCGCCAGATCTCCAGCACGTGTGAGTTGGTCATAATGGGCCGCGGATTCTTCAGGGAAAAGAGCATATACGGCGCGTCGTCCAGGCTCCAATGCCAGGGCAATTCGATCGGGCCGGGAACACCACCGGCCAGCCTCAATTGGTAGGGGCTGGTGTCATCCTGCAGCGAGCTGTCGTAGAGAAATTTGTATTCCGACAGCAGAGCAACCATGTTCTCACTGGTCTCGCCCGCGGGAGACCGATAACCGCTCGGCCGCACACCCACGGCTTTTTTCAAAGCTTCCAGCCCCTTCTCCAACGCTTCCCTTTCCTGCTCCGGAAAATCGGGATCGATCCACTCATGCAGATAACCGTGGTGGCCCACCTCATGATTGTCGCGAAGCATGGATTCGACGCGGCCCTGGTATTTCTCGGCCGTCCAACCCGGCACGAAGAAGGTCGCTTTCAGCCCATAATCGCGCAGCAATTCCAGAATCTTCGGTACTCCGACCTTGGCTCCAAAGGTGCCTTGCGAGAGCGTGCCCAGTCGCTTCCAGTTGGACGGATCGCGCGAGATCCAAAGCGTCTCGGCGTCAAAATCGAAAGTGAACATCACGGCGCACTGCGCTCCGTTGGGCCAGGGACTAATCGGCGGCATGTCTGGTGGTTGCCAGCGAAGCGTGGAGGGGCACAGCCTGGAAAGCCGACTGGCAGGGCGGGCCGTCAGTGACGTACAGCACGCGGGCGTTCAGATCGATGGCGGCCGCTGCAACGGAGATCACTCGCTTCGGTTCAGGCAGCGTCATATCCGCGTGGCGGCAGATGGACGCCGGCGCGCTGAAATGGTCGGAAAGCAGGGCTTGAATCGTATCTACGCCGATTTTGCCGCTGCTTTGGCGCAACAGGCGTTCCAGCCTGTTCGCCCGATACAACGAATGCGGCGCGATGCGTTCAAACTGGGAAGCGATGCGCGTCTCGCGCACCAGGTGATTGGCGTGAGTGACCACACCACTCTCGGGATAAATGTAGGAGCAGTAATCCGGCGTGGCTTCGATGTCAATAATTTCGCCGTCCGCGTGCCCGATCAGGAAGTTGGTGGAACAGCAACGGTCCGTTTGCACCACCGGCAGCAGGGCCTTGTCGAAAGTCCAGGCGTCCAGGATCTCGCGGCAGCGCACGTGGAAAGGTTTGCGGAATCCGTTAGCGCCATCGCGGTTGGTGACCAGGCCGTTCACGCATAAACCGATTCCCGCGGCATTAACGCCCATCTTGCATCCGACGATGCCCGCTTCGGTGAAACCCACGAAATCCGGTTTGTTCACGCCAGGTTCCGAGGAGCGCTTGACGCGCATGATGAAGACGTGACCCTGCAGTTTTTGCAGCCAGTCCCAATTCTGGCCGATGATCGTATGTCCACTGGCCGTTGTTTCCGGCAGCAGCCCGAAGGCGGTGCAGCCTTCCTGCTCCGTGGTCGTGGCTGCGCTGTTCAGGGTCTGCGCCTCGGCGCCGAACACGCAGTACGCCAATTCGTAACGCGCATTCAGCATGGCGATCTCTGTCAACGAGAGATCCGCTCCATCGGCGACGCCCGCCATCTCGTCCGCGTACTCGGGATTATCGCGGGCAATAAACGCCGCCCAAGCATCGCTTTGCTCCAACACGACGGGCAGCTTCGCGCCGCCGGCTTCAAAGCGCGCGACATACGTCGCATAGTTATCGCGAATTTGCGGACGCATGCTGCGCCCATGCTCTCGCCCGCGCTCCCGCGGATCCGAAGCGAGATCGAGAACCGTCAATTCAGCCATGAAATACCCTTCAAGCTTCGAACTTCCAATTTCCTCCTACCATGGTGCGCTCCACGGGAATGGTGACCAGGGTAGAGGGATTCTCCTTCAACGGGTCGCGGCCAAGAACCACCAGATCGGCCAGTTTGCCCACTTCGATGGAACCCTTCAGTTTTTCTTCAAACGATGCATGCGCGCCATTCATGGTGCCGACGCGCAGCGCTTCCGCGATCGTGATGCGCTGTTTCGGGCCCCAAACATTTCCCATGGTATCCGTGCGCGTCACAGCCGATTGCAGGAACATCATCGGCTCGAATGGGCCCGGCGGATAGTCCGACGACATGGTGCAAGGTATTCCGGCATCTAGGAAACTGCGCAGCGCAAACATGGAATTCAACCGCTCCGCGCCGTACGCTTTCATCTTCTCACCGTGGTAGTAAACGTAGCTGGAGAAGGGAGCCGGAATCACGCTTTGGGCCTTTATGCGGCGAACCAGATCGTCATTGATGATGGTGCAATGTTCGATGCGGAAGCGGGGATCTTTCTTAGGCGTCTCACGCTGCAAGCGTTCATAGACACGCAGGACGATGTCGATGGCCACATCGCCGTTGCCGTGCGTGCCGATCTGCCAACCTGCCGCGTAGGGCCCGCGCGCCATTTCGAAAAGTTGATCCTCGTTGTTGATCAAAATCCCATAATCGTTGGGACGGCCGACATAGGGTTGCGATACTCGAGCATCGCGCTCGGAGATGGAGCCGTCACAAAACATCTTCATCGCGCCCACGCGAACCCACTCATTTCCTAAGCCGGAGTGGACTCCGGAGGGAAGCATCTTCTCTATAAATGGCTGGCTGATGAACGCGTAAACTCTGACGCTCAGGTCGCCGGCCGCGTAAGCGTCCTGATAAGCCAGCAGATCTTCGGGCTGCCCGGTAGGATCGTTCACCGAAGTGATGCCGCTGCTCACGATCATTTTAGAGATCAGCTTGACGCCTGCCTGCCGTTCCGCGCGAGTGGCGGTGCTTGGAATTTTCGCGTCAAAACGATCCTTCGCCGATTCCATCACGCGCCCGGTAAGCTTGCCGTCAGGGCCGCGCTCGAACTTACCTCCGGGCGGGTCGGGCGTTTTCTCATTCACGTCCACCGCGGCCAGAGCCTTGGAATTGACCCACGATGTATGGCCGCCGCGATGCGTGACCATCACAGGGTGCCCGGACGCCGCCGCATCCAGATCCGCGATGCTGAGAGCGCGGCCGTCCGACGTCTTGGTGTCGTCGTACTTGAAGCCGATCACCCACTGGCCCGGCGGCGTGCGGGAGGCTCGCTCGCGGATGGCCGCCTGAATAGCGGCGATGGATCGCAAATCGCAATCCACTTCTTTGAGGTGCTGCAATCCGGAGGAAGCGGTGTGGAGGTGGGCGTCGATGAAACCAGGCAGGACGGTGTTTCCGCCCAGATCGATGCGTTTGGTGTTCGCCGACCCCAGGTTATCGATTTCGTCCTTGGCGCCGACGGCCAGAAAGCGCCCACCCGAGATGGCGACGGCCGTGGCCTCGGGATTAGCCGGGTCCATGGTGTGGATGTTGGCGTTATATAAGATGAGATCCGCCCTGACGGACGCCCCGCGGAGCGCCGTGGCCGCTCCGAGAATTCCCACGAATTGCCGCCGGTTGAATTGCATGCTTTCGTGAAGCTTGCATGATTTTGACAACCTTGTCAAGTCTTGCGCCGCGCGCCTGTGACGCATAATCGTGGCTGTTGCCCGGCGTGCGCCACAGGGTGATCCACTAGAATGGTCGGATTGTGCTGACATCGCTCTCAGGCCGCTCCGTGATCGTTACCGGCGCGAGCAAAGGAATCGGAAAAGGAATCGCGCGCGTCTTCGCCGGTAAGGGCGCAAAGGTTCTGCTGGCGGCGCGGGATCTGGCGCAGGCCGAGGCGGCCGCTGCCGGAATCCGTTCCGCTGGAGGAATCGCAAGCGCGCTGGCGGCGGATGTTTCCAGCCCCGACGATTGCGCTCGAATGGCAGCGGCGGCGATGGAACGCCACGGCGGCATCGACATCGTCTGTTGCAACGCGGGAATCTTTCCGGCCGCGCGGCTCGGAGAGATGAGCGCCGCTGATTGGGATCAGGTGCTCGACATCAATCTCAAAGGAACGTTTCTCACGGTGAACGCGTGCCTGCCGGGACTCAAAGCGCGGGGCAAGGGGCGCATTATCGTTACGTCGTCGATCACCGGGCCAATTACCGGGTACCCCGGCTGGAGCCACTATGCAGCAAGCAAAGCGGGACAACTCGGTTTCGTTCGCACCGCCGCCATTGAGCTGGCGCCGCACCATATCACGGTGAACGCGGTGCTGCCGGGAAACATTCTCACGGAGGGAGTGGAAGCGCTCGGCCCCGAGTACATTGCGCGGATGACATCGGCGATTCCGCAGCGGCGGCTGGGCTCCGTGGAAGATGCCGCTTACGCTGCGTTGTTTCTGGCAAGCGACGAAGCGGGTTTTATTTCGGGTCAAACGATTGTGGTGGACGGAGGCCAGGTGCTTCCGGAGTCCCACATGGCGCTCGAGGATCTGTAACCCTTACCGTCGCAGCTCGACGAGCGCTTTTAATACTGTATCGACGGTCCGGTTTCCCTTGCGCGATCCGGATTCGCCGGCCTCGAATTCAATCCAACCTTCGTTAAAGCCGTCCAGCATCTGGATGCGCGGCAGCGGGTTTTTCATGCCTTGCGACCGGAACAGCGCTTCCCAGGAATCGCGCGGCACGGCTTCGGCTTTCACCGGGCGGCCCAGCAGATCGGCGAAGGTTGCGGCGATCTGATTTGGCGTAACGCGATGCGGCCCCTCCAATTCCACCACGCGGTGTCCGCTCCCTGCCTCTTGAAGCAGCTCGGCGGCAACACGGCCGATATCCGCGGTCGCTGCCATCGGCACCGGCTTATCCAGCGGTTGCAGAAAGCTCTGGATGATTCCGTGTTCGCGCGCCGCGGGAACATCCCAACTCGAGTTCTCCATAAACCATCCCGGCCGAAGGAAAGTGATGGGAACCGCGATCTCACGAAGAACCTCTTCGATGATGGTGTGCTGGCTGAGAAGATTCGATCGCGTGGCCTGAGCGCCGATCGTCGAAAGATACACCACGCGGCCGGGGCGCGCTTTTTCCAGAGCCGCGCGCAACGCAGCGGCGATAGCGCGCGCTTCCGGAAATCCAGGGGCTGGATCGAAATTCGACGGAACCATCACGAAGACGCCCTCGGCGCCTCGATAAGCCGCAGCCAGCTGGTGAACGTCACGGATGTCCGCAACCGCCACCTGGCAGCCGCGTTCCGCCCAACCGGCGCCGTTGCCACCGTCGCGCACCACCGCCCGGACGCCCCTGTTCGACGCCAGAAGGGCGCGCGCCACCTCGCCGCCTACATTGCCAGTTATTCCCGTGACCGCGAACATGCGTCTCCCGTGCTACGCCCGCGCCGTGCCGAGCAGGTCGCTCACGGCGCGATATGCTTCGTCGATGGCGGCGTCGGTGTACGAATAGGCCGCTGCGTCGGCATTTGCGATCGCCACTCTTCCGAAAGGCTGGCGCGCCACAACGCAGGGTTGCTCGCCGCCCTCCAGCCAGAACGGATCAAACAAAGAATTATATTCGTACGCGTAGCCATGCGGCCAGCGATTTACGGTGATGGCAGCAATGTCACGCCCCGGATCGAATCCGCCCTTCGCCAGAGCGCGGGCAAATTCATCGCGGATGTTGCGCTCGAATGTCTCGAAGGTTGTTTCATATAACTCAACGCGTCCAGCGCGATGCTGATCGCGCGCGGGCAGCCCGGGATGGCAGGGCGTCTTCATCAAATGCACTACAATCGCTTCCTCGGGAGCTCGGGGACATTTGTAATCGCCAATGCTCACCGGAAGGTCCAGTTGTACAGCCTCGAAAAAGCTTCCGGGCGCGTACAGCGAGTTCACCCCCGCCTTTTGAAACGCCGTCCAGTTGTTCAGCACCACGTTGGTATAGACGATGGGCACTTTCGCGGCGGAGGCCATCGCCTTGCGCTGCCGCTCGGAAAGCTCGTCGGTGAGATAAGGAATCATCGAATGCCAGCACGCCAGGATGCAGCGGCCCGCGCGCACCGATTGCAGCTTGCCATCCTTGACGTACGTCACTTCCACTTCCTTCGCGGTATCCACGTCGCCCAAATGACGGACGCGCGCCACCGTGCTGTTCAAGCGGATGCGAGTGCTGGAACTGGCTTCGTCCAGCCGCGCATAATCGGCGCGAGCCGTCACCACGTCTTCCACCGAATTTCCTGGAATTGCGGCCGGCAGCAGTTTCCTGACGAGCAAACGCGCGATGGACGCGTTGCCGTCGGGGAAATGAAACCAGTATTTCTCAGCCTCTTCGTTCTGAATAGAATCGTGACTGATGCCCGGGCCTGGCTCCGTGCCCAGATCCAAGCCGAGGAAGCCGGGCAGTCCGAATCCCCACGCGTCCTGAGCCGACACCGCGTCGATGCCCACGCCAAAGTAGGCGTGCGGACGCGTCTGGAAGTACTTCACCACCGACGGATCGGCGCCTACGATGTCGGTGAGGTACTTCGCGTAAGTCATCCGCGCCAGACGCGCTTTCTTCTCGGCCGGCGACAAGCCCGGCATGTAGTCCTTGGTGCCCTCGTAAATGCGCTGAATATCCTGCTTGGCCGCGGGCGACAAGGGCGCCTGCTCGTGGAACTCCTTCCAGTGCGTTTCCGTAGTGCCGGGATCGCCAAAATCCGCATCCTTCTCCGGTTTGGGATCAGGCAGCAATACGTCCGATCCAAAGGTCTGTTTGTCGAAGAAGATGCCGGGGCCCATACCGAGCGACGAATAGAGTTTGGTGTCCCGCACACGCGCGTCGGCCGTCACGTCAATGCCTAAATCGGAAATTACGCTCTTCGCAATCGGACTATAGGGACTGGGGCTCTCAATCGCGTAGGTGCCGCCGTATCCCAGCAGCTTGCGCCCGTGGATGTCGAACTCATTGCGCTTGGCGTGTCCGCCAAAATCGTCCAATATATCCAGGATCAGAATGCGCGCGTTGTCGCCCGCGATTTTTCGATAGAAGTACGCCGCACTCAAACCGCTGATGCCTCCGCCGACGATCACCAGATCGTAGCGCTCGCCGGTGTCGGACGGTTTGTCTGCATTCTTCCAGAAGGTGTGATCGCGCAGAGCGTGCGCCGTAGTGAAGGAGCCGGGATACAAGCCGCGCATGCCGCTAAGCGCCGGCGGATAGGAGGGCGTTTGCGGAGCGCCTGCGCCGGCCTGGGCGCCGAATGCCGAACCGGCCCCCAACAGAGGCGCGCCAATCGCCACGGCCACGCCATTCAAAAAATCCCGCCGCTTGATGGGGCGGTCCATTCCAAGTTCGCGATCCCGGGAGTTCATAGGAGCTTGTCCTCTTAGAGCCGTCAGTCAGTCTCGTTCGACAGCGCCGGCAATTCGCCGGAGATTTCGGGTACGAAGGAAGGCGACCGGGCGATCCAGATGGTGGACCATCCGAAACCGGCCAGCAACAGTACGGCGTAAATGTAGGGCAGGTACGAGTAGGGCGGATCGGGAACCGGATAAAGGTTGCCCAGCAGCGCGGCTCCCATCGCCAGAATCGCCAGAACGGAAATGACCATGGCCTGTGGCGTCAGCCGGCCCTGGGCGCGCAAGAAAAGCGGCGCCGCGGCGGAGACCAGAATATACGCCGTGACGAAACCAAACGTGGAGACAGTGCCAATGAGGCCATAGATCTGGAACAGGTCCATCCCGAGCAAGGTCATGACCGCGGCCGGGAGAAAGGCAGCCACGGAACAAAGCAGTACGGCGCGGTGCGGGGTTTGATTCTCTTCGTGCGCTTCACCCAGCGTGGCGTGCAGGGCGCCATGCCGGCCCATCAGAAAGAGCACGCGGGCAGACGCCGTAATGCAAGCCAGGAAGCAGGAGAAGAACGTGACCACCGCGCCCAGATCGGTGAGCGTGCCCATGATGGGGGGAAGCCCAACCTGCTGGGCGAGTACATGCAACGGAGAGGCGCTCTGGCCCAGGCTTGGCGATTGACCATGAAACGCCAGCACTTCCGCGTAGGCGCACAAGAAAAAGAAAAGGCCGGCCAGGATCGCGCTCCATTTCACTGCGCGCGGGATGCTGTGGAGAGGATCTCTGGCTTCTGAACCCAGCGAAGTTGCACTTTCAAATCCAACCGAGCTGAAGATCGCGAGCACCAATCCCAGGCGAAGTTTTTCCGCTGTGACGCCTTGCAAGGTGAGCTGCCCCATGTCGGGCCGCCATCCATGCCTGGCGATAACAGCGATCGCGATGGCGGAAATCAAACCCACCGATGCGGCCTGCAGCCAGAGCATGAGCCGCGCGGAAATTTGCACGTCGCTATATGCCAAATAGCATGCGATTGCCGTGACCAGCGCGGTCATCAGCAATGGAAACGCCTGTACGCCGAAGCGGTCTCTGAGGATCACGTTGGCGTAATTTGTGACGCCTGCGCTCACGGCCGCCGCCGTTCCAAGATATGCGATTAACAAAGCCCAGCCGGCCAGAACGCCCCATCTGCGGTGCATATGGTCGGTGATGTAGGTGTACAGCGATCCAGGCGACGAGGAGATTCGGGCAAACTGATTCACGTTGAGAGCCACCAGCAGCACGCCGGCCGTGGAAATCAGGAAAGCGATGGCCGCGCCCTGGCCCGCTAGCGCGAACACCAGAGGTACGGTCATAACGGGGGCGCCGGTGGGTGCGATTACAGCTACCGATTGAGCCAAAGTCTCCAGCGGCGACAACGATGCGGACTTCAGGCCATAGGAAGAGGATGTTGGAGACTCTGGCGCGGACGAGGCGGCAGGGTTTACCAACCTTACCGAAGTATTGCCAAGTTCCATCCACTTATACTAGCATCAGACTTAAGCGAACCGTCCGGCTGTGACCACCGAATCCGCGCAGGCGAACGTCCGGCCGATTGTCAGCTGAGTTGCTGAGGAAATCGCGAATTATTCCAGCGAGAGTAAAGGCGGCAATATGGCAACCCCAACCGATATCATGCACGAGATTCCGGAGCAGGCAGAGGCTCCGCAGGCGAAACATCCACTCGATCCTTTATTCGCCGCCGAACTGGAGGAGGCGGTCGGAATATTGGCCCGGGGAAGGTACTTGGGCGACGGCGTTCGCATAGCTTCCATCAATTTGATAGAGCCCGCGAAGAGCTTGGTGGAGAAGCATCAGCCCGGAGATCCGTTTGAGCGCAAGGCGCTGGCCGTGCTGCTGGACCGTGCCAAGCGCGCGTCCTACGAAACGGTGGTGGATCTGGTTGGCAAGTCGGTGACATCGGCCACGCAGCTTCCGTCAGGGGTTCAGCCCTCGGTGATCCTGGATGAGTTCGGGGAATGCGAAGCAGCGGTGCGGCGCTCGCCGCTGTTCCTGGCGGCGTTGAAGAAACGCGGTGTGACGGACGCCGACCTGGTAATGGTAGATCCCTGGTCGGCTGGCATGTATGGAACCGAGTTGCAGGAAGAGCAGGGGCTGCGCAGACTGCGCGCGCTGTGTTTCTTACGTTCCGAGCCCAAAGATAACGGCTACGCCCGGCCGATCGACAGCATGGTGGTCGTGGTGGATCTCTACAAAATGGAAGTGGTCCGCGTGGAGGAGTACCCGATCGCGCCGATTCCTCCCGAGCCCGGAAATTGGGCGCGCGAATACATTCCCAATGTGCGCCAGGACCTGAAGCCGGTGGACATCGTGCAGCCGGAAGGCCCCAGCTTTACGGTGGAAGGCAATCAGGTGGAGTGGCAGAAATGGAAGTTTCGCGTCGGCTTCACATCGCGCGAGGGCCTGGTGCTGCACACCATCAGCTACAACGACGATGGCGTGGAACGGCCCATTCTTTATCGGGCGTCGATTTGCGAGATGGTGGTTCCCTACGGCGATCCGGGCGAGCAGTATTATCGCAAGAATGCGTTCGATATCGGCGAATACGGCCTGGGGATGCTGGCCAACTCGCTCGCGCTCGGTTGCGATTGCCTGGGCGTGATCCACTATTTCGATTTTCCTCTGGTGGACAGCCACGGCAACGTAACGCCGCTGAAGAACGCGGTGTGCCTGCATGAGGAAGACTTCGGCATTCTGTGGAAGCATACGGATTGGCGAACCGGCCAATCGGAAGTGCGCAGGTCGCGGCGGCTGTCGGTT
>Ga0209624_10002686_pt1 | contig 13032 bp, 14 predicted proteins | sample JacPinW_OM2H0_O1_FD_188565 | JGI IMG/M metagenome (GOLD analysis project Ga0209624, IMG submission 188565) | Forest soil microbial communities from Algoma, Ontario, Canada - Jack Pine, Ontario site 1_JW_OM2H0_O1 (SPAdes) (version 2) | ecosystem: Environmental > Terrestrial > Soil > Boreal...
GCTGGCGAAGGGACCTTGACCTGATGCTCGAGCTTGGGCGCAAGGGTGGGATGCCGGAGAGCTATGCGGCACAGGCGCAGAGTAGCGTGCCGAACTATCTTTCAAGCTTCAGCAGCGGACAGATGCAGGCGTGGTTGAACAAGCAGGTGATGCTGGCGTTTACGCATATGCTGCTGATGGCTGAAGTGCTGGGATACGATACCGCTCCGATGGAGGGTTTTGAGCAGGACAAGGTGCATGAGGCGTTGCGGCTGCCGTTGAGCTACTGGGTGGTGGCGCTATTGGCGGTGGGCCACGCTAAGGGCGCGGATAAGTTCGATGGCGGACGCTTTGAGATGGGACATACGGTGTTTGGGGAAGAGTTCGGCAAGCCGTTGAAGTAAGATCGCGAGAACGAAGTAAAGCGCGGAGACGAAGAGCTATGAAGCTTGCTTTGCGGGTGTTCGCGGTGGTGGTGGTGCTTGCCGTCGTAGCCGGATGTGCTTTTTACTTTTATCCGCTGTGGTTTTCCGACCAGCAGACTCGTCTTCGGCTGTGGCGGGAAGGCGTGCGGAGCGAGTATGCGATGGTCGATGGCTATCGGATCCATTATTTTGAGACGTTGCCGCCACTGGGTGAGACCGGGACCCCGTTGATACTGGTTCATGGGCTGGGGGCGCGGGGGGAAGACTGGGGCGCGATGATGCCGGCGCTCGCGGCGCAGGGGTTTCATGTGTATGCGCTGGATCTATTGGGATATGGGCGATCGCCCAGGCCGGATGTGAGCTATTCGATCTCAATGGAAGAGACGGTGGTAGTGGAGTTTATGCGGGCGATGCACGTGGCGCGCGCGGATGTTGGCGGGTGGTCGATGGGTGGGTGGATTGCGATGAAACTAGCGCTGGAGCATCCGGAGATGGTGGACCGGCTGATGGTGTATGACAGCGCGGGGATTTATTTTCCGGCTACGTTTGGGCCAGAGCTTTTTACACCAAGTGATACGGCAGGGGTGAGAAAGCTGGTGGCAATTCTGACGCCAAGGCCTGTCGATCTGCCGGAGTTTGCCGCGAGAGCCGCGCTACGGAAGTTACAGAAGAATGCGTGGGTGCTGAATCGCGGTACGGCCTCGATGCTGAATGGGCGTGACCTGCTGGATTTTCGACTGCATAACATTCGGCAGCCAATGCTGATTGTGTGGGGAGCGCAGGATGAGCTGATTCCGCTGTCGACCGGAGAGGCGATGCATAAGAGCGTTCCGCAGTCGGTGCTGGCGATTGTGCAAGGATGTGGGCACCTTGCTCCTGCGGAGTGTTCGAAGCCGGTGATCGAGAGTACGGTTGAGTTTCTGAAGGCTGAGCCGCCCATGCGTGGTGGGGAGAAGATGTTTCCCGCGAACTGATTTGTTGGCCTAGTCAGGCTGCCATTGATAGGCGTCGGGTTGGGGCAGGCCGATGTGCGCCAGGACGCGGTGAATGAACTGGCGGGCCATGTCTTCCGTGCTCTGTGGGTGGTTATAGAGGGTGGGTATGGCAGGGAAGATGGTGGCGCCGGCGTCGGAGGCGAGTTGCATATTGCGGAGGTGGATGCGGTTGAAGGGAGTCTCGCGGACGCAGAGGATGAGGGGACGATTTTCTTTGAGGCAGACGTCGGCGGCGCGCTGGATGAGGTTCGACGCGAGGCCGTTGGCGATGGACGCGAGGGTACCCATGGAACAGGGGAGGACGATCATCGCATCGGTGGGGTAGCTGCCGCTGGCGATGTTCGCGCCGATGTCGGTTTCGGTGTGGTGCTGAAGTTTGGGGCAGGGGGCGCCGAGGAGTTTTTCTGCGAGGTTGTTGCGGCCGCTGAGCTGTAGCTCTTCGGCGAAGACTCTGAGGGCGCTGTCGGAGGCTACGAAGTTGATTTTGGTGACACGGGCGTCGGCGGCGAGAGCGCGGAGCATCTCGGCGGCGTAGATGCTGCCGCTGGCTCCGGTTACGGCGAGGGTGATGGTGCTTAGTTCTGGCACGATTCATTATCGCTGATGAGGTTATTGCTGCGTAGGGCGTAGGCGATAAGGGTTTGGCCGTGGAGGTTGTGCGCTGCGTTGAAGGCTTCGTTGCTGGTTTCTTCCTGCGCGGGGATGGTGGGGTCCAGTTCGCAGGCGGCGATCTCTTCGGTGGTGGCGTGGATGAAACAGAGTTCGCAGGTGGCGAGGTTATCTTCAGCGGTGCGCATGGGTGGGCCGAAGGTGCGACAGAGGATGGGGCGGTCTTCGTAGAGGTCGCAGGTGCCGTGGTCGAGGTCGAGGACGGGGCAGGGCTCGTCGTTGGCGAACTCTTCGAAGAGGATGGCGGCTTCGTGATCTTCGTTGAGGATGCCGGTGGCGCGGTCGCCGGGGAACCAGGGGTCGAGGCGGGTTAAGGATGCGGCTACTCTGGTGCGGATTCTTGCTGCGCGCTCCGGGTCTGTTTCGGACAAGGCGTTCAGGCCTTCGCGCAGGCGTGCGGCGTCTTCGTGGGCGATGGGGAAGACTCCGACGCAGCACTGAGAGCAGCCGGGATGGCAGACGAGATGATGGCCGCCGCGTTGGTAGGCGTCGGCTACGGCTGCGTCTACGATTTGGACTAGCGTTTCGATCTGCGGCCTCGGGAGGGGTAAATTCTTGGCCCTCTCAGGGAATGATACGGTCGTGGCGGAGGCGGGTGAAGAGATCGAAGAAGCTTTCGTCGGTGGCTTGATAGTCGAGGAAGCCGAACTTGCGGCTCTTGCTCATGTCGGTGACGACTTCGATGGGGCGGCCCAGGTCCGCGTCGGTGTGCCATGCGGAGGCGAGATGGTTGAGGTTGGGTTCGATGAGGTTTTGGGATTTTGCGATGTTGCGCCAGATCTCTTCCGTGCCGGCTAGTTGCTGCTCGAGCGGGGAGACCTGGCCGGGAAAGGGAGCGGGTTCGATGCCGAACCAAGTAGCGAGGCGAGGCCACATCCAGCTCCAGCGGAAGACGTCGCCGTTGACTACATTGAAGGCATGATCGCGGGCGGCGGGAGTTGTTGCGGCCCACTCGAGGTGGCGGGCGAGCAGTCTGGCATCGGTCATGTCGGTGAGGCTGTTCCACTGAGCTGAGGAACCGGGAAAGAGGAAAGGGCGACCAGTTTCGCGGCAGATGGTGGCGTACACCGCGAGAGTGACGCCCATGTTCATCGCGTTGCCGAGTGCGTAACCGATGATGGTGTGGGGACGGTGGATGGTCCAGCTAAAGTGATGACGAGCGGCGGCGGCGAAGACCTCGTCTTCTTGTGCGTAGTAGAAGTTTTCGATGTCGAGACGGGGCTGCTCTTCGCGAAAGGGTGTGGCGGGAAGCTTGCCTTTGCCATAGGCCTCGAAGGGACCGAGGTAGTGCTTGAGGCCGGTGACGAGCGCTACGTGGCGGACCGACTCCGCGGGGGAGACGGCCTCCAGGAGGTTGCGTACCATCGCTGAGTTGATGCGAATGTTCTCGGCTTCGGTGGCTTGACGGAGCCAGGTGGTGATGAAGAGGTTCGTTGGCTTGAGATGGCCGACCGCGGAGCGTAGAGCGGTGGCATCGAGGAGATCGGCGGCGATGAAGTTTACTCCGTCGATGCTGTCTGAGGAGCGTCGGGCGAGGCCGTGAACCTCCCAACCGTTGGCCAGGAGTTGTTGCGCGAGGTTGTTGCCGACGATGCCGGTGACGCCGGCGATAAGAGCGGTGCGGGACATGAGAGATCCTTTAGGTCGCGGAGCTACGATTGGTGTTATCAGAGCCGCTGTTGGTTGGATGATTTTGGTGGCGTGATGATTCGCCCGGAGCTCGTGTCTAACTTGTTGCAAGGAGATGGAACGAAGGTATCGCGTTCCTGCAGAATGACAGGACGAAAGAGGAAGGCGAGAGTTAAGGGAGGTGTGCTTTTACCAGATTGATTTGAGCTCCCAGAGTTGTCCTTCGCTTTGGATCGGCTTTGCGTCAGCCGGAAAGATTTGAATTTGAAGATTGGGGGAGGAGGGGAAGATCAGGTCGGTCATGGCGATGGTTCCGTCCTGAGCGAAGGCCTCGACTGAAGATCTGTCTACGATTAGCGTTAGGTCGTAGGGGCGAGTTGTGACGAGTGGTGCGGTTGTGCCGGTGGGGAAGTCTGGACTGACATTACCTCCCGAGTGCGTCCGGTCAATGTAAAACTCCTTTTTGTTCTGGTCGAAACCAATCTCCGTCCAGTGTTGTTCGTCGGAGTAGAGCTTGACGCCGAAGGCCTGTGCTGCGGGGTGTCCGAACTGTAGTTGGACTTCGAACGGCGCTCGAACTGAACGTCCGTTCCCGGAGTCGGGTGAAGCGCTGAGTGAAAGGCCAGAGACTTCAACGCTCTTTTCTCGGAGAGGCGCAATGACGGGATCCTGCTTGAGCGACAAGCCCGCTTCGTCTCTTATGAATGAGAGTCTGCGAGGCAGGCTCATTTGTCCTCTCCAGGGCGAGGTCGGCAGCTTTGCCGCGTACTGCCAGTTGCTCATCCATCCCAGAAGAACGGGCTTCTCATCCTTCGGCAGGCCATTGAAGCTGATGGCGCAGTAGTCATCCTTGCCGTAGTTCGTCCAGCCATGCGATCCACGCTCGCTCGATTGGGTGAAAGTCTTGCCGTCGAAGTTTCCCAGGAAGTACTGCTCGCCCGATCCTCCCTGAGGTGCACCCGGATTGAGACCGACCTTCAAGGCCCAGATGTTTTCCTTTCCATTGGACGAAGGGATGCGAAGAAGATCCGGGCACTCCCAGTCCCCGGCGGTATCTCCGGCAGGTCCGAAGTCGCTGAGTTGGGTCCACTGTTTGAGATTGGGCGAGGAGTAAAGACGAACCTTATGCTCTTTGGGCAGGGAGACGGCCATGATCCAGTGGTGTGCTGCGGGGTCCCAGCTTACGCTGGGGTCGCGGAAGTCGGCCAGATGGAGGTCGAGGACTGGATTGCCCTGATACCGAGTCCAGGTGCGCCCTTTGTCGAGACTGTAGGCGATGTTCTGCGTCTGGCGTACTCCGTGAGGGGTTTCGCTGTGACCTGTGTAGATTGCGACGAGACACTCTTTCGCCGGGGCGCAAAAGCCGGCGGTATTGTCATGGTCGACGACAACGCTGCCGGTGAAGATCATGGTCCCATCCTGCTCGGGAATGGCGACAGGCAACTCGTGCCAATGAAGCAGGTCGGTGCTGACGGCATGGCCCCAGCTCATGTGGCCCCATTGATCTCCGAAGGGATTGTATTGAAAGAAGAGGTGGTACTCGCCCTGGAAGTAGACGAGGCCATTCGGGTCGTTCGTCCAGTGTGCGGCGGGAGAGAAGTGTACCTGCGGGCGATAAGGCTGGTCGTACGTCGGGGTTTGCGGGCGTCCTGGCGAAGAGCAGAGAGCGAGTGCAACTGCGCAATCGATTACTCCTCGAAGCAGCCTCTTCGCCACAGGAACTCCTCCCCTCAGGGGTGATGCAGGATGCCTGACGATGAAGAATATCCGCTATTTCAAAAAACGTCTATTCGCCGAGGACGCGGGTGAAGATGGCGTCTACATTGGCTAGCTGGCGGTGGTAGTCGAAGGCGCGGGCTAGTTTTTCGGGGGTGAGGCGGGCGGTGATCTCGGGGACTTTGGCGATCTCGTCGCGGAAGACGAGGTCGTTCTTCCAGGAGTTCATGGCGTGGGTCTGGACGAGGTGGTAGGCGTCTTCTCGGGACATGCCGGATTCGGCGAGGTCGAGGAGAAGCTGGCCGGAGAAGATGAGGCCGCCGGTGGATTCCAGGTTCTTCAGCATGCGGGCCGGGTAGACCATCAGCTTCGCGATGAGGTTTTCGGTTTTGGTGAGGAGGTAGTCGGCGAGGATGGTGGAGTCGGGGAGGATGACGCGCTCGGCGGAGGAGTGGGAGATGTCGCGCTCGTGCCAGAGGGCTACGTTTTCGAAGGCGACCTGCGCGTTGGCGCGGATGACTCGGGCGAGGCCTGAGATCTGTTCCGATGTGATGGGGTTGCGTTTGTGGGGCATGGCGCTGGAGCCCTTTTGCTTTTCGGAGAAGAACTCTTCGGCTTCGCGGACCTCGGTGCGCTGCAGGTGGCGGATCTCGGTGGCGATCTTGTCTAACGTGCTTGCGAGGACGGCGAGGGTGGCGACGTAGGCGGCGTGGCGGTCGCGCTGGACGACCTGCGTGGCGATAGCGACGGGTTTGAGACCGAGTTGGTTACAAATTGCTTCTTCGTGCTCGGGCTTGAGGTGGCCGAATGTGCCTACGGCTCCGGAGAGCTTGCCGACGCGGAGGTCTTCGGCAGCGGCGTCGAAGCGGGTGAGGTTGCGCTGCATCTCGGAGTACCAGAGGAGCAGCTTGAGGCCGAAGGTGGTGGGTTCGGCGTGGATGCCGTGGGTGCGACCGATGATGGGGGTGTGCTTGAACTCGATGGCGCGCTTCTTGAGGGTTTCGGACAGGGCGGCGATGCCGGCGCGGATGATAGCGGAGGCTTCTTTGAGTTGGAGGGACTGTGCGGTGTCGACTACGTCGGTGCTGGTGAGGCCGTAGTGGAGCCAGCGAGAGGCTTCTGGGTTGTTGATGTGCTCGGCTACGGTGGTGGTGAAGGCGATGACGTCGTGACGGACTTCGGCTTCGATCTCGTTGATGCGAGCTACAGTGAAAGCACCCTTGTCGCGGATGGCGTCGGCGGCGGATTGGGGGACCAGGCCGAACTTTGCGAGGGCTTGCGAGGCTGCGACCTCTACGGTGAGCCAGCAGCGGTACTTGTTTTCGTCGGACCAGATGCGGCCCATCTCGGGGCGTGTGTAGCGAACGATCATAGGGCTCGCCTCAATTTGGCGGCGGAGGTTTTCGCGCGATGGCGTGTGTAGCGGGCGATCATAGATGCTTCCTGTTTTGACGGGTGCGGTGGGCGAATTGGATTTGTGCGTTGATTCGTTACCGATTAGGTATGTGTGACGCCGAAGAGTTCGGCCATCTCGTCGTGGAGGAAGCCTTTGCCCGGCTTGTACGGTTGGATCCATTTGCCATCGATGACGAATTGGGGGATGGCGCGCTTGCCGACGTTGGATTCGACTGCGTACGCTGCTCCGGGGGTGGTCTCGATGTCGATCTCGTTGTAGTGGATATTGTGCTTGTCGAGGAAGCGCTTGGCTTCGCGGCAGTCGCGGCACCAGGAGGCTGAGTACACGGTTAATTCCATAGGTTTATTTTACCGTCTTTGGGCAAGGTACTGTCCTGCCGGACGGGGCCCGCTCCGCTAGGCCACCCCGCAAACGAAGACCTGTTTGCGGGAACCCCGGTTCGGGCGGCCACTTCGTGGCGGGTATACCTTTGTTGCCGGTTCGCTGGTGCCGCTGCCCTCCTGGTGGTCGGGATCGAGAATTGCCATTGCTCTATTGCTCGTGGTAGTTGCGGATTAGGCCGCCGTCGATGAAGTAGGTGGAACCGGTGACGTAGGCGCCGTCGTCGGAGGCGAGGAAGAGGGCGAGGCCTGAGACGTCGTCGGGTGTGCCCATGCGGGCGAGGGGGATGTTGCGGAGGAGGGCGTCGAGTTCGGATTTATTGGCCATCATTTTGGTGTTGATGGGGGTGGCGATGGCGCCGGGGGCGATGTTGTTGATGGTGATGCCGAGGGGGCCGAGTTCGACGGAGAGGTCGCGCATAACCATGCGCATGCCGCCCTTGGAGGCGCAGTAGGTGGAGAAGTTGGGGAAGACCATGTCCTCGTGGACGGAGCTGATGTTGATGATGCGGCCGGGGAGTTTGGCGTCGCGCAGGCGGCGGACGAAGGCCTGGGTGAGGAAGAAGGCGCCCTTGAGGTTGACGTCGAGGACGGCGTCGTAGTCGGCTTCGGTGACGTCCCAGAAGGCGGCTTCCTTCTCGATGCCGGCGTTGTTGACGAGGATGTCGCAGCGGCCTAGTTGTGTGTAGGCCTGGTCGACGAGGTTTTGGGTGTCGGCGATTTTGCTGACGTCGGCCTGGACGGTGATGGCTTTGCCGCCGGCGGCTTCGGCTTTGGCTTTCGTGTCGTTGGCCTCTTCGGGGTGGTTGCGGTAGTCGACGACTACGGTTGCGCCCTCGCTGGCGAAGCGAATGGCGATGGATTGACCGATGCCGGAGCCGGAGCCGGTGACGATGGCGACTTTGCCTGCGAGACGACCTGACATGGACATGCTCCTTTACTTGATAGGGGTGTCTTCTTGATCTGCTTGCTCTGTAGGATGCGGGATGAGGAGATTCTTTCCGCGTCGTTTGATGAAAAAGTTGGTGAGCATCCGGCCGCATTCGTCGGCCAGGAGTCCGGAGGTGACTTCGACTTTGTGGTTGAGCTGGGGGTGGTTCATGACGGAGAGGACAGAGCCGCAGGCTCCGGCTTTGGGGTCGGGAGCAGCGTAGACGAGGCGGGCGATGCGGGCGTGGAGGATGGCTCCAGCACACATGGCGCAAGGTTCGAGGGTGGCGTAGAGGGTGCAGTCTTCGAGGCGATAATTTCTTAGGGCTAGCCCTGCTGCGCGGAGGGCGACTATCTCGGCGTGGGCGGTGGGGTCGCTGTCGCGGAGGACTCGGTTCTGGCCGCGGCCTATGATTTTGTTTTCGTGGACTACGACTGCGCCTACCGGGACTTCACCGTTGGCTTCGGCGTCGTTGGCTTCGGTGATGGCGGCGCGGAGGTAGGTGAGGTCGGTCATGCGGGTGATTGCTGGCGTGTCTGTGATTGGGCTTCAGGGCCGAAGAAACGGGCGATCTTTTCGGCGAGGGCTTCGAGAGCTGCACGGCGCAGAGCCAGCTCGGAGTCATCGTCGATGAAGTTTTTGCGCCAGATGGCTTCGAGGACTGGAAGGAGGTTTGGGACTGTTAACTTGGCTGTCGGAAGATGTCCAATAGCTGAGAAGATATGCTTTCCTTCCGGCTCGTACTCGTCTGTGGGTGCACCGTGAATCTCGATTAAACCTTCTATGTCAGCATCGCGTACGAGGTTCTGAATGGATTCGAGATCGGGTGGCGGGGGCCAGGGGGCGCTCATGCGGGCTCCTGTTGGGAGAGGCAGTGGAGTGTGCCGAGGCCCCAGACCAGGTCTACGGCGTGGATGCCGACTACCTCGCGGTCGGGGAAGCACTTGGCGATGGTGTTAAGCGCGTGGCGGTCGTTGGGGTCGTTGAAGGTGGGGACGAGGACGAGACCGTTGGCGATGTAGAAGTTGGCGTAGCTGGCGGGGAGGCGCTGGCCCTCGAAGGTGACGGGGGAAGGCATGGGGAGTTTGACGATCTCGAAGGGTTTGCCGTCGAGGTTGCGGGCGCTGCGGAGGCGGTCGAGATTTTCCGCGAGGGGGAGATGGTTTTCGTCGTGGGTGTTGGTTTCGACGCAGGTTAGGATTTTGTTTTCGTCGACGAAGCGGGTGATGTCGTCGACGTGGCCGTGGGTGTCGTCGCCGGCGCAGCCCTTGTGGAGCCAGAGGACCTGGTCGATGCCGAGGTAGTCGTGGAAGGCGTTTTCGAGATGCTTGCGGGTTGACTCCTCGTCGCCCAGGCCGGGGTTGCGTTCCTGGATTTTGGAGAGGAGGCACTCTTCGGTGGTGAGGAGGATGCCGGCGCCGTTTGTGTCGATGCTGCCGCCTTCGAGGACGATCCGATGGGGCTTGGCTTTGGCATCTCCAAGGGGGACCTCGATCTCGGGTTTGAACTGGGGGATGTCGTAGTGTTTGGCGATGTGCTGGGGGATCTGGTCGTCGCGGCGCCAGTTGTCGTACTTGGCCCAGGCGTTGAACTTCCAGTTGGTGATGGCCAGGTCGCCTTGCGGGTTTTTGACGAAGATGGGGCCGGAGTCGCGGAGCCAGACGCGGTCGGTGGGCCAGGAGTGGAAGTGGAGGCGGGCGAGGTTGGCTCCGGCGCGGCGGAGATGGCCGGTGGCGCGGTGCTCGACGTCTTCGTTGTTGACGAGGATGTGGACGCCTTCGACCTGGGAGAGGTGGCGGACGATTTCGGAGTAGACCCAGGGGATGGGCTGGAATTTGCCGGGCCAGTCCTCGGCGTTGTGGGGCCAGGCGATCCAGGTGGCGGCGTGGGGGGCCCATTCGGCGGGCATGCGGTAGTCGAGGTCGCGGGGTGTGGTCATGGGCTTGGCGTCGGTTCCTTTGTAGTCGAGTCGGCTTCCGGGTACCCTCCCCCCTCCCCGCTTAAGTGTGCAAAGTCTTCAAAGGAGGATGCTTAGGTTCGGACTTACTGTGTTCTGTATGGTAAAAGTCTTATATTTCGAGAAGCTTGGTGGCAAAGTCTTCATTCTAAACGGGAAGTTTTGGTTTTAGCGCGGGGAGTCTTTTCCGTTTTTCAGTTCTTAGCCTACTTTTAAGTATAAGCGGGTTGGTGGAACTGATAGGACAGGCGAATGGGCTGGGTTGGCGCGGGTTTGTTGGTGTTTGGGGCTTGACAAGGTTTTTTGGGATTGTTCCTGCGGGTTGAAGGTGTGGGCTGGTTGGAGTCTGTGAAAGATAGAGAGGCTAGCCTTCGGCAGAGCGGAGACGCCTTCGGCGTGGCGTTTTTTGGTACGCATGAATGTGTGCCCTTCCGCGAATTACTTTTCCTTGAAGACGAGGTAGGTGGTTGTGGTGCCGGGTGGGACCTTGACCCAGTGAGGGATACCGGCGGGAATGTGGACGATGTCTCCGGCGTGGAGGACGATTTCCTTTCCTCCGAGAATGCCGGAGCCGATGGTTTCGCCGGGGCGGCCGGCGCTGGTGTTGGGGTGTTCTCCCTGCATGGTGCCACCGGTGACGAGGGTGATTGTGCCTGATTTGATGACCATTTGGTCGGCGAAGAATTGATGACGCTCGGCGTCGCCGGTGTGGAGGCGGACTACCAGAAGGGTGTAGTCGTTGCCGTAGTCGTCGAGCCTTCCTACCGCGAGGCCGGTGGGGCTTGCCTTGGCGGCTTCCGTTAGCGTGGCTTCGCGCTGCTGGAGATCGGCGTCGGTGTGGGCGGTGGGCTCGGCGGTTTGGGCGACGAGCGGGGTGGCGATGAGGGTGAGGGACAGGAAGATGCTACGTAGCATTCTGCCTCCTTGGAGGGATCGTCAGATTGTACTGGCTGGTTGGTCTGTGAAGCGGCTGATTAGCGGCGTACATCCCACCCTTAGCGGTGAGACTGCTGAGGATGGGGCACCCGAGCGGTATTGGTCGATTGAGGAAAGCGGTTCGCGCTTTGCGCGAATGCCCACATCTCAAAATCGAGATATGGGGCACCCGATTTTGTGGCTTCAATCCAGATATGGGCCACCCGCCAAAAAACGAAATGCGGGGGTCTCTCCACTGCGCGGTTCACGATGAGACTATGAACCGCTTCGGTCGAGATGACGATTTTGGGTTGTGGGAGAGAAGACGGTTCGCGCGTGACGCGAATACCCTACCCTTCGCAAAAAGCGCGAAGGATGGGCACCCGGCAACGGCGATAAACAAGTACTGATGGCGGCGAGTTAGTCCAGGAAGCGTTTGGCTATGCCTTCGTAGGCGTCGATGCGGCGGTCGCGGAGGAAGGGCCAGTGCTGGCGGGTGACTTCGATGAGTTTGGGGTCGAGGTCGGCGATGAGGATCTCTTCTTTGTTGTGGCTGGCCTGGGCGAGGATGCGGCCGAAGGGGTCGGCGATGAAGCTGCCGCCCCAGAACTCGATGCCGGAGCTGGGGGTGTGGTCGCCGGGGCCGCGCAGTTCGACCGTGGCGGGGTTGCCGTCGGCGGCGGGGGCTTTGAATTTGACGTCGCCGTGCTCGTGGCCTACGCGGTTGACGGCACAGACGAAGACTCCGTTGGCGATGGCGTGGGCGCGCTGGGCGGTCTGCCAGGCTTCGTATTGGGCGGTGCCGAACTCCTCTTTTTCGGAGGGGTGCCAGCCGATGGCGGTGGGGAAGAAGAGGATCTCGGCTCCGCGGAGGGCGGTGAGGCGGGCGCCTTCGGGGTACCACTGGTCCCAGCAGACGAGGGTGCCGATGGGGCCCTGGGTGGTTTGGGTGGCCTTGAAGCCGAGGTCGCCGGGGGTGAAGTAGAACTTCTCGTAGTAGAGAGGGTCGTCGGGGATATGCATCTTGCGGTAGAGGTCGGCGATGCGGCCGTCGCGCTCGATGGTGACGGCGGTGTTGTGGTAGAGGCCGGGGGCGCGGCGCTCGAAGAGGCTGGCGACGAGGACGACACCGGTCTCGCTGCAGACGCGGGTAAGGACATCGGTGGAGGGGCCGGGGATGGGCTCGGCGAGATCGAAGAGGGCGTGGTCTTCGCGCTGGCAGAAGTACTGGGCGCGGAAGAGCTCGGGGAGGCAGACGATTTGTGCGCCAAGGCGAGCGGCTTCGTAGACACGCTCGGCGGCTTTGTCGAGGTTGAGCTTGGTGTCCGGGGCGCAGGACATCTGGATGAGGGCGACGCGTTTGGTGGAGCTGGACTTGCTGGTGTCTGTGGTCATGGTCTTGTTTTAGTTTATCGGGATTTGTTGAATGTTGCGGGTGCGTGAAACTGGAAGACAAAGCATACCCCAGGGGCTAAAGCCCCCTTTTCTTCGGAGCTGCCGGAGAGGGCCAAGCCTGAAGGCTTGGCTTACCTAGAAGCGGATCACGCTTTCGCGCGATAGCCCACCGACGCTCACCCCCGCGAGCGAACTCGCCGGGGACCCCGATTAGCGACGATGAAACCGTCGCGAAGATGGGGCACCCGGTTTTTGTGGGCACTCGGTCTTTTGGGACCCCGGATTTGGCTGAGTTTCTACTTTGTGTCGGACATGCGTGGGACGGTGCGAGCTACTGGTTCGATACGGTTCGCGCCCTGGAAGGGAAGCATCCAGCCGGGGTACTCGGGTGGGAGGGCGCTGACTTCGTCGAGTTGCTTGAGCTCGTCTGCGGTGAGCTTGAGGTCGACGGCGGCGATGTTGTCCTGGAGTTGGTCGACGCGTTTGGCTCCGATGATGATGGAGGTGACGACAGGTTTGGCGAGCAGCCAGGCGAGGGAGATGCGGGCGGGGCTGCAGTTGTGCGCCTTCGCGATGGGGGCGATGACGTCGAGAATGCGCCAGGTGCGCTCCTTGTCGACGAGG
>Ga0209624_10002687_pt1 | contig 13032 bp, 10 predicted proteins | sample JacPinW_OM2H0_O1_FD_188565 | JGI IMG/M metagenome (GOLD analysis project Ga0209624, IMG submission 188565) | Forest soil microbial communities from Algoma, Ontario, Canada - Jack Pine, Ontario site 1_JW_OM2H0_O1 (SPAdes) (version 2) | ecosystem: Environmental > Terrestrial > Soil > Boreal...
CCCGAAGACTATGCGTTCGAGGGACAGGACGGCACAGTGCGCCTCTCTCAGCTCTTCGGCGACAAGGACACCTTGGTCATCTACAGCATGATGTTCGGCCCGCAGCGCGAGCGAGCATGTCCTATGTGCACCGCTATGCTCACCTCATGGGAAGGCACCGCCAGAAACCTGCGCGAGCGTGTTGCTCTCGCCGTCACCGCACGCTCGCCGATTGGACGCCTTCTGGACTTTAGAAAGGAACGTGGCTGGAAAAACCTACAGATCTACTCCGACAACAAGGGCGACTACACCCGTGCGTATGTAAGCGCCGACGATGGCGACGTCCCCGGGCTTGCCGTCTTCACTCGCACCAATGGCACAATTCGGCACTTCTGGCGCGGTGAGATCAGCGGGGCGATGGCCGACCCCGGCCAGGACCCGCGCGGCGCACCGGACGTCGACCCCCTATGGACGATCCTCGACCTCACACCCGCGGGCCGCGGCGAAACCTGGTATCCCAAACTTGAATACTCCAGCCTGATAGCGACTATCAAGTAAGCTCACGATCGGGCTGCGGACCGTCCTGCAGCCCGGCCGGCGACCACGGAACAGATCCTGCTTTATACTCGCTGACTGGCAAAAGGCGCAATGTCCTATCTGAGTAGCAATCCCCCAGAATCCTGGGAGCTCGAAGAGCAGCAGTTCCTCAGCAGCATACTGTCGGGCCTTTCTTACGGGCGCCGCCTCGCTATCCTTCTGACCGTCGGCATGGTTGCCGCCATCGAAATTTCCAACCGGCTCTCGATCAACGTGTTCCTTCCGGATATGCAGGGCAACGTAGGCGCCAGTTCCGATGAGATCAGCTGGGTCATAATTCTCTATAACGTTGGCTACCTCTGCTCCATAGCACTGGGGTTCTGGATGACACGCGTCATTGGCACCAGGCGACACTTGCTGTTAAGCATCGCAGTCTATGCCGTGGGCGCAATGGGCTGCGTGCTGAGCACAGGAAGTCTCGCGCAGCTGCTGGTTTCTCGCTTGATTATGGGATTCGGAGGCGGCGCGTTTCTGGTGCGCGTGGTGATCCTCGCCGGGGTGCTGTTTCCCGGGAAATCGAGGATGGCGGCGGTCACCCGGCTTTACCTGGTTCTTTCTGTTTTTGAAGTCCCTTATCCGGTGGTCATGGGGTGGGTCACCGATACGTTTCACTGGAATTATGCTTTCCTGGTTGATTTTCCGTTTCTCGCGGTCGGCGCTTTTCTCATCTGGAAAATTATCCCACCAGGTCATTTGTTTCAGCGCAAGAACGAGGGTCGGGTTGATGTCTGGGGCGCGGTCCTGCTGATTGCCTCGCTGGCATGCCTGGAAACTGCCACGAGCCGCGGCGAGCGGTATCTGTGGCTGGAGTCGACCTGGATTGCCACAGCACTGATCGCGGCTGCCATTTTCTTTATCGCTTTTCTGTGGTGGGATTACCGCCCCGAGAACCCCTCGCCGGTCCTGCACTTGCGCATGGTCGCTCGCACCGCTTCCCTGCGCAGCTTCTTCCTGGTGATTTTGATCGTCGGGGCGTTCTTCGGTGCCGGCCTATATGTCGTGCCGCAATACCTTCGCTTCGTCCAGGACTACAGCGCTTTGCAGGCAGGCGGTTTTATCTCGATGTATACGCTCGGCCTGGGGTTGGGTTTGCAGCTCGCTTTGCACCTGCTCCTGCCCCGCCTGGGTCCCGTCCGCACGCTCGTCTGCGGATTGCTGCTCTTGGTAGCGACGTACCTCGCGATCTGCTATATCTGGACGCCGACCACCCCCACCATCGTCTTGGCGCCCGCAATTTTCCTGCAAGGCTTTTGCATCGGGCCCGTTATCCTCTCTGCCGGAAACGTTGTCACGGCCAACCAGCCGGTAGCCCACGTCAATGACATCTCCACCACGTACTTCTTCGTCCGCCAGCTCGGAAACACATTTGGTGTCACCGCCGCTACCGTTTTGTTCGATCGCCGCATGACGCTGCATTCCTCGCGCCTCTTGGACGTCTCCAATCGTCTGGACGCCACCACCCGCTCCACCCTCGCGCAATATGCCGGTCTAATTCACCGTAACGGCGGCGCTGCGAGTGATCCCGGGCTCGGAGCATTGCAGCTTTTTCAAAACAATGTGATCACCCAGAGCAGGCTGTTCTCCTACATAGACATCTACTTTGGCTTGGCGATGCTAGGCGTAGTCGCCCTGATCTCGATAGCCGTCACCCGAGTAAAACTCAAGCGCGGCCCCACGCATTTTCACCCCTGGTAGGTGGCTGCTTCGGCAGAGACGGATGGTTTCATTTCAAAAGAAAAGCTCCTGTCGGGATCGCTCTGAGTGAGACCCGGTTCTAGACTATCTACAAGCGTGTTCACTGCCGCCAATCCATATCCACCAGGAGGCTGCAGGAAATCCCGGATGCGTTCGGCGATGACCTTGCGACTCTTCCATGCCCGAACCGTGCGCCAGCGAACGGTTGTGCCGGCCCAATCCGTTCCCCCGAATACGGCCTCCCAACCAGTGACGAAATTCCCTTCCGCGTCCTGGGCGCTGTGATTCGCTCGAAAAGACACGATGGAAGCCAGCCCCGTCTCGAGCAGTGTATTGATGGGCTCGAGCATGTTTGCCATGCGCTCAAACGCGGCAGCCCTTCCATTCATCACCTCGGCGCCGACCCACAGGACGACATCTTGGCTGTAGAACCGATCCAACAGCAGCGAGAAAAGGAACTTCAAATCGAAATTCCCGGCAAGGAAGTCCTCCCGACTCAGATCCAGGACGGCCTGATTGAGTTCCTCTTCACGCGCTTCCGCGCGAAGGCGCGCCCGACTGAACCCCACGATTTCCGAACTGCGCCAGCGCTCAAACTGAAAGGCGCGCCCCGCGCGTACCGGTGGCATTCACTGGGCGGCCCGAGAGGTTGCAAACGTGCTGCCAAACATGGGCTTACCGCTCTTCGATTGCTCCCGTGTGGCCTCGTCCTGAATCACATCCCAATGCTCAAGCAGAACGCCGTCCCGGATGCGAACGATGTCCGCCGCGATCCAGTTCACGGGAAGCCCGAAATCGGAGAATCGCCCGTGCACAATCACGAAGTCTGCTTCGGCCACGATTGTTCCCGGTTCGTATTTGAGTGTCGGCGGAAGGCTCTTGACCAGGTCGAATAGGCCCTGACGTCCGGGCGCGATGTGAGCGCTGTGCTGAATGTATTCCGGAGACCAGTAGCGCTCGGCCGCCGCGTAGTTGCGCTTATTAAACAGCAAGTCGAATGCTTCCAGGACAAGCGCTTTGTTCTTGGATTCTGTGGTCTGACTCATTTTCTTTCCTCTCCTGTTGGCTAAAGGGCCGCGATGAATCCTTGTCTCCTCGTTCGTATCGTCTTGTAATGATGAACCCGAGGGTTCCTGCATCAGAGCTTCGACCCTCCGTCGACTGGAACGCTTGCTCCGGTGATCCAACGAGCTGCGTCTGACGCCAGGAACGCAACAACGTCCGCAACGTCCTCCGGTTTGCCGATCCGCTTCAATGCTTGCATTCCGAGCAACACTTCTCGCCCTGCGTCGGTCTTTGAAAAGTTCGACATGTCAGTGTCAATTACTCCTGGCGCAACCGCATTTACGCGGATGCCCCGGGGTCCAAGAATGGCAGCCCAGTTCTTAACCAGAGTCTCGAGCGCTCCTTTCGTTGAGGCATAGGCCAGGATCGAAGGGTCTTCCAGGCCGGGCTTCCCAACTACCGCGTGCGCCCCGAGTGAAGAAATCACAATGATGTTCGAGCCTTCACCCAGGACCGGCAGGAGTTGTTGCACCAGGAAAAATGGGCTGCGTACATTCGTTGCAAAGAGATTGTCGAAGTCCTCGACCGTATGATCCTGGATGGTTGCCGATTGGCTGATTCCGGCGTTGGAAACGAACACATCCAATCGCTCCCCGACGGCTGAGCGAACCTCGCTCGCGAGCCGCATGGCTCCATCACGAGGGCCCAGGTCCGCCTGGATTGCCTCTGCGTGTCCTCCCTTCGCGCGAATCGCGGAGACCAGCGATTCCGCATCCTGCGCCGAACGGCCGTAGTGAACCAGGACACGCGCCCCAGCCTCGGCAAGCGCTGATGCCGTGGCACGACCGATTCCGCGTGACGCGCCGGTCACCAGCGCGGTCTTGCCTTGAAGTGAAGCCATCGATGTACCCTCCCAGTTCTGAGAAACTGAACCTCTACCGTGATCGTTTGCATCTGTAGTTGGTCCAACGAAACCCTCGTCCGCAGGCGCCCGGAACTAGTCCGCGGTCATTCCTCCGTCGACCGCCAGCGATGCGCCGATGATGTAGGACGCCTTGTCAGAGCCAATGAATACGATGGCATTTGCGATTTCTTCGGGCGTGCCGATGCGCTTGTTCGGAACCTGTGAATCAAGGAAATTCGCTTTGTTCTCCTTTGTCTGCGCGAAGTGGTTGAACATCCTGGTTTCGACCGGCCCGGGGCCAACGATATTGACGCGAACACCCGTGCCGGCGAGTTCGAGGGCCGCAGACTTCGTGATGCCTTCCACGGCGTGCTTGCTGCCGACATACGCGGCCGCAGTCGGGCCGCCGACTTTTCCATACGCAGACGAGATGTTAACGATGCTGCCTTTGCCTTGCGGAAGCATTGCCCGGATCTCGTACTTCATGCTCAGAAGCACGCCCAGCACATTCGTGTCGAAGATGGCTTTATAATTCTCGACGTTTGCATCCGCGGTGGACTCGGGATTGCCGACGGTGCCGGCATTGTTGACGGCAATGTCGAGGCGGCCGAACCGAGCAATGATTTTGTCCACGAGGTTCTTCACTTCCTGTTCATTCCGCACATCGGTGCACACAAATTCGGCCTCAGCGCCAAGGTTGCGCAGTTCAACTGCCAGCTTTTGCCCCTCATCCTCATGCCGGCCGGAAACAACAACCCGGGCTCGTTCACGCGCGAACGCCATTGCCGTGGCACGACCGATTCCTGTCAACGCTCCGGTAATTAAAACAACTGGTGAACTCATTTTTCCCTCCTCCTTGTTCTGGAGCCCATGCAGGTCAGGCATGATTGAAAATCAGCCAAGGCTGCCCTCGGGCATCTCAGAGCACTTACTTAGATTGCAAAGCTGGGCGTTGGTGGCAGGGTCGAGCATACTTTGTTAGGCTGGCATCTATGCCTCACAAGCATGGGAGCGAAAATGGAACTACGACATCTTCGTTATTTCGTTGCGGTCGCCGAAGCAGGGAGCCTGACGGTCGCAGCTGAGCATACGCTGCACACGTCACAGCCTTCGTTGAGTCGGCAGATTCGAGATCTTGAAGCCGAGCTAGGTGCCCGGCTGCTGACGCGCCGCGCTCGTGGGATCGAACTGACGCCTGCTGGTCGAACCCTTCTTGATCACGCCCGCTCGCTCCTATCGCAGGTTGAAGCAGCCGCCCAAGCTACCCGTCGAGTAGCACACCCCGCCAAGCCATGCTTTACCATAGGCTTTCTGACCGGCCACGAACTAACCTGGATGCCGGAAGCGTTGCAGATCTTGCGGGACGAGCTGCCTAACATCGACGTGATGATATCGAGTCAATCCTCGCCTCAGCTGGCCGATGGTCTTTCGAAAGGAAAAATCGATGCAGCTTTCCTTCGGCGAGAAAAGGGTGTGCCGGGGTTGGCCTTCCGTCTTCTCGTGAAGGAGCCCCTCACGGTGATCTTGCCGAGTGACCACCGTCTCGCAGCCCTCAAGGCGATCAGCCCGAAGGATCTCGCGGGTGAGCCATTCGTGAGCGTGTCGCACACAGCTCCCGTGTTGCGTGCGGTCATCGACGATTACCTGAAGCGGTCCGGAATAAGTATTAAGCCCGCTCACGAGGCGGACCACGTCACCATGGGGATTTCCTTAATCGTGTCGACGCAAGGCCTGGGGCTGTTACCTGCGTACGCGCAGAACTTTCTGCCTTCGTCTGTAACGAGTCGCCCTCTGAAGGGAGATCCACCAACCGTCGACTTGGTGTTGGGCTACAGAAAGTCGAACCCGTCTCCGATCCTAGGGCTCTTGCTTTCGAGGTTAGATGAACTGGTTGCCCGTTTCTGGAAAAAGGCGCACTAAGCCTTCAGGTCTCCCGGTCTGTTGCAGCCACCGTCCTGCCATCGAGATCAATTTCCGGGTTGCCGACGATTTGTTCAGGATGCAAAATTGAATGATGACCCGCTAGTTAAAGGCTCTTTGGCATAACGAATCCAGAAAGGAAAAGGCGCATGAACCGCACCGCAGACCTCTCGTCCCCCCGGGTACTCGAGAAGACGGAGCCCGAAGAATTTGATCTGGTGATTCTCGGGGGTGGCACGGGGTCAACCGTCGCCGCGTGGACTTTTGCCGGCGAAGGCAAACGGGTCGCAGTCGTCGAGCGCAAATACATCGGCGGGTCATGTCCGAACATCGCCTGCTTGCCAAGCAAGAACGTCATCCATAGCGCGAAAGTCGTCTCGTATTTTCGCCGAAGCAAGGAATTCGGAATCACACATGACGGCTTTGCGATCGACATGGCGGGGGTACGCGAGCGCAAGCGCAGAATGGTGCATGGCCTGAACGAGATGTACATGGACAATTACAAGAACACCGGCGCCGAGTTCATATGGGGAACGGGCCGGTTCGTCGCTCCAAAAACGGTCGAGGTTATCCTGGCCGATGGGACCACCCGTCAACTGCGGGGCGCGAATGTGATCGTCAGTACGGGCACGCGTGCCGCGCTTGAGTCAATTCCAGGCCTTGCGGAAGCGCAGCCGCTTACGCATATCGAAGCTCTGGAACTCGATAAAACTCCTGACCACCTGCTCGTCCTCGGTGGAGGCTACGTCGGCGTGGAGCTGTCCCAGGCGATGCACCGCTTCGGGAGCAAGGTGACGATGATCGATCGGAACGCAAGGCTGATGTCCAAAGAAGACCCGGACGTACGCGAGGCTCTTGGCGGCCTGCTCGCCGATGAAGGCGTCGACGTTCTACTGAATGCCCGGACCAAGCAGGTGTCGGGCAAGTCAGGCGACTCGGTGACTGTCGTCGTCGACCAAAATGGAATTGAGAAAGTCCTAAAGGGCAGTCATCTATTGGTTGCCACTGGCCGCATTCCGAATACCGAAGGACTCGCGCTGGGATTAGCCGGCATTGAGCTCAACGACCGGGGGTACATCAAGGTCAACGAGCGGCTGCAGACCACTGCGCCCGGCGTCTGGGCGATCGGCGAGGTCGCAGGTAGCCCGCAGTTCACGCACATCAGCATCGACGATTTCCGGGTAGTCCATGCCAACTTAACCGGCGGCAACCGCGTGACCACTGGCAGGCAAGTCCCGTATTGTCTGTTTACTGACCCCGAACTAGCTCATATCGGTTTGAGTGAAATAGAAGCGGAGGCTCGGGGGATAGCTTACCGCCTGTTTAAGGTCCCCATGGAAACCAACTTGCGCGCACGCACGCTTGCGGAGACCCGCGGGTTCGTGAAGGCACTCGTCGAGACTGACAGCGACCGCATGCTCGGGTTCACCGCTTTCGGTGTCGGTGCTGGGGAGATCCTGGCCGCAGTCCAGATCGCGATGATCGCGGCGCTGCCCTACACCGCGCTGCGCGACGCGGTCCTGACTCACCCGACACTCGTCGAAGGTCTCATAGGTCTGTTCTCATCCGCGCCGTCAGTGCAAAACGTTGCTGAGGCCGGAAGAGCCCAGACGTCCGGCGCATGAGGTGACCTGCACCAGCAATCGCTGCCTGTATCCGGTATGAGTGGGAGCCCGAAAGCGTGGTAGAACTTGTTCCCTACAAATCGGTGAAGGCTATCGGCTTCTGCCACGCAGGCGACCCGGTTTACACACTCGAGGGCATCCCAGGCAGTTGGCTCGAACCCTGCCTGCGGACACCATGACGTTCACGTCGTGTCGTTGACTTGATTTGAGACGCACCCTAATATGTTGGGCCAATGGTGACTCCCGATCCCCTCGTCGGCAAGCTAGTTTCGCACTATCGTATTGTCGAGAAGGTTGGTGGCGGCGGGATGGGTGTGGTTTACCGCGCGGAAGACCTTACACTCGGCCGACCTGTCGCCTTGAAATTCCTCCCCGATCACGTCTCTCAGGAGAAACAGGCGCTCGAACGTTTTCTTCGCGAAGCTCGGGCGGCCGCGGCACTGAACCATCCATCTATTTGCACCGTGTATGAAATTGGGGTCCACGAGGGACGGAATTTCATCGCGATGGAGCTGCTCGAAGGCCAGACGTTGAAGTATCGCCTGAACGGGAAACCGTTGCCGCTGGATGAGTTGCTCGAATTGGCCGCGCAGATCGCAGACGCTCTGGATGCGGCCCATGCCAAAGGCATCATTCACCGGGATATCAAACCCGCGAACATATTTGTGACAACCCGGGGTCATGCCAAGGTTCTGGACTTCGGTTTGGCAAAGCAACTGCAGTCCAGCAGCGTACAGCCCGGCGCAAGCATAGCGACTACACAGGACGAAGACCCGCAACTGACGAGTCCCGGAGTTGCGCTCGGGACCGTGGCATACATGTCCCCGGAGCAGGCACGGGGAGAAATTCTGGACGCGCGAACGGATCTTTTTTCATTCGGTGCAGTGCTGTACGAAATGTCCACGGGTTCACTGCCGTTCCGCGGTGAGACCTCCGCCGTTCTATTCCACGCAATCCTTGAGAAGGAGCCGGTACCGCCGGTCCGGCTGAATCCGGATGTTCCACAGGAGCTCGAGCGGACGATCAACAAGGCGCTCGAGAAAGATCGGCGCTTGCGGTGTCAATCGGCCGCCGAGCTCCGGGCCGATCTTCAGCGCTTGAAGCGGGAGACAGACTCGGGCCGTTCGGCTGCACACTCGGCGGCAGTGCAGGCCGCGAGCTCTCAAGCGAGCGGGCACGCACCGGTCGCCCGGCCCCGGTCTCGATTGGGGCTCTGGGTGGGGGTAGCAGCACTGATTGTCGTGGCCGGACTTGCCGCCGGAAAATACTGGCATTTTCACGGATCTCCCAAGCTGACAGACAAGGATTCGATCGTCGTTGCGGATTTCACCAACACGACCGGTGATCCCGTGTTCGACGGCACACTTCGCCAAGGCGTATCAACGCAGTTCGAGCAAACTCCTTTCGTGAGGCTCATTTCCGGAGACGAAATCGCACAAACTCTACGCTTTATGGAGAAGCCTCCCGATACGCGGCTAACGAACCAGGTTGCGCGTGAGGTTTGCCAGCGCGCGAATGCTACGACGGTGATTGAAGGATCGATTGCGGCTCTTGGCAGTCAGTACGTAGTCGGCCTCAGCGCAGTGAACTGCCAGACAGGTGAAACGCTCGCCGAGGAGCAAGTCACGGCGGATGGCAAAGAAAAGGTTCTCGCCGCTTTGGGAAGCGCGTCCTCGGAACTGCGCTCGAAGCTTGGCGAATCACGCGCCTCGTTGGAGGCCCATGACGTGCCACTTTCGCAAGCCACGACATCTTCGCTCGAAGCTCTGCAAGCCTTCAGTCAGGGCGGCCAGGCATTCTGGAATTTCGACATGCCCGTAGCGGGCTCGTTCTACGAGCGAGCCGTGAGACTTGATCCCAATTTCGCCCTGGCCTACTCAGTCCTTGGAGTAACTCAGGTCTCGACCGGCAATGACCAGGGGGTCGAAAGCAGTAAGAAAGCTTACGAGCTTCGAGACCGGGCAAGTGAATTCGAGAACTTCGCCATTTCCAAGAACTACCATTTATACGTCACGGGAGATTTCGACAAGGCACTCGAAATCAACCAGCAGTGGAATCAGGCCTATCCCCACAACGTGCTCGTGCTCACCTCGATAAGCAATTTAGCCGGACGATATCTGGGACGAGCTGACGAAGCGCTCCCCGCAACCATGGAGAGCGTACAGCTGAGTCCGACCACCGTTAATTATATGGCCCTTGGTTTCTCGTACGATGAGCTGAACCGCGTGGACGAAGTGAAAGCGACGATTCAGAAGGCCCGCTCGAACCACTTGGACTCTCCGATCTTCGCAGAAATCTTGTGGCGGGCTGCCCGCATCCAGAACGATCGGGCAGGGATGGTGGCGAACGAGGCCTTGGCGCGCCGCGTTTATCCCGGTCTAGACATCTTGATGGCCGAGGACCAGGGTCAGGAATCTCGTCTGCGGAGTGTCGTTCAACGCATGACTACATCGGAAATGCAGTCGAATAGGAAGGAAGATGCGGGAAACTACGAATCGCAGTTCGCGCAGTTCGAAGCACTGGTAGGACGTTCAGCGGAGGCCAAGACTGCTGCGACAAAGGCAAGCCAGTTGTCTGGCGATTGGGTCACGCTGGGACGCTCCGGGCTTGCTCTGGCTCTTGCAGGTGATTCGATGGAGTCGCAGAAATGGGCCGCTGCTTTAAACCAAAGATTTCCCGAGGCTACCTGCGGCAAATTCTATTATCTGCCAGCAATTGGAGCCGCGAATGCGCTGCGTCAGAGGAAGCCTCAGGATGCGATCCAGGACCTCACCGCAACGTCCCCCTACGACCAGATTCCGGACGGCGGTATGGTAGCCGTCTACCTTCGCGGTCAAGCGTACCTTGATGCGCATCAAGGCACGCAGGCCGCCGCTGAATTCCAGAAAATGCTGGATCGTCCCGATGCAACATCCCCTGCCCTACCGAAACTCGGCCTTGCCCGAGCCTACGCGCTTTCAGGCGACACGGCCAAGGCGAAGGGGGCGTATCAGGATTTCCTTGCGTTGTGGAAAGACGCTGACCCGGACATCCCCATCCTCAAGCAGGCAAGGGCAGAATATGCGAAATTACAAGAATCCGAGGGACGTCGACGCGACCCTCCGTGAGGAGGGATCTAGTGGGAAGCGTCCCGAGCGCCGGCGTAGGCCGTCAGGCAAACGCTGCTAAGCTCCGACCGAACGTAGGCTCAAGCGACCTTGTCCGTCGAGGCATCCTCTGTTTGGAAATGCCATACAGCGTAGAAACGGGTATCGCACTTGATGCAGCGGTACGGTCGCATGCGAAAAGGCAGCAGCACATATCTCTCGAGGAAGCCACGCCGATGCGAGCGAAAGACCTCCCGGCTGCGGCAATGAGGGCAAGAAAACTTGAGGGGTCCGTTCATTGACTCTTCCTTAGGGCATTGCGAGGTGGCCGCGGACTGCTATCAATCTACGGCCAGCTTTACCACAGTGACGCTATCGATATGCGCTTCCACGCGCAATACCGGTTTTCGTGTACGACGGCGATCAGTTCTGCGGCGGGTTCTCGTGGTGCTTGCGGCGGGGGTCAGGCCAGAATTCCTTCACCATATAGGTCCCTACGTCCCACCCCATCTGAGTGATCCAAACATCGGCAACATTCCCAAAGTCCCGCTCAGAATGAGGGTGATACGCGTAGGTCGAAATCGCGGCGGCCATTCCCGCGCCGAAAACCTCTGAATAAGTGAACTGAGTTTGACCCGAATCGGAACGGGTGATCAGCACGCGCCCTGCTGCGTGGGCTGTGCGCCGCCAAAAACCCGCCGCGACCCATCTGGTAGTAGCGGGGGTCCTGGTGGAGGACCGACGGAAGCACGGCGCTCGCCATGAAATTCTCAACCACGTTATCGCCATAAGCGGTGTCGTATCTTTTCGCGAAGCCTCGAAAGTAGCTATCACGCCGCCGGGTGAGTCAGAAGCTTCGAGCAGCAGTACGGGAATGCCGGCTTGCTTGAGGCGGAACGCGCAGGCGAGCCCGGTGAGACCTGCGCCGATTACGGTCACTTGCCGCATCACGTTCACGCTCAAAACCTATCATGTCCCCGAATACTTTCGACCTTCGGTTTCCTGGCCTCACCCACGGTTCGGATCACGAAATGTGCAAATTCTTTCTAATTTCGTGCGGTCTAAGGCACACTTTCAAACGACGATGGCGCGCGAATCTCTCATCGAATACTTCCCCGAGTACGCCCGCCGGCGAAACGAGCCCGGCGTTGCATTTTTTCGTGGATATCGCGTCGAACGCTGGACCTACGGGCGCATCGCCGACGAAGCATGCCGCCTGGCGCGGGAACTCGAGTCGCGCAGCATCGGCCGGGGCGACGCGGTCCTGCTATGGGCTGAAAACAGCCCCGAATGGCTTTCCGTGTTCTGGGGATGCACGCTGCGCGGCACGGTGGTCGTTCCGATCGATCATATTTCGACTGTTGACTTTGCCTTACGCGTTGCGCAGCAAGTAAATCCCAAGCTGCTGGTTTGCTCGCGGGCGGCCGCGGGAGGTGTCTCCACACCCGTGCTCACAGTCGAATCGCTTTGCGAAGCGATCGCGGGGCACTCGCCTGTCCCTTATGATTCGCCGCAACTCTCCCGCAAGGACACGCTTGAGATTGTCTTTACCTCGGGCACCACGGCTGAGCCGCGAGGTGTTGTGATCTCCCACGGTAATGTGCTCGCGAACCTCGAGCCAATCGAGAGGGAGATTCGTAAATATCTGCGTTACGAGCGGATTTTCCATCCGCTGCGGTTTCTCAATATGCTACCGCTCAGCCACGTGTTCGGACAGATGCTCGGGATTTTTATTCCGCCGGTTCTGGGAGCAACGACAATCTTCTCGGAATCGCTGAATCCCGCCGATTTAGTTCAAACGATTCGCCGCGAGCGCGCCTCCGTGCTCGTTGCAGTGCCGCGGTTGATCGAATCGATGGGAAAGGAAATCGAACGGGGACTGGAGCGCAATGGCCAGCTTGAGGAGTTCAGGAAGCAATTTGCTGTGGCCGAAGGCTGGCACTTTTTCCGGCGCTGGTGGCGGTTCCGGCGGATTCATCGCCGGCTCGGCTGGAAATTCTGGGCGTTTATCTCCGGAGGCGCGGCGCTGCCGGCGGCCGTCGAATCCTTCTGGAATCGCCTCGGGTACGCAGTGATTCAGGGCTATGGCATGACCGAGACCACAGCGCTGATCAGCCTGAATCATCCGTTCCGGCTGGGCAAAGGCTCGATTGGCAAACTGTTTCCGGGTCTGGAAATGAAAGTCAGTCCAGAGGGCGAGATTCTCGTTCGCGGCGAGAAC
>Ga0209624_10002690_pt1 | contig 13021 bp, 17 predicted proteins | sample JacPinW_OM2H0_O1_FD_188565 | JGI IMG/M metagenome (GOLD analysis project Ga0209624, IMG submission 188565) | Forest soil microbial communities from Algoma, Ontario, Canada - Jack Pine, Ontario site 1_JW_OM2H0_O1 (SPAdes) (version 2) | ecosystem: Environmental > Terrestrial > Soil > Boreal...
TAGCGTCCCGACCCACCGAAGAGAGGTCAAATGATGATGCGACGCACACTGTTCGCCGCTTCCGCGGCTGCACTCGCGCTGGGTGGGTTCGTCACCGCGGCGCCGGCCGGCGCCGAACCCCGCTGCCTGTTCCAAGGTGACTGGAACTGCGAGGGACCGCCGCAGTACAACGGGCCGCTGCAGAACACCTGGGATGTGCCCGGCACCTACGGTGGCTGGACCCAACTGCCGCTGCTCTGCCCCGGCGGCGCCGACCTTCGACCGTGCCAGCAATACGTCCCGCAGCCGTGAGTTGAAAGCAGGATTCCGATGGATTGAGTCCGTGCCGCGGCCGAACTGTCGGCGGTTCCGGCGAGCTTCGACCGTTATCTAACGAACGGCAACCTGGTACGCGTACGCCGACCCATCAAGCCCCCGCCGCCGCGGCGACCCATGAGGCCGGTACGCGTACGCCGACTCACCACGGATTCGTAGATCGCGATGAGCACGATGGCGGCGGCGACTCCGATGAAAAACGGAATCCAGGCGACTCCACCGTTTGCATTGTGATATCCAAATTGGCTAGCCACTGCTGAGCCGATCAGGCCACCTAGGGCGCCGATGAGAACCGTCGTGAGCATGCCGATGTCTTGCCTACCCGGCATCACGAGACGCGCCACCACACCGATGATCGCGCCCACGACGAGGGCAAGGATAATTGATCCGATCATTGCAACTCCTGTCTACCGGCGCCCGGAGTGGACACCATCTCGCACTACGGGTTACCCGAACCGGCGGGCCTATAACACACGTGTTGAGCAAGTCGGCGTGGGGCCCGAGAGGTAGACTTCGGCGTCGATCGCGGCCGGCGGAGCCGATTCGCCGTAGTCCACGTTCTGAATAAGCGATCAGGTCGCGCCGTTTTCTCTATGCGGCTGCGTGAAGGAGGCGATCACGCAGTGACAAGCACCAGTCACCTGGCCGAATTGGAGATCACCAGTACTGACGTGGTCGCTGGGTGGAACGCCCTCGAACCCGTGGTCGCGCAGTGTGCCGGATCGCTTGGAACACCCGCCACAAAGAGCGACTACCACGTCGGCCACTCGGACGACCAGGGCACCGTGGCCGGAGCTGATCTTCGTGATTGCCTCGATCGCGTGGAGACCCCCGCGTCGATCTCCGTCACGTATGCAGCGAATAGCGACTCGGACTCTGATCCTCAGAGCATCGAACTGAGGATCCTGCGCTACCGGCGTTTCAAAGAGCTGAATGTTCAGGTTCGCGTGACGGGGCCGATGAACGTGCAAACGCTGGCCCTTTTCGAGCGGACGAAAAGCGCGCTGGCCGAAGCGATTGATCGCTCGAACGGTCCGTAAGCCCCAGCGGTAGCTGGCTTACGCGCTCGCGTTCTGTACTTGCGCCATCGCGTTGCCGGCCTGGTCCGGGCAGTGTTGGCGGATCGTGGTTCCGGTAAGCACGCCGGCGTTTGTTGCGTTGTAGCCGCGCGCCTCAAGGGTGGTTTCGATCGCGGCGAGGCTCGTGCCGCTGCGCAGTGCGGCGCAAATGTCGAAACGGGAGTCGATGGTGCCGGCTTCCGCCGGTGCCGGAAGCGTCAATGCCGCGGCCATCGCGGCCCCGGCCGCAAAGATCGACCAACGGATGATGCGGTGTCCGTGGGTGGTGGTTTGCCTCATGTCAGCCTCGCTGGTGTCGAGGTCACCGTGTGATTTAGTGGCCGTTACCGTCTACCAACAGCGGGATACCCCGTCGTCTGCCCGATTTGCAGCGATCGTGACCCATTTCACGACGGCGGCCGAATTGTCGTTTGCGGCGCGCGTTGAGCACATAAGCTGGAGCACGCCCGAAGTCGCGCACCGCGATCCATAAGGAGGCCCGGTATGACGAGGTTTCTTCGCCGTCTGGCCATTGCTAGCGCGGCGGCATCCATCCCGCTGGCGGCTGCGGCGGTCGCAACATCGGCGGTCACCGTCGCAGCCCCCGGAGTCAGTTCACCGCAGTGCGACCCGCACGTGTACTCACATTGCGTGACCAATGGGCCGCAGTGTGACCTCAACTGGTCGCGCAACGTCTGGACCGGTGAGTGCCATCCGCAACCGGCGATGCCGGACTGGTACGTCGTCCGGCCGGCGTATGCACCGCCGTACGCACCGGTCGACGTCCCGCCGCCGCCGCCGCCTCCGCCGTGGGCACAGCAACTCCAGCCGAGATGGGACGAAGGTTCCCAACAGTGGGTCTGGGTCAGGATTTAGCCACCCGACATCTCAACGTTAACGCCCGTCAAGACATCAGAGTTGTGGTCTAACAAGGTTATTCGATTGTTGGCAGATAACCGATCACAACTTGCGGACGCCACGCAAGATTTTGGCAAACGGGTTACCGGCGGCGAGGCCCCGGCGAAGGCTCGGCTGCAATGTGCTCAAGTTCAGCAGGACCGGATAGCTCAGTCCGTGATCACGCCACTCGGCAAGCTGATCGACAATCTCGTCGTGCGTGCCTTGCAGGCATGCGTCTTTGAGCAGCGACAGCGGCACGTCGGAGGTGTACTTCAATACACTCTCCTCGTCGAAGACCTGCGGGATGATGTCTTGCGAGCCGGTGAAGTCGTCGCCGAGCGGATGTGAAACCCCGTGGCGCTTCCACAATTCCGCGGGGGCATTCAGCGCGAACGTCTTCATTGCCGTTGATTCCAGCGCGTCGTCGATTTCCTGCCGGTTGCGCCCCGTCACTGTGAAGAACAGGATCGCGCCGGTGATGCCGAGGGGATCTCGTCCTGCGTCCGATGCCGCGGCGCGAACCGCCTCAAATCCGCGGGCGTAATCCGAAGGTGAAAACACCGCTGCGGGAAACCACGCGTCGGCGTATCGACCGGTGGCGCGCAGCATCCTGGGCCCGTGCGAGGCGATCCAAATCTCAGGCCATTTACCGCGATACGGCCACAAATCGAAGACCGCATTCTGCAACGGGAAGAACGGCGAGTCGCGAGTGACGAGCTCTCCGCCGGAGTTCCACAGCGCCCGGATGGTCGCCAGGGCCTCCTCGAACCGTGCCACCGGTTTGGACCAGTCCACGCCGTACGGTTCGTTGCCCTCACGCTCGCCGGTGCCGATGCCGAGGATCGCCCGTCCGTGCGTGAGCAGGTGCAGGGTCGCGGCCGCTTGAGCAGTGACCGCGGGATTGCGCCGACCGGTGTCGGTCACCCCGATTCCAAGCCGCATCCGCCCCAGTCGATTTCGGGCAGCCAGATGCCCGAGCACCGTCCAAGGTTCGAGATTTGCATCGACCTTTGGTGTCAGGCGTGCGGCGCCGATGTATTTCGGCTTGGCCATCGAACGCGGAAACAACGAGTTCAAATGATCGGCCAGCCAGAACGAATCCGCTCGTGCAGCGACCGCAGACAGGTAGCTACTTCGCGTCACCGCCATCGGCGAAAAACGCATGGGCAGCGCCTGCGCCGCCAAACCGACTTTCACACCTGACCCCCCGGCAGCCGTCGACCTATTGTTGACCGCCCGATACTCCCACCCCATCGCGGGGAGGTGGCGACGGGCTGGCGCCGTTGTCGCTGACTCGCTGCAGGTGCTGCGGGCAATAGGCGCTGGCCGCGATCCCGGTGAACTTGGCAGCGCTGACGGTACTGACCCCCGGATTTTGCTGCGCGACAAGCTGAACGACGTCGATTTGCGACTTTCCCTGGTTCATCAACTCGCACGCGGATTTGCCCGCGCTAACGGCACTTTTGGGATCGCTGAAGGTGATGCCAGCTTTGGTCAGCGCGTCGACGAAGCTCGCGTCGACATTCGGGTCAGCATGCGCCGGTATCGCGCCGCCCAGTGACGAGGCAATGCCAAGTAACACCAGGACGCGTCTCACCGCCCCATCATGGCGCAACGTCTAACCGTTGTTGGGCACGGTGGTCGTCGCTCCGCCGTTGTCACCGGCGCGTTGGAGGTACTGCGGGCAGTAGGCGCTCGCCGCGATCGCAGTGAACTGGGCCGCCCTGGTCGTGTCCAAGCCCGGATTCTGCCTCGTCACGAGCTCGACGACATCGAGTTCCGGCCGACCCTGCGCCATCATTCCGCACGCCGCCTTACCGGCTTTGACCGCGCCCGCTTCACTTTTGATGGTGATGCCCGCCTTGACCAGAGCGTCGAGAAAACTCGCATCAAGACCTGGATCAGCACGGCCGGGGTTCGCATGCGCGGTCACGGCCACGCACATTGCGGCGGCTGCGACCAGCAACCTCAGCGGACGTCTCATCTGTCCATCGTCGCGCACCCCGACATCTGTGTCTCGGCTACCGAACCGCCACATCGACGCGGGCGTGCTGTCAAGATCTACCGAATGGCCGACCGATTCGAAGTCCAGCGCACGATCTCCGCACCGGCAGGCGACATCTTCGCCGTTCTCTGCGATCCGCAGGGTCACGTCGCCATCGATTCATCCGGGATGTTGCAGGACGCCGACGGAGCGTCCGTTGCCGCCGCCGGCGACAGCTTCGTCGTCCACATGGACCGTGAGTCCCTCAACGACTTTCCGGACCTGGGCAAGTACGACGTGACCGTCACGATCCGGGAATTCGAGCAGGACCGGCTGATCGCCTGGACGGTCCTGGGACAGATCCGACCTCAGCTCGGCCACGTCTACGGTTACCGCCTCGAGCCCGACGAGGAGAACGAGGGCACCCTCGTCACGTCGTTCTATGACTGGTCGCAGATCGACGACAAGTGGCGGGAGGCCGGCATCTTCCCGGTCATCTCCGAAGGCGCGCTGCGGGCCTCGCTGGGCATCTTGGATCGCACGGTCCGTCGCGGCTACCCGAAGGGCTGACCTCCACGCGTCATGCGTCAACTTGAAGTTGACGAATGTACGGCCGTCAACCTAGTGTTGACGGCATGGTTCAATCCCACCCTGTCCGACTCGACGAACTGATCACCACCATCAAAAAGGTGCACCCCGATGTGCTGGACCAACTCAGCGACGCGGTCCTGGCGGCTGAGCATCTCGGTGAAGTCGCCGACCACCTGATCGGGCATTTCGTCGATCAGGCCCGCCGGTCAGGGGCCTCCTGGAGCGATATCGGCAAGAGCATGGGCGTGACCAAGCAGGCCGCCCAGAAGCGCTTCGTGTTACGCGCCGAGACCACCACGCTCGACCCGAACGGCGGCTTCGAGCGCTTCACTCCGCGGGCCCGCAACGCCGTGGTCGCCGCCCAGAATGCCGCGCACGAGGCCGGCAACAACGAGATCACCCCGGACCACCTGATACTCGGGGTGCTGAACGACCCAGAGGCACTGGTCACCAAACTGCTGCGGGCCCAACGCATCGACCCCGAATCGCTGCGGGATTCGATCACGCTGCCGCCCGCCGCGGATAAGGTGCCGGCGCTGATCCCTTTCAGCGGGACGGCCCGCAAAGCGCTCGAGCTGACCTTTCGTGAAGCACTTCGGCTGGGCCACAACTACATTGGCACCGAGCACGTTCTACTTGCCTTGCTCGAACTCGAAGACGGCAGCGGTTCGCTGCATCAGGCCGGCGTCGACAAGGACCGCGCCGAGGCCGATCTGGCCGCCGTGCTTACGTCAATGACCGCCGACAAGAAAAGCTGAGGGTTGGACAACCCGACGACGTGAGCCCGGCAGTGTGCCATCATGCGATGGTCGTCGAGGAGGAAAGATGCGCCGCTACCTGGTTGCCGTGATTACCGTCGTCGCGGCCACGCTGATCGCGGTACCCCGCGCGTCGGCCGGCGACGCACCGATCGGCCATCTCGGCGACACGTTGCGGGTCGACACCGGAAAAATGATCGCCGACATCACCGTCAGCAGCGTGCAACCCGTTGACCCGCCGCCAGGGTTCGGCTACAACCGCGTCGGTGTCCCGGTCAAGAGTTTCCCGAACAGCGCGGTCATGCGCGCCGACGTGGCGGTCCACGCGGTTCGGGTGCCGAACCCGTATCAGATGCTCACCGATTTCACCTTCGACGGGGTCACCCCGTTCGGGGACGCGTACAAGTCCCGCGCGTCCGATGCTCCCGATGCGCTCGATGCCGCGTTGGCCAATGCGCCGGCTGGCTCGATCGTTCGCGGCGGAGTGTACTGGGAGGCCTACCGCGACCCGGTCGCCAATGTTGTTCTGCTGGACAAGAAGACGGGCTACCACCTCGCGCAGTGGAACCTGTAGTCCGGATCGCCTCGGCGAGGACCGTCGACGCTGCTGAATTGGCCGCGGTCGCGGCATACACTTTTCCACTGGCCTGTCCCCCGTCGGTCGCGCTCGCGGACGTCGCGTCGTTCATCGACGCCAACCTGTCCGACGCGCGCTTCGCCGAGTATCTCGCCGACCCGCAGCGGCGTATCTTCACCGCCGCTCGCGAAGGCCGAATCATTGGTTACGCCATGCTGATTAGCGGCGTCAGCGACGATCCTGAGGTGCAGCGGGCGGTGGATATTCGACCGGCCGCCGAGATCTCGAAGATGTACGTGCTGGCGGCACACCACGGCTCGGGCGCGGCGACGGCGTTGATGGACGCCGCTCTCGCAGCCGCCGCCGAATGGGGCGCCGGCTGCGTATGGCTCGGTGTCAACCAGAAAAACGAACGCGCTCAACAGTTTTACAAGCGGCACGGTTTCACCGTCAACGGAACGCGAAGCTTCCGGTTGGGCGCTCACACCGAAAGCGACTACGTCATGGTCCGGCCGTTGAATGCGACCTAAGCGTTGACACCTGCACTCAGCGCCAGCAGTCGTGAAGTGGCCCGCAGGTACTTCTTCCGAAAGCCGCCGGCCAGCATCTCGTCGCCGAAGATGCGGTCGAGCCTCTCTCCCGAAGCCAGCACCGGTATGCCGGCGTCGTATAGCCGATCGGTCAAGGCCACCAGTCGTAGCGCGACGTTCTGATCGTCGACGGTGTGCACACCGGTCACACAGACCATCGTCACCCCATCGACCAGCGCCAGATATCGCGACGGATGCATGGTGGCCAGGTGGGCGCAGAGCGCGTCGAAGTCGTCCAGGGTCGCGCCCACCACGGTCGCGGCAACAGCGGCGACCTCGTCGTCAGACGGCGGCTGCGGCGCGGGTGGCAGGTCGCGGTGCCGGTAGTCGGGCCCCTCAATCCGAATCACATCGAATATTGCTGCCAGCGTGCTGATTTCGCGCAGGAAGTCGTCGGCGGCGAATCGCCCCTCGCCGAGCTGCTCAGGCAGGGTGTTGGAGGTGGCGGCCACTGACACACCGCTCTCGACGAGTTGGGAAAGCAGCCGCGAAATCAGCGTGGTGTTGCCCGGGTCATCCAACTCGAACTCGTCGATACACAACAGCGTGTAATCGGCCAGCAGATCGATGCATTCGACAAAACCGAACACCCCGGCGAGCTGAGTGAGTTCCATGAATGTCGCAAAAGCTTTGGGGTGGGCTGGATCATCGGGCAGCTGACGGTAGGCGGCGGCCAACAGATGCGTCTTGCCGACGCCGAAACCACCGTCCAGATACAGCCCGACACCCGGCGTGGCTTCTCGTCTGCCGAGAAGCCTTCTGCGGCCGCGACGGCGTTCGACAGCGCGCTCGCAAAACCGTTGACACGCCGCGACGGCGGCCGATTGGGTCGGCTCGGCCGGGTCGGGGCGATAGCTCGCGAAGCTCGCGTCGGCGAAAGTCGGCGGCGGCGTCAGCTGAGCGATCAGCCGTTCCGGTGACACGGTGGGCTGCCGGTCGACCAGTCGAGCAACCCCGCGCATGCAGGCACCCTACCGACGTGCTGCAATCATCGGCATGGCTGACGTTTCAGCTGACAGTGCCGGTGGGTTGAAGTTGCGGTTGCTTGGCTCCACCCGCGACCTCGACGGCTCCGAACTGCCCGATCTCTACGGCTACCCCACCGACCACGACGGCGTGTGGCTGCGCGCGAACTTCATCGCCAGCCTCGACGGTGGCGCGACCTTCGGGGGCAAATCCGGTCAACTGGGCGGGCCCGGCGACCGGGCGGTGTTTCACGTGTTGCGCGAAGTCGCCGACGTGATCCTGGTCGGCGCGGGAACAGTGCGCGCCGAGGGCTACTCCGGCGCGCGCCCAACCGTCGCGCAGCGTCAACGCCGGCAGGCTCGCGGGCAAAGCGAAGTCCCGCCGTTGGCGATCGTCACCAGATCCGGCCGCCTGGACCGGGATTTGCCGGTATTCACCCGCACCGAGGTGCCACCGATGGTGTGCACCTGCGCGGCGGCGGCCGACCAGACCCGGCGCACGCTGGCCGGCCTGGCTGACGTGGTCGACTGTTCGATCAACGACCCGGCCCAGGTCGACTCGGCCGCGGTGCTCGCGGTGCTGGCCGAACGCGGCGTGCCGCGGGTGTTGACCGAGGGTGGTCCGATGCTGTTCAGCTCATTCGTCGAACACGGCCTGTTGGATGAACTGTGCCTGACTATCGCGCCGACCCTGGTCGGCGGCCAGGCCGGCCGGATCGCCACCGGCCCCGAGCAGGTGCTGACCGGAATGCGGCGGGCCCACGTCCTCGCCGACGACGACGGCTACCTGTACACGCGCTACGTGCGCGACGTCTGATCGATCAAGCAATGGCTACTGTGGTCGGCATGAGCCGGCGCGCCGCATTCACCTCGTCGCTGATCGTGGTGACCGCATTGCTGGCCGGCTGCGCGCCTGGACTGGCCGCCAATCCGCGTTTTGCCACCAACGCCGGCGCCCGGCCGCAAGGAAAGGCAACGAAGACGACGGCGCCCAATGCCCCGACGCCGATTGCCAAGCCGAAGAACGAGTTGCCGTGGCACGATTGCACAGCGCGAGGTTTCGGCGACGCTGCGGTCCCCGCGCCGGTGGGCGTCAAGCTGGAATGCTCAAGCTACGACGCCGATCTCGACCCGGTCAACGGCGCCGCCGGGACGCTGAGCATCGGCGTGATGCGCGCTCGCTCGGCCCAGACGCCCGGCGATGCCGGCCCGCTGGTCTTCACCACCGGTTCGGACCTGCCGTCGTCGCTACAGCTGGCGGTGTGGCTGGCCCGCGCCGGCGGCGACGTGCTGCAAAAACACCCCATCGTGGCCATCGACCGGCGCGGCATGGGCTCATCGAGTCCGGTCGACTGCCTCGACCAGTTCGACCGCCAGGAAATCCACGACCAGGCGCAGTTCCAGGCGGGCAACGATCCCGTCGCCAATCTCGCCAACATCGTGCAAAACGCCACCACCAGCTGCACCGACACCATCGCGCCCGGCGACTCCGCTTACGACAACACCCACGCCGCCACCGATATCGAACGTCTGCGCAGCACCTGGGACGTACCCGCGCTGGCACTGATCGGCATCGGAAACGGTGCCCAGGTGGCGCTGTCCTACGCCAGCGCGCACCCGGACCGGGTCGCCAGGCTGGTGCTCGACTCGCCGGTGGCGCTCGGTGTGGGCGCCGAAGCCGCGGCCGAGCAAAAGGTCAAGGGTCAGGAAGCGGCGCTCGACGCGTTCGCCGCCCAGTGCGCGGCGGTGAACTGCCCGCTGGGCCCCGACCCGAAAGGCGCCGTGAGCTCGATGCTGGCCGACGCCCGCGCCGGCCATGGTCCGGCGGGCGCGTCGGTGGCCTCCCTCGCCAGAGCCATCAACATCGCGCTGGGTTTCCCCACCGGTGACCGGGTCGGCACCACCAACGACCTGGCCGTCGCACTGAACAGCGCTCGTTCCGGTGACACCAACCTCCTGACCAGCCTGATCAACCGGGCACAGGCCACCACCGGCACCGACGGACAATTCGTGAACTCCTGCAGCGACGCGGTGAACCGGCCCACCCCCGACCGCATCCGCGAATTGGTGGTGGCCTGGGCGAAGCTCTACCCCGAGTTCGGCACCGTCGGCGCGCTCAACCTGGTCAAGTGCGTCTCGTGGCCGACCACCCAGCCGCCGCAACCACCGAAGATCCTCAAGGTCAACGTGCTGCTGATGGGTGTGCAGAGCGACCCGATCGTCGGGGAGGAAGGCGTCTCGGCCACCGCCGCCACCATCATCAATGCGACCGCGGCCAGTAAGCGGGTGATGTGGCAGGGCATCGGTCACGGCGCGAGTGTCTACTCGTCGTGCGCGGTCCCCCCGCTGGTCGGATACCTCGACAGCGGCCACTTGCCCGACACCGACACCTACTGTCCCGCCTGATCCTTCGGCCCGTATAGGGTGCGCTCGTGACGGCAGTTGAATCCCCTCGTGGCGGTCTACGCGACTGGGCGCAGGCCATCTTTGCCCCCCGCACCGCCGCCCCAGGCACTGCGACCGTGCTGCGTTCGATTCTGTGGCCGTTGGCCATCATGGCGGTGATCCACCGCACCATCGTGTTGCCCGCCAACGGCAACATCACCGACGACTTCAAGCCGGTCTACCGCGCGCTGTCGAACTTCCGGCACGGCTGGGACATCTACAACGAGCATTTCGACTACGTCGACCCGCACTACCTGTATCCGCCCGGCGGCACGCTGATCATGGCGCCCTTCGGTTATCTGCCGTTCGCGGAGTCGCGCTACTTGTTCGTCGCGGTCAACAGCGTCGCCATCGTGCTGGCCGGGTACGTGCTGCTGCGGATGTTCAACTTCAGGCTGACCTCGGTGGCGGCCCCAGCCTTGCTGCTGGCGATGTTCTGCACCGAATCCGTCACGAGCACACTGGTTTTCACCAACATCAACGGCGTCATCCTGCTGCTCGAGGTGTTGTTCTTGCGCTGGCTGCTCGACGGTTCGGAAGCCAACAGCGTCAGGCATCAGTGGTGGGCCGGCATCGCGATCGGTCTGGCTTTGGTGGTCAAGCCGGTGCTGCTACCACTGCTGCTGTTGCCGTTCCTGAATCGTCAGTGGCGTGCAGTGCTGGCCGCCCTGGTGGTGCCGGCGGCGTTCAATCTGGCCGCATGGCCTCTGGTGGTCCACCCGATGGACTTCGTCACCCGCACCCTGCCCTACACGTTGGGCGTCCGCGATTACTTCAACAGCTCGATCGAAGGCAACGGAGTCTACTTCGGGCTGCCTTTCTGGCTGATCGCGCTGCTGCGAATCCTGTTCACGCTGCTGGCAATTGGCAGCTTGTGGCTGCTGTATCGCTACTACCGGACCCGTGATCCGCTGTTCTGGTTCACCACATCGTCGGGTGTGCTGTTGCTGTGGTCCTGGCTGGTGCTGGCACTGGCCCAGGGCTACTACTCGATGATGCTGTTCCCGTTCCTGATGACGGTGGTGTTGCCCAATTCGGTGATTCGCAACTGGCCCGCTTGGCTGGGCGTCTACGGCTTCCTGACGATGGACAAGTGGCTGCTGCTCCACTGGATGTACATCGGGCGGCCGCTGGACTACCTGAAGATCACCTACGGCTGGTCGCTGCTGCTGATCGTGGTGTTCACCGTGCTGTACTTCCGCTACCTCGACGCCAAGGCCGAAAACCGCTTGGATGAGGGGATCGATCCGCCCTGGGTGACGCCTCCGCAACCTCGCGCTAGCGTGGAGGCATGACTTCCTCCGCGCCAAAGCTGCAACTCAGCGACGACGAGTGGCGTCGACGGCTCAACCCGCAAGAATTCGACGTGCTGCGTCGCGCGGGAACCGAGCGCCCGTTCGTCGGCGAGTACACCGATACCAAGACCGAAGGCGTGTACCAGTGCCGCGCTTGCGGCGCCGAACTGTTCCGCAGCACGGAGAAGTTCGAATCCCATTGCGGCTGGCCGTCATTCTTCGACCCGGCGGACTCCGACGCGGTCATCCTGCGCCCCGACAACTCGCTGGGTCAGAAGCGCGTCGAGGTGCTGTGCGCCAATTGCCACAGCCATCTCGGCCACGTCTTCGAGGGCGAGGGCTATCCGACGCCCACCGACCAGCGCTACTGCATCAACTCGATTTCGCTGCGCCTGGTGCCGAGCTGATTTTCGCGACACTTAAACCATTGCGACGACACGCCGGGCACGCTCGCATACGTTTAAGTCTCGCGGCCGGCTCCTGCGCCAGGTCGGCCTAGTCCACCCGGGTGGCGTGCACTTCCCAGAACGGGGCGTGCGCGCGGCCGTCGGTCAGCCACGGCTCGATGGTCCGGAACCGCTCGGCCACCGGCTTCATCTGCTCGGCCAATTCGGGAGTGCGCTGCAGCATCCGGTCGAAATTCTCCGAGCTCATGTTGATCTGGTACGTCGTCGGCCCGAGATAGGTGATGTCCCAACCGGCGTCGGGCAGCACACCCCGGAAGTCGTCCTCGGACAGCGAACGCGGCATGTAGAACCCGTTGACGTTGCCGATGCCGAATTCGAACATGTACAGGCGGGCTCCCGGCTTGGTGGCCCGGTGCAGGGCCCGCGCGTAGGACTGCTGTAGCTCCGGCTCGGTCGAAAACGTGTGGTAGAAGGCGCAATCCACGACCGTGTCGAAATGGCTATCCAGCCCCTCGAGCTTCGTCGCGTCAGCCAGCTGGAAGTTCACCGACACCCCGGCCTTGCGGGCATTCTCGCGGGCACGCTGTACCGCGCCTTCCGAGCCGTCAATTCCGGTGGCTGAGTAGCCCTTTGACGCGTAGTAGATGGCGTGATGGCCCGGGCCGGTGCCAGGATCGAGGACCTCGCCCTTGATCGCGCCGAGCGCGACCAGTTGCTGCACCACCGGCTGCGGCCCCCCGATGTCCCACGGTGTGGCGGCCGGCAGGCCGTGCACGACCCGCTCGTCGCGATACATCTCTTCGAAACGGGTGGGATCGTTGGGATCGAATTGCGTGGTCATGTCTCCCCCTCTGGTGTCGGTTCAGGGCAGCGAATTCACCAGCTGCTCGACCGGAACTCGCGGCCCGGTGAAGAACGGTGTCTCTTCGCGGGTATGACGCCGTGCGTCGGTGGCCCGCAGTTCCCGCATCAGGTCGACGATGCGGTGCAGTTCCGGCGCCTCGAAAGCCAGCAGCCATTCGTAGTCCCCGAGCGCGAACGCCGGCACAGTGTTGGCCCGGACATCCTTGTACTCGCGGGCCGCCATGCCGTGTTCGGCGAGCATGCGCCGGCGCTCCTCGTCGGGCAGCAGATAC
>Ga0209624_10002691_pt1 | contig 13020 bp, 19 predicted proteins | sample JacPinW_OM2H0_O1_FD_188565 | JGI IMG/M metagenome (GOLD analysis project Ga0209624, IMG submission 188565) | Forest soil microbial communities from Algoma, Ontario, Canada - Jack Pine, Ontario site 1_JW_OM2H0_O1 (SPAdes) (version 2) | ecosystem: Environmental > Terrestrial > Soil > Boreal...
CAGGGAGCGAATCTCGCCCAAAAGGACGCCGCCGGGTGACGCCGGTTGGTAGGGGCGAGGCGGTTCCCGCGGGCGGGGTTGTCAGCTCCGCTCCCGGGCGGCTCCGGGTTGATACCGTCCCGGAAAACGCGTGACTGGAGTTGAGCGGTGGCGTTCCGTCGCTGCCGCAAGTGCCGTGGTGGAACGCCGACAGGCGAGCGCGCCCGCAGCGGAGGATCGGCGCAAGCCGGCTCTTCGTGGTGCGAGCCGCACCCGCTGGTGCAGAGATGAAAACTGCGTCTCCCGGCGTTCCGCTTCCTTCTTTTCGTTCTTTCTTACTTCGTCATTGCCGGACTTGATCCGGCAATCCATGCGGCGAAGACGCTGAGACAAAATTTCGGATCGGCTTTGGTACCGCATTTCAGCATGGACCACCGGGTCAAGCCCGGTGGTGACGAGGAGAGTGCGGTGGCGTTAGCAACACTCGCGCGCATTCGCGCCGCGACGAGGAAATTGCTATGCTCGCGATCAAATTAGGGGAGGGCATACATGCCGGGACTTCTTCAGAATCACATCGCGGTCGTCACTGGCGCTGGCTCGGGGATCGGCCGCGCCATTGCCCTTGGCTTCGCCAAAGAGGGCGCCCACGTCGTAGCGCTCGACATCAACGCGGAGACTGCCGCGATAACGGCTGCCGATGTCCGCGGCGCCGGCGGCAAGGCGCAAAATTTCACCCTCGACGTCAGCGATAGAGCGGCCTGCCGCGCTGTCGCCGCGCAGGTCGAAAGCCAGGTCGGCGCGGTCTCGATCCTGGTCAACAATGCCGGCATCAACCGGCGTAACGGTTTTACCGGCGACGCCGACGCCCTGATCAACGACTGGGAGGACATCATGGCGGTGAACCTCGACGGCCTGTTCAACGTGACGCATGCATTCCTCGCCGCGTTGCGCGCGGCCAAGGGGCGCATCGTCAATCTCGCCTCGATCCAGTCCTTCATGCATGTGCGCACGCCGAACTCGCCGGCTTACACCACCTCGAAGCACGGCGTGCTCGGCTTTACCCGCGCCTTGGCCGCGGAACTGGGCAAGGACGGCGTGCGCGTCAACGCCATCGGCCCCGGCCTGATCGAAACGCCGCTCAACGAAAAAGTGCGCGCCACCCAGCCGGAGATCGTGAAAACTTTTCTCGACCACACTCCGCTCGGCCGCACCGGTAAGCCGGACGACATCGTCGGGCCGGCGCTCTTTCTCGCCTCGGATCTGTCGGCTTACGTCACCGGCGCGATCGTCATGGCCGACGGCGGCTACCGGGTGATTTAGAGGTCGTCACTTCCCCGCCGCCTTGCGCAGCGCGGCGTTGATGCGGTCCTGCCAGCCCGGGCCGTCGTCCTGGAAGAAATCGAGCACGTCGCGGTCGATGCGCAGCGACACCATTTCCTTCGCGCCGGGCAGCGACGGCGGCGCTTTCGGCGGTCCTTCAACGGGCTTGGTGGTCGCCGTCTTGAAAGCCTGCTCGGCCGCGGTGCGGACATCGGGAATGCGCCGTGTCATGCTGACCTCTCTTGCAGAATGTCTGCGGAACTGTCTTGCGATCTTGGGATTGTACCCCAACCGGGTGGACGGACGGGAGATGGGTCTGTGATCAAAGCGGCGCTGTGCCTGGCGTTGTTGCTGGCGGGGTACGCGCCGGCCGGTGCGGCCGGGGCTTCCAACAAGCGGATGATCGCCGCGATCTGCACCCAAAAAGGCGGCAGCACGACCGCGAGCGGCGAAGCCTTTTCGCCCGCGAAACTCACCGCCGCTCACCGCACCTTTCCGTTCGGCACCATGGTGCGCGTGACCAATATCGGCAACGGCCGGACCGTCATTGTCCGCATCAACGATCGCGGCCCGTTCGGCAAGGGCCGCAGCATCGACCTGACGCCGGCGGCGGCGCGCGAGCTGCGCTTTTCCGGCCTCACGCCGGTCACGCTCGAAGTCGTCAATCCGGCGCTCGGCCGCTGAAGAGCGCCAGCGCAGGCTTATTTGCCCACGGCGTCGTTGATGGCGCGCAGCAGCGCCAACAGCGCGCGGTTGAGCGGCGTCGCGATGCCGTAGCGTTCGCCCTTGGCGACAATGGCGCCGGTCAGCGCTTCGACTTCCATGGGCCGGCCGGCGAGGCGGTCGAAATACATCGAGGTGCCGAGCTCGCCGGAAAACGTGAACAGCGTCGCCATCGCGCGCTCCGGCTCGTCGGCGGCGAGCCTGGCGCCTTCGGCGCGCGCCACCGCGACCGCTTCGGCGAGCACGGCGCGGCAAAGCCGCTGCACGTCGGGATGCCGCAACACCGCCTGCCGCTGCAGGGTGAGCGTCGTGACCGGGTTTGCGACGGCGTTGATCAGCATCTTGCGCCACAATAGCGTGACGAGATCGTCGCTGAGTTTTACGCGCAGCGGCGTGCCGTCGAACAGCGCGGCGAAGGCGCGCCCGGTCGCGTCGTCGGCGACCGCGACGTCCTGATCGGAGCCTTGCCGCAGCCGCACCCGGTCGGGTGCGAGCCGCTCGCCGTTGAAATAGACGGCGACCGGAATGACGCTGGCGCCGTTGGCGAGCGGCGCGACACTCGCCACCTGATCGATACCGTTCTGCAAAACGGCGACGCGCGTCGCCGGTATACACAGCCGCTTGAGCCATGGCGCCGCCGCGGCGGTCTGATGCGCCTTGGTGCAGACCAGAACCCAGTCGGCCGGCACGGCCTGCGCCGGATCGGTCAGCGCGGCGAGCGGCAATTCGCTGGCGCCGGCCGGCGCGTCGAGCGTGAGCCGCGCTATCGGCTGGCGCACGCAGGCGACGACATCGTGCCGTCCGGCAGCGGCGAGGCAACCGGCGGCGACGCCGCCGATCGAGCCGAGGCCGATCACGGCGACGGTCAGGCGTTGCGGCGATCCGGACATTCGCTCATGGTCGGACAGCCAGCCGGCAAAGTAAAATATCGCCGGGCCGCCCGTCGTTCGCCGACAACAAGGAAAACCCGGCCGCAAAGCCGGGTTTCCACGCGACAGGGGTTTCGCCGCCGCCTTGCGAGACGGCGGCTCTGCACTTACCGCTGCGACTCTGCGCTGTTGCCACGGCCCGGCTGATCGACGCGATCGTAGTCGTACGGGTCGCCGCCATAGCCATAGCCGTAGCCAGAGCCATAGCTCAGGCCTGGCGCGGCGGGAACGCTGTAGCCCGGCGCGTAGTAATCATAGACGCCGACACCCGGAGTTCCGTAAACGGGAGGATAGTAGTCGCCACCCGTCCCGTAGTATGGGCCGCCGTAATAATTGCTCTGCGCCAGCGATGCTGACGAACCGCTCAGTGTGGCGGCCAAAAGCAGCCCGCCCGCGATGACAAGCTTCTTCATGATTTAAACTCCATTCTTCGCTGCATCCGAAGTGAACGACAACAGCGTGAGCCCGGTTCGATCACAAGTTTTTGTGCAACGCACGGTTCAAGTTCCACTACAGGCCGATGGCAAATTGCGGCGGAGGAGTCGGGTCGTCCTTTCCCAATTCACTGTGCGTCTCCCGCTATTCGCCTAAAACTTGATCCGGGTTACCTTGCCGTCCGCACAAGGTTTTCCAACATGTCCAACTATCTCGAATTCGATCCGGCCGCCGCCGACAAGCGGCAGATCTATCGCCTGCTGGTCGGCTCGGTCGTGCCGCGGCCGATCGGCTGGGCTTCGACATTGAGCCGCAACGGCGTCGCCAATCTCGCGCCGTTTTCGTTTTTCACGGTGGTCTGCGTCGTCCCGCCGATGATCTCGCTGACGATCGCGCGCAATCCCGACGGCAGCGAGAAGCACACGCTCAAGAACGTGCGTGACACCGGCGAATTTTGCTTCAACGTGGTGACCGAGCCGGTGTGGAAGGCCATGGTCGATTCCGCCAACGCCTTTCCCGCCGACGACAGCGAGTTCGCCGAAACCGGGCTGACGCCGATCCCGAGCGTAAAAATCGCCGCGCCGCGCGTCAAAGAAGTGCCGATCCATTTCGAGTGCCGGCTCGAGCGCGTCATCGAGCTCGGCCCGAACCGGCATCCGCTGGTGATCGGCGAGGTGGTCTATATCCACGTCGATCCGGCCTGCATGACCGGCGGTTATATTGACATGAAAAAGCTGCATCCGATCGGACGGCTCAACGGCTTCTTCTATGCGAGCCTTGGCGAGATTTTCGAGCGGAAATTCGACGACGGCCAGCCGCGATGATCGTGCGCCAATAGATGAATCCGTTCGACGCCTTTGTGATCGCCGTGACGGTCCTCGCCGTCGTCATGGGCTACATGTCGGGGCTGCTCCGCAGTCTGGCGACGATCCTCGGCTACCTGACCGCGGCCCCGATCGCGATTGCGATCGCGCCCGCCGTAACGGCCTTCGTGCTCGGGCGCATCGCCTTGCCGCCAAGCGAAGCCTGGATTCCACTATTCACGGTCTTCATTGCCGTCGGATTTGTGCTCGGCAGTCTCATTCGCAAATTCGTCAATGAGATTGTCGGCCCCGATTCCGGATTGTTCGATCGCGTGGCCGGCGCCGCGCTTGGCGCGATGCGCATATTTTTGCTCGCGGTGCTCGTGGTGGTGGCCTTCGACCGAATCATTCCCGCGGATCATCAGCCGCCGTTCCTCGTCGGATCGCGGTTGCGGCCCTATCTGTCCGCCGCCGGGCAGAAGGGTTTGCAATCCCTGCCGCCCGACGTGGCAGAATACATCGATCGGCTCAAGCGCGAACGTGGCTTATGACGGCAAAGCCGCCCGCGATCAGCCGGTCTATTTCCTGAAAACCTCGACGCACAGCGGCAGCACCGCGCCGAACCACGCCGCGTGCGCAGTGTGATCGGTGAAGTCATCGCCGGTTTCGGGGTGCAGCAGCACCGTGAGCCCATCGCGGTTTAGCATCAGCCAGGGCACAAACGATGCCAGCATCGCGGTAGGAAACGCGATCTGATACATCGATTGTGGATGCGGCCCGACCAGTTCGTCGTGCCAGCGGCCGAGCTTGGCCTGTGGGAATTCGGCCGCGACCCGCTCGCGCAAGCGCTCCGCCGTGTCGCGGGTTTTTGCCGGGTCGTAATAGACGTGGGCGTGATAGTCCTTGATCGAATCTGGATCGGCCATCGCTTTCGAGCCTCGCCGTTTGAGCTACGATTAGCTGCGATTAGTTCGGATTGTCCAGAATATCGCCGTCGGGGATCGCGCTGCTCAGGCCGGGAGCCATCTCCTGATACAGTGTCGCGCCGGGCGGCAGCGTGCCGGGACTAGGCATGCTCGATATGTACGGCGTCGACGGCGGGGACACGAGGCCTTGATAATTCGCCATGGCAAGCGCGTCGCCGACGAAGACGCATTTGCAAAGGTCGGGATCGGCATAAAGGAAATAGCGCCGGCCGTTCTTGGTGCGGGCAATGAATTTGTGTGGCGGCAGCAACTTCACGCGTTCAAGCTGTTGCGGCGTCAGCGCCGGGCGCATGACGAAGCCGGTATCCTCCAGATCAATGTCCTTTGCTTCCTGGGCGCCGGCGGCGGTTCCGACCAGCGCAACGGCGAGGAGCGCCAGCAGATGCGCTTTGTATGCCGCCATGGAATTCTCATCCCCCAATAGTCGGAAGCCGCGAACAGTCTATCCCGGATGCGCCGTCCGCGGTCGCGCATAAAGCGCGGCCAGCAGTACGGCGAGGATGCCGGTGAGAAAAATGCCGTCAAAGGTTCCGGCGCCGCCGATGGAAGCGACCGGCGCACCGAGCCCGTCCACTTTATTGAGATTGGTGAGATCGGCGCCGATCAAAGTGCCGAGGCCGCCGGCGATATAGGCGAGCGGCGCGGCGTCGGCGCGCGATAGCAGCACCGCGACGATCGCGGTGACCAGAACCGGCATGAACACCGGTACCGCGATGCCGAGCCCGTGGACCGGAGTAGCCATCCAATGAATGATGACGGCGACCATCGTCGTCGCCGCCAGGCCCTTTGTCCAAAGCTCGTACTTGAACAGCAGGTAGAGCGACATCAAGGTCGGAATGACCGCGCCGCCGACATTGACGGCGAGCACCGTACCTTCGGGGTGACGCAGCAGCGGTATCGCATACTGCATGCCGAAGTAAGGAGCGATCTGGTCGGACGTCATCGGCTGCTGCGGCAGTTCGGCGATCGGAATGTTGAAAAAGCTGCCCAACAGCGAGAAGAACAACAGCCACATCGCCGCGCCGGAGCTGATACCGAGGCTTTCATAGGCGTAGCGCACCGAACGCAGCACCAGCACGACGAGGAAAATCCCCACCAGAATGGAGAAAAAGCCGGGCGTCATCGGCAGGTAGTGCATCTGGCTTATCTGCATGGGCGAAGCGATCCGCGGTCCTTAACCAAATAGCCGGCGACGGCATCATAGCCGCCTTGCTAGTCTAACGCGCAGGCCTATAATCCGGCGCTTCCTTCGCGCGGGGGATTTTTGCGGTGGCGCCGGCGGGAGCAAAATCCATTCCCAAATTAGTGGCCATTATCATGGGTAGCCAGTCCGACTGGCAAACCATGAAGCACGCCGCCGAGACGCTCGACGCGCTGGAGGTCGGCTATGCGACGCGCATCGTCTCCGCCCACCGCACGCCGGAGCGGCTCTATGCTTTCGCCAAAGGCGCCAAGACGGAAGGCTTCAAGGTGATCATTGCCGGCGCCGGCGGCGCGGCGCATCTGCCGGGAATGACGGCTTCGCTGACCAGCCTTCCGGTTTTCGGGGTGCCGGTGGAAACCAAGGCGCTGTCGGGACAGGATTCGCTTTACTCGATCGTACAGATGCCGCCCGGCGTGCCGGTCGGCACGCTGGCGATCGGCCCGGCTGGCGCCGTCAATGCCGCGCTTCTGACGGCGAGCGTGCTGGCGCTGAGCGATACTGCTCTCAGCAAACGGCTCGAAGCGTGGCGGGCGAAGCAAACCGCCGCCGTTGCCGAGGCACCGAAAGACGGCGCGTGAGCGAAAGCGCTGCCGCACTCGAAGCCTATGCCACCATCGGCATCCTCGGCGGTGGGCAGCTCGGCCGCATGCTGGCGCTCGCCGCGGCGCGGCTTGGCTTCAAGTGTCACGTTTTCTCGCCCAATCCCGATTCGCCCGCGTTCGATGTCGTGCATCGCGTCACCTGCGCCGATTATTCCGACACCCAGGCGCTCGACCGCTTTGCGGCGGATGTCGACGTCGTCACCTATGAGTTCGAGAATGTGCCGTCGGAAACCGCGACGTTTCTGGCGGCGCGCGTTCCGGTCGCGCCCGACCCGAAAATCCTGGCGACGACGCAGGACCGGCTCGCCGAGAAAAAGTTCGTCAGTGCGCTCGGCATTGGTGTCGCGCCCTTCGCCGATGTGGCGGAGCCGGCAGGACTCGCGGCGGCGGTCGATCGGATTGGCCGGCCGGCGTTGCTCAAGACGCGCCGCTTCGGTTATGACGGCAAGGGCCAGGCGGCCATCAAGGCAGACAGCGATCTGCTCGCGGCGTGGCAAGAAATCGGCGGCCAGGCCTGCATCCTCGAAGCGTTCGTGCCGTTCGAACGTGAAGTCTCGGTTATTGCTGCGCGCGGCCATGACGGCGCGGTGGAATGTTTCGACGTCACCGAGAACGAGCACCGCGATCATATTCTGAAAGTCTCGCGGGTGCCGGCGGCGCTGTCGGCGGAAGCCGCGAACGAGGCGCGGCGCATCGCCGAAACGATTGCGCGGAAATTCGGCTATGTCGGCGTATTCGCGGTCGAACTGTTCGTGCTGCGCGACGGCGGGCTTCTCGTCAACGAGATCGCGCCGCGGGTGCACAATTCCGGCCACTGGACGCTCGACGGCGCTTCGGTGTCGCAGTTCGAGCAGCACATCCGGGCCGTCGCCGGATGGCCGCTGCAAAAGCCCGTCCGCTACGGCCGCGTCGAGATGACGAACCTGATCGGCCATGAGGTCGAGGATTACCGGCGCTACCTCGCCATGCCCGGCACCGCCGTGCACCTTTACGGCAAAGCCGCGTTGCGTCCCGGCCGCAAGATGGGCCACGTGACCCGGGTGTTTACCGACTAGATTTTCGATTCCACTTCTGGTACACGGCCCGGCAAAACGGCAGGGATTTTTTCCCATGCTGTCCTGAAATCCCACCAACCAAATGCAAATGGAGCACGCGTGCAGGTTCTCGTCCGTGACAATAATGTCGACCAGGCGCTCAAGGCGCTGAAGAAAAAGATGCAGCGCGAGGGTATTTTCCGCGAGATGAAACTCCGCGGCCATTACGAAAAGCCCTCTGAACGCAAAGTCAGGGAGAAGGCGGAAGCGGTCCGCCGGGCGCGCAAGCTGGCGCGCAAGCGCCTGCAGCGCGAGGGGCTGTTGCCGATGAAGCCCAAGCCGACCACCGGTCCCGGCGCCGGCGCTGGCGCCGGCAGGTCCGGGCCGCCGCGCATACCCCGCTTCGGCTAATCCCGGTCAAGGATTTGCGTCAGGCGCAGGCGGGGCCGTCCCGCGCCGTTTTTTTGGCGCGCCGGGGTGTTATCGTTCCGCCACGATGACCCGCTCCCCTCTCGCACCGCCTGACCCAGCGCGCCTTGCGCCTAAACTTGCAAAGGCCGCGGCGGTCGTGCTGGCCGCATTGGGGCTGGCCGGCTGCGCGACGATGGGCAATCCACCGGCGTCCGACACCGAGACGCCGCTAAACTCCACCTCGCAATCGAATCTGACCTCGCTCGGCGAGGTGATCGACAAACATCCCGACGATCCGCAGGCCTACAATATGCGCGGCTCGGTCTATGGCGAGGCCGGCCGCAACGAGGAGGCGCTGGCCGATTTCGACAAGGCGATCGTCCTTGATGGCAATTACGCGCAAGCCTACGCCAATCGGGCGCTGATTTACCGCAAGACCAACCGTTTCGACCTGGCGCTGGCGGACGACAACAAGGCGCTGGCGATCGACGCCAATTACGTGCCTGCCTATCTCGGCCGCGGCATTCTTTACCGCGAGCAGGGCCGTTCCAGCCAGGCGCTCGCCGATTTCAATAAAGCGATCGCGCTGCGCCCCGATAATGCCGAGGCTTATTACAATCGCGGCCTGCTCTATCAGAGCCAGGGCCAGCACGCTTTCGCCGTCGACGATTTCTCCACCGCCATCGCGCTGACGGGCCAGAAACCCGAGCCCTATGTCGCGCGCGCGCTGAGCTATCTCGCGATCGGCAACAACAAGCCGGCGGCGGACGATCTCGACCAGGCGGTGCAACTCAATCCGCTGGATCTTCGCGCCTGGACCAGCCGCGGGCTTGCTTACGAACGGCTTGGCGCCAACGACAAGGCCGCCGGCTCCTATGCCAAGGCGCTCAATATCAATGATAAATATGAACCGGCGAAAACCGGCTTTGCCCGCGTCGGCGGCAAGATCGGGCAGATCTATCCGACGTTTTAGTACTAGCATTCGCTCATTCCCGCGAAAGCGGGAATCCAGACTGGATTTCAGTTACTGGGTCCCTGCTTTCGCGGGGACGAGCGGCGCGAGAATCAATCCAGATCGCCGGCGAGAAAGCGGCCGACCGCATCGAACGCGCCGTTGGCGTCGAGGTCTTCGTGGCCACCGTCGAGGAAGCGCACGATGTGCTTCGGTTTGTTGGCGAGCTCGAACAGATGCTCGCCCATCGCATAGGGAACGATCCGGTCGTGCACGCCGTGCAGGATCAGAAGCGGTGCGGTGACTTTGCCGATGCGTTCATCGGAACGGAATTGATCCTTCATCAACAAACGCACCGGCAGATACCAGTAGCGCTGTTTGGCGACCGCGAGCGCCGAGGTGAACGGTGCTTCCAGGATCACGCGGCCGACCGGCTTGTCGGCCGCAAGCGCAACCGCCACGCCTGAGCCGAGCGATTCACCCCAGACCACGATCCGCTGCGCCGGATAATGCGCGATGGCAAAGGCGTAGGCGGCTTGCGCATCCGCGATCAGGCCCGGCTCGGTCGGGTTGCCGGCGAGACCGCCATAGCCGCGATATTCCACTCCGATAAGCCCGATGCCGGCGCCGATCAGCTTGTGAAAGCGCTCGACGCGATAGTGCAGCGCGCCGCCATTGCCGTGGAAATACAGGATGACCGGTTTGTCGTCTTGCGGCGGCACGTGCCACGCCGCCATCGGCACACCGTCGGCTGCCTTGAGCGAAATCTCCTCGGCTTCCGGCAAGCCAGCCGCGGCCGGTGTGACGTGCGTCGTGTCGGGGAAATACATCAGCGAGCGCTGCGCCAGATAGACCATCGTCGCCAGGCCGATATAGAGGCAAAGCGCGATGACGGCGGTCCAGCCAATGATGCTCATCGTGCGCGAACGCGAGCCGATCCGCGGCAAGTTGCCCGCGGCCGCGCGGATGGTGGCGCGTATGCTTTCAAGCGCACGCCGCAACCTCTCGCCGCCAAGCGGCGGTGCGCCGGCGTCTGTCGTGGTCTCTATTGGCATGCGGGCATGGCAAGCAGAGTGGCAGCGGAAGGGCGAAACCGTATTTCCGGGACCGGCCTCGTTTCCCAAATAACGCTTTCCCAAGTAGCGCTTTAGCGGAGCAAAATAAAAGAGCGCCAATCCATTCTATGCGAACGATTGGCGCTCTATCGAAACCTTCAGGAACGGTCGTTACGGACAGATCTGCACGGTCCGCCAGCGATAGCCTGCGCCGTCGACCCAGACCTTGCGCTGACCCCAATGGCAGCCGGGCGCGAGTTCGGCATAGCCCGGGCCGGGCGGGGGCGGCGGCGGCGGATAGTATGCGGCCGGCGGCGGATAATAACCGGGCGGCGGCGGATAATAGGCCGGCGGCGGCGGCGGATTGTTGGCGATGGCGCTGCCGATGATGGCGCCGGCGGCGACACCGCCGATGATTCCCGCACCCACGGCGCAGCCGTAGCAGCCTGCATTCGCGGTGCCTGGCCCGGCCAGAGTGGCAAGCCCGACGGCCGTAGCCGCGGCAAGCCCGATGAGCGACTTGTGCATCTTATTTCCTCGTGTGACCGGCCGGGTGCCGATCGGGACCATGGATGATCGGAAGTCCCCGAAAACCCCCGCTCTATGTCAGACCCGCCCCTATTGAAGATCGACTATTGGGCGGAAGTTTGGTGCCAATGGTCAGGAACCGAAGCGTTAGGCATTCCCCCGACCGCGGACCAGCCGCCGCCGCTTCGGTCCTCTCTTTGCCGGTTAGACGCAGGCCCGTACCCAGCCGTAACCGTTCCATACGCGCCGCCAGACGCAGGGATGAGCGTAATAGGGAGGCGGATAACCATAGCCGTATCCGTACGGATAGTAGCCATAGGGGTTATAGTAAGATGACGCGATCGCGCCGCCGACGAGCGCGCCGGCCGCGAAACCCACACCGGGTCCCCACCAGCCGCCGCCGCGCCAGCCGCCGCCCCAGCCACCATGCCAGCCGCCGCCCCAGCGCGCTTCCGCCGTGCCGGACGTTGCAACAGCCGCAGTGGCGAGCATCGCCGCCACAGCGAAAGCAGTCACAATCTTCTTCATGACATCACCTCGACAATGAGTGTTTTCCACCCGCACGCCAAACCGCCCCGCTGTGCCTAAAGTTCCCATTTATTGGTGAACGCAGACTGAACGATAGCGCCCGATTGCGGCCATTATTAGAAAATGCCGGAGGGGCGACGCCCCAGACGGGCGCTCTGCCGAGGCTTATGCCCATTCGCGATCTTCATGGCGCGCTGCACAATACAATAATTTGATGACGGCGTTATGCTGCGCGTGCGATTCGCGGGCGGGGACTGCTTGCATGAAGCCTAAGGCGGCGAAGCCGGACCGCAGGCCGCCAGCGCTGCCGGCGCCTAAAACGCATCGCGCGCGGGGCAAATCCGACGACGCGCGCGAAACAAAAGTGTCGCGCGCGCCGTCGCGCGCCGCGGTGATGCGGCTCGCCGCCGAAGTCGACGCGCTCGCCGCCCAGCTCGAAGCCTCGCGGACGCGCATCAGCGATCTCGAGGCGCGCGTCGATATCGATCCGCTCACCGATGTGCTCAACCGGCGCGGCTTCGAGCGCGAGCTCAAGCGGTCGCTCGCTTACGTCAAGCGCTATGGCACCAGCGCAGCACTCATCTATGTCGATCTCGACGGCTTCAAGCCGGTGAACGATCGTCACGGCCATGCCGCCGGCGATGCCGTGCTGCGCGCGATCGCCGCGGTGCTGACGCGCAGCGTGCGGGCGTCCGACGTCGTGGCGCGGGTCGGCGGCGACGAATTCGCGGTGTTGTTGTGGAACGTGACCGCGGCGGCCGCATCGGCCAAGGCTGCGGCTTTGGAAGCCGCCGTCTATGCGACGCCGGTGCATTGGGTTAGTTCGACACTTGTAGTCGGCGCTTCGGTGGGCGTCGCGCTGTTGGGCCCGCTGGACACGCCGGCCGCGGTGCTCGAGCGCGCCGATGCAGCGATGTATGCCCGCAAGGGCGAGCGCAACGGTTTCGCTCACGCGACCTCTCCCGTACACGGGGAGTGGGTTAGTCCTAAGCGATGATATCCGGCGTGAGCTGGTCTTCGATGAAGGTGATGCGGTCACGCAGGTACAATTTTCGCTTCTTCAGGCGCTGCACCTGAATGAGATCGGAGCCAAGTGATTCTTGCAGCGCAGCAATCGCGGCATCGAGGTCGCGATGCTCCTGCTGCAGGCGCGCCAGTTGCGCCCGAAGCTCGCGTTCTTCCTCTGCTGTCATTGCCGCCTTGGTCGCGCGTTTTAGTGGAGCATGATCTTGCCCGGAAAACGGCCGCCGCTTTTCGGGGTCATGCTCTCGGCCCTGTGGCGCGGTCGCCGGCCGGCTGCCGCCAGTAAGTCACTATGGATTATCGCGTTTTGGTCAAACCGCCACAAGCCCGGCGCCGCCGGAACGGCAAATCGTGCACACCTCGCGGGACCGGGGATTTTCGGACCCGCCGAAAAGGAGTATCTTGCGGACCGGTTGTATGGGTGTAGGCTTTCATAAGGCAATCTGACGCAAGGAGGCATGCCACATGGCGATCGAATCGCATCTTGCGGAACTTGAGAAAAGACACC
>Ga0209624_10002692_pt1 | contig 13018 bp, 11 predicted proteins | sample JacPinW_OM2H0_O1_FD_188565 | JGI IMG/M metagenome (GOLD analysis project Ga0209624, IMG submission 188565) | Forest soil microbial communities from Algoma, Ontario, Canada - Jack Pine, Ontario site 1_JW_OM2H0_O1 (SPAdes) (version 2) | ecosystem: Environmental > Terrestrial > Soil > Boreal...
TTACGATTTGCCCCGCACCCTGGAAGGCTATTACCAGGAATCAGGCCGGGCGGGCCGCGACGGCGATCCGGCCAACTGCACCTTGTATTTCGGCGGTGCCGAAATCCGCACGGCAGAGTTCCTGATCCAGCAGAAGGTGGACGCGACCGGCGCACCCTTGGAGAACGAGCAGCGTATCGCCCGGCAGCAGTTGCGTCAGGTGCTGCAATTTGCGGACTCGACCGAATGCCGTCGAGCGGTGCAATTGCGTTACTTCGGTGAGACGTTCTGCGGCCCGTGCGGAGCATGTGATAATTGCTGCGAACCGCGGACCGTCGAGGACTGGAGCACGGAGGCGAGGCAGTTCCTGTCCTGCGTTGCGCGATTGGCTCAGCGCCGTCAACGCTTCGGCGCGGCCTATATCATCGACATTCTTCGCGGTGCCCGCACCGAACGCGTGCTCTCGGCCGGTCATGACGCGATGAGTGTTTACGGAATCGGCAAACATCGCCGGGTCGAGGAATGGCGCAATCTCGCGCGGGCGCTGTTGCATCAAGGTTTGATCAGCGAAGCGCAGGATGGCTATTCGGTACTGTCGCTCAACGAGCATAGCTGGCCGGTGCTGCGCGGCGAAAGCCCCGTGAGCATTGCCCGCGCGGTGAAGCCCGCGCGTCGCTCTAAAGATCGCACCCGCGCATCGACGATCGACGATTCGCTGTTCGAGCGCTTGCGGGCGCTGCGCAAACGGCTGGCGGACGAGAACGGCCTGCCACCGTATGTCATTTTTCATGATTCGACCCTTCGTGAAATGGCGGAACACATGCCGCTCGATCTCGACCAATTTGCCGCTTTGCCGGGCGTGGGGCAGGCGAAGCTTTCTCGGTACGGTGAGCGGTTCATCGCCGCGGTGCGCGAGCATCGCGCGCGGCTGGAGGGCGGCGGTCCCGAGGTCTCCCATCAAAAAGGCAGGTAATCCAAGCGCGGCACGCGCGAGAACGCGCGTTCGCGGCCGACCAGCGTTGCCCCATAAGCAATCGCGGTAGCTGCGATCCAAGCATCGTTTTCGCCGAGACGTCGAGAAAGAGAGGTCTGCAAGAGCGCAGCCCGCCATGCAATCATCCGAGACAGTTGTACGACGCGAAATGGACTTACAAATTTGTTGAGGGCCACCGGATCTAGGAATCGCTCGGCAAATTCCCCCAGCGTCACAATACTGATCGCTGCCGGCAGCGTGCGCCGAGATGCAAGCAGCGCCGAGGCTGGGCCTGGACGTTCACTGGCCAGTTCATCCTCGAATTCGATGAGAAAGCTGGTATCGAGCAACAGCACGAGTTAGCGACGTTTGCGTCGCGGCCCCGCTCCGTTGCCTTTGAACTCCTGCATCACGTCGAGCAAATCGCCCGCCGTGAGCGCCGGGCGCTCGGCAAACAATCGCCTGATCACACGCGAAAACGACTCCGTGCGATCCTTCTTCTCCTGGGCAAGGAGTTCATAGGCGTCGGTTTCAATGGAAATGGTCTTGGTCGCCATACACAGACAATACACGAACTGTGTACCAGGTTCAAAATCTCCAACCTCCCGTGATGCGATGCCGCAACAATCATAATCGCGCTTTTTCCGTCGCGCATTTGCGTACGGCGCCCGGGCGGAGATCAACTTACCCCGGGGTGTCCGAAAAACCGGAACCATCTCTCAGTTCAGGGTTGCCTTCAGCGATAGATTGGTCTGGCGTGCGCCGTTGCCCCCGATCCTTGACCTATCGGAAGTATTCATGAGTCTGTTCGATCTCGACGACAAAGTGACCGCGGCGGCCGTTGCCGCTGCGGGCACCGTTATCGGCACCTTGATCCAACTGCACGTCACCTGGCGCAGGGAAGTGTCGGAGCGCAAACGCGGTGTACCGGCGACCAAGAAATCGCGCCGCGGTCCGGTGCTGGCAGTAAGTCTGCTCCTCATCGCCGCCGCGGTGGGCGGTTTCGCCTTCTCGCAGTATCTGATGAGGCAATCGGACCTCGAGTCGGCGGCACTGCGGGTCCAGCTACAGGCGCAGCTCGCGCAGATCGGCGTAACTGCGGCGCGACTGGAGCGAGCAGCTCTGAACGATCATGGTTCGAGCGGGCGAACTGCTGACGATCGCCGTGGCGCGGAAGGCGTCGCCGCGACGACAACGGTCGGGCCGTGCCGCATGCGCCCCGTCGTCGCCCCCGATGCTGCAGCGGCGTGCGACGAGCAGGAAGCACAGCCCGTCACGCTCTGCGCGAGTGTGCCAGCGTCAGCCGTGGTGACCGCCATGGTTCTGTACGCCCGGCCAGAGGACTCGTCGCAGCCCTGGACCGAAAGTCGAGTCACCCCCGGCCAGGAGTTCGGACGCGCACGCTTCGCAGACAAGACTTTCGAGCGGGCCGAGTCCGACCAGACGAAGCAGGTCTGCACGGGCTTTTCCTCCTGGGACAGCGAACATAGCTACAGCGCACGCTTTGTCGTGAAGTACGTAATCGGACCCTCGGTAAGCGAACCCTCGGTAAGTGAGGCCTCGAACGCGCCGCTCGTGCCGATCGCCGGTGTGGCGCAGTAGCGCCAGGTCAGTGCGCGCCGGTCGCAGCATCAGCGCCGCCGAGTTACGCGCACGCGAGCGAATGCCTTTCGGTTAGTGTATCGTCACGGCTCACTGGAGCGTTTGGGACTCGACAGTCGCCAATGTCATCAACGGGGGGAGTATCTGATTTTTTGTGTGTTTGAGCCATACTTTGCAAAGGAGCGAGAGTATGGCAATCAAGAAAGAGATTCTAGACGAGCTGCTGAAGGATAAGGATCCAAAGACGATGTTTTCTTCGGACGGATTGCTGGGCGAGCTAAAGAAGGCTTTGGCTGAGCGAGTTCTGAACGCTGAGATGGACCATCACCTGTCAGATTCGACGCAGGAAGAGGTTTCAGAGGGCGAGAAGCCGGCCAATCACCGTAACGGCTACAGCAAGAAGACGGTGCTGACGGAGAACGAAGCGATCGAGCTGTCGATTCCGCGGGATCGCCAGGGTAGCTTCGAGCCGCAGCTGATAGCGAAGTACCAACGACGATTTCCAGGCTTCGATGAGAAGATCATCTCGATGTACGCGCGTGGCATGAGCGTGCGGGAGATCCAGGGGCACCTTCGTGAGCTGTACGGCATTGAGGCTTCCCCACAGCTGATTTCCACCGTGACCGATGCAGTGCTCGAGGAAGTGGGTCGCTGGCAGAACCGGCCGTTGGATCCCTCCTACGCGCTGGTGTTCTTCGATGCGTTGCGGGTGAAGATGCGCGATGAGGGCACAGTGCGCAACAAGGCGGTGTATCTGGCGATTGGGGTGAGTCCCGAAGGACGCAAGGACGTTTTGGGGATTTGGATCGAGCAGACGGAGGGAGCAAAGTTCTGGCTGCGGGTAATGAGTGAGATCAAAAATCGGGGTGTGAACGATATTCTGATCGCCATCATCGATGGATTGAAGGGCTTTCCGGAGGCGATCAACTCGGTATTTCCGCAGACGCAGATCCAGACCTGCATCGTGCATTTGATCCGTAATTCCCTGGATTTTTGCTCCTGGAAGGACCGCAAGCCGGTGGCCAGGGAGCTCAAAACTGTCTATCGAGCCGCCGATGCAGAGGCCGCGGCGCTGGCGCTGACGGACTTCGAAGAAGGACCCTGGGGCACACGCTTCGCGGCGATCACGGCCTTGTGGCGCCGGCATTGGACGCATGTCATTCCCTTCTTTGCCTATCCGCCTGAGGTCAGAAGAATGATTTACACCACCAACGCCATTGAGAGCCTAAACGCAAAGTTGCGTCGTTCGGTACGCAGCCGCGGTCATTTCCCGAGCGATGAGGCGGCGATGAAACTGATCTGGCTGCAATTGCGCGAGATCACGCAAAAGTGGAAGATGCCCCCTCGCGAATGGAGCGCGGCAAAGGCCCAATTTGCCGTGGTGTTCGGCGATCGGTTCGAGGTCAATCGTTAATCAACGGCTCAGCACACAAAATTTCTGACAGTCCCGTTTCTCTATCTGGAATGCGACCGACCGCAGTGCGCCCCATTCCCAATTTCCCGATCATATCGCCCAACCACCGCGGTCTCTCCTTTGCCGCAATCTGCAAATCTGTTGCGTATGCCCATAGGCAAGTGAGTTGGTCATGTCCCACTCCCTAGTCTGCTGGCGCTGTGGCGCCTCTCTCTCCGCGCTCAGCCTGCCACTGCGCCGTCTCGAGGTCTGCAAAGCCTGCAATGCCGAGCTGCACGTGTGCAAAATGTGCGTGGAGTACGACACATCGTATGCGAAGCACTGCAAGGAGCCGACCGCCGAGGAGGTTCGGAAAAAGGACGAGGCCAATTTTTGCGATCACTTCAAGCCCAAGGCGGGGGCCTATGTGGCGAAGAACGAGGCGGAACTCGCCAAGTCGAGGTCTGCTTTGGACGATTTATTTAGAAAGTGACTTCTTCTTTTTAGGTTTTCTCGCGGTCTCGGCAATCCGCCACAGGTACAGCGCCGCCACCGACCTGTGCGGTCGCCACTTCTCGGTGAGCTTTAAGAGCTGCTTTGGCGTTGGCAGCGCCCGCTTGCGGTACAGCACTTGAAAACCCTTGCGTACGCCGTAGTCGGTTACCGGCATGATGTCGGGCCGGCGGAGCGTAAACATCATCAACATATCGACGGTCCAGGATCCGACGCCGCGGACCTCTATCAGCCGCTCATAGATTTCGGAATCCGACATTTGTCCGATCAGGGCGGAGCTCGGAATCGTGCCTGCATTGACCCGGGTGCAGATCTCCTTCATGGCCAACGCCTTGCTTCGCGACAGGCCCGCGGTACGCAAGTGTTCTTCCGTCATTTGCACCAGCCGCTTTGAGCACGGAACTCCGTCTTCGAATAAGCCGATGACGCGGGTCCAAATCGCGCGCGCCGCGGCTCCCGCCAGTTGCTGGTGAGCGATGATCTCGAGCAGTGCAACATAGGGTTCTCGAGCTGGAGGGGCGGGAAATTGCAGGACGCCGATGCGATCGATCCATCCCGCCAGTCGTGGATCGCATTGGCGCAGGTGTTGAATCGCGTGCATCGGCATCGCGGGAGTTTAGTCCTAACATAACGCGTTAATCCCCGTGAACCGACTCACAGCGCTGTCGGCGATGCCTTCAGTGCTGCGATTAGCGGCCGATGGTCTTTCGGATGCGACGCACCATGACCCTCAGTACATCTTTATCCCGAAGCTCCGGCTTTACGCTGATCGAAGGAGTGGTGCTGGCCAGCCTGGTCGGGATCGGCGCTTCCTTCGCCGTGCCGCACTTCACTCGACTGGCCAACAGCGCGCGAGCGGCCGAAGTGACCGCGCTCGGTGCCAATCTTCGCCGTGCAGCGCAGACCGCGCACGCGCAGTTTCTCGCTCCCGGCGCCCACCGCTCGGCCATTACGATGGGCGGGAAAACCGTCATCTTGAAGAATGGCTACCCGGATGCCACCGCCAGTGGCATTTGCAACGCAGTATTCAATTCGGACCGATTCACCTTCAGTGAAGGCGCCGGCTCCGTCACCTTCTTTAAGGCCGACGCCCCGGCCGGCGAACAATGCTCCGTCACCTATAAAGCGGCCCCCGAAGCCAGTAGCGGGGCGATCATTACCGATCCCGATACCAGAGGCTGCTAAATTAAGGGATTCCCGCATATTTATCCTCCGGGTATACGGTCACATTACGTGGGCGTATAAGGTAGATCGACCTGATATATTAAGACTTCCCGGAGTTCCAAAGGATGGCGACGTCTCCGGACTTCCTGCGCCTTGCGACTAATGCAGCGCGCGCACTGGCGGACACGGCCTTGGACAGCCTGCGAAATGCAGTGCTGGTGGTCGATGCCCGGCATAAGCACTTACCTGTGGTTCTCGCCAACGCGACCGTACGGCGCTATTTGACCGGCACAACCGACACGCCCGATTTTCTTGAGACGCCGCTGGCGCACCTGTTGGGCGCCGCCTCCGCCGCGAAAATCGGCACCATCGTCGCTTCCCTTTCGGATCCGCGCACGCCAACCAATCACCACTTGGTCTGGCGCTTCATTCAAGGTGAGCAGTCCGCGATGACGGACATCAAACCGCTGCTGTCGGCGGCTGGTCAGCGTCTGCTGATGCTGACCTTTCCGCCCCCGACGCCGCAGCCCGATTTGGTGGCCGCCTTCGACCAGCTGCCGTTCGACATCCTCATTTTGAATGCGGATTTGAAAGTGACCTACGCCAACGCCGGGGCGATTCGCTCAGCGGGACCGCTACCCGGCGGACTGCTGGGCTGTTCTGCCGTGATGCTGACCCCCACGATGTTGCTGCAGCCGGATGTCTTTGCACGCGCGTTGCAGGGCCATCCCTTCCATGACGAAGCGCTGACCTTCGAAGAACTGGGGCGGCCGACGCGCCGCTTCGAGATCGATGTGAAACCCTTCCAAGGCACCTCCGGAATCATCGGTCTGATCATCTTGTGTCTCGAGGTGACCGAACGCGCGAACCATCGCGCACAGGGAAGCGGTGAACGCCGTTTGCTCGCCCTGACCGAGCATGCACAGGACATCATCACCATCGCCGGCACCGACGGCAGTGTGCTGTACGTCAGTGGTGGTGTGCAAAATTCTCTCGGCTATACATCCGAAGAACGCGCGTCGAATTTTGTGTTCGAATATGCGCATCCGGATGACCGCGCCGAGCTGCTCGCCAAGTATCAACAATTGGTGGCGGGCGAGATCAAGGCCTTTTCGCGGGAATTTCGCACCCGCCACAAGGACGGCTCGTACCGTTGGCTGGAGTCGCGCTGCGAGTCCGCGCTCGCCAATCCGCTGATCGGCGGGGTGGTCATTAATTCGCGTGACATCACCGAACGTAAACATGCGGAGTTCAGGCTCGCGCAGCGTGAAGAGGTGTTCCGCCTCGCCGCCGAAGCCGTGGACGGCGTCATTTTCGAATGGGATGTCGCCCGCGATGTGGTGCTTCGTTCGCGCGGTGTCCAAGAGGTATTGGGGATTTCTCCCGATGATCTCGAATCATCAACCGCTGCGTGGCTGGAGCGAATTCATCCGCGCGATTTCATCGCCGCCAAAAAAGCCATTAGCGTAGGGCTCATCAGCGGCCGCGGTTGGACCACGGCTTACCGAATTCGCGACTCCAAGGGTCGCTACAAATCAATCCTCGATCGGGCGCTGGTTCAGCGCAATGCCGCGGGCGATCCGGTGCGGGTGATCGGCTGTTGCGTCGATGTCTCGGAGATCAAGCGCCTCACCGACATTCTGGACGAAACCCAGCGCACCGCCAAAATCGGCGGCTGGGAATACAGCTACGCGACGCAAGAACTCACGTGGACCGATGAGATGTTTCGCATCTATGGCACTAATCCCAAGGATTTTAAGCTGTCCTGGGAATCGATGCTGGCGCAGTGCGTGCCTGAGTCCGGCGAGCAGTTCGAAAAAGCGTGCCGCCGCGCGGAAGCGGGCGATGGTCACATCGACCTTGAACTCGAGATCAATACGCTTAAAAGCCAGCGCATCTGGGTGAGGGTCATTGGACATCTGGAGATGCTGGGCGGCAAGCCGTTTCGTTCCTTCGGCTCGGTGCAAAATATCCAGGCGAAAAAGCTCGCGCAAATCGCGTTGGAGAACAGCACCGGCTGGCTGAAGCTGTCCATGAACATGGCGAACATGCATGCATGGCGCTGGGACCGCACGCAAGACTCGTTCGAGTTCGCCAATCTTGAGAATCCCCAAGTGCATTTCCCCGGCGTGTATCCGGATATGGAGAGCATGCTGGCGCGGGTGCATCCGAAGGACCGCAGCGCGGTAAAGCGGGCCATCGAGAGCGCGTTTTCGGGTCAAGCCGAAGTCCGCCAGGAATTTGAGCTCCTCGGCATCGATGGCCGCTATCGCTCCTATGCAACGACCGCCAGACCCTTGTTCGAGGGCGCGGTTCCCCGCGGACTGGTGGGCGTCATTCAAGACGTCACCGCCCGGCGCGATTCCGAGCGGCGCTTGCGGCGCTCGGACGAATTGTTGCGTGCGACCACCACCAATACGGCCGATACCCTGTTTCTGCTGGATACGGCTTTGCATGTGCGATTCGTGAACAAGAGCGTCAATGGCATCGCGATGGAGCACATCATCGGCCGCGATATCGCCACGCTGCTGCCGCAGGCTGCCCGCGCGAGCGTGTTGCGTAAGCTTAACTTTATTCTCGAGACCGGCGAGACGGCCACGTTTGAATTCGAATCCGCGCATGAAGGACGCGCGCAGTATTTTGAAAATCGCGCGGTGTTGGTGCGCGACGGCGGCGTGGCCACCGGCATTTCGATTTCGATGCGCGATATCACGGAGCGCAAACGCCTGGAGCAGGAAATCCTCGACGTATCGGGTCGCGAACGCCGCAGCATCGGCCGCGATCTGCATGACGGGCTGGGCCAGGAACTCACCGGGGTGGCGCTCATGTTGCGCGGCCTGGCCACGCGGATTTCCGAGCGCTGCCCCGACGTCGTCGACAATGTGAATGAAATCGTCGGTCACGTGAATCAATCGATCGAGACGGCGCGATCATTGGCGCGAGGACTCTTGCCGGTACAGACCGAGACGGGCGGTCTGACCGCAGCGTTGCAGGCGCTCGCCGCGCGCAGCCGTGATTTGTACGGCCTGGAAGTGAATTTCCACGCTGAAGTCTGGCCTGGATTTGCCTTAAGCGAAACCAACGCCAGCCACCTGTACCGCATCACCCAGGAGGCGCTGACGAATGCCGCGCGGCACGGGCGTGCTACCCTGGTGGAGATCTCGCTGCGGGCGAGGGAGAGCGGATTTTCGTTGCGGATTACCGACAATGGCGTCGGCTTAAAGCCGGCCGTACCCTCCTCCGCGGGGATGGGCCTGAAAATCATGAAATATCGGGCCGACATGATCGGTGCCAAGTTCGAAATAACGGCCAATCCGCCGCACGGCGCGATGGTCACGGTCGCAGGTTAGCGGGCCGTGCGAGGTAAGATACAATTTCAGTCCTCCATTTCAGGAGAGTGCAGACATGGCAGCCAGCAGTGCATGGATTCGATCTTCGATGTCAAGTTCGGGAATTAATGCAGGCAAACGCCGGGTACGGCGCGTATTGATCGTCGATGATCACCCCATCGTGCGTCAGGGTTTACGGCGCATCATGGAAAATGAAGAGGATTTGATCGTCTGTGGCGAGGCGGAAACTGCGCGCGACGCGCGTACCGCGATCAAAGAACTCAATCCCGACGTGATGATCGCGGACATCAGTTTGAAGCAAAGCGATGGTATCGAATTGGTCCGCGATGTGCGTGCCCACTATCCGCAATTGCCGATATTGGTCCTATCGATGCACGATGAAACGATTTACGCGGAACGCATGCTCTCGGCCGGCGCCAACGGCTACATCATGAAGCAGGCTGCCAGCGAGCAATTCCTCATATCCTTACGCCGGGTGTTGGACGGCGGGATTTACGTTTCCGAGGCCGTCGGCAACAACATGATTCAGAAGTTCGCGGCCGGCGGATCCTATATCTCCGCCAATCCCATCGATCGGTTGAGCAATCGCGAATTGCAGATTCTGCACATGATAGGCAAGGGGATGAGTACCCGGGAAACCGCCGAGTCCTTGAACTTGAGCATCAAGACGGTCGAATCCCACCGTCAGCGCATCAAGCGCAAGCTCAACTTGAATACCGGTACTCAGTTGGTTCAGTACGCGGTGAATTGGTTTACCGGCCGCGAAGCCACCACCGGGACGCCGACACCCACACCGAGTGACGTCCCCAGCCCTTAAGCAGACTTGGGGTGCATGCGGCTAGCGGTTACGTCGCGCACGCAGCCGGCGAAATGCGTGGGAAGACCGACGGTGTTGCGTTGCGCTGAGCCGCGCATATGCCACCACTCGGTGTGGCCGTGAGCGAGCTGCACTTGAAACTCGGTGTCGAGCGGCGAGCGCTCCTCCAGATGCGAGCGCAGTTGGCGCAGCAGCGACTCCCACGTCTCGGGCGACATAATCGGACGCAAGTCGTGAAATGCGGGACGTCTCGCCGTCTCGGTCCACTTAAGACGGGTGCCAAACCAGTCGCTGAACCAGGCGGAGCCGTCAGCCAGATCCAATTCCCAAAAGCCGTCGCCGCTGGCCTGCATGGCCCGTGCACCGGGGACGGGTAAGTTGCAGCTATCGGGGCGTGATTCGCACATGCCTCGATATCGGACGGTTGAGCGGCATCTGAAGATGGCAAACAGCGCCAAATTCGCGAATTGAGTGCGAATCAGGACAATTACCTACCCCCAGTGAGTGCTAGTACTGAGATTTGTAACACGGTTGTCACGCATGATTCAGCCCTAGAGAATTGCGCCGATATCTCGGAGCACGTGAAGCTCAGGTATGTGGGGTTTAAAAAGTGTCTGAGACGGAATCTGTGACGCCGATCACAGTCGAAGCATCACCGGCGATCTTGCTGGCCGAGGATGACCCGGTCACGCGGATGCTCATGACCCGCTTTCTTAAGAATGCCGGTTATGAGGTCGATGCTGTGGCCAATGGGTCCGAAGCGCTCGACAAGATGACGAAGCGCTACTACCCCATGTTGGTCACCGACTGGGAGATGCCGGAGATGGACGGCATTGCCCTGTGCAAGGCTGTGCGCAGCATGCAGCTCGACGGCTACGTGTATGCACTGCTGCTCACCGCGCGCGACGCCAAGGAGCACATCATCGCCGGCCTCGATGCGGGTGCCGATGACTATCTGGTCAAGCCGGTGCACGAAGCCGAACTGATTGCACGCTTGAGTGCCGGCCGCCGCATCCTGGCGCTCGAACACTCGTTGCGCGTCGCCAACCAGCGCAATCGGATTCTATCGATTACCGACGCGCTGACGGGCGCCTACAATCGCCGCTACTTGATGGAGCAATTGCCGCGCGAGTTCGAGCGCTGTCGCCGCTACGCCTATCCGCTGTCGGTGCTGATGTGCGACCTCGATCATTTCAAACAGGTCAATGACCTGCGCGGCCACGCAGCGGGCGATGACGTGCTGCAGCAGTTTGCCTGCCGCGCCCAGAAATACATTCGCAACAACAGCGATTGGATGGCGCGCTACGGCGGTGAGGAATTCCTCATCGTACTGCCCGAAACCACGCACGACCAGGGCGTCATCGTCGCCGAAAAAATTCGCCAGATCGTCGCAGCGACACCTTTCGCGACCCGCGCAGGCGATGCCGCCGTGACGGCCAGCTTTGGGGTGGCCTCCACCGGACCGCACGGCCCTGACCTGACGCTCAACGTCGAGACCCTGATCAGGGCGGCCGATGAGAGTCTGTACAAGAGCAAACTGTCCGGGCGAAACTGCTCGACCGGCCAAGAATTTGGCGCGGCGCTCGCGCTCGCGGCACACGGTTAGGCAAAAGCGATCGGTTAACCGACTTGGCGCAGTTCTGCGTTGACGGCGGCCAGCTTCTCGCTTAGGTTCGCCACCAAGCCGCCGATGGCGGGAATGGAATTCGCGCGCACGGCGTCCTCCAGGCTCGAGGCCGCCTGGCTCAAATCCAATGCGTGTATGTTGGCGCTGGCCCCTTTCAATGAATGCGCGCGTTTGCGCACGGTGTCGAAGTCACTCACCTTGAGCGCCGCCATGATCTCCGCGAGGCATTGATCACCGCTGCTGACAAAGGTCTCCGCCAATTCCCGCTCGAACTCGGCATCGCCGCCCGTCAGCTCGCGCAGCGCTTCGCGGTCGATCGGCGGCGCGGCCGCCCGCGCTTTCAAGAATCGGCTCAAGGCTTCGATCAACTGGGCGGGCTCGATCGGCTTGCCCAGATGCGCATCCATGCCGGCAGCAATGCAATTTTCGCGATCTTCGCTCATGACATTGGCCGTGAGCGCGATGATCGGCAGACGCTTGAGGCCGCGGCCAGACTCCAGTTCGCGAATGCGGCGGGTTGCCGTGAACCCGTCCATCACGGGCATTTGGCAGTCCATCAAGACCGCATCGAAGTCGGAGACGGCGATTCGTTCCAAGGCTTCGGCCCCGTTGTTGGCGATGGTGACCTCCGCCGCCATGTTCTGCAGGGTTCTCTGCGCCACGCGTTGGTTGACCGGATTGTCTTCGACAAGAAGGATCTTATTGCCGCGAAACGTTGGCTTCGCCTGCGGCGATGATTTCAGATTCAACGCGTGCGGCGTCTTGCCGGTCAATACTTGATCGATGAGGGTGGCGAGGTGCACGGCCCGAATGGGCTTGAGGCCAATGGCATTCGGCCGATGCTCATGATCGGTGGTGTCATGTTCGGCGCCGAACAACGACAACAGGATCAGCGGCAGGCGCGCGAAGCGGCCGTCGCTTCGCAGCAGGGCCAGCAGATCGAGTCCGCCCCGCATCGGCATCAGCTCATCGGCCAACACCAGATCGAAGGACGAATTCTGCGCCAGTTGCTCCATGGCCTCATCAACGCTGCCGACCGAAACTGTCTCGTAGCTATACAGCTTGAGCTTTAAGGCGAGAGATTCGCGGGCGGCGCGAAGATCATCCACAATGAGAATCTTGCGGCCCAGTCCAATGGGCGTGCGGGCCGGTTGCTCCTTCACCACGTCAACCTTGACTTTTACCCAGAAGGTCGACCCCTTGCCGACCTCGCTGCGCACGCCGACATCGCCGCCCATCAATTCAGCCAGGCGTTTGACGATGGACAATCCTAAGCCCGTGCCGCCGTAGTGCCGGGTGGTGGATGAATCGACTTGCGAAAATGACTTGAACAGCCGGTCCAATCGATCGGCTGGAATGCCGATACCAGTGTCGGTGACTTCGATGGCCAGGGTGGCGCGATCGTTCGCCTCCACCTCAGTGGTCAAGTGAACCGTAATAGATCCCTCGTGCGTGAATTTGACCGCATTGCCAAGCAGGTTCAAGACCACCTGGCGCAATCGGCCGGGGTCCGCACGGATCATCACCGGTACTTCGGCCTCGATGCTGACGATGAGTTCGATGCCCTTGGCAGCGGTTTGCAATGCCGTGGCGGCGACCG
>Ga0209624_10002694_pt1 | contig 13018 bp, 10 predicted proteins | sample JacPinW_OM2H0_O1_FD_188565 | JGI IMG/M metagenome (GOLD analysis project Ga0209624, IMG submission 188565) | Forest soil microbial communities from Algoma, Ontario, Canada - Jack Pine, Ontario site 1_JW_OM2H0_O1 (SPAdes) (version 2) | ecosystem: Environmental > Terrestrial > Soil > Boreal...
AACAAGCTCAAACAGTTCCGCCGCGTCGCCACACGCTACGACAAACTGCTCGCCAACTTCATGGGTTTCGTCAAACTCGCCGCTATCGCCATCTGGCTCAAATAGTTAAATCGTCACCACAGCCTAGCATTCCGACGAGAACGCGACGCGGAACTGACTCGGAAATGGCGCCGCAAGAGATTGAATTCGCTCAATCTGGACTCGGAAATGGCGCTGAGACCAGGGCAAGCGCCTCAGGCTCAGCGATCGGTTCCCCGGAGCCTTTCGCGGCGGCCATCGGCGGGCCTTCCCCTGGAACTTCGGATCCCCGCGCGCCATCGTGGGAGGAGGTTGCAGCCTTGCCGGGGCGGGCAAGGGGCGCGCGGGGAATTGGGATGAGGCGTTGATCCTGAATGACAAGGCCAAGGCGGCTAGACGAAGTCCGCCGCCCGGCTCGCCGTCGTTATTGGAACCAGTTTCAGGATCAGCTGCGCATTCTGGTTGGCGATCGACAGCGACTGGATGCCTAGTTGCTCCTGCGTCTGGAGCGCCTGCAACTGGGTCGAAGCCGTGTTCATATTCGCATCGACCATGCCCGAAATGCCGTCGGAGTAGTTGGTCATCAGGGCGGTGTTGAACGTGGCCGCGGTCGTCATGCGATCCTGCGTCGCGCCGATCAGCGCGGCGTAGTTGGTGACCTGGGCCAAAGCCTGGTCGGCGGCGCTCAGAGACGTTTGCGCATCCGCCGCGCCGGTAATGTTGAGATTGGTCAGGTCTTTTCCGCTTTGCACCAGCAGGTTTTGCGAGTTCGCAGTTGTGACGGTCGTTGTCACCCCATAAGACGCCGCGGCCGCGAAGGTGGGGCTGCCGCCCTGGGCGATCGAATTGCCGTTGGCGTCGAGAGCCGTATAGGTCGTGGTCGTCACGGTGCCGTCTAGCCCCATCGACTGGACCGTCAGGGCCTGGTTGGCCGTGTCCTCGAAGACCGCATTGTTGCCGTACGTCGCCGTGGGAGCGCTGTAGCTCACGGCGGTGGTGTCCGCGGTGTCGGCCGCAAACTGGGTCTGCAGCTGGCTCATTGTGGCGGCGTCCGTGACGGTCGACTGGCTCGTCGATGACGTCGAGGTGGTGCCGGTGGCCGAGCCATACAGCGTCTGGGTGGTGAAGGAGATGGTGTTGATGCTCCCGCCCGTCGCGCTGGCGTTGTAGCCGGAGACGAAGTTGAGCGCCGTGACGCTGCCGTTCAAAACGTTCAGGCCATTGAACGAGGCTGCGTTCACCGCGTCGGTCAGCTGTTTGCCGAGCGAGGCAAGCGATGTGTTGATGTTGCCGATGTTGGCGCCGGGTTCAGTCGCCTGCGTCAGCGCCGTCTGAATCGAGTTGATGGTCGTGATGACCGAATTGATCGCCGAGCTCGCGGTCGCCAGGACGGACTGCCCCTGCGAGAGCGCGTCATTGGAGGCCGACACGACGCCGCTGTCGGCGGTAAGCTGGGCGGCGATCGACCAATAGGACGAATTGTCTGCGGCGGTCGCGACCTTGAGGCCGGTCGAAACTTGATTCTGGACCGTCGACAGCGACTGCTGCGTCATCTGCAGGGCCTGCAGGGCGCTGAGGGCGGCCGGATTGTTTAAGATTGAACTCATGGCTGTGCTCCTGTCTAAAATGTTCACGCTGAAGGGGCGACATTTCGGACTCGCACCGAGACGACGGACCGGCCGCATGCCTAAGGCTCGCGTCAGGAGCCTAACCGTCGTGTAGAGCCGGGGCGACGCGCGCTCATCGCGCCGTCCTCGCCCTGGCCAGTGAAGACTAGGCGCAACCCGCTAATGGCCGGTTAATCGCCGCGAAATTTCGCTCCTTGCGCCGATCGGGGCCCATTGCAGTCGCGCACGCAATGCCGGCGCAAGCTCCGCTTCCAAATATGGCCGCTGCGAATTCCTCTCTCAGGCCCGGATTGTGGCGACGAACCTGTTGGCGCAAATTGAGCGGCTCTGGGCGAACCTGCGGGGTTTGGGCGTCCGGCGTCTGTCTGCGTTGGCGTTAATCGGCCTAGCCGCATTCCTGACGACCGGGCTTGCCGGCTATTATCTGAGCCGGCCAACGATGGAGACGCTCTATTCGGGGCTCGATCGCGACGACATCGCGGCCATCGGCGCCACATTGCGCGAGGCGGGCGTGCCTTTCGACGTCAATGCCGAGAGCACCGTCGTTCTGACGCCGGCCGGACAGGCGGGCGCCGCGCGGATGATCCTGGCGGAAAAGGGCCTGCCGCGCAGCGGTGCGGTCGGGAACGAACTCTATGACAAGCTGGGCTCGCTCGGCCTGACGTCGTTCATGCAGGACGTCACGCGCTTGAGGGCGCTCGAGGGCGAACTCGCGCGCACGATCCAGATGATGCGCACGGTCAAAGCCGCGCGGGTGCATATCGTCCTCGCCGATGAAGGCTCCTTCCGCCGCGAGCGCCAGCCCTCTTCGGCGTCCGTGGTCATCCGAACCAATGTCGGCGACGACCGTACGACCGGCCAGGCGATCCGCCACCTCGTCGCTTCGGCGGTTCCCGGAATGAAGCTCGAGGATGTGACCGTGCTCAACGTCGACGGCAGCCTCTTGGCCTACGGCGCAGATTCGGTCGAGAAGTCGCCAGACAATCTGCTAGCGCTCGAAAAAGAAGTGTCGCAGCAGATCCGCGAAAGCGTCAGCCGCACGCTGACGCCCTATCTCAGCGCCCAAAACTTTCAGATCTCGGTCGCCGCCAGGCTTAACGCCGACAAAACGCAGACGAATGAGACGATCTACAATCCCGACAGCCGTGTCGAACGGTCGGTGCGCGTCACCAAAGAGCAGCAGAGTTCGCAGAACGCGGCCGGCGACCAAGCCGCGGGCGTAGAGGCCAATCTTCCAAAGCCGAAACCAACGGGCGGCGAATCGAAGCAGTCGAACGACCAAACGCAGAAGCGCGAGGAACTGACAAACTACGAAGTCTCGTCGAAGTCGATTCAGACGACCAGCGCCGGTTTCGTGGTCCAGAATCTCTCGGTGGCTGTGCTGATCAACCGCGCCGCCCTCGCCGCCTCGCTCGGGGGCAAGCCGTCGGCCGAGGCAATCGACGGCCAGGTCCGCGAAATCGAACAGCTCGTCGGCTCAGCGGCCGGTCTCAATCGACAGCGGGGCGACGCGGTCAAGATCTCGGTCGTCGATTTCGTCGATTCGAGCCGCGACCTCGAGCCGGCGTCGGGTCCCTCGCTCGTCGAGATTGTCGCGCGCCAGACGGGATCGATCCTCAACGCTGGGGCTATCGTGGCGGTCGCCGCGATGCTGCTCTGGTTCGGAGTTCGGCCCGGCCTCAGGATGGCGTTCGCTCCGCCGCGAATCGCCGCGACTGAGGACGCGCGCGGCGCATCTGGCCGGACGCCCGCATTGGGCGCGCCGGACGGCGGTCAGCCCGGCGAAAGCATCCTCATCGAGACCGAGTCGGGTCGAGACGAATTCATGCAAGCGCTGCTCGCGCGGCGCGACAATGGTCCCGAACGCAGACTACTTAAGCTGATCGAATTCGACGAGAGCCACGCCGCAACGATCCTCAAGCAGTGGATTCGTCAAGGAGCGAACGGATGAAACCTCTATCGATCGCCGACTATCTTGATCGTCTCGGGCGCACGGCCGGCGAAAAGCCGCTGCCGCGCGAGAACTCACCGTTTCGCCCCCGAAGCCTGCCGAGCCCGCAGACAGGCGGGCCCGCTTCGAAGTCGGTCTTCGATCGCCTGGCGAACGCGAGCAGCGAAACGCAAGAGGAAGACGCTCCCCGGCGCACGCCCTGGGCGCCAAAGCCAGTTCCGCTGATGGCGCGGAAGCCGCCGCCTGCCGTGGAGCAAGTCAAGCCCGAGGACATCGCGGTCAGACTCGCCGAAGCTTACGCACGCGGCCGCGAGGAAGGCCTCGCCGAGGGGCGCACCGAGGCTTCGGATCGCCACGCTGCTGAACTGGCCGACGCGGGGGAGCAGGCGGAAGCGCAGAGGCAGAAGTTCCATCTCAATGAATACGCGGAGCTCGAAGGCGCACTCCGGTCCGCGCTCCGGCAGATCGAGGACGATGTCGGGTCGGCCGTCACCCGCATTCTGGCGCCCTTTCTTACCCAGCAGGTCGTTAAGCGCGCTTCGGACGAGTTGGCCAAGGCGATTGCCCGGCTGTGTGCGGGCGCTTCGCCCGGATTGATCAAGATTCGCGGACCCGAGCGCGTGCTTGCGCTCTTGCGCGAGCGAATCGCCGATCTGCCGATCGAGGTTGAATATGTCGAAGATGACCGGGTGGAGACTGTCGTTGAGGCCAACGGCACGCAGATTGTCGCCGAGCTTCGCCCGTGGGCCGACTTGCTGGCCTCGTTCGAGGCTTAAGCCGCGCCGATGACCGAGGCACATCCGGAAATTATCATAGTCAAACGCCATAGCGCCCATGAGGACGAGCATCACGGCGGCGCGTGGAAGATCGCGTTCGCCGACTTCATGACCGCGATGATGGCCTTTTTTCTCGTGCTGTGGATCATCAGCGCCACCGACAAGAACACTAAGACGCTTATCGCGCGATACTTCAATCCGGTGAAGGTCGAGGAGCCGGCGAAGGCGCAAAAAGGCATCCACGGCGTGCCGGAAAAGGACGCCGCCTATGCGCCGGGCGAGGAAACTGGCGCCCCAAGCGCGGGAAAGCCCTCTTCCGAAAATGGCGAAGGCGGAGGGGACAAGGCGAACGCAAACCCTTCGAGTTTGTCAAAGCAAAACGAGCACGCGCGCCCGCCAACCCCGTCGCCGTTGCCGCCGCCGGACCCGGCGAAACCCTATCCGACAATGTCGGAGCAGGAACTGTTCAGAGACCCTCCAGCCAGCCTCGACAAGATCGCCGGCGCGCCGCCGCCCGGCCCCCGCATTGACGCTTCGGCCGCGCTCAAGGGTTATGGCGAAGTAGGGCCCAGCGCCGACGAGGCGTTGCGCGATCCGTTCCGCCCGCTCGGCAGCGATCAGGCGGTGAATGTTGTCACGGAAAATCCCGGCGCCCCGCCGGCCGCCGCCGCTCCGAGCGACGAACCGGTTTCCCTGTCGACCTCGATCGCGCCGGCGGCCGCGCCGGCGGCAGGCCCCGCCGAAGCTCAGGGCGCGGGATCGCCTGCTCAGCCACCTGCGAATCCGCCAGCTCCCGACGCCATCACAGCGCGTCAAACAGCCGCGTTCAACTTGCTCGCCGACTTAAATAAGCGGCTAGCGGGCGAGTTGAAGTCGATGCAGGGGCCGCAACTCGACGTCCAGGCGACGGAGGATGGAATCCTTATCAGCCTTACTGACCGACAAAACTTCTCCATGTTCGCTATCGGATCGGCCGAGCCGCAGCGCCGTGTCCTGCGCATGATGGAGGCCATCGCCGCGAGCCTGCAAAACTTGCCGGGCGCCATCGTCGTCCGCGGTCACACCGACGGCCGCCCCTACCGGTCTGCGACCTACGACAATTGGCGTCTCTCCTCGGCGCGCGCGCAAATGGCCTATTACATGCTGATTCGCGGCGGCCTGCCCGAAAAGCGGTTTGAGCGGGTCGAGGGCTACGCCGACCATCGTCTCAGGGACGTTTCCCACCCGCTCGCGGCCGAAAATCGCCGCATCGAGATTCTCGTGCGCGAGGCAAAGCCGTGACGCTCCCGAGACTTACATTGGCTTTGGCCGCGTTCGCCACGCTTACGCCTGCCGTCGCGGCCGCCGATTCGCCTCATGTCTCCGAGCTTGTCGACGAACTGCGAGGGATCCAGCTCAGAATCGCACGAGGCGACAAAGCGGCCTACCCCGCTCAGCTCAATCAGTTGAAGACAATCGGCGCGGCGATCGCGACCGCAAGCCCTGAAGCCTGGAAGAACAAACGCGAAGCCGATTCGCTCGTCATCTACATCCTGAGCGGCGGATCTCTCGCCAATGTCGAGCCGCTGCTCAAAGGCGATGAGCTTATCGAGTCGGAGCGGTCGCTCGCGCGCGGCGCGCTGGCCTATGTGACCAATCACGAGGCCAACGCCATCACTCTGCTGAACGAAACGGATTTGACTGCGCTCGACGCCCGGCTTGCGGGCGAGGTGGCGTTCGCCCGCTCCGTCCTCGAGACGAAGCGGGACGCCAAGGCCGCCGTCGATCTCCTCGATTGGGCGCGCCTCCTGGAACCGGGCGGATTGGTTGAGGAGGCCGCGCTTCGGCGGGAGATCGCGCTCCTCGCGGACGCCAAGGACATGAGCCGCTTAACGGTTCTGACTCGGCAGTACGTGACCCGCTTCGCCGCGTCGCTCTACGCGCCCGATTTCTTGCGCGATCTCGCCGGCGCCATCGCTCGGCTCGGCCTAGCCGACGAGCCGGCGGACTACAAGCTGCTCTCGAGCGCGGTCGCGGCGTTGCCCCCCGAGGGCCGGCGGGAGTTCCTGCTCAACTTGGCCAGGTCCGGGGTCGTCGGCGCACGCTTCGCCGCCGCTGCTTCCGCTGCAACCGAGGCGCTCGAAAGCTCGAAGGCCGACAGTCCGGAGGCTATGCGCGCCCGCCTCTATCTGGCGGCCAGTCGACTGTTCTCGGACGCATACGATGCGGCGGTCGCCGATTTGAAGGCTCTATCCGCGTCGGAACTGGACCGGGCGGACGCCAGCTTGCTGGCTGCGGCCCGAAAGGTGGCCGCAGAGCTGCGGATCGCTCCCGACCTCAATGTTTTCAATACGCAAAACGCCGCCGCTCTGCCTGACGCCAACAAGGAGAAGCCCAGCGGGGCCGCCCTGACGATCGCGCAGGCGCAGGATGCGCTTCAACGCACGTCGAGCTTCGCGTCGACGCAAAATGGAGGCTCGCCATGACCGCGGCCGCGCCCGCTTTGGCGCCAATCGCCCCGGCCGCGCCGCGCGCTGCTCCCCTGCCGCCGGCCGACCGGTTCGCCTTCGCCGCAGTGCTCGACTCGCTTCCCGGCGCGCCGGCGAAAGCGAGCGCCTCGACCGCCGAGGAGCAGCCGCGTCCTTCGAACGAATCGCTCCAGGAAGAGTCTTCGCGCGGACAGACGGCTCGCCATTCGGCTCTAAACGACAGCGCGCTCTTGGGGTCTTTGCCATTTGCTTTGCGGGTGGGCTCAATGATGGATGAACGCCCGCAAGCCGCGGACGATTCGCCGTCGCTCCCTTCGCCTGCGATGAAAGGCCCCAAATCGGAGAACAGCGGCGCATCCCTTGCCGCTAGCGCTAAGGCGCCAGCAGTCGGGCGGCTGATTGGTGAACGGGCGTTTCATTTGGGCGCCTCTACCTTCGGAGGAGGCGTCATCGCGAGCCGCACGCCCGCGATCGACACGCCGTTCGCTCCGGGCGCCGCCTCCGCAGCCAACCTTGCGCCCCAAGCCGATCGAAGCGGCGAAAGCCTCCTTGCCGGTGGCTTCCCGCGGGCCGAGGCAATGGCGGCGAAACCTTTCGCGGACGCCGTTCCGCCTCCGGCGCCAACTGCCCTTCACGCAGGCGCGCGCTCAGCAAATCGTGTGAGCCCGACGCGAGCAGCCGCGCACGATGCCGCGCGCAACGGACGAAACCCCGAAGTCTCCGCCTCTCCACCGCTCGCGCGGGCTCCCAACTCGACCTCGCCCCCCACGCCGGCGGAGTCGAGCGCCAATGGCAAGGGGACCGACGGTCGCCCGCCCGATCCGATCGCCTTCGCCGCGCCGTCAACCGCGCAGACAGGTTCGTTTGGCGCGCAGCCGCCAGGGGCGTTCGTCGCCGGCGCGGCGTTCGGACCCGACGCCTCGATGGCGGGGGCCACGGACGCAGACGTCGCGCCGCGCGCGACCGCGCTTGGCCCTGGCTCCGCGCCCTCCGCTCCGCCGGTCAGGGAGATCGACGTCGACCTTTCGCCGGGCGGCCTCGAGGACGTCTCGATGACGATGCGGCTCACCGGCGACAAGCTTTCCGTCGTCATCCGCGCCGCAAGCTCTCAGACCTTGGGCTCAATCGAAGGCGCGCGCGACGCGATCGCCGATCGAATGGCGGCGATCGGCCAGCCGCTCGACTCGCTCGTTGTCAAACAGATGGGCGTCAACACCGATGGGAATGCGAACGGAAACGGGTCTTCCGCTGACGGCGGCTCAGCAGGAGGGGAGCAGCGATCGGCGCAGGGCGCTGGCGAGCGGGGTGGTTCGAACGATGCGAGTTTGTCTCGGCGCGGCGCTGGTCGCGATCGCAGTTTCTAGCAGCGGCGCCGCGCGCGCCGATGGGTCGCTCGCTTGCGAGCGGGAGATGACGCGCGCCTCGGCGCAGCATGGCGTCCCGCTCAACGTGCTCTATTCGGTCGGCCTGACCGAGACTGGGAGCCGAGGCGGCCTCAGCCCCTATGACATGAACGTCGACGGCCAGGCGGTGCATTCCGCGAGCCTCGCCGAAGCGGTGGCGCGTTTCACTCAGGCGAAGGGGCGCGGCGCGAAGTTCATCGACATCGGCTGCATGCAGATCAACCACCACTTCCACAGCGCCGACTTTCGCTCTTTAAGCGAAATGTTCGACCCGGCGCGGAACGTCGAATACGCGGCGAACTTTCTAAAATCGCTCAAGGCGCAGGAAGGCTCATGGACGCTAGCGGTCGCCCGCTACAATGCGGGGCCGGGCAATCCGGCGGCGGAAAAAACCTACGTCTGCTCGGTCATCCGCAACATGGTCGCCAGCGGTTTCGGGCAGTGGACCGCCAACGCCCGCGCGCTCTGCCAGTAGGCGTGCAACCCAGGCCGCGGCGGTTTTGGCGCCGGTCGAGCCTTTTCAAGGGGTTGGGCGCCGAAACCTGTCACAAAATCAAATTCAGCCTCTCAAAGCGCCGCGCGGTCTGCCAGTAGTCCGAGAAGCGCCATTTTCCGCGTCCGGATCGAGCCTTTTCAATGGGTTGCGGCATCGTTTCCGAGTCGCTTGCCGGCCCGGAGAGCGCAGATTGGATCCACTCGGGCGCGGCGATGGAGCTTCGGGCATAACAGGCACGGGACCTCGATGTTTCATCTTTAGGAATCATAGCATGACGTGCAGAAATTCGCAATAAAATGTCCGTTTTTCTAAAAATGCTGTGCAGCCTCAACGCATTAGAGCAGATTACAAATTCATTCAAGCCGACCGTGGTGACGCCGGTCTACAGCCTAGTGGACGCGAAATGTCCAATGCCGATTCAGCGCCACACGAAGCCGTCAGCTTCAATTAACCTTTTTCCTTCGGTGTTAGCTTCCTTGGCCCTATCAAACGCCTTGTATTCGCCGCTCGTCATCATCACCCCCGGCGTGCTGTCGCCCAGGGCGCCGCGCGAACGCATTTCCTTTCGGATGGCTTCCAGCGCCACTTTCTTCACCGGCTTGCCGTTGAAGCCGGCGTTATTGGGCGCGTCGTATGCCAGCCTATCGTAGGCTTCCAGAAAAGCCCGCTCTCTTGCGGCTCCCCTATCGCCCTTCGGCCCGCGCCGCTTGTCTACGCCCCCGACTATTTCCCAGCCGTCGGCGCCGCAGGTAATCTTCAGCGGCTCGAACTGGGCGCGTGTGTCAGGCGTCCTCAAACGGGCTTTCTTGAATTCCAGCAGAAGGTGTTCGTCGTTCTGGGCGTCTTTCGTCAGACTGAGGACGGTGTCCATTTGCCATTCTCGCGTCTTTGTCCCGAAGCCTTTCGACGTGTCGTGCCCAGTATGGTGCAGCCAAATCTGGGCGCATCGCTGTTGCGATATCTGGCGCAGCATGGGCGTGATGGGCGCCCAGCTCTCTTCTTCGGCCATGTTACCTGTGAGAAGGCACATGATAGAGTCGAACACGATAACTTCCGGCTGGATTGTCCGGCATTCTGTCTCTAGCCACTTCACGCCTTCCGGCTTGTTCAGCGGCGGCATGTCGCCGTCGCCCAGAATGTCCCGACAATACCCGTATAGCTCGATATCCGCCCCGTACTGGCGCGCGACAATTTCCATGCGCTCCTTGAACGTTTCGGCCGGAAGTTCGCCGTCTAAGTACATAACGCGGCGCGGTACGCCGCTCCCCTCCCAGTTCAGCAGCCCGCGACCCGAAGCAATTGCGCCCGACATGTCCATCCCGAACAGCGTTTTACCCACGCCCGTTTCGCCGTAGATTATCCAGCGAGACGTCGTGCTCATGATATCGCCAAGTAGATAATCTCGCGGTGGAAGCTCCCGCTTAAGCCATGACGACAGCAATAGGTCGTCGCGCTTCCGCGCCCCGACTTCCGGCTTCGGCTCCGCTTCCTGCTCCGCGCCGCCCGGCTTCGGTTTCGGCTGCTGACGCTTATAATGGTCGATGTAAACCACGTTCCCGCGGCCGCCCTCTTCTTTGAGAAAGCGAAAACTCAATAATCCGGCGTGTACTTCCGTTACTGGGTTATAAACGGCGTTGCGCTCGATTTTCGACTTCAGGCGATCCCTCGCGTAGGCGACCGCTTCGGGCCCGATTTCGATCGTGAAGGGCAAATTGCCGTCCGCGTTCTGCTTTCGCGCCATCTCTGTGGCAAGACGAACGGCTCGGTCTATGTCAACGGGCGTTGTGTCCGCCCCTCTTTTTTCGGCATCTATTGCGTCGGCTTGGAACTCGGCGGCGATAGCCGTGGCGCGCTCAGCATTCCACGGCGGATGGATATAGGCCGGCGAGCCCATCGGCGGCGAAGGCTCAACGCCTTCCCTGATTTCCGCGTCTTGCTGTTCGGATTTCAGGGCGCGCCATACCGTGCGCACGTATGCTTTGGCGTAGCCGGCTTGCCGGTCGGCATCGAACTCGTCGCCCAACAGGTCGGCGGAAGTGTCGAGGAAACGGATCAGACCCGGTCGTGTGATGCTGTCGAAATTTCGTCGAAAGTCGTAGTTTGGGCTTGACTCTGTAGCCCTATGCATAATATATACCCCTTGCTTGTGTTTGAGAATGACGAGGGCGCCTGGCAGGGTGGCCCTTTGTCGTTTGTGGGGTCACGCGGCGCCCTGAGCGGCTCGCCTCGAGTAGCAAGACTCGACATACTCCGCGGCCGGCAACTCTGACATGAAACGCTGCAATTCCGAGCGGCGCACTTTCGTCAGGTCGCCGAGCTTCACGCCCCGTAGCTGGCCGCCGCGCAGCCAGGCGTAGACAGAAGTGCGGCTGGCGCCGAGAACCTCCATAACGTCGGCGACGCTCAACAGCGGATCGAACAAACTCGGCTTCGTAAGAACATCAGTCATCATCTATTTTCCTTTAGCATCGCCTAGCAGGCGCACTTGGGTTGCAAAAAAATGCTCGCTGGAAAGAGAGCGAGTCGGTTCGGGCAGACGGCCGGAATTCTTGGAGTGTGTCCGGCGCTTACAGCGCGGGCATTGGGCGAGTAGAAACAACACGACGATATTGTTAAATAATCTTCCCGTCATATTCAACCCATCGCCGGAGCAGCCACCATGCTTTCGTGAATCGGCCGCCGGCCGCCGGGGTGGCCAACTGTGCCGAGTTGTGCGGCTGAGGAAGCCATAGACTCCTAAGAGGGCTCGTGATTTGCTGTGCCCCAGGCCGATTTGCGATGCGAGGGGCGAAAGATGGCAAAACCGCCGCTATGGAAAGATCCCCTCCTCGTCGTCGCCTTAACGATCGCCTTTATGGCAGTCTCCGCACGAACCGCGTTAGCGTCCGGTAAAATTTACTATGGATCGCGGATCGGTATGACGGTCTCAGTTATTTCCGTCGATAGCCTCAATACACAGAACGCCGTAATCCGGACGCAACACACGCGCGATGACGCCGTCTCCTTCTGCCGCGACTACGTCCAAAACGTCACAGACGAATGCGTGAAACGCGAACTCCAAGTCCCAATGAACGACTACATCGCAGCAAACTGCCTAAGTGGCGTTTCACGGACTTTTTCGGCTCGCGCTACCGGTTCGAGGGACCTATGAGAAAAGCGACAGACGGCCAATCAGCCACATACACTATCCGAAATCTTTCCACGGGCGAGATCCAGGATGGCTCCAGCGCAAGCGGCTATCCAACTAACATTGGAATCTTCCGCGCGCTTTGTCCGATGCGCGCTCCAGATGCTGAGTTTAGATGAAACCCGGAGGCGCGAGAGAGTTAGACACGGGATGAACATCTGACAGCAACAGCAATTTTGGAGGGAAGAAGCATATGGTTAAGATCAATCTTGTTGTTCGCGAACCCGCGAAGCTTAAGCCAGACTATTCGCTTGACTTCGAATTGCCTGAGGTGCCTGCGATTGGCAGTTATATTTCTATATATCGATCGGATAAACCGAAGCCATTTGGTGAGGATGTCATTGTCAGGAAGATCTGGTGGAGGCTGGAGCATCCTGAAGCTCGATCCAGCATTTCAGCAAACGTAAGTAAGACCGGGTCAGTTATCGAAATATTTGTGGAATGCGAAATTGCTTTAGGCCCCTACGCCAGCGATGACTGGAGAAAGTGGGCTACGGGAGCAAAAGCGCGTGGGGCAATAGTCGAAGAATTTGAGGTCGCACGTCTAAGCGTCCGTGAATCGGAATTGAAATAGACCCGCGTTGAAGGACTGAGCGAGCGGAAAGGTGGCCGACGACGGGGAGATAAGGAGACCCGCCGCCGGCCGGAGCCGCCGAGAAGACGGCTTCGGAATTCGCTGCTGGAGATGGACAAGAGCGGCCCGGAACTTTTAGCGGACAACAGGTTGCTCGCGGACGGATGCCGCTGCGGGATCGCCGTGAGTTTGAAAATCCCCTCCGGCCGCCGGTACCGGAGGGGAGGCACGCGCGTAAAGGAATAACCGCGCGCTATCCACGAGGGGAGATTGGCCTCGTGGAATCCTTTTTAGTCGCTGCCTGGAAACGGCACGGTCGCGTCCGTGGTGATCGCCTCAGCGAACTGCGTCCACGCCGCTAGAGCACCGGATTGTCAGGTTGAATCGGGAGGGATTGAACGAAGCCGCTATCGCGGCGGGATCGTGAGGGACGGCGGGCGATTGCTGGCGTGACGCTCCTCCTGCCTGAGAGAGTTTGGGTGTTTCAGCCCCCTCTCAGGCAGGAGTTTTCAGATGG
>Ga0209624_10002695_pt1 | contig 13011 bp, 11 predicted proteins | sample JacPinW_OM2H0_O1_FD_188565 | JGI IMG/M metagenome (GOLD analysis project Ga0209624, IMG submission 188565) | Forest soil microbial communities from Algoma, Ontario, Canada - Jack Pine, Ontario site 1_JW_OM2H0_O1 (SPAdes) (version 2) | ecosystem: Environmental > Terrestrial > Soil > Boreal...
CTGATTATCTCTGGTTCAGCAGGGAATCCAGATAGGTCATCATCGCGGGACTGGTCCAATCCTGCGGGCCGACGATCTTGCGATCCAGCCGCCCCTTCCGGTCGATGACGTAGGTCTCCGGATACGCCGTCGTGCCGTAGGATGCTGCCAGCTGCTTGGTCGAGTCGCGGTAGGTCGGGAAGTCAACGCTGTAGGCCGCAAGAAACTTCTCGTATGCCGCTTCGTCATCGTCGACGCCGACGTTGACGCCCAGCACAGTTCCTCCGAGCGGCGCGATGCGCTCCTGGAGCAGGTTCAACGAAGGTGCCTCCTCGATGCACGGCTGGCACCACGAGGCCCAGAAGTTCAGCAGCACGACCTTGCCGCGCAGGTCAGAAAGATGCGCGGGCTTGCCGTCGAGAGTGAGTGGAAAGTCCTTTGGCGCACGCCCGCGTATGCTCGGTTCGCCCTGACGGTAATCGGGACGCGCAAACAGCACGAGAAGTCCCGCAATAAAAGCCAGAACCAGTCCAGTTTTCAGTTTCCGTTTCAATCCGCCATCCAAGCGCCCTATAATAGAAGCATCGCTGACGAGAGAACGAATAGTTTAGCAGCCCCCGTGGATGGGATTGTAAAAACCTTGGTTTCCGCCATCATTCCTGCCAGAAACGAAGAAGCCTCGATCGCTCGCGCGGTCCAGTCCGTGGCGCTTTCACTTGAAGTCGGCGAGGTCATTGTGGTCAACGATCAGTCAACCGACCGCACCGCCGCCGTCCTTGCCGAGCTCGCAGGACAGATCCCGAAGCTGAGAGTGCTCGAAGCCGGTCCGCTGCCGGCCGGGTGGGTCGGCAAGAACCATGCAGCCTCGATCGGAGCGGCTGCCGCGCAGGGCGACTGGCTGCTGTTCACCGATGCCGACACCTATCACTACCCGGGCGCCGCGCGCCGGGCGCTTGCCGATGCAGTCGATCACGATGCTGTTCTGGTTTCTTATTCACCGGAACAGGAAATGCAGACCTGGTGGGAGCGTGCGCTCGTGCCGTTTGTCTACTGCAGGCTGGCCGGAAAGTTCTCGTTTGCGCGCATCAACGATCCCAAACAGCCCGATGCCGCCGCCAACGGCCAATTTCTCCTCGTGCTTCGGGACGCGTACCAGGCAGTGGGAGGCCACCGGGGGGTTGCAGGCGAAATCTTGGAGGATGTGGCGCTTGCCAAGCGCGTCAAGCAGAGAGGCTACAGGATGTATTTCACGGCTCCGATCGGCGTGGTGCGCACGCGGATGTATCCGTCGTTTGCGGCCATGTGGCAGGGCTGGACCAAGAACCTGTATCGGCTGATGGGCGGAAAATCGAGATCGCTTTTTTTTGAATTGATCGAGGTTCTTCCGATTGCAGAAGCGGGATTGCTGATCGTCGCCCTGCTGTACTTTGCGGGCGTAGGGACTTCACTGCTTGCGGCTTCTGCCTGTGTGTTCTTAGGCGTTTTGCTCGCCAGGCACGTGGCCTATGCTGCGGCGCTGTACCGGAATCTGTATCCGACGTCCTACATCCAATATTATGTGCCGGGTTCGGCGCTCTACGGCGCGGCTCTGGTCGTGTCATGGTGGAAAAGCACGCGAGGCACGGTCGTTTGGAAGGGCAGGGAATACGCGGCGAAAACGTCATGATTCGAGTCACGCGCAAAATCGAGTTTTCCGCGGCGCACTTCTATCACAACCCGAATTTCTCGGCCCAGGAAAATCGCCGCGTCTTCGGCAAGTGCAATAATCCGCACGGCCACGGTCACAACTACGTCCTGGAAGTGACGGTCGCAGGCGTACCCGACCCGGAGACGGGAATGGTTCTTGATCTCAAGGAGCTCAAGGACATTTTGCAGCGCGAAGTGGGCGAACGCATGGATCACCGCCATCTGAATTACGAGGTGCCGGAGCTTGCCGGCCAGATTCCCACCTGCGAGAACATTGCGCAGGTGATCTGGCGGCTGCTGGAACCGAAGATCGCCAAAGGAAAACTCGATCGCGTGCGGCTCTGGGAATCGCCCGATCTCTATGCCGACTGCACCGCCGAGTCAGGCGGGGAGGGCGCGTGAGCCAGGATCTGAAGGTTTCCCTCACCCGGCGTTACCGCTTTGCTGCTTCGCATCGGCTGCACAGGCCGAACTTCAGCGAGGATGAAAACCAGCGGATCTACGGGAAGTGCAGCAATCCCTACGGCCATGGGCACAATTACTCGCTGGAAGTGACCGTCTCGGGCGCGGTCGATCCGGCGACGGGCATGGTTGCAAATCTGGGCGACCTCGATCCGTTTGTCGAGCACGAGGTCGTTGAGGCGTTCGACCACAAATATCTCAACGAGGAAGTTTCTGAATTCAGACAAGAAGTGCCGACAGCTGAAAATATCTGCCGGGAAATCTACCGGCGCCTGAAACGGTTTCCGCCGGCCCATCTTGAACGCGTCAGGCTCCAGGAGACCTCGAACAACAGCTTTGAATTCGACGGGGAAATTGGCGGACAGCACCAGCGTCGGCCGTAAGGAACAACACAACCATGAGTGAGACAACAGATATTGCGATCCCAGAGGCCACCGGCTCAGGCCGGATTGCCGAACTGGTCCGCCAGATGCTGGTCCAGTTGGGTGAGGACCCCAATCGCGAAGGCCTGAGGCGCACTCCGGAGCGGTTTGAGAAGGCCGTTCGCTACCTGACCAGCGGTTATGCGCAGGATCCGGAGAAGCTGCTGAACGGGGCGATGTTCAGCGTGTGCTACGACGAGATGGTGGTCGTGAAGGATATCGAGGTCTACAGCCTCTGCGAGCATCACCTTCTTCCGTTTTTCGGCAAATGCCACGTGGCCTACATCCCCAACAAGAAAGTGGTGGGCTTAAGCAAGATCGCGCGGCTTGTGAATATGTACGCGCGGCGTTTGCAGATTCAGGAACGGCTGACGAGTCAGATTGCGCAGACCATCGAGGATCAGCTCAGCCCCCAGGGCGTGGGAGTCATCGTTGAAGCGCGGCATTTGTGCATGGTGATGCGCGGCGTGGAGAAGCAGCACTCCGAGGCGGTCACCAGCGCCATGCTGGGCGTATTCCGCGAGAACAAGCAGACGCGCGATGAATTCCTGTCGCTGGTTCGAAACGGGAAGTAGGGCGGCCGCAAACGGCCCTGGCGGCGGTAAAATCCCTTTGCGGGCTACAGGCTCTGTGCTAGCATTTTCGAGTTGAAGAGGCGAAGAACATAGAGCAGGGGCACGACGTTTCAGAGGGAGGATCAGTTGATGGAAGCCAAGGCCGGTGTAATCGAGCAGTACAGAGTTCATACCAAGGACACCGGATCGCCCGAAGTGCAAATTGCGCTGTTGAGCGAGCGCATCAACTACCTCACCACGCATCTCCAGTCCCACGCAAAGGATTACGCCTCGCGCCGCGGGTTGATCATGATGGTCAACAAGCGTCGCCGGCTGCTGGACTATCTGAATCGGCGCGACCCGGATCGGTATCGCGAGATTGTTGCACGACTTAGTTTGCGCAAGTAGCGCGGAAGCCCCGAGCGGCACCTCCGGCCGCATCTTCCTCCACCGCACAAAAGTGAACGATCGGGCTGCCGGCAGGCCTCAAGCGCAGCGGTGCGCGAGGTCATTTGCCAGCTAATCCTGTTGCCTTCTGGCGCCCCGTTGTATGCACTTTGCCCTCTTTAAGACATTTCCCGAGAGTATGGCTCTCGTATCTGATGACCGTTCCCGGTGAACCGGGACAGAAGGATGTGCTGGATGTTTGAACAAGTAAGCTTGGATCTTGGCGGACGCAAGCTGACGCTCGAGACGGGCAAGATGGCCCGTCAGGCCCACGGCGCAATTGTGGCGCGCTATGGCGATTCCGTGGTGTTGGCCACCGCCTGCATGGACAACAAGGCGACTGAAAAAGACTTTCTTCCCCTCACGGTCGATTACCGTGAGTACACCTACGCCGCCGGAAAAATTCCGGGCGGATTTTTCAAGCGTGAAGGACGCCCCTCGGAGCGCGAAATTCTGACTTCGCGCCTGACGGACCGGCCGCTGCGCCCGCTGTTTCCCGAAGGCTGGGCGACTGAAACGCAGATCATCGCGATGGTGCTGTCGGCTGACAGCGAGAATGATCCTGACGTCGTTGCGGTCACCGCGGCTTCCGCGGCGCTGTATATTTCCAAGATTCCGTTTGACAACCCGATCGCGTGCGTCCGCGTGGGAATGCTGGAAGGCAGACTCGTGGTGAACCCCACGATCGCGGAGCAGAAATCCAGCCAGATGAATATCATCATCGCGGGCTCAGCCGACGCCATCGTGATGGTTGAGTCCGGCGCCCTGGAAGTTTCCGAGGAAACCGTCGCTGACGCGCTGGAATTTGGCCACGCCGAGATTCGCAAGATTGTGGCGGCCATTCGTGATCTGGGCAAGCGCGTGAATCCCACCAAAGTCATAGTCAAGCCCCCCGCGTTCGACGAAGCGCTTTATAAAGAGATCACCCAGAAATTCGGCGATCGTTTGCGCGACGCGCTCGACACCCAGAAGCACCCGAAGCTGGAAAGCTACGGTCTGGTGGACGGGATCAAGGGCGAGATCCTTGGCGCCATCAGCGAAGAAGACGAAGACAAGCGCAAGCTGGCCTATCGCGCTTTTGAGCGCCTTCGCGAGCGAATCTTCCGTGACGACATGCTCATTCGCCGCCGGCGCCCGGATGGCCGCGCGTTCGATCAGGTCCGCGAGATCACCTGCGAAGTGGGAGTTCTGCCCCGGGCGCACGGTTCGGCTCTGTTCACCCGCGGCGAAACGCAGGCGCTCGCGACCACGACACTGGGAACAAAGGAAGACAAGCAGCGGCTGGATCTGCTTTTTGAGCAGGACGTTTTCAAGCGATTCATGTTGCACTACAACTTCCCGCCCTTTTCCGTGGGTGAGGTGAAGTTCCTGCGCGGTGCCGGACGGCGCGAAATCGGCCACGGCGCGCTCGCCGAGCGAGCGCTCGGCAACCTGCTGCCTTCGGAAGCCGATTTCCCGTACGCCATGCGCGTAGTCTCCGACATCCTTGAATCAAACGGTTCATCGTCCATGGCGACGGTTTGCGGCGGTTCGCTCGCCATGATGGACGCGGGCGTGCCCTTGAAGGCTCCCTGCGCCGGAATTGCCATGGGCCTGGTCGTGGAAGGCGAGAAGTACGCCATCCTCACCGACATCGCCGGCGCCGAGGACCACTACGGGGACATGGATTTCAAGGTCGCCGGAACCAGGCACGGGATAACGGCGCTGCAGATGGACATCAAGGTAGCGGGCGTCAGCGTCGCGATGATGCGGGAGGCCCTGGCTCAGGCGCGGAAAGCGCGTCTTGAGATTCTGGACATCATGGAGAAGACCATATCGAATGGAAGGCCGGAAATCTCCGCCTATGCGCCTCACCTGCACATGCTCACCATTCCCACCGACAAGATTCGCGACCTGATCGGGCCGGGCGGGAAGAAAATCCGGTCCATCGTCGAAGCCACTGGCGTGAAGATCGACGTGATGGATGACGGCAAGGTCCACGTGTTCGCAAGCAACGGCACTGCCGCCGAATCCGCGCTCAAGATGATCCGCGATATCACCGCTACGGCTGAAATCGGCAAGACGTATCTCGGCACAGTGGTGCGGATCGCCGAGTTCGGTGCATTCGTCGAAATATTCCCGGGTACCGATGGCCTGCTGCATATCAGCGAAATCGCAGAAGCGCGCATCCGCGCCGTTCGCGACGAACTCAAAGAAGGCGACCAGGTGCTCGTGAAGGTGCTGGCGATTGAGGGCAACAAGGTCCGGCTGAGCCGCAAGGCGGTGTTGCGCGACCAGCGCGACAAGCAGCCCAAGACCGAAGCGGCGGGCTAGCGGGTTCCTTCGGCCGCCGGTCGGGCTCGACGAATCTTGATTTACAATGTTTTGAAAAGGGGGCGAGCGATCGCCTCCTTTTTTTGTGCCCGCAGAACGTGTGGTGCTGTCAGAGGCGAACGTTTCAGGACTGCTGTGTGACGCGCTCGATGCTGGCGCCAAGCGAAGTGAGTTTCAACTCGATTTGTTCGTAACCGCGATCGATGTGGTACACGCGATCGATCCAGGTCGTGTTGTTGGCGACCAGCGCCGCCAGCACCAGTCCAGCGCTCGCGCGGAGGTCCGACGCCGTAACGGGCGCGCCACTGAGTTGTGCCGGCCCGGTAACCATCGCCGTGTTTCCGTCGATCGCGATATTTGCGCCCATGCGCACCATCTCGCTTGCGTGCAGATAACGATTCTCGAAAATGGTCTCGCGGATGTGCGAAACGCCGTGCGCTTGCGTTGCCAGCGCCATGAACTGCGCCTGCATATCGGTTGCAAAGCCCGGGTATTCCTCGGTATCGACATCTGCGGCCACGAGCCTTTTCGCGGCGCGCACCCGCAACCCGCTCTTTCCCTCGCACTTGATTTCGACCCCGCACTCCTTGAGCTTGCTGATGATGGCGGTCATATGCTGGGGCTCGCAATGCTTCAGCAGCAACTCGCCGCCGGTGATGGCCCCGGCCACCAGGAACGTGCCCGCTTCGATCCGGTCGGGAATGATGGCGTGCGTTGCGCCGTGCAATCTCTCGACGCCCTCGATGCGAATCGTAGGGGTTCCCGCGCCCTCGATCTTCGCCCCCATTTTTACCAGCAGAGCGGCAAGATCGGGAATCTCGGGCTCAAGCGCGCAATTTTCAAGGATGGTTTCGCCCTCTGCCAGAACCGCCGCGGTCAATATGTTTTCGGTCCCGGTGACGGTGATCTTTGGAAAACGAAACACGGCTCCCTGCAAGCGCGTTGCCCGGGCCTCGACGTAGCCGTGATCGACCGAAATCGTCGCTCCGAGCTTTTCAAGGGCCTGGATGTGCAGGTCAATCGGACGGGCTCCGATCGAACATCCGCCGGGAAGCGAGACGCGGGCATAGCCGAATCGCGCGACCAGCGGGCCCAGAGTCAGCACAGAGGCGCGCATCGTTTTTACCAGTTCGTAGGGCGCTTCGGCGTGCGAGACGCTCTCGGCACGAATGACGAATTCGCTGGGCGGGATGTCCGGGCTTTCCACCTTGCATCGCATATGCGCGAGCAGTTTTGCCATCGTGATGATGTCGCGCACGTGAGGAATGTTCTTGAGGTGAACGGGTTCGGCCGTCAGCAGCGATGCCGCCATCGCCGGTAGCGCGGCGTTTTTCGCGCCGCTGATCCTGACTTCTCCCTCGAGCTTGCGTCCGCCTTGAATCTTGAATCGGTCCATGTTCTATTTCCGATCCCTTGGATGGATTAGATGTCTGTTCGCACCTTCAAGCACCTCGAGCACCCGGCCGCCCGCTGCTGCCAGCCGTTGGCGCGCCTCGCGCGCACTCGACCCGGTCTTAAGCATCACCAGCGCCGCGGGCAGATTGTGGCCCGCCTGACGCAGTGCGTGTTCGGCGGTGGACGGGCTCACGCCTGCCGCCTCTTCCAAAATCCGCGCGCCGCGCCGCCGCAACTTCTGGTTTGTCAGCGCCACATGAACCATCCAGTTACCGTAGATTCTTCCAATCCGCACCATCGCAGCGCTTGAAAGCATGTTCAGGACCATCTTCTGCGCCGTCCCGGCCTTCATCCGCGTGGAACCGGCAATCGCTTCCGGCCCCGTATCAGGCGCGATCGAGATCTTCGCCCTGCGCGCTACAGGCGAGCGCGGATTCGAAGTCAGGCCGATGGTGACTGCGCCCTTCTGCCGGGCAAAGGCGAGTGCGCCCAGCACGTAAGCCGTCGAACCGCTCGCGGCGATTCCGACGACAACGTCGCGACCTAACAAACCCGCTCGCCGCAAGTCACGTGCGCCGTTCGCCGCGGAATCCTCCGCGCCTTCAATCGGGTGTCTTAGCGCCCGGTCGCCGCCTGCGATGATCGCGCGAACCATTCTCGGGGGCGTCCCGAACGTCGGCGGACATTCGGAGGCGTCCAGCACGCCCAACCGGCCGCTTGTTCCCGCCCCGATGTAGAAAAGCGTTCCGCCGTGCTCCAGGGACTTCGCAATTGCGTCCACTGCACGCGCAATGTGCGGCAACTCCCGGCGTACGCTTTCTGCGACCGTTGAATCTTCGCGGTTGATCACGCGCAAAATATCGAGAGTTGATCTCTGGTCAAGCCCGCGCGAACGCGAGTTCCGTTGCTCTGTCCTGGCTGCTTTCAAGGAGCGTCCCAGACCCTAAAGAATTATAGCGGCAGCCACGCCATCCTGGCGGTTCCTCGCGGGATTCCGGAAGGGATTGTGCCGAGGAAGTTATCGGGCGGCGGCGTGGCCCGGGGCGAGTCCCAGGGCCTGGAAGATTGCGTCGTGCAATGCCGGACGCACCTGCCGGATCCTCTCGTTGGCCCGCGTGGGGTTGACCCGATTTGTCAGCAGGATGACGAACAGCTTCCGGTCCGGATCAATCCACAGCGATGTGCCCGTAAAGCCCGTGTGGCCGAAGCTTGCGGCTGAAAAGTAGCGGCCCGAAGAGGATGGTTCCTCGGGCACGTCCCAGCCCAGGGTGCGGGCCGATCCGCCAATGTTCTGGCGAGCGGTGAACCGCCGAATCGTCGAGTAGGCGAGCATGCGCTCGTGGCCGTAGATCCCGCCATTGAGAATCATCTGGGCGTACACAGCAATGTCCTCGGCGGTTGAAAACAGTCCGGCGTTCCCGGCGACTCCCCCCATGGCCCAGGCGTTTTCGTCGTGGACTTCGCCCCAGATAAGCCGCTTCCGGAAGCTCAGGTCCATCTCCGTGGGAGCGATGTCTTCGCGAAGCTTTCGCGGAGGATTGAACATGGACCGGTCCATGCCGAGGGTCTTAAAGATTTCGCGGTTTGCAAAGACGTCAAGCGGTTCGCCCGTGACACGTTCGACAATCTCGCCCAGCAGAATGAACCCCAGATCAGAGTATTCCACCTGCGTGCCGGGTGGGTGTACCAGCGGTTCAGCCAGGACGCGAGCCAGAATCGCGTCGTGCCCCTTGGCTTCCTTGTAGAAGTCGCGATGATCGGGAAGTCCGGAATCGTGCAGCAGCAGCATGCCCAGGGTCACCCGGGCACGCCATGAGGCGTCTGGGTCGGACTTTGCGGCTGCCGCAAACTCCGGGATCCAGTTCTCGACCGGCCGATCCAGCTCGAGACGTCCTTGATGGACCAGCATCATCATCGCAGTCGTCGTGACGATTGGCTTGGTTAGCGACGCAACGTCATACATCGAGTCTTCGTCCACTTCGTAAGCCCCGCCATCCCGCTCGAGTTTTCCAAACGGGTGAACCGCGAGTGAACCGTTCAGGCCGACCGCGAGTACGCCGCCGGGAAACGCGCCGTCTGCGACCGCGCGGTCCAGTAGATCGAATGCCGGCTTAAGCTGCTCGGTCATTGCCGCCGGCGCCGGCTGCAGGGTCATCGGATTTGCGGCGACGCGCATGCCGTCCCCGCGCTGGGCTGTACCGGGCACGGTAACCGGAATCTTTCCGCCGATGGTGATCTGACCGAAGATGGCTCGGGCTGCGGCGCGCTGGGAGACATCGTTGGTTGAAAACTCAGCGAGCCAGGTCTTGGCGTTCGGGAATCGCTCAATCAGATACGGGCTGCCGAAGGATGCGACCACCGTTGGCTTACCCGCGGCGATCAACTGGTTCACGATCGCGAGCTGGTCGTCGGGAAAGCCGACATCGCCCTTGCGGTCTGCGACCCTAACAAACAAGGCCGCGATCGCCACATCATAGGTGTCAGGCGACGGGAGCTTCAGCGAGGAGACCGGGGCATACAGGGTGTCGGCGCGCAGCACTTTGAGCGATTCGACGCGCGGGCGGATTTCCGGTTCGATCGTCTCTCCCGGGTTGGGATCGGCGTCGGAGGAAAGCGCGACCAGCAGCACGCGAAGCGGCTTGGTAGAGTCCAGCGGCAACAGCCATGGCGTATCACGCAGCAGGGTGACGCCGCGATCGGCGATGCTTTGCGCCTCCATCTCATATTCCGGGCGCGCGAATTTCTCGTTCAGCCGGGCGATATCGACACTGCGGTTTTGATTCAACCCGAGCCTCGCCTTGGCCGCGAGAATCCTTCTCACCGAGGCGTCAATTCGTTTCTCGGAGATCCGGCCGGACTTCACGGCCTGCTCAAGGCCTGTCATCGCCGCGTCCGGCGATGGCGACATCAGCAGCACGTCGGTGCCCGCCTCGACCGAGCGCACGGCAGCTTCCCCGGGGGGATACTTGGACGTGATGCCGCCCATGTCGAGCGCGTCGGTAATGATCAGTCCCCGGAATTTCATCTCATCGCGCAGCAGGCCGGTCAGGATATTTCGCGAAAGCGTCGCAGGAAGTTCCGGGTCCGGTTCGAAGGCAGGTACGGCCAGATGACCCGGCATGATGGAACTTACACCCGCGGCGATTGCTGCGCGGAAGGGAACGAGTTCGGTTCCTTCAAGCTCGGTCCGGTTACCCGGCACCGTGGGCAGCGAGATATGTGAATCCACCCCTACGTTACCGTGCCCGGGAAAATGCTTTGCCGTCGCAAGCGCTCCATTGTCTTCGACTCCGCGCACGAACTCCTTCACATACGCCGCGACGCTCGCCGGGTCCTCGCCAAAAGAGCGGATGTTAATGATGGGATTGTCAGGATTGTTGTTGACGTCCGCGTCCGGCGCGAAGATCCACTGAACACCCGCTGCCCGCGCTTCCAGCGCCGTGTACTTGCCTGCGGCGTAGGCGAGTTTCGGATCGCCCGTTGCGGCGATGGCCATGGCGGAGGGAAACGATGTGCCCTCGTCCAGGCGCATGCCGGTGCCGGCCTCAAAGTCTGCGCCGACCAGCAGCGGAATTTTCGCGCGGCGCTGCAGTTCGTTGGTCCCGACGGCCGTGGGATACACCTGGCTGCGCTCGATTCCGAGCGGCCCTCGATCGGTGACGATGATGAGCCCGCCGACGTGATTGTCCTGCACTTCGTGCAGCGCCTCCAGGTATTCAGGGCTTTCGACCGAGTCAAACACGCCGAAAAACGTCACCATCAGCATCTGCCCGAGTTTCTCGCGCAGGGTCATTTTCTTGAGCGTCTGCTCGACCCAGGCGTTGGGCGCGGCAGGCGCTGATTTTGTCCGAGGATTTCGTTGTGAGCGCGCAGGAGGAGTCATGAGAGAGAAAACAGCCACCAGGACCAGCGCCGCCGTTGAAAGCCCCCATTTACGCATGATTTCCGCCTTGGGCCTTCTTTGTTGACGCCTGCATCCCGTAGCTGTATATAGCACGCGGTTTCATGGCGCACAATCGAGCGTCACAAGCGATGTTTCGTTACCGTTCTCAACTCGTTTTCGTGGCGGGGGTTATCGGGCTGACTCTCGTCGGCGGGATGCCGGCTGAGCGATCCGCCGGGGTTCGGATGCAGTCGTCTGATTCGCGTGCTCACCGGACGCTCACAGGATTCGACGTTTATGAGTCCATGAACTCGGAGGAGTTCGCCGGCAAACGCGTGGGTCTCATTACCAACCAGACGGGCATTGATTCCCAAGGCTATCGAACGCTTGCGGTATTTGGGCGCAACCGGTCTGTGAAGCTGGTCGCGATCTTCAGTCCCGAGCACGGCATCAGCGGAAAGCTCGATGCACCGATCGGGGACACAAGCGATCCGACGACCGGCATTCCGATCTATAGCCTGTACGGGGTGACGCGCCGGCCGACAGACGCAATGCTAGCGGGCATCGACGTTCTCATCTTTGACATACAGGACGCCGGCGTGCGCTTCTATACCTATATCACGACCATGGCGTACTGCATGGAGGCGGCTGCGAAACGCCATATTCCGTTTGTTGTCTTCGATCGCCCCGATCCGCTTGGTGGGGAAGTGATCGAGGGGCCAATGTTGGACGCAGATCGCACGTCGTTTACCGGATACTTCCCGATGCCGGTGCGCTATGGCATGACAATCGGCGAGCTTGCCCAGATGTTCAATGCCGAAAACAAAATCAGCGCAGACCTGCACGTCGCTACCATGGAGAATTGGCGGCGCGGTGAGACCTATGACCAGACGGGGCTTGAGTGGATTCCTCCTTCCCCGAATCTGCGCACGCTGAACGCCGAATTCCTGTATCCCGGCATAGAGATTCTGCAGGCGGGCGGTGTCTCCGTTGGGCGCGGCACCGACACGCCCTTTGAAATTATCGGCGCGCCATGGATCCGCTCAGGCGACCTCGCTGAAGAGCTCGGCCGTCGCAAGATTCCCGGAGTCAGCGTTGCCCCGGCGCAGTTCACTCCGCGCGATGGGCTCTATGGCGGCGAGCCTTGCCAGGGCGTGACCCTGGCCATCACCGATCGCAGTCGGCTTGGTTCCATGCGCGTGGGGCTTGAGATCGCCGATGCCTTGCATCGCATGTACCCGGGGAAATTCCAGCTTGAGAAAATGATCGAGCTTCTCGGCTCGCAATCCACGATCGATCGCTTGAAACGAGGTGACTCTCCAGCCGAGATCGTATCCGGGTGGTCCGCCGATCTTGCGAGGTTCCGCGGGATGCGAGACAAATATCTCCTGTATCATTGAGCCGCGTGTGACGCAGAACAACTCCAACCCGGCGGAAGGGCGACCGAAGGCGTGGCTCGCCTGGAGCAGCGGCAAAGATAGTGCCTGGGCGCTCCACACCGTCCGTGAGAGCAAGGAGTTTAATGTCGTCGCGCTGCTAACGACCGTAAATCGTACCCACGAGCGTGTCGCGATGCATGCCGTGCGCGAGAGCTTGCTTGAAATCCAGGCGGTCGGGACGGCCTTGCCACTGGTGAAGGTTCCAATCCCCTCACCGTGCTCAAACCAGATCTACGAACAGGCGATGGAGGAGGCGATGACCCAGGCTCGAGCCGACGGAGTGCGACACGTGATATTCGGAGACTTGTTTTTGGAAGACGTCCGCGCCTATCGGGAACAGAAGCTGGCAGCCTGCGGGATGATTCCCGTTTTTCCATTGTGGGGTAGGGATACGCGAGTTCTTGCCGAGCAGATGATCGCAGCAGGTCTCG
>Ga0209624_10002696_pt1 | contig 13006 bp, 9 predicted proteins | sample JacPinW_OM2H0_O1_FD_188565 | JGI IMG/M metagenome (GOLD analysis project Ga0209624, IMG submission 188565) | Forest soil microbial communities from Algoma, Ontario, Canada - Jack Pine, Ontario site 1_JW_OM2H0_O1 (SPAdes) (version 2) | ecosystem: Environmental > Terrestrial > Soil > Boreal...
GAGTCAAGGGGTTCCCTTGACGCATGTGAAGCTGCTGCGTGCCGTGTGGGGCGCGGAATACGGGGACGAACTGGAATACTTGCGCACTTACGTCCGGATGCTTCGCAAGAAGATCGAAGACGATCCCGCTCAACCTTTTTATTTGATGACCGAGCCGTGGGTGGGATACCGCTTCAACAACCCGGCCGACTCGGGCTATCCGTCGGCCCAGTTGCCGGAAGACGAATAGAAATCGCAGCGACGCCGACCCCCAATTACGTTTTCCACCCCTGCCCCGTATATCTTTATGCCTTTTTTATAACTTTTCGACCAGAATGGCCAGTACCATGGCGGCCCGTAGCGTTCCCAGCCCGCTTCAACCAACCCAGCCGCAATTGCCCGCTGCAACGCTGCCCATCTATAGGGTTCGGCCGCGTCCAGAGAGCGCGAACAAGATAGAGGAACTCTCTTTGAGCGAATTGAGGCTGAAGATTCGCAGGAACCGCATCAGCTTCCCTTCGCAGGTGCCGACCTTCCCGAAACACGATCGTCCCGATCTCCAGCGAAAGACCGTGCAGCTCTATTTTCTTTTCGGATGGAGCTGCAGCAGAATCGCGCAGCGCTACGGTGTTCTTCGCCAGCGCATTCAGCAGATACTGTCCACCTGGAAACGTCGCGCGATTCAAATGGGATATATCCAGGAGATTCCACCCGCCCTGCCATCGCGAGAGCTTGGCAGGCTTGTGCAGTAACAGCAACCGCAACCCCGATTAAATTCCCGGCTCAATTACAGGCAAACGCGCGCGAGTTACTACCCACTTAGTCGTGGTTGTTGCCTAGGTAAAGGCCTGTGGAATTCGCGCGTAGATCATAAGTTATTTTGATTCGATCAATCCGTAATTTCTTCATGAGTCCCTAACGAAATTTTCACACTCTTTATGACTTTTTCACATGCTTGGTCGCATACTAGTCCAACAAGTGAACAGTTAGAGAGCGTTAGGCGCATTAAGGTAATAAGCTCCGTCGCTCCAGAGATCCCAGTAGCACGCCGCCCATGTAAGGCTAGGCGGGTTGGCACCTCCAGTCTCGTGTCCACCATCCGTCTCAGAGACGGCATTTGTAACTCGCTTCAATTCTGAATAACAAAGGAGCATGGAGACATGCAGATTCGCATGATACGTGTGCGCATGCTAAGACAAGCTGTCATTACAGCGGGAGTGGCGGGCATATTCACTTGCCAGCTTTTGACTGCGCAGAACGCTTCATCGCCGCAGATAATCGCCAGCGCCGAAGCCCCGCCCGAGACCACTACCACCACGTCCAGCACGCCAACGGCCGGCAGTGCACAACAACCCGGCCTGACGGTCGTCGATGAGCTCAATGCAATGAAGAGGCGCATCGAGAAACTAGAGGAAGAACTGAAGGCGGCACGAGGTGGCGCGGGAGCCGCATCCCCGGCAACACCGGCGAGCGGCGCCATAGCCGCACCGCGGACGGTGCTTGGACCCGGAACACTGGACAAGTCGCAGGCGGTGGCTGCCGTAGCCGACGCAAATCCGGAAGCCGGACTACCGTCGCCCGCGGACCAGAGTTCATCGCAGCCTGAAGCTCAGCCCGCAGCGGCTGCTCCAGCAGAACCCGCGGTGGACTTACAAACGCCGTTCGCATTCGCCGATTTTACCTGGATGCTCTCCAATTCACGCAACCACGACGAGGTTCTGGACGGGAAATATTTTTCAGGTGAATTCAGAGTCGACACGAACTACATGTACGACTACGAGCACCCCATCGATCACACCCTCATTGGGACCACCGAAGGTGAGAGGACGGGAGAGTTTAATATCCAGGCACTCAATGTGGGCGGCGACTTTCACGCCGGCAATATGCAGGGCCGCATCCTGACGCAGTTCGGCTCCGTTTCCACGGCTGTGCCGCGCAACGATGCCAGTTACAGCCAGGGCCAATGGGACCTGGCGGATGCCTATCGGTATTTATCGGAAATGTATGCCGGCTACCACATCAACGTACAGCACGGACTGAACATCCAGGTGGGCGACTTCCTCTCCTTCATCGGCCTGTTCAGCTATTACAGCTTCGATAACTGGATGTACCAACCGTCCTATGTGTCGTCGAACACGCCGTGGTTCTTCACCGGTATTCGAGCTCAATGGTTCCCGACTAACAAACTGAAAATTGAGCCCTGGTTCATCAACGGGTGGCAGACCTATGCCAAGTACAACGGCAGGCACGGAGTTGGCGGCCAAATCCTGTGGCGGCCCACCGGCAATCTCGACTTCGTGTTCAACACTTACGCCCTGGGCCGCGACACCCTGGGTGTCGATAACCGCTCGCGCTATCACATTGACGACAGCCAGGAGTGGAAATACTACGAGAATCCCAACAAGTTCATGCACCGCATGGCGTTCACGCTCACTGAGGACATCGGTTGCGAAAGCGGAGGCGGTGTGGTCTGCAAGGGCGGCAACTCGCAGACACCCGCTCAGAACTTCATGGGCATCATGGGTTATCACCGTTGGTGGTTCGATAAAGACAGGTTCGCCGCAGAAGTCGGCGGTGGCGTGATGAATAATCCCGGCCGCTATCTGGTGTTATTGCCGCCCATCAACGGCGCGAATGCAACTTCCGGCACGCCCTACTTCCCCGAAGCTCCGGGCCTCCCGTTCAAGGCCTATGACTTTCAGATCGGCGCCGACTTCTTTCCCAGCCAGTGGGTGACATGGCACGTCGAGTGGACGCAACGCGGGTCTAACGTGCCGTATTTTGCCGGCCCCGGCGGAATAACTCCTGATGTTGTTCCTGGAACTTATGTGAATTCGGGCCCTCCCGGGTCGTACGTTCCCGGGTTCTCGCCCGACCTGGTGAAACAAGAACGCCGCTGGATTTTCTCCTTAATGGTGAAGCTCTAGTCGAGCGGAACAACAAACTCGGCAAGTGCTCGTCGTTTGAATTGACGGCGGGCACTTTGCCTTACTTACTGGTGAAGGAAACGCAGACCATGTATCGAACTAAGATGTTTTCCCTGTTACTTTCTTCCACTGTGGTGTTGTCAGCCGGAGGCCCGTCCTGGCAAAACAAACCCGTTGCGCAGTGGGATGAAAACGACGCCAGGCAGGTGCTTCGCAACTCTCCGTGGGTGAAACGGGCCACTGCCACCCTGCTTTTTCAACCCAGCAAAGACCAACTGCGCGCGGGAGGAAAGATGGGCGGTGGGAAGAGTGTCGGCCTGGAAAGCCTGCAACTGGCCAACTTAGTGGGTGGGCCCCAACACCATTCCAATACCACAGCCAAAAAGCCAGGTTATCTGGTGCTCCGCTGGGAGAGCGCGTCTCCGGTACGCAAGGCTGAATCGAAGTTAGAGGATCCCAATGCTCCCGGCTGGGACGGCGAATACTACGCAATCGCGGTCTACGGTGTGCCTATCGACGCGGGCCGGCTCGACGAGGCCGGGCAGTCCGCCGACTTAAAGAAGCTAGGTGTCTTGAAGCGCGAGGGGATGAAGGACCTGACGGCCGCGAAGGTTGAGATCGCAGCGTCAGGTGACGGACTGGCCACTGTACTTTATTTGTTTCCACGTACCAGAGCGATTGGGGCAGAAGAGAAGCGCGTCGAATTCGCCGCGCAGTTCGGACCTATCTACGTAGCGCAATACTTCTACCCACAAGAAATGCAGTTTCAGGGAAAGCCTGAGCTCTAGTCAGTCCGGCTACGAGGTGAAAATGACCATTCACAAAATTCTATCGCTGACGCTGCTCGGGGCGTTTACTCCCATCGCGCAAAACGCTCAGACACAGCTCCAGACCGCGGTGACCGCCGCGGCCCCAGTGCGCACGGCTCCGGCAGAATCCTGGAGGAACAAACCGATCGCAAGTTGGACCGACGCTGATGCCCAGCTGGTTCTCGAAAGATCCCCTTGGGCCAAGACGACGGTGGCCGGCATCGCCCGCCGGCAGACCGAGGACGAGCGTAGAGCGGGCGGCAACATGGGCCAGCCCACTGGCGTGGGTTACGACGGCATAGATGACAAACGAGTCCGTCCGGTCTTGCCGCAAAGCGTATTCCTTCCGGCTCCCGCAGCTCCTTCCCGGGCCCAGATCATTCGACTTTTGGTTCGCTGGGAGAGCGCTCTTCCGGTGCAGGCCGCCGAGCTAAAGCGTGCTGAAGGCCAGCCTCCGACGCTGTCCGACAACGGATACAGCATCGCGGTCTACGGTGTTCCGTTCACCGACGCTAAGGGGGACCCGTTAAGTCTGGCTCGCGATTTCAAAGAGTCTGCGTTCTTGAAACGCGAGGGCAAGCAAGATGTCAAGCCGCTGCGCGTTGAAGCCTTCGAGCTGGAACGCAACGCGGTGGTGGTTTACCTTTTTCCGTACTCGGCGGAAATCAGCAAGAAAGACGGCGTGGTTGAATTCATCGCGCTGATTGGCCGGCTTCAAGTGTCGCAGACCTTCAACGTTGAGGAGATGCAATTCCAGGGAAAGCTGGAACTCTAACAGGTTGCCGAAAAAGCACTCTCACATTCGCGAACCGCAGGCGTGGGCGCCCAGGCCACGCGGGCTATCGATAACCAAGATGCCCGGCGTAGGGCGGAGTTCAGCCTGCTGGGGCTTTTCAGCAACCTGCTTACAAGAGAACGTTTGAGGACTACATTCTGATGCAAAAGTCGCGTTACTGGCTCGCCGCCGCTCTAGCGGCGCTGAGTTATTGCGCCTCGGCCGGTGCATCCGACCCTGATGCGCCTGGAGATATTCAGGGCGTCACGCGAAATCCCACCGGAGAGCCACTGGCTAACGCGACGGTCACGGTCCACAGCGTGGATGAACAATCAGATCGGATTGTAACTTGCGGCGGGGATGGGTCGTTCGTGGTAGACCATCTCAAACCCGGTAAATATCAACTTACTGCCAAGACTGAAAAATTCATAAGCCTGAATGCATCGGTGGTGAACCTGGAGCCGGGAGCGGTGGCGAAAGTGGAAATGCCGCTGGTTGAGAGCGCCGCTGGCTCTACGGCGAAGACAAATGCGGTGCCACACGGCTTCTGGAATCGCCTGGCGAAGGCCTATGCGGATGACTGGCATGATCGAACCCCGGGCGGTCCGGATCCCGGGTTTCGCGGCTATCCCGCTCCTGAATCTGACCCGCCGTATCCGTTCACAGTTTGGCCGTATGGCGGCTCACCCGTGATCGGCCAACCCAATCAAACTCCGCCCCCATTGATGCAGGCGCTCTACAATGGACCCAACGGCGACGCATGGAAGGCCAGCAATATCCAGATCTATGGCTGGGCGAACACCGGTTTCAACGTCAGCAGCTCCGATCACGGCAAGTTTGCGAACGCCCCCGCCGCTTACGCGCAGGTTCCCGACTCCATTCAACTGGATCAGTTAACCCTTTACGTGGAGAAGGTGCCGGACACAATACAGACCGATCATTTCGACTGGGGATTCCGATTCACCAATATCTACGGGATGGATTACCGCTTCACTACTTCCAAGGGAATCTTCAGCAACCAGTTGATCGGAGAGAACAATAAGTACGGCTACGATCCGGTGATGGCTTACATCGACCTCTACTTTCCGCACGTTGCCGACGGATTGAATGTGCGAATCGGGCGCTATATTTCGCTTCCGGATATCGAGGCGCAGTTAGCTCCGAATAATTACACTTACACGCATTCTCTCACTTACACTTACGATTGCTACACGCAAGATGGTGTAAATGCGACATTCAAGTTTGGCGACCACTGGATGTGGCAGGTGGGATTGTCGGCCGGATGCGACGCCGCGCCCTGGACCTCGGACGCCAAGCTCACCGGGAACACTTGCCTGAGCTATACGTGGAAGACGGGAGCGGATGAGATTTATGCCTGCGCCAATTCCATTAACAACTCCAAGTACGCCTATAACAATCTGGCTGCTTACTATCTTACGTGGTATCACAAGATAAACAGCAAGTGGCATACCGATACCGAGTCATGGTATCAGTACATGCGCGATGTGCCGAGCGTATTCGGGTCGATACCCGCGGAGAGGGGTTCCAACGGCGCCTGGTGCGAACCTGGGCAGCAAAGCTGTTTTGCACCCGAGTGGGCGATCGTGAATTACGTTGAGCGGCAAGTGGGAAAGAGAAACTATATCTCAATCCGGAACGAATACTTCGACGATATCAGGGGTCAGCGGACCGGGTATAAGACACGCTATACCGAACACTTATTGGGCTGGGGCCATTGGATTGGGAGCACGATTCTTCTTCGCCCCGAAGTCAGCTTCCTGCGCGCGTACGACTATCCGGCTTTCGACACCGGCACGAAAAAGAACCAGGCGATGGTGGCTGGGGACCTCATCTGGTTCTACTGATTGACGTCACCGGAGCCCCGGCTGCCGGCAATCCGCCAGCGACAAATCCAAATTCCTTATTGCTTCCATCAAAGAAATTGTCTTCATAGCTTCTTAATTCGCGGATCACCATCGGCGGACAGACTGTAAGTCTATGAGATGACGCGCTGATCCAGATGGTTAGGTGAGCAAACGAAACATTCCCTTGCCCCAATCGCGAATCACACTCTTATGCGTTCTTTATGCCTTTTTCACAGCGCTAATTGCATACTCCCGAACAGAACCTCAGTGAAGAGGAAAGAGGCGGCATGGGAATCAACGTTCGCGGGATTGCGCTCGGTGCTCTGATGACGGGCGCGCTCCTTTGCGTTTCGCCTCAAAATCTAAATGCGGAGGATCCGGCAGATAACGTGCCGGCCGTGGCCAGCAATGCGAGCGCGACGGTGGCCCCGGAGAAGCCAAGCGCGGACGATCCTCACAACAGTAAGGCTGATACGGCAGCTCCCATCGATCCAGCCTCCGCCGGTTCCGGCGCCGATGCGGCTTCCGCGAACGCAGTTACGGCCGTGGCACAAAAAGGTTTCTGGGCGCGCTTAGCCCAAGCCTATTACGACGACTGGCATCCCTCGGCTACCAGCGAAGCACCGAAATATCGTGGCTATCCGATGCCGGAAAGCAATCCCCCCTACCCATTCAGCGTGTGGCCGATTGGCGGGACAGAGTGGATTGGCTATCCGAACGCCACCGCCTATCCACTCACGACAGCTCTTTACGGGAGCAAGCACTGGCAGTGGCTGAAAAAAGCCAATATCCAGATCTACGGCTGGGCCAACGCCGGCATGAACTTAAGCACCAGCACGGAATCCGTGGGCGGGAAATACGCAAACTCGCCGGCATCGTATAACCAGATACCCAATTCCATTCAACTCGACCAACTCACGATGTACATAGAGCGAGTGCCCGACACGGTGCAGACCGACCATTTCGACTGGGGGTTCCGGTTCACCGGGTTGTATGGTCTGGACTACCGCTTCACCACCGCCGACGGTTACTTCAGCCAGCAGTTATTGCACGTCAAGCCGGATGGAACGCTTGGAAATCAATACGGCGCCGATCCGGTGATGGCTTACCTGGATTTCTATTTTCCTCATGTGGCGGACGGGATGATTCTTCGCGTTGGCCGTTACGTTTCGCTTCCCGACATTGAGGCCCAGCTAGCCCCCAATAACTACACTTACACGCACTCGCTCACTTACACCTACGATTGCTATACCCAAACCGGCGTCAACGCGACCATTAAGTTCAGCAACTTCTTCACATTCCAAGCTGGATTATCGCCTGGATGCGACACCGCGCCGTGGAAGCAGAGCGCGCAGTGGACGGGCAACTTTTGCGGGCAGTTTAGCTTCAGGGACGGCCAGGATGACATCTACTTATGCGCAAACTCCTTGAACGCCGGGAGATATGCTTACAACAACCTGGCTGCCTACTACGCCACCTGGTACCACAAAATCAACGACAAGTGGCACGCGGACTTCGAAAGTTGGTATCAATATGAAAGTCACACACCGAATATATATAATCCCGCGGCGGCATCTCTATTGATACTGAATGCCAATGGCGCCTGGTGCCAGACGGCCACCCAGCTCACTTGCTACGCTCCGGAGTGGACCATTCTCAACTACACCAACCGGCAGTTGAAATCACATGATTTCATTAGCCTGCGTGACGAATTCTTCGACGATTTGAGGGGGCAGCGCACCGGCATCAAGGGCCGGTACGTCGAAGATGGCATCTCCTGGAACCATTGGATCGGAAGCACAATTGTTTTCCGTCCCGAGCTTCGTTGGGAGCACAACTTCGATAATCTCGCCTACGATGGGGAAACCCGGCACAGCCAGTTCATGTTCGCGGCCGACGTGATCTGGTTTTACTAGCTGCTTCAGGGTCCCGAGGCGGAACTTCGCCGAATTAGTCCCGCTGCGGCGAGACGCCCCAATCCGCGCCACACCCTGGTCCGGCCCGACAATCGCATGAGAAACAGAGGCAGACGCGGGCGCGTTGGCGCTTACTGCGCCGAGCAGCCTGGGGGATTCACTTGCAACCCCGGACGCTAGGGTAGTATCGGTTCAGGGGGACTTTTGAAATGACAAAGTTTGGCGTTTTTCAGGCTGCGAGAAGCACGGCGGTATCGGTGGTCCTGATCGGCGCGGGAGTTCTCGGCGTGGGAGCTATGGTTGGCACTAAACTGGCGGCACAGGACTCGAACCAAAAAGTAGAACCTCAAAAAGAGAAGAAACTGGCCGCTGGAGAGCGCGAGGCAAAAAAGATGCTGCTCCTCATGGACACGGACCAGAGCGGCAAGGTCTCTAAGCAGGAATTCATGAGCTTTATGGAGGCGGAGTTCGAGAGAATGGACATTAACAAGGACGGTGAACTGGACGTGAAGGAGCTGACAAATTCCCGTGTACAGGTCCGGACACGAGGACGGTAGCCTCTGATTACCAGCGGGCTGCGAGCTCCAAATTCGCCGCTCAACCCGGCCCCGGCGCTCCTTTCGCGCGGATAGATTCCGGCGTACAGAAGATCGGGCAGCATTAGCCAAAAGATAACTTCCGCCCACTGATTAATAAGGGCTTTGCGGCGGCGTCTTTATGACTTCTTCATATCGTTTCGCCTACTCTTAGCTAACGAGTACCAACCTGCACCGATAGCAGACGATCGATCGCCAGGGTTCCATCTCTTGGGATGAACTGAGCGGCGCCTGATCTGGCGTACTCCACGTTGCGTTACCGTGATCCTCCGTGTGCCAGTGGCCCGGGAAGCGGGATTCTGCCGGCTGGCAGGGCACGAACACTACTGAACATGTTGAACCTTCCACAATTGACGTGTCGCTGGTGCATCTGGAGCCTTTTGGCGGCTTGCCTGGGGGGTAACGCATGGGCTCAGCCGCACAGTTTCACCTGGCAAGAGGTTCGTGACAAATTCGAGGCAGACAATCCCACCTTGCGGGCCGCGCAAATCGGCATCGACGAATCGCGCGCGCAGGAGATTACGGCGTATTTGCGGCCGAATCCGGACCTGACCGGTGCGTTCGATCAGATGAATTTCTTTTCCACTCAGCCACCGCCCAGCGGCGGACCGGGTATCTACAGTCCGTTTGCCTATGCGTTCCCGTCGGCCTCCATCAGCTACCTCCACGAGCGCAAGCGCAAGCGGGAACTGCGGCAGCAAAGCGCGCAAGAAGGAACTGCCATCACCATTTCGCAGTATGCCGATCAGGAGCGCAACCTGCTCTTCAATTTGCGTGCCGCATTTGTGCAGACCCTGCAAGAGAAAGCGATCCTGGATCTTACGCGCGAGAGCCTGGCTTTTTACAACCGTCTGCTGGATGTAAGCACCGAACGGCTGAAGGCAGGCGATATCGCGCGAGTGGATTTCCAGCGCCTGGAATTGCAGCGCGTGCAGTTCGAGACCGATGTCCAGACGGCGCTGGTAAACCTGCGCACCGCGAAAATACAGTTGCTGATGCTGCTCAACGAGCGCACTCGGGTGGAGCAGTTCGACGTCACGGGCACTTTCGACTTCCGCACCGATGTCCGGCCGCTGGAGGAATTCCGGAATCTGGCGCTCCAAAACCGTCCGGACCTGAAAGCCGCCATGCAGTCCATCGAGAAGGCGCAAACGGATCACATGCTGGCCGTCGCCAATGGCTCCACGGACCCGACCTTCGGCGCCGATTTCGCGCGCAATCCGCCGATCCCGGTGTACATCGGAGTCAATGTAAGCATTCCGCTGCGGATCTTCGACCGCAATCAGGGCGAGAAACTGCGAACTGAACAGGACATCACGCGCAACCAACGGCTGCGGGACGCGGCCACAGCGCAGGTGTTCAGCGACGTGGATTCCGCTTACGCCGCTATCGAAAGCAATCTCACCTTATTGCGCCCGTACAAGGAAGCTTACTTGAAGGACGCTACTGAGATTCGCGACACCATGTCGTTCGCCTACACGCGAGGCGGCGCATCGCTGCTGGATTTTTTGCAGGCGCAGCAAGACTATCGCAGCACGCAGCTCAACTACTTGAACCTGGTGGGTTCTTACTTGACCGCGGCGGCGCAGCTGAATCTCTCGGTGGGACAGGAGGTTATTCGATGAACTGCATTCAAGTGAAGAATTGCATTCCAGTGATGAATTGCCGAAGCTTTGCACTCATTGCCGCGTGCGTGAGCCTGGGTTTTGGGCTGACCGGTTGTGGAGCGAAGGTACAGGCAGATGCTAAGATCGGGGCGCCCCCGGCGGCTGAAGTGGAGAACGAAACGGACAGCAGTCTGTTCAAAGTGGAGAACGCGCAGCAGTTCCCCATCGTTACCGCGGCCGAGCATGATACCGCGCCGGAACTCAAAACAACCGGTTCGGTGAACGCCGATGTTTCACGCAACATTCCCGTGATTTCTCTCGCTTCCGGCCGGATTGTAGAGATCGACGCGCGGCTCGGCGACGCGGTGACCAAAGGGCAGTTGCTATTGAAGGTTCAGAGCCAGGATATCGCACAGGCCTTCTCGGATTACCGCCAGGCGATTGCGGACGAAGCGCTGGCCAGGGCGCAATTGGACCGGGCAAAAATACTGCTGGAGAAAGGTGCGATCGCAAAGAAAGACGAGGAAGTGGCCGAGGACGCTGAAGTGAAAGCCAAGGTGACTACCGAGACCGCGGTGGAGCACCTCCGGGTTTTGGGCGCCGATATGGAGCATCCCAGCTCCATCATTGAGATCCATGCGCCGGCATCGGGCGTGATTAGCGATCAGCAGGTGACCGCCTCGGCGGGTGTGAAGACGCTCGACAATTCGCCCAATCTCTTCACCATTTCGGACCTATCGAAGGTATGGATTATTTGCGATGTCTACGAAAACGATCTGTCCTTCGTGCACGTTGGCGAGTACGCAGATATTCATCTGAACGCTTACCCGAGCATGACTCTGAAAGGACAGGTCCAAAACATCGCTCCCACCATGGATCCCAATATTCGCACCGCCAAGGTGCGGTTGGAAGTGGATAATCCGGGCTTGCTGCGCTTCGGGATGTTCGTCACTGCAACCTTCCACGGGATGCAGAGGGAGATGCACGCGACGGTTCCGGCCACCGCCGTCCTGCACCTGCACGATCGCGACTGGGTTTACTCGCCGGCGGGGAACAATCAATTTCGCAGAATCGAAGTGATGGGCGGCGATATGTTGCCGGGCGGGATGCAGGAAATCGCTTCCGGAATCAAGCCCGGACAGCAGGTGATCTCGAATGCCCTGGTTCTTCAGGCCACGGTGGAACAGTAGGCCAACAGCCAAGGGACAATTTGTGATTCGCAAGGTAGTCGACTTTTCACTCAATAATCGTTTTATCGTCCTGGCCATCGCTATCCTGTTGCTGGCATGGGGAGCTATCTCATTCCACAATCTGCCGGTGGAAGCGTATCCGGACGTGGCGAACAACTACGTCGAAATCATCACGCAATGGCCGGGCATCTCGGCCGAACAGATCGAGCAGCAAGTAACCATTCCGCTCGAAATCGCCATGAACGGGATTCCCGACGTGGTGAATCTGCGATCGTTTTCCCTGTTCGGGCTTTCCGATTTGAAGCTGGTCTTTGAAGACGGATCCGAAAACGCCTGGAATCGGGAGCGGGTGCTGGAAAGGTTGGCGCAGGTCACCTTGCCGCCCAACGTCAATCCGCAGATGGGGACGGACTGGAGCCCCGTCGGGCAGATCTATTTCTACACCTTGCGCAGCACGAATCCGAAATACGACGTAATGGAATTAAAGTCGCTCGAAGATTGGGTGATCGAGAAGAACTTTAAATCTGTTCCCAACGTGGTGGACGTCGCCAGTTTCGGCGGCCCCACGCGCGAGTATCAGGTGCGCATCGATCCGGAGAAGCTCATCGCCTACGGACTGAGCATTGGCCAGGTGGAACAGCAACTGACGAACAACAACGCCAACGCCGGGGGAAGCTTTATCGAGGCCGGCCTGCAACAGGTGAACGTGCGCGAAGTCGGGATGGTGAACACCGTGCGCGACATAGCCGACACGGTGATCAAAACGCAGAGCGGGACGCCGCTGCACATCAGCGATATTGCGGTGGTGGCGCAAGGTCCCAAGATACGTCTCGGCCAATTTGGCCGGGCCATTCGCCGGGAAAACGGAAAGATCGTCAACAACGACGACGTGGTTTCGGGAATCGTTCTCCTGCGAAAAGGCGCCGATTCGGACGACGTGCTCAAGGCCATTCATGCCAAGGTGGACGAACTGAATAATTTCATTCTGCCCGCCGGAGTGAAGGTGGTCCCATTCATCGATCGCAGCGAACTGGTGGAGTTTACCACGCACACGGTGCTGCACAACCTGACTGAGGGCATAATCCTTGTCGTCATTATTCTGTTTCTGTTCCTTGGCAACACGCGCGCCGCCCTGATTGTTGCGATAACCATTCCATTTTCGCTGCTATTCGCTTCAATTTGCCTGAGCCTCCGACATATCCCCGCGAACCTGTTATCGCTGGGCGCGTTGGATTTCGGCATGGTGGTGGACGGGGCGGTGGTAATGATCGAAAATATCGTGCGGCACTTGCACACGCACCAATCCGGGGATGGCCCACGCCTCTCGGTGGCCGATCAGATT
>Ga0209624_10002697_pt1 | contig 13006 bp, 12 predicted proteins | sample JacPinW_OM2H0_O1_FD_188565 | JGI IMG/M metagenome (GOLD analysis project Ga0209624, IMG submission 188565) | Forest soil microbial communities from Algoma, Ontario, Canada - Jack Pine, Ontario site 1_JW_OM2H0_O1 (SPAdes) (version 2) | ecosystem: Environmental > Terrestrial > Soil > Boreal...
GGTTCCGCGCCGGCCGGCCGCACGTCATGCTCAAGCTCGCCATCTCGGCCGACGGCAAGGCTGGCGCAAAGACCGCTGCGGCTGGCCCGAAGCCCGTTGCGATCACAGGCGAGACGGCGTGGGACCGTGTCCATCTGCTGCGCGCGCAAAGCGACGCTATCATGATCGGGATCGGCACCGCGCTCGCGGACGATCCCATCCTGACCTGCCGCTTGCCCGGCATGGCGCAAGCCTCGCCGGTGCGCGTCGTGCTCGACAGCATGCTCCGCCTGCCGCTCGGCTCGCACCTCGCCCAGACCGCGCGGCAGACGCCGGTGTGGCTCATTGCTGGGCCGAAGGGGACAGCGGCCGCGGAGAAGGCCTTGCGGCTCCTCGGCGTCGAAGTGATGCGGATAGGCGAAAGTGACGGCCGGCTCGATCTGGCGGCCGCCCTAAAACTTCTCGCCGGACGCGGCGTGACGCGCTTGATGGTCGAGGGCGGGCCGACCCTCGCCGCGGCGTTGATCGCCGGCGATCTCGTCGACGAGGCAGTCCTTTTTCACTCCGCCAAGGTGGTCGGCGGCAGCGGGACGGACGCTCTCAGCGACGCAACGATGGCCACACTGACGCGAGGGCTTAAGCTGGTAAAAAGCGAGCTTGCCGGGGCGGACCGGCAGGATTTTTACGAGCGCGGATGACCTTTTATGTTCACCGGGATTATCAGTGACTTAGGCGACGTTATTGAAGTTATTGAAAAGGCCGAAGAGCTGCGCCGAATAGGCATTGCCTGCAGCTATAACCCCGATTCCATCGACATCGGCGCCTCGATTGCCTGCTCGGGAATTTGCCTGACTGTGGTGGACCGGGGCACGGCGGCAAACCGGTCGTTTTTCGCCGTTGACACCGCCGCCGAAACGCTGCGCGCGACCACGGCCGGAAGCTGGCGCCGCGGCGCCAAAGTCAACCTCGAACGCTCGCTCCGGCTCGGCGACGAGCTCGGCGGCCATCTGGTCAGCGGCCACGTCGACGGCGTCGCCGAACTGATCGCCCGCGACGATTTTCTCGACAGCGCGGCGCTATCGCTGCGCGCGCCTCCGCAACTGGCGCGGTTCATTGCGCCAAAGGGGTCCGTGACGCTCGACGGCATTTCGCTCACCGTCAATGAGGTCAATGCCGATAGGTTCTCGGTTTTGATCATTCCCCATACGTTGAAAGTCACGACGCTCGGATCGCTGCAGCCGGGGGCGACATTGAACCTCGAAGTCGATCAGATGGCGCGCTATGCGGCGCGGCTCCTGGAAACCTTGCCGCGCTGAGCGTGCTAGGATGGCGGCAGGCAAGTCGGAGTAGGACAATGGCCGGGCGGCGGCGAGGCAAACGCGATGACGGAGCGGGCAAGGGCGCTCGTGTCCTGATCGTCGAGGCGCGTTTCTACGACGGCATTGCCAATGCGCTTCTGGCCGGCGCCACCGAAGCGTTGCGCGAGGCGAAAGCCCAATTCGACTGCATCAGCGTGCCGGGTTCGCTGGAAATCCCGCCCGCCATTGCGATGGCGCTCGATGCCGCGCGCCGCCGCCGCCGTCCCTATGACGGCGTGATCGCCCTCGGCTGCGTGATCCGCGGCGAAACCATTCACTTCGAGATCGTCTCGCAGCTCTCGGCCGGCGGGATCATGGAGCTGTCGGTCGCGCACTTGATCCCGATCGGCAATGGCATCGTCACCGTCGATTCCGAAGCGCAGGCCTGGACCCGCGCCCGCATCGAGGAGGACGACAAAGGCGGCGATGCCGCGCGCGCCGCGCTGGCGCTGATCGGCATCAAACGCAAACTGGGAAAACGCTGAGATGAACGGCGGCGCGAACGAAGCACGCAAGGCCAATAAGCGCGGCGCCGCCCGGCTGGCCGCGGTGCAGGCGCTGTACCAGATGGATCTTGCCGGCACCGGCATAAACGAGATCATGACCGAATTCGAAGGCCATTGGCTCGGCAGCGAGATCGAGGGTGTGCAATACCGGCCGGCCGAAGCGGCCTATTTCCGCGATATCGTCGGCGGCGTGGTGCGCGAGCAGAGCCGCCTCGATCCGCAGATCGACGCCGCGCTGGCAAGCGGCTGGCCGCTCAAGCGCATCGAGACTGTGCTGCGCGCGGTGCTCCGCGCCGGGACCTACGAATTGGCCTGCCGCACCGACGTGCCGGCGCGCGTGGTGACATCCGAATATGTCGATGTGGCCGGCGCTTTCGTCGACAAAGAGGAAATGGGCATGGTCAATGCCGTGCTCGATCAGCTGGCGCACCAATTGCGTGCCGCTGAATTCGCCGGCGGCTGAGACGCGGGTGAACTTGATGGGTTTTACGGGCGCGAGCGACGAATTATCGGCTGAAGAGCGATTAATCGCGCGCTACTTCCGGCCGCTGGCTACCTCTACGGGCGCTTTCGCGCTCGGCGACGATGCCGCGACCGTGACGCCGCCCACCGGCTGCGATCTCGTCGTCACCGCCGACGGCGTAATCGCCGGCGTGCATTTCCTGCCCGACGATCCGCCCGAAACAATCGGCCGCAAGGTTTTGCGGATGAATCTGTCCGATCTCGCCGCCAAGGGCGCGCGGCCGGTCGGATTTTTGCTGTCGATTGCGCTGCCAGCGGCGATCGACGAGGCGTGGCTGGCCGCCTTCGCCGCGGGCCTCGGCGAAGACGTCAAGCACTTTGACTGTCCGCTGCTGGGCGGCGACACCGACCGCACACCGGGCCCGCTGTCGGTCTCGATCGCGGCCTTTGGCGCCGTGCCACACGGAACAATGGTTCGGCGCTCGACCGCGAAAGCCGGCGACAGCGTCGTCGTCACCGGCACGATCGGCGATGCCGCGCTCGGCCTGTTGTTACGGCGCGCCGGCGCGCTGGCAGCGCGCTGGCGCCTTGCGGATGCGATGAGCGCGCAGCTTCGGCGGCGCTATGTCCAGCCGGAGCCGCGCAATGCGATTGCCAAAGCGGTCCTGCATCACGCCTCGGCGGCGATGGATGTGTCCGACGGGCTGGTGGGCGATCTCGCCAAGCTGTGCCGGGCGTCGGGCGTCGCCGCCGAGGTCGATGTGGCGCGCGTGCCGCTGTCGGACGCCGCGCGTGCGGCAGTCGCGGCCGAGCCGGCTGTGCTGGAGACGGCGCTCACCGGCGGCGACGATTATGAAATCCTGCTCACGCTCGCGCCGGAGAAATTTTCGGCATTCCGTAACGCCGCGCGGGCTGCCGGTATTGCCGCGACCGAGATCGGGCGCGTGACGGCGGGGCAGGGCGCGCGTTTCCTCCGTGGCGGCACGGCGATGACTTTCGCGCGGGCATCCTACAGCCACTTCTAATTCCCGCTATAATCCGTTCCGGGAGTAACGCTCATGCATGACACGACGGCCCTGGTAGCGCCGCAGGCGAAGCCTGTCGCGGGGCAAAGCGCCAATCCGCGCTACGCCGAACTCTACCGGCATTATCCGACTATCGATTATCTGCGCGGCGCCGCGCGCCGGCGTCTGCCGCATTTCGCTTTTGAATATTCCGATGGCGGCTCTGGCAAGGATGACGCCGGCATCAGGCGCAATTGGGCGGCGCTCGACGCGGTTGAAATGGTGCCGCGCTACGGCGTCATGCCGTCGTTGCCGCCGTGCGAGGTCGAGCTGTTCGGACGCCGCTATGCCGCGCCGATCGGTATCGCGCCGATGGGCGGCCCGGCGATCGTGTGGCCCGGCGCCGACCTGCATCTGGCCCGCGCCGCGCAGCGCGCCCGCATTCCCTACACGCTCGGTCTGGCCGGCGGCGCGACGATCGAACAAATCGCCGAAGTCGCGCCCGACGTGTTATGGTTCCAGCTCTATCGCTGCGCCAGGAACAATCATGCCATTGGCTTTGATTTGGTGCAGCGCGCCACCGCGGCCGGCTGCCAGGCGCTCGTTCTCACCCTCGATGTCCCGGTGCGCACGACGCGCGCCCGCGAAGTGGTGGTTGGGCTTGGCGGCGCGTTCGAGCCCGATCTTGCCATGATGGCGCAGATGGCGATGTCGCCCGCATGGACCATGGCGTTATGGAAACACGGCATCCCGCGCTTCGTGACGTTGCGCCAATATGCCGGCGAGAATGCTTCGATCAACGACGTCATCGCGTTCGCGCGGCGCGAAATGGGCGGCGCTTTCACGTGGGAGGAAGTGGCGCAATATCGCGACCGCTGGAAAGGCACGCTCATCGTCAAAGGCATCCTGCATCCGCAAGACGCCGAGAAGGCGGTGGCGCTCGGCGTCGACGGCCTGTTCGTCTCCAATCACGGCGGCCGGCAGATCGACGCCTTGCCGGCGCCGATCGACGCGCTGCCGGCCATCGCGCGACAAGTGGGTCAGCGCACCACCGTGATGATGGATTCCGGCATTCGCAGCGGCACCGACGTGGTGCGCACCTACGCGCTCGGCGCCGCCGCCGCGTTTGCCGGCAAGGCCTTCCTGTGGGGCCTTGGCGCGCTCGGCGAAGAAGGCCCGAGCCACGTCATCGACATTCTCATCGAGGAGACGCAGGCGGCGTTCGGCCAATTGGGCGCGCACACACCCGACGCGGCGCGCGCGGTGGCGATCCGGCACAACGGCGCGCTGCAGTTTTGATTTTACTGTCGAAAGGAAACGCCATGGCCAAGACAAAACAGATGCGCAAAGCAAAAAAGACGGCGGCGGCGACGCGAAGCGCGCGCCGCTCGCGCGGCGGAACGGCGGCGCGCGGGCGCGCGGGCGCCAAGCGGCCGGCAAAACGGGCGCCGAAGAAGCAGACCTTCGTCGCCAGTCACCTCAGGCCCGATACCTTCGAAGTGGGCTTGCGCCGCTACGCCCAATATCGCGATCTTGGCATTGCCGCGGCAAGCGGCGGCCTGGCGCGCGCCCATGTCATCAAAATGGTCCCGCCATGCGATCCGGCGGAAGTATCGAAGCGGCACTATCACGACGTCGAATTTCAGATGGTCTATGTGCTCAAAGGCTGGATCAAAGGCGAATACGAGGGCGCCGGGGTGGTGACGATGCGCGAAGGCTCGTGCTGGCTGCAGCCGCCGAAGATCGAGCACACCGTGCTCGATTATTCGGACGACTGCGAACTTCTCGAAATCATCCTGCCGGCCGATTTCGACACGGTCGAACTCGGGTAGATTTTGGCGCGGCAAGGATGCAAATGACGTCTGCCATGTATTCGCACGATCTCTCCATCCTCACCGCGCTCGAACGCAAGGTGCTGTGGCTCGCTACCTGGACCATCCATCACGCCAATCATCTGCGCGAGAATAGCGATGGTGTGAAAGTGGGCGGCCACCAGGCGTCTTCGGGCTCGCTCGCCACGATCATGACGGCGCTTTATTTCCACACGCTGCGCCCGCAGGACCGCGTCGCGGTAAAGCCGCATGCCGCGCCGAATTTTCACGCTATCCAATATCTGCTCGGCCGGCAGAGCCGCGAAAAGCTCGAAGATTTCCGCGGCTACAAAGGCGCGCAATCCTATCCCTCGCGCACCAAGGACGTCGACGACGTCGATTTCTCGACCGGCTCGGTGGGGCTTGGCGTGGCGCAGACGCTGTTCTCGTCGCTGGCGCAGGATTACGTGCGGGCGCACGGCTGGGGCCTCAATCGGCCGGAAGGCCGCATGATCGCGCTCCTTGGCGACGCCGAGCTCGATGAAGGCAATATTTTCGAGGCAATCCTCGAAGGCTGGAAACAGGGCCTGCGCAATTGCTGGTGGGTGGTCGATTACAACCGGCAAAGCCTCGATGCCGTGGTGCGCGAAGGCCTGTGGCAGCGCTACGAAAATCTGTTCCGCAATTTCGGCTGGGACGTCGTCGTTCTCAAATATGGTTCGCTGCAGCAGGCCGCGTTCGCCGAGCCGGGCGGCGAGGTGCTCCGCCAATGGATCGATAATTGCCCGAACCAGCTTTATTCGGCGCTGGTGTTCCAGGGCGGCGCGGCCTGGCGCAAGCGTTTGCTTGACGAGATCGGCGACCAGGGGCCGGCGACGCAACTGATCGAGCGGCGCAGCGACGACGAATTGGCGCGGCTGATGAACAATCTCGGCGGCCACGATCTGGCGTCGATCATCGAGGCTTTCAACGCCATCGATCACGACCGGCCGGCCTGCTTCATCGCTTACACGATCAAGGGTTTTGGCCTGCCGTTTGCCGGCCACAAGGACAATCACGCCGGACTGATGACGCCGGCGCAGATGGAGACCTTTCGCGGTGTCATGAATATCCGGCCGGGCGAGGAATGGTCCCGCTTCGAAGGCTTGAGCGAGCCGGCGGCGGACATCCAGGCCTTCCTCGATCGCGTGCCGTTCGCGCAGGCGGGCGAACGCAGATTGACCGCGGCCCGTCTCGATGTGCCCGAACAGCTCGCGGTCACGATCCAGCCGCAAATGTCGACGCAGACCGGGTTCGGCGCGCTGCTCAATGAGATAGCGCGCGGCACGACGTCGCTCGCCGCCCGCATCGTCACGGCATCTCCCGATGTCACGGTGTCGACCAATCTCGGTCCGTGGGTCAACCGCCGCGGCCTGTTCGCCCGCGAGGCGTTGGCCGACACGTTCAGGAGCGAACGCATCCCGTCCACCTTCAATTGGGAATTCTCGCCCAAGGGCCAGCATATCGAGCTTGGCATCGCCGAGATGAATCTGTTCTGCGCGCTCTCGGCGCTCGGCCTGTCGCACGCCATCAACGGCGAGCGGCTGTTGCCGATCGGAACACTGTACGATCCGTTCATCGCCCGCGGGCTCGATGCGCTCAATTACGCCTGCTACCAGGACGCGCGCTTCATCCTGGTGGCGACGCCGTCCGGCATTACGCTGGCGCCGGAAGGCGGCGCGCACCAGTCCATCGCCGAGCCGCTGATCGGCATGGCACAGGACGGTCTCGCCGCTTTCGAGCCGGCTTTTGTCGACGAACTTGCCGTCATTCTCGCGTTTGCGCTCGACTATATTCAGCGCGACGGCCAAAGGAACCAGGCTGGCGAAGCATCCGAGCGCACCTGGTTGCGCGATGAAACCGGCGGCTCGATCTATCTGCGGCTCTCGACGCGGCCGATCGAACAGATGCAGCGCGACATGACGCCGGCGCTGCGCCAGGCGATCGTCGACGGCGCTTATTGGCTGCGCCAGCCGGGACCGAACTGTCAGGTCGTGGTCGCCTATAGCGGCGCGGTCGCGCCCGAGGCGATTCAGGCGGTCGGACTGATGGCGGAAGACCGTCGCGACGTTGGCCTTCTCTCCATCACGTCGGCCGACCGCCTCAATGCCGGCTGGACGGCGGCATGCCGGGCGCGCGAGCGCGGCCTCGTCCATGCCCGTTCGCATATCGAGCGGCTGTTCGCCGGCGTGCCGCGGCATTGCGGCATCGTCAGCGTGATCGACGGCCATCCTGCGACGCTGGCGTGGCTCGGCGCGGTTGCCGGCCATCGGGTGCGGCCGCTCGGCGTCGAGCATTTCGGCCAGACCGGCTCGATCGCCGACCTCTACCGCCACTATGGCATCGATGCCAACGCCATTATCGCCGCGGCGCAGGCGATAGCGCCGGGACGGCCGATCCGGTATTTAGGGGCGGCGTGATTTTCTGTGCGCCTCCGGAACGTGCCTCGCTCTCTCATGCGTCATTGCCGGGCTTGACCCGGCAACCCATCCAGACCCGCCGACATGAGAAGCTACTGGGTTTACATATTGGCGAGCCGTCCGCGCGGAACGCTTTATGTTGGTGTGACCCGCGATCTCGTTCGGCGCGTTTACGAACATCGTGAAGGAACGGTGGAGGGCTTCACAAACTCTTATAGAGTGAAGATGGTGGTCTATTACGAGGAGCACACGGCTGCCATCGCCGCGATCCAGCGCGAGAAAAACATCAAACACTGGTCGCGCCGGTGGAAAATCGATTTGATTTGCTCGATGAATCCGTCTCGGCGCGATCTGTGGGAGGATATCATTCGCTGACGGCGGCGCTCTTGCGAGCTGGCCTTCAGCATGGACCACCCGGGTCAAGCCCGGTGGTGACGAAAGAAAAGATGCGCCCAAATGCGGGCATGACGATTCAGTCCTAATATCTCAGCAGGAAACCCAACATGCCGATCATCGACGCGCAGCTTCATGCCTACGAGCGTGATCGTCCCGGCCGGCCGTGGCATGCCGCGCTGACCGGGCCGCCCGAGGCGACGGGCGACCAGACGGTCGCGGTGCTCGAGGCCGCCGGCGTCGATGGCGCGATCCTGGTGTCGGCGTTCAGGATGTACCGCTACGACGCAAGCTACGCGGTCGAGGTGCGCAATCGTTATCCCGGCCGCTTCGCGCTGGTGAAGCCGGTCGATCCCGCCAACCCGGCGGTTGCGGACGTCATCGCGGAGTGGAAGCGAACGCCGGGCGCGGTCGGCGTGCGCATGCTGCTGGTGCGCAGCGGACTTGCCGAGGATTCAGCCGATCCGGGGCTCAACCGCGTGCTTAAGGAGGCCGCGCGTCTGTCGCTGCAGGTCAACCTGCACATTGCCGGGCGGCTCGACCAGGGCATCGACCTGATCCGCCGCAATCCGGATACCCAAATCATCGTCGACCATCTCGGGCTGGTTCAGCCGCATGTGCCGCCGAAGCCTAAGGAGCCGTGGGCCGAACTGCCGAAGGTGCTCACGCTGGCAAAACTTCCGCACGTCGCCATCAAGATCACCGGCGCCTGCACGCTCTCGCTCGAACCGTTCCCCTATAACGACATCTGGGATCCGGTCGCCCGCATGATCGACGCGTTCGGCATCGACCGCTGTCTATGGGGCACCGACTGGACGCGCGCGGTGAATTTTCTCACTTACGCGCAAGGCGTCGACGCGTTCCGTGTCACCAACCGCATTTCCGACACCGACAAGGCCAAATTGATGGGCGGCAACGTCACGCGCATTTACGGCTGGGCGCCGGGATAGCGCATAACAAGTGTCATCACCCGCCAACGGGTCCGGCTTTCGGCCGGCCTAATGGCAGGCTCCAGCGGGTACCCAGTAATCGCAAGTTGCGAGGTGTTTTGCCGCAATGCCTATGGGGGCCTCGCGCGACCAAGCTCGTTCAGTGGCCGCTTGACGCTGCCGGGCTGACACCGAGGCGTTTTAATTCATTCTGGGCATCTGGGTCCGAAGATTGATCGCCAGAGTTTTTTGATAATCGGCGATTGCCTCAGCATTCTCGCGGAGATGCTCGTAAATAACTCCCCGATTAAAATATTCATTCTCATCCTTCGGATCGAACGCGATTGCCTGATTGCAATCAGCAAGGCCGGCGCGGTATTGGCCCAGACCCGAATAGGCGGCGACCCTCCTGGGATCGTTCCGGTTCTGCACCAATAAGCGGTGCCGCCGCGAGCGAACCTGCTGCGGCGACGACCCGATGGCCTGCCGGCAAAGGCTTTGGCGGCTGGCGAAGGCGACGCCCAAAACGCTGCGCAATGAATGGGCCCGGCTCGATCACCTCGGCTCGCTGTGATGAAGAGGGCGGACGCGGTCGAGGCGGCAGCGCCGGATTTTGCGGTAAATCGCGGGGAAGACTGGGTTTCCGGCGTTGCACCGCGGGGGCAAGTTTGGCAAGGTCCGCGCCGATTTGCGCCGGACGCTGCAGCAATGTATCCGGGGCGCCTTCCTTGCGGGCCGGTCTTGCAGTCCGGCCCTCCAATAGACCGGGGACCTTTCATGACAACGTTGTGGCTCATCGTCTTTTGCGGCGTGTTGGCGATCGCCTACGCCATCTGGGCCACGCGCTCGGTGCTGGCGGCCGATGCAGGCAATGAGAAAATGCAGGAGATAGCCGCGGCGATCCGCGAAGGCGCGCAGGCCTACCTCAAGCGGCAATACTCGACCATCGCCGTCGTCGGCATCGTGATCTTCTTCGTCCTCGGCTATTTCCTCGGCTGGCTGGTCGCCATCGGCTTTGCGGTCGGCGCGATCCTTTCCGGCGCGGCGGGCTTCATCGGCATGAACGTTTCGGTGCGCGCCAATGTGCGCACCGCGCAGGCCGCGATCAGTTCGCTTGCCGCGGGACTCGAACTTGCATTCCGCGCCGGCGCCATCACCGGACTTCTGGTCGCGGGCTTGGCGCTGCTCGGCGTCACGCTCTATTTCGGTTTCCTCATCGGCACGCTGCACATGGCGCCGAACGATCGTGAGGTCATCGATTCCATGGTGGCGCTCGGCTTCGGCGCCTCGCTGATCTCGATCTTCGCGCGGCTTGGCGGCGGCATTTTTACCAAGGGCGCCGACGTTGGCGGCGATCTCGTCGGCAAAGTCGAGGCCGGCATTCCCGAAGACGATCCACGCAATCCCGCCACCATCGCCGACAATGTCGGCGACAATGTCGGTGACTGCGCCGGAATGGCGGCCGACCTGTTCGAGACCTATGCCGTGACCACGGTCGCGACCATGGTTCTCGCCGCGATCTTCTTTGGCGGCGCCGGTGATATGCTGATGAAGATGATGACGTTCCCGCTCGCCATCGGCGGCATCTGCATCATCGCCTCGATCATCGGCACGTTCTTCGTCAAGCTCGGCGCCAGCCAGTCGATCATGGGCGCGCTCTACAAGGGCATGCTCGCCACTGCCGCGTTTTCGCTGGTCGGCATCGCCGGCGTGACCTATGCTCTCATCGGCTTTGGCCCGCTGCCGGGCGTCGATTATTCCGGCCAGACGCTGTTCGTCTGCGGCATCGTCGGTCTCGCCGTCACCGGCCTGATCATCTGGATCACCGAATATTACACCGGCACCGATTATCGCCCGGTGCGCTCGATTGCGCTGGCCTCGGTCACCGGCCATGGCACCAATGTCATCCAGGGCCTGGCGGTTTCGCTCGAAGCCCCCGCGCTGCCGGCGCTGGTCATCATCGCCGGCATTCTCGCCAGCTATAATCTCGCCGGCCTGTTCGGCATCGCCATCGCGGTGACGACCATGCTGGCGCTCGCCGGCATCGTCGTCGCGCTCGATGCGTTCGGTCCGGTCACCGACAATGCCGGCGGCATTGCCGAAATGGCCGGGCTGCCGAAAGAAGTGCGCAAGTCGACCGACGCGCTCGATGCGGTCGGCAACACCACCAAAGCGGTGACCAAGGGGTATGCGATCGGCTCGGCCGGACTTGGCGCGCTGGTGCTGTTCGCCGCCTATAATCAGGACCTGAAATTCTTCATCGCCGGTTCGAGCCAGCATCCTTATTTCCAGGGTGTCGCGCCCGACTTCTCGCTCAACAACCCCTATGTCGTGGCCGGCCTCCTGTTCGGCGGCTTGTTGCCTTACTTGTTTGCCGCCATGGGCATGACCGCGGTCGGCCGTGCCGCGTCCTCGATCGTCGAGGAGGTGCGCCGCCAGTTCCGCGAGCGGCCGGGCATCATGCAGGGCCGCGACAAGCCGGACTACGGCCGCGCCGTCGATCTGCTGACCAAGGCCGCGATCAAGGAAATGATTGTGCCGTCGCTGTTGCCGGTTCTGTCGCCGATCGTTGGTTATTTCGTGATCTATTTCATCGCCGGCGGCGGCGCGGCGGGCAAATCGGCGGCGTTCTCGGCGCTCGGCGCGATGCTGCTCGGTGTGATCGTGACCGGACTGTTCGTCGCCATCTCAATGACGTCGGGCGGCGGCGCCTGGGACAACGCCAAGAAATATATCGAGGACGGCCATTACGGCGGCAAGGGGTCCGACGCGCACAAGGCGGCGGTGACCGGAGACACCGTCGGCGATCCGTACAAGGACACGGCGGGGCCGGCGGTCAATCCGATGATCAAGATCACCAACATCGTGGCGCTGCTATTGCTCGCAGTTCTGGCGCACTAGATTTGGTTTCGGCGCCCTGCGTGACAGGCAACGGCTTATGAACCTTTGCCCTGAAGGTTGCGCAGGACGTTCGTGATCATGTTGAGGTCGTTGCCGCTGGTCGGCGTCGTCTGGGTGACGAAATTGAAGACGTGGCCGTCCTTGAGGCCGTATTCCGCGAGGCGCTGGACTTTCCGGTCTCGGTCGAAATAAACGGCGATCACGCGCTGGTCGGTTACTTTGCCGTTCATAAAGGCGACCGGGCGATCCACCTTTTGCGAAATGTAATAAAATGCTTCGCCGCTGACGGTCGCGACCGTGGAGGGCGTGCCGAGCACCAGCAGCACCTGCTCCTGCGAGGCGCCGAGCGGAATTTGCTCAAGCGCGCCTTCGGGCAGCACATAACCCCGCTGAAAGGTCTCGCCGCCGCAACCGCAAAGCGCGAGCGCAAGAACCAAGGCGCAAACCGCTGCCGAAGGCCGGCTTCCGCTACGCGCCAAACTGCCCCACATCCTCGTCCCTAACTTGCGTCCAGCCGTCGCGTGCCGTACCCCCAAAGCCGAAGATTGGCAATCAGATTGGCAATCGGCGTGCCGATCCGCCGCGGCCATGACGGTCGTGTGCACGTGAGTTAACCATATGATCTTGAGACGTTTTCGGGCCAGTTCCGAGGAGCGCAGCATCCACGACCTCTATGGCATGATCGTGGCGCAAGCGCGTGTGCCGACGTTTTACAGGACCTATGGCGTGCCGGATACGGTCGAAGGCCGCTTCGATCTGATTGTGCTTCATCTGGTGCTCATGCTGGCGCGTCTCCAGCAGGACGACGATGCGCCGCGCAGTTTTGGACAGAGGCTGTTCGACGAGTTTTGCCGCGATCTCGATGGCAACCTGCGCGAGATGGGAGTGGGCGATTTAGCGGTACCCAAACGCATGCGCAGTTTCGCCGAGGCGTTCTACGGCCGGCAGGCGGCCTATCTTGCCGCTCTCCTCGCGGCCGACGAGCGGGAGCTTGAGAAGGCGCTGACACGTAATATCTTTGCGGGGACGGATATCGATGAAGGAGCGGTCCGGCTTGCGCGTTACATGCGGGCCGCGTTGCGCCAACTGGAAGGCCAGGATCAACGCGCCTTGCTGCGCGGTGAGATCGTCTTTCCGAAGCCGTAGGGGCATCGCCGATGCGTGAACAGAAAACCGGTGGACACAAATCTCCGGGTGCCGCGCC
>Ga0209624_10002698_pt1 | contig 13006 bp, 8 predicted proteins | sample JacPinW_OM2H0_O1_FD_188565 | JGI IMG/M metagenome (GOLD analysis project Ga0209624, IMG submission 188565) | Forest soil microbial communities from Algoma, Ontario, Canada - Jack Pine, Ontario site 1_JW_OM2H0_O1 (SPAdes) (version 2) | ecosystem: Environmental > Terrestrial > Soil > Boreal...
GGCCTCGGCCGACGGCAAGCTGTGATTGACCCGCGCAATGAACACAGCGGGCAAATGACGGGGCGCAAAATCCGGCAGCATGTACCAGAAGCGCGGCGTGACTTGACCGTTGCGAGATAAGCGCGCATTCGTGCGAACGGCGGAAAGATCGGGAATCATTTTTTCGCCGACGCTTTCTGGCGGCGCGGCGGACGCACCGCGCACGTAGCTCGCGAGTTCATCCGGCATGATTTCTGGCAGCGCTTCCCCGCTCGCAGCGTAGGCCGCATTCGCCTCAGCCGCGATGTGATAGTCCTCCGGTAGAACCCACCCCCGCAAATCAAGAACGCGTCCATCGGGGAGACGGCCGTCTTCCATCGCCGTCATTTCAGATTGCCGTCGCAGTACGGGCCGCAAGACATCGGCTGGCACGGAAAACTCTCGTTGGTTAAAGAACGACGAAGCCCTGACACGCATTAGGCCGGGCCCCGCCGGACCACGCGCACTCAAATAGAAAAATCGATTGCATCCTGTCCGCAGCCCCTGCCCCACACTGACACCTAACTCTTCGAGCCTCACTAGGACGTCGGGAGAAAACGTTTCCGGCAGCGCACTTCGCAAGGCGTCTGGGACGGTCACCTGTGCGGCTGAGCGCGTAGTGAGAAATAGCGGGAGATCGTCGCCACGGGCCTCAAGCGTCTGATACCAGCCCCGGTGCTCTATACGACTTTCAAGATCAGTCCACTCATCGCCGAGATTGAAGAGGCGCGTGCCGATTCCTAATCTTGGCTGTTCACACCCAGCGCGCACCCAGGTTGCAAACTGTTCTTCCGGAACTTCTCCCGCAAAACTCGCCCCTACCAAGGAGCTTACGCTCGCGGCTTCCGGCGCCGCCTGCACCCACACTGCTTCCTGCAGGTCGGTTCTCGATGTGAGGGGTCTGGAGATCTCTTCCTCCGACAGACGACGTGCGACGAGAAGATGCGTGCGCACAAGGGCGTTGGAAAACCAGCCGGGCTGCACGTCCTCCACGATGCATTCCAGAGAGAAGCAGCGCAGAAGCAGGTAACGAATCACATCAGCGTAGTTTCGGGTCCTCCACGTGGCTGGAACAACAAGCGCAAGGCGCCCCCCAGGTCGAACCATAGCAGCCGCGAGAAGCCAGGCCGGCACGGATAGGTCAGCGAGCCCCGAATAACCTTCGGCCAGTTCCTTCCAGACGCTCCTTTCCGCACTGGAAAACCGAGTATTGATAATCGAACCCAAGCCGGAGCGCACTCCTACCGCTATACCACTATTTGTATTGCGGGCTTGATAGCGGACATAGGGCGGATTCGTGATGACCAAGTCATAGCTGCGCAAAGGTAATCTCTCTACGGAAACGGGATCGAACGCGTCGCCGGCAATGACCGATTGCGCAAGTTGGGTGGTCCCAGAAGTTTGCGCTAGCCGCTTGCGGCACGTCGCAGCGGTTATTTCGTCGATCTCGACGCCGTCCAGCCGATCAAGCGCGATACCGCGTTCACATGCCGCTTCCCATGTAGCGTCGAGGAGGTCGCCGTGGCCGGCCATCGGATCAAGCACGGTGCGCGTCTGCGCATCAAGAGCGAGGTGAGCGAGGAGCTTTCCGAGCTGAAGGCCTGAAAAATACTGGCCTAAGTTCTTTCGTTGTTCCGGCGCGAGCGACAATTCATAGTCCCGAGCCGCGCGTCGGACAACATCGAGTGATTCAAACTCGCGCACCGGCGATATTCTCCGATAACGACAGCCCAGCATGCCAACGGTAAAAAGTGTCGGCATCGAGCGGTACCTGCTGATGATGGGTCAAATAATACGTCACGAAACGGGAATAGAGGCGTTGCGCGGTTTGCTCGATTGGATCCGGAATCAAAGCTGCTTCTTGCCGTAACTGTTCGGCGACTTTCCAGACGCTTTCAACGGAGCGCTCAGTCTTCCTAGAACGATCGCTCAGAAGTAGAACCGGGTCACCGCGAACCGCACCATCGGTTGTTACTTGCTTGAAGCTACCTTGGGTCTTGTCCAGAACACCAGCACATTCGACGCTGAACCCGGCATCCTCGTATGCCGACTGAAGCGCGTTCCACACTTCTGCGGAAGCCGAATGAAAGACAAGCGTCATCTTGGCGTTACGCTTCAGGATGCGCCGCATCTCCGACAATGCGCGCGTAAGTAGAGATTGATATTCTGCGACTGTCTTGTTCTGGTCTCTGCTTACGATGGTTTCATCCGTTCGGTCAGTGAACTGATTCAGCCAGGCCTCGTTGACGAAGTTTATCTCGGCATACGGAATATTTCCTCCGAACGGCGGATCGACAAAAATGTGGTCAACGCTTCGGTCGGGCAAGTCGATCGAACAGGCCGAACGCTGCTGCACATCGACGCTAGCCTTGCGCCCGTGGATAGTTGTAAATGCGTCGGTGATGGTCGAAAGCTTACGGCGCAACCCAACCGCAAGGTTCTTCTCGACTGGAAGTCCGCTGATATACAGCACGCCTGGTTGGGCACTCGTCAGAACAAGATCTTTTTGGCCGGTCTTGGCGACCACGCGCGTCATGATCGTGGCATGAGATGCGTTGTAACTGAGGAGCCAGAAACGAAGCGCGTCGCGAAGAAGATCGTCATAGCAAGCCGTGCGTTCCCAGAGTCGGCCGAACACAATGAGATTGCGCCGGGTGTAGAAGTGGTGGAGGTGTGTGATGCCTTGGTGATAGCCCCGTCGGTACAGATCACCCCAGGGTATCTCGATGCGCGGAACCGCGCCCGGAACCGGCTCACCGGCGACGCGGGCTAGTAATTCAGAATCTTGATCCGTCACGGGACGTGACCACTTTTTCTTGCCGCTGGTTCCGTGTAGCCAAACGGGCTTGCGCGCTCGGAGCTCGTTTCGCTTGCCGATAATGTCGTCACGTACCGTCTCAGTTTTTCTGCGAACGTTATCGACAGCCGTTTCGTGGCGACATGACGGGCACGTGAAGTGCGGAGCAATCGCGGCCGGGTCGCGGGAAACACACGCGTCCCACATCGTGACCTCGCGGTCGCAGTGAGGGCACGACAAGAGATCCGACCAAATCATATAGCGAATTTCGCCTTCTTCGCCCTTCGAGCCGGAGGCAGCATACATCCAGCCCTCATCCTTCTCCGTGGCCTCGAGAATCTCCCGAGCGGCTTTGTTAAAAGCATGCGGCGCTGGAGGATTCGTCAGAGTTCGACTCACAAAAGCGCCCAGGGCACCGACTTCGTACAATACTGCGTTACGGACGCCCCACTGCACGTTCAGCCCTAGTCGCTTCGCCTCCAGGCAGAGTTCATCCGAAGGATTTTCACATAACAGTGCCGCTAGTCCCGTAGTGCCGCTCCCGGCAAATCCGTCGAATACTGTGTCGCCCGGTTTCGTATGTGCCGCAATGAAGAGGGCTATGGCTTCAGGAGAGATTTTCGTGGGGTATGGAAACGCGGAATACAGAGAGCTTCCTCGCTTCGCCGGTAAGGCCCTCGCGTAAAGAACCTCGAGAGCTGCCCCTGTTTCTTTCTCGCACCTAGTCACGCTAGGCCCCTCCCGCAAGAAGGCCGCTGAACCGCTATGGTTTTTTAGGTGACCTGGCGAACAGCCCACGAATCGTTTTCTCTTCTCACAAGAATTCTGGCATCCCGTACACCTCAGGTGGAAACGCGAATGAGCCGCCTGCCGGGGCCGTTATCACCTCGGACTCTCCCGTTTCCCTTCCCGGTGCAGTCGAGGATCACGATCCTCCGATTGCGATGCACCACCTTATACTGTGTCGGCGCGGACCGGAATTGTTAAATGAACCTCTCGGTGGCGGAAATTGCAGCAGTTCTCATGGTATTGGGATCTTCGCCGAGAGTCCACTATGGGCGAACAAAATACGAAACGATTATCCTCCGCTTGGTGAGCACGTCCTCGGTAGCCCTCCGCCGCACGGCGGACTCGGTTGACGATACAGGACTCGAACATCCACCGACTACGGGACATCGAAATCGCTCGAGCATCGACCCTGCCAGACAGCCCGCTCAACGTTTGCGTCCCGGGCGCAGGAACTCCGGCATGAGCGAGCCGCAGATGCACATCAGCAAGGAAGGAGACCGTAACCTCCGAACGCTGCTGGTGCAGGGGGCGCACTGCCCGCGAACGACTTTAGCCTGTGAGACTGCCGCAAATAGACTCCAAGCTAGTGTTGCGTCGACCCATTGAGACCGCAGCGTTAATCAGGATTTGGCAATCGTTCGCTGGAACATTTTAGCTGCGCATCGATTGTCTCTTGGCTTTCTTGAGAAGCTTCGTCGCTTCTTCCGCTCCAGCTTCGGTTACACGTTTCGATTTGCACACCCTCTCCAAATGGGGAATGGCTTTGCGGGGATTGCGTTCGTTCCGGAGGTAATGCTTGGCGATCTCTAAGTTCGACTCGTCATCGCCCAACCGAACTGCTTTCTTAAACCACCGCAACGCCCGGTCTAGGTTCTTCTCGCTTCTCCACAATATCCCGATATTATGAGCCGCGCTCGATACCCCTCGCCGATATGCTCGCTTGTACCAATACAATGCCGCGGCGCGATTGCGACGGACTCCCGTGCCCGCGTCGTAGAAATTACCGAGGTTCAATTGGCAGCCTGTATCACCCGCCTTCGCAGCAGCAAGGTACAGTCGGAAAGCTGCCCGGAGTTCTCCCTTTTCCTCGTGCTTGATCGCACGAATAAACAGTGCATCGGCATTCGGCTTCGGAGCCTGCTTTGTGTGCCGATGTGATTTCGCCATGGGATAATGCTAGATGATCTCTAGACTACTGCCAAGAAATTGCGCCCGAGAGCTGCGCGGGTCGGGCTAACTCCTGATTTAGTCGGTGATACGCGCTTGCGCTGTTTGCTCGGAATTCGTTCCCCTGGTTGGTGTCCTTGAATCGCAGGGGACGCACTCGGGCCGTATTAGGAGGGCTACGGATTGGATCGAAAGCAACCTCCGCAGAGGACGGGAGTCTTTGACCACGCTCGACACATACATGCACGCAATTCCGGACTCGCAACGCCGTGCGGTCGAACGAGTCGCGGGAGTTGTGTTCCCAGATGTTCCCAAAACCGCTCCGGCCTCTAGTACGACCGGACGGGTCAACTGATTGACTGGCAGTTAGTTACGGGGAAAAAGTGGTGAGCCGGGTAGGACTCGAACCTACAACCCGCTGATCACTCAAGAAACGCTAAGTGGTTGGCTCTTCTTGCATTTCCTTGCGTGTTGTAGGACGGTTTTACGTGGTGTTTTGCGGGGTTTCGTTCCCAAATTTGTTCCTACAACTTCGGGCTGAACACTTTGGAGAGGGACCGAAACCGGGGTGCACGACAAACCCAGTCCCGGCATCCCTACCTGGGACGAAGCGAGAAGCGGACCCCACGCAATTTTCCAAACAATGGGTCGTCCCCCGGCAGGTCGGCCCCGCAGACCTCCTGCTCAACGTTAACCACATCGGGCGGTGGCCCCAACGGTTCGGACTGAATCGTACTCAGGACCCGGTCAAGGCATTGCTTCACCGCCACGACTTCTAGGGGAGTTGTCTTCACGCGAGAAATCAATCGCGCTAAGGGATTCGCATCTACACCGTACGCCCGGCGATTGGCAAGCTGCGCCTCAAACAATACGGTCCCGGACCCGCAGAAAGGATCGAGGACGACATCGCCTGGTTTTGATAGGAGATCACTAGCCAAGAAAAAGTAGGGAATGTGAACAAGCAGTTTTGCAGGATATGGATGAACAAAATGTGTGAACCTATCAGACGAAGTAAGACCTGGCACAATGCGTCGAAAATTGACGCTGACCGGCTTGCAAGACCGCTGATAACGAAGAATTAAACCCCGCAACACGTCCGCAAACTCAGACTGTTGCCGTCGGTCACACGGTTCCCGTGTGACCGAAGCCACCGCTGTCGCGGGTAGTTGGAGTTCTGCGACTTCATTCCACTCGATTCTGCTGACTGGACCCACGACCAACTGCGCGATTCGCAAACCGCGAGTGATTTCGAAAGGCTCCCGACCGAGGTTGATTACGGCTGCCTGCACCTCGCCTCGATAATCCGAGTCTATCGTTCCCGGCGAGTTGACCAGGGTGATCCCGGACTTGCTTGCGAGGCCGGACCGCGGCCTCAACTGCGCTTCATATCCGTTGGGCACTGCAATCGCAAATCCGCACCGAACCAAGGCAATCGCCCCCGGCTCGACGCGAATCGTTGCGTCAATCGCTGCTCGGACGTCCATTCCAGCAGAGCCGCCGGTCTTATACATTGGCAGCGGAATGTCGTCGTTGCCAGGGATTCGCTTAATTGGAATCGAAATGTCCGATTTCAAGGCCTGCGTTTTACCTTAACTTGTTCGTCATCGAAAGAGCCTAAACCGTTTATCCGGCAACGATCAGTATCGCAGCAGATCACCAGAGGCTTTCTCGCGCTGGGACGCGCCACCAAGATGACGGCAGCCTAGATAGAAGGGTCGAAGAAGTCTATCCGGGGAATAGCCTCCTCGTCTGATATTAACCCGTTTAGTGAAGGCTTAGGTTTCTCGTGCGGAGACCTTCCGGACAGCCGTACGACGCAGATACTCTCGACTGATCGAAGAGGCTGTCCGCGCAGACCGCTGCTTCACTATGCTTTTCTCAGCGAAGAGGCCGCGCCTTCCTCCCAGTGTTTGAGCATCTGCTCGCCAATGTCCGCGAAATCGGGATGCTGTTTTGTGTAGGAGCGAACTTCCCCCGCCGTCTCCGACATCGAGGCGTCGATACGGTCCAATATCTCCTTGGCCCTGGCGGGCGTGCTTCCCATCCGCGTTTCTCCCAGTCTCCGGAGCACTTTCGCGCTCGGCCACCTGGTCGTTCCGTTGAGCGTGAGCGCCAGGCTGTCCTTGGCCAGGTACACAGAGGTGGTGACGAGATCGTAGACCGGTGCCAGTCTTGCTTCGCCGAGTACATTATCGTAGACGATTCCAAAGTTCTTCAGATGTGCATCGCCATTGCGCAACCCACAGTTGAGTGCAATAAGTGTGTACAGTTTTTCGAGATCCTCGTTTGCGTGCGGGGAATTCGCGAACTGTTCGAAGCGTTTCATGATGGATGTCTCGTAGCTGCCGCGGTACTTCTCGTCTGTCCGCCGGCCGTTCAGCACACAGAAATCCTCAAATCCACGATACGTCCCATCGCTTCGCAGATCAAAGCGATCGATCACCAGTGCCATGCCATCTTCGGCGAGCCGATAGGGAGGCACTTCTAATCCGCACTTGCTGGCGACCGTGAGACAGAAATGCTCGTTCGCGGCCAGTTGCGGATATTCGTTCGCTTCCCAGAGTTTCACGATGTGCGTCGCGCCCCTGTAACTCTGAGAAAACCGAGGTCGCGCGTCCTCGATGCCATTGAAAGCCTTCTGGTCACGCACGAGAATTTTTGGCTGGACGCCGCTGATTCCAGAGAACGAAGCGAATTTCTCAAGCAGATATGGAAACAGATCCTGGTCGCGCCGGCGTGTGAGAATCTCGTCGACAGATTGAAAAGGAACGTCTTCGTTGAGGCCTTCCCTCTCCCCGGTAAATCGTATCCGTCCCACTTGTGAGCGACCGACGATGGACAGCAGGTCAAAGTCGTCGAATGTGCCGGTAGCCTTGGCAAACGCGAGGCGGAGCCGCTCCCTGAGCAGGCCCTCGGGCAGATTCATTTCGAAGATGGGCAGAAGCCCGAAGCGAGCATCCCAGGACCTGAGCCGCAGGGGCATCGTAACCGAGACGGCGCGCTCGGGAGGCGCGTCGGGTTTATACGCAAACGTGCTGCCGCGTTCCTCGGTCCGGTCGAGCAGTCCGGACTCAGCGCTATCGGCCCAGACCTTGATCATCGCGATCCTCTTCCATCAAATCATCGAGCGTCGGTCGACCCGAGCTCGCGTCTTGCAGTTTCAGCTCAAGCCCTAAAATTCCGAGAAGTCTCGTGATTTTGGAAAAGCCAAGCTCACCCGTGCGGCCGTTTTCCAGTGCGTCTAAAGTCGACCGGCTGATATGAGCCCTGCCCGCAAGCTCCTTCTGGCTCAGGCCCAGCGTTTTGCGCTTGCTGGCGATCCGACTGCCGATGAGAGAGATCGATGGCATATGCCTATTATATTGGGCATGATGCCTATTTTCAAGACCAATGCCCTATATATTAAGCACACGGGCTGCAGCGATGCTGCCGACGTTACTTCATCTATCAAGCAGGGCTATCGACATCCTTATATGTAGCAGCAACATGCCGCCGCCGACCCATGCCATCGTTCACCCGGCGGACCCTTCGCCGCTGACAGGGGTGTTTAACCCTGTCACAGCTTGAGTGTCCTCAATTCATCGGTCATGGAGTCAATCAATGATCGCTCGCCGTCTAGCACCTTTGCCACGCGCTCGATTTCAACATCAGCTTCGTCCCAGTGTTTCTGCTCAATCGGCTCTCTCACCCCCTCGAATGCGATCCGAGGCTCTAATTTCAGCTTGGTATGGCGTCTTCATGCCAGCTCATAGGAGTGCGCCACGCGCCCGCTCAACCAACTCTCCGGCGGTTTCGTCCGGCCTGGCGATCTGCCGATGGCGCATGTGAAAATTACATCTTGTAGTTTTCACCTCTCGGTTCCTTTCGTCGGAACATTGCTCGTCTACAGCTACCAAGTCTACCGGGGGCTAGATGCCCGCAACGTCATCCAATCGGCCGGTACAAAATCACTGCGCTCGGGAACATTCGGGATTTCGAACTCGGGCGCGCGCGCGGCAGAGCCCCCATTTCGGGGTCCGAACGGAGTTTTGCGAGGGACAACCCAGTCATTGGCGACCAGTCGGAGGCGAGGCTTCATCCAAAAGCCGGGGGAGTTCTGATAGTTTGTGAGAACCCGGCACAATGCCCTTAGGTGAGCCAACCACAATGTCCTCGATGCGCGGCTCTCCTTTTATACCATCAAGAAACGTCCCGACCTGAACGACGATCCATCCCCCGACGTTTCCGCGTTCGAATCGCACCTTTACACAAAGAGGGGCGACATAGTCCGGAGCGCCGGATCCTTTTAGATCACAATCGCTCATTTCCCAGGTAACCGTCTGGAGGTGTACGCCTGACCGGAGCCAATGGTCGAGCCTCTGTGAATCGAGCGATGAATCAAGTTTTGCAACATCGAGAGATTTTCCATAACTGACTATCTGCTCCCTTGTGTAATGAGCTCCTGCCGTCGAGAATGCCAGAGACAAAACCAGAATCATCGGCCATTGGATCTTCATAGGATTTGCCACCTCACCAGTTGCCGCACTTGCATTTGCTGGACGTAGTTCCTTTTGGCACTGTGACCGCTGAATATCCGCTCCGGTCGTAGTACCGACCGGAAGGCTCAACTGATTGTCTTGCAGTTAGTTACGGAGAAAAAGTGGTGAGCCGGGTAGGACTCGAACCTACAACCCGCTGATTAAGAGTCAGCTGCTCTACCATTGAGCTACCGGCCCAGCAAACAAATATTCTAGCACGACGAATCGCGATCTTTGTGCGGCGGAAAATGCGCAAAATCAGTCTGGGGCGCGAAAGATTACGATTTCGCGCGAGTGATTTATTTAGCGCGGAGCGTGGTGGCGATTTCCTTGGCTACTTCGCGGGCCCTCACGAGATCCCCCGGCCCCAGCGAAATAGCGGCTACGCGCGCGTGCCCGCCGCCGCCGTATTTTTCGCACAGCGACGCAAGATTCACGTCCGGCGGAATTTCCTTCCATGGATTCGTGCCCACGGAAACCTTTGCGCGCGCCGGCGACGCGCTGACGCCCACCGAATAGAGCGCGTCCGGATACAAGAAATACGGTACGAACTTGTTGTAGCCCTCAAGGTCCAGATCACTCACGTCGAAATAGATCACGCCGCCTCGAAAATCCGCTCGCTCGCGCATGATGTCGATCGAGCGCCTATGCCGCTCCAGCAGCGGCCCCAGATGGTTCTTCACCAGCGGCAGCTGCACCATCTCCGCCAACGGCAGTTCGGAAAGCTCCGGAATAATGCGCGGCACGAGAAACGGTTCCGGCGCAGCCTCGATCACCATGGCCAGCTGCATCGCCGGCTCTTTGAGACCCACGGCTTCTTCCGGCGACGCAAACTGCGCACCGTCGATAATGTCGCCCCACTTGATCAAGTCCGCCAGCGGCTTGGCATCGAAGCCGAATTTCGAGGAGGCCACATCGGCCAACAGCTTCGTGCAGGACTTGTAAGTTGGGTCGTAGAATTTCTTGCCGGAGTGGTCTTGCTTGAAATGCTCGGCATCGGCGGGCTTCAAAAATGCGCTCTGATGATGATCGAACCACCAAGTCAGTAGCGGCGAGCTCGAATACTTGAAATCGACGATGGCATTTTCGTCGCCGTCGAAGGTGCCGTCCTCAAACGGCGCCGAAGCCTTGTGCGTCATCCCTGTGTAGAGAAACTCTGCGTGAGGATTGATGCGCTCGCGGTAAAAACGCGAAAAAATGGCAGCGGATGAGGCTCCGTCGAAACATTTGTCATGAAAACAGATCCGGACCTTCAATTCGCGCCCCTTTTTTCAGACCCGCCCGGGCTTTCGACCCCGTAACTAAAGCCAAACAAGATGGCTTCTCCCATGCTCAATGTCAAGTGTCAAAGCTCGATTGTCAAAGCTCGATCTTTCAAAGCTCGATCGGCAATGCCGGATTGGCCCTGAAGCCCCAAAGACACTCAGGGATTGCGGGAACTACGACGCGCGAGCGGCTTTCTTGCGGAATTGGCACTCGACCGTGTGATCGTTCACCATGCCAACCGCCTGCATGAACGAATAACAGATCGTTGAGCCGACAAACCGAAAACCTCGTTTCCTCAGGTCCTTGCTCATCGTGTCCGATTCAGGCGACGTGCATTGCAGCCGCTGCCCTACACGCCAGGTGTTTTGCATCGGCTTGCCGCCCACAAACGACCAGACGTACTTGTCAAAGCTGCCGAATTCCTTCCGCACGGCCAGAAACGCCCGGGCGTTGCCGATCGCGGCCGAAATCTTCAACCGGTTGCGGATGATACCGGGATTCGAGAGCAGCTTCCGAATTTTCGATTTGTCGTAGCGCGCAATTTTCGCGGCATCGAAGCGGTCGAATGCTTTCCGGTAGTTCTCGCGCTTCTGAAGGATTAATTCCCAGCTTAGCCCAGCCTGTGCGCCTTCGAGAATCAGAAATTCGAACAGCCCGCGATCGTCGTGCAGCGGCACACCCCATTCTTCGTCGTGGTAGCGCGCCATCAGCGGACTGCGCGCCCAATGGCATCTCGTACGGCCGTCGGGTTCGGAAAGATTCACAGGGGAAAGAGCCTTTGTCAGTTATCGAGCAGAATTTCCGGGCGGATTTTCGGCCGCCAGCACCAGGCACCGCGGGCACAGACATCCGGAAAATTGTACTCGCAGTTCCGCAGCCACTTCGGCGCCGAGCTTCACGTCCGCGCACCAGCAAGTCGGATCCGGAGCCGCGCAGCCAAAATTCGCACCACACACCGGACACGTTTTTCGCTGCCCAGTCGCGGAGCCTGCCCCGCCGGCACTCTCACCGTTGCCGCCAGCACTCACTGCGCTCGCCTCATTACTCGGCCTCCATCGTCCACGCTTTTAGCACACCACCTAGCGTGCCGCCAGCTTCAACCCGGGCCGGCGCGTGGCAATCGCAGTCTTTCTGTCGAGCGGAATCGCGCCTAGGAAGTCGGCGTCGTGTGCTTCTGGATGATTTTGACGATGTTTTCTTTCGGCTGTGCGCCGACGATCTGATCCGCCACCTGCCCGTCCTTGAACACCAGCAGCGTCGGAATGCCGCGGATGCTGTACTTGCCGGGTACGTTCATATTTTCGTCCACGTTGAGCTTGACGATCTTCACCGTCGCCTGATGTTCCTTGGCGATCTCTTCTACCGTCGGCGTCAACATGTGGCACGGGCGGCACCAGTCGGCCCAGAAATCGACCACCACCGGCTGCGTCTTGCTCGCTTCGATGACGTCGGCTTGAAAGGTTGCGTCAGTTACCGCTTTGAGAATGTCTGACATGGTTTCCTCGTAGGTTGCCAGTATCCGGCCCGCAGGCCGTTCCATGCGTCTCTACTTAGATGATCCAACACTTCTTGGGATTCGGGCCCGCTTAGCCGCTTCATACAGTGTGACATACGCGACGGCCGATGCCTTCCAGGAATAATCCTTGGCCATGCCATTCGTCTGAATCGTGTGCCACACTTTCGGGTCCCGGTGCGCCTTTAGCGCTGCCCGAATCGAGCCCAGCAGCGCCCCCCCGTCGTACTCGTCGAACTTGAAACCCGTTCCCTGCTGCGTTCTGGACGAGAAATTCTGAATCGTGTCGTCCAGCCCGCCCGTCGCGCGCACCACCGGAACCGTGCCGTAGCGCAGGCTGTAGATCTGATTTAGCCCGCACGGCTCGTAGCGCGAAGGCATCAGGAAGACATCCGCCCCCGCCTCCACCTTATGTGCGAGCGTGTTATCGTAACCGATTTTAACGCCTACGCGGGCCGGATTTTTGTCCGCGAGGCCCTTGAACAGCTTCTCGTACTCCGGCTGCCCGTTGCCCAGCGCCACTAGCGCGACATTTTCCTTCAACAGCTCTGCGGCGATATCCGCGATTAGGTCGAATCCTTTTTGGTCCACGAATCGCGAGACGATCCCCAGCAGGGGCCGCTCGAGATTCTCTTCTGGTAGCCTGAAGGCCGCGAGCAGATCCTTCTTGCACGCCTTTTTTCCCTCGAGATTGTGCGGCGAATAATTCTGGGCGATCAGCGCGTCCGATTCCGGACTCCATGCGCCGTAGTCCACTCCATTCAGGATGCCGACCAGTCGGTCGCCGCGATTGCGGATCACGCCCTCAAGCCCCGCGCCGAATTCCGACGTCTGGATTTCCTTCGCGTAGCGGCGGCTCACCGTCGTCAGATAGTCCGCGAAGATCAATCCGCCCTTCAGGAGATTCACCTTGCCATAAAGTTCCAACGCATCCATGGT
>Ga0209624_10002699_pt1 | contig 13006 bp, 12 predicted proteins | sample JacPinW_OM2H0_O1_FD_188565 | JGI IMG/M metagenome (GOLD analysis project Ga0209624, IMG submission 188565) | Forest soil microbial communities from Algoma, Ontario, Canada - Jack Pine, Ontario site 1_JW_OM2H0_O1 (SPAdes) (version 2) | ecosystem: Environmental > Terrestrial > Soil > Boreal...
CGCCGGGCGCGCCACCGCCTTGACCCGGCACGTTGAAGCCGAATTGGTCGTACATCTGGCGCTTCTTGGTATCGGAAAGCGTGTCGTAGGCTTCCTGAATCTGTTTGAATTTTTCTTCTGAAGATTTGTCGCCGGGATTCAGGTCCGGATGATATTTGCGCGCAAGTTTGCGATAGGCTGCGCGAAGTTCTTTCGCGGACGCTTTGCGCGGGACACCTAAGAGTTCGTAGTAATCCTGTTTAGTTGTCGTAGCCATGACGGATTTATCGACGCCAATTCAGCAGACCCAAGACCACATTACAAAATACACGGCGTTACAGATTCGCCCAGCGTCCGTTCCATTCGGCAAGCTCTTTCGTCTCGAGCGCCGCTTCTTCCTTTTTTTGCCGCTGCATTTCCGATGACCTTCCGGCCATCGAAGCTTCCTTTGTGTTAGCGCGCTCGAGCCAGCGGTCAATCCAGCCGACTTTCTGCTCCACGGTGTTCGGATCGGACTTGAACCGAAGAAACGTGCCGGAAATTTCCACGGAACGCGGCGGAAACTCCGGTTGCACGTCCTGCTGCGCGTCGTAAAAAAGACGGCGCCAGTCGGCCGTGGGCGATTCGGAGATGGAAACTTGCACCAGGAAGAAATTGTCGCGAATTTTCTGCACCGCTTGCGGTGGGCCCAAGCGCCGGATGCCGGTCGTCGTCAACGCGCTTTCCTCCTGACACTGTTAATAAAATGAATGCAGGGCGAGTGTTGAACCCGCCCCGCACTTTTGAAGCTTAGGCTAGCGTTAGTTCGGCTTCTTTGAGTCGTCCACGTCCACGAACTCGGCATCTACGACATCGCCTTGTCCCGAGGACGATTTTCCGTCGCCGGACGATTGACCTTGCCCGCCAGGTGCGCCTGCCGAGCCTGCGCCCGCACTGGCTGCGCTTTGCTGGGCTTTGTACATCGTCTCGGCGATACGGTGAGACGCCTTGGTCAGGGTTTCCGCGGCTGCGTTCAACTTGTCCACGCCGCCTTCGGTCAAAGCGCGCCGTGCTTCTTCCAACGCTTCCTCGCCGGCCTTCACGTCTGCTTCAGCCAGCTTTTCGCGGTTTTCCTTAATGATTTTGTCGGTTTGATAGACCAAGCTATCGAGCCGGTTGCGAGCTTCCACTTCGGCCAAGCGTGACTTGTCTTCATCGGCGTGCGTATCTGCTTCCTTCTTCATGCGCTCCGCCTCTTCCTTGCTCAAGCCGCTGGAAGCCGTGATGGTGATCTTCTGTTCCTTATTGGTGGCGTTGTCCTTCGCTGACACATTCAGGATGCCGTTAGCATCGATATCGAACGTGACGTCGACTTGCGGCACACCGCGCGGCGCCGGAGGAATTCCGATCAGATGGAATTTTCCGAGCGAACGGTTTCCGCTGGCAACCGGACGTTCACCTTGCAGCACGTGAATCTCGACGGAAGTCTGATTATCCGCGGCTGTAGAGAACGTTTCCGACTTACGCGTCGGGATCGTGGTATTGCGCGGGATCAGCACGGTAGAAACACCACCGAGCGTTTCAACCCCCAACGAAAGCGGGGTTACGTCGAGCAACAAAATGTCCTTCACTTCGCCGCCCAACACTCCGCCCTGAACCGCGGCGCCCACCGCGACGACTTCGTCCGGATTGACGCCCTTGTGGGGCTCTTTGCCGTTGAACAAGCCCTTGACGATGTCCACGACTCGCGGGATTCGGGTGGAACCGCCGACGAGAACGACTTCGTCAATTTTATCCGGAGTCAGGCCCGCATCGCTCAACGCTTGTTTTACCGGACCAACCGTGCGCTGCAGCAAATCTTCCATCAATTGTTCAAGCTTCGAGCGAGTGAGCTTCAGTTGCAGGTGCTTCGGCCCGGACGCGTCCGCGGTGACGAACGGAAGATTGATTTCCGTTTCCATCAGCTGCGACAGCTCGACCTTTGCTTTTTCCGCAGCTTCCTTCAGCCGCTGAATGGCCATGCGGTCTTTGCTTAGGTCAATGCCCTGCTCTTTTTTGAACTCGGCTACGATCCATTCGATGACGCGCTGGTCAATGTCATCGCCACCCAGGTGAGTGTCGCCGTTGGTAGATTTAACTTCGACCACGCCTTCGCCCACTTCAAGGATGGAAATGTCAAAAGTTCCGCCGCCAAGGTCGTAGACAGCGATCGTCTCGTCCTTCTTCTTGTCGAGGCCGTAGGCCAAGGCTGCCGCCGTAGGCTCATTGATAATGCGCGGGACTTCGAGGCCGGCAATTTCTCCAGCCTGCTTAGTCGCTTGGCGCTGGCTGTCGTTAAAATATGCCGGAACAGTGATCACCGCTTTGGTGACTTTCTCACCAAGAAAATCTTCCGCCGCCGCCTTCAACTTCTGAAGAATCATCGCGGAGATTTCCTGAGGGGTGTAAGACTTGCCCATGATTTCGATGCGCGCATCGTCGTGCGGCCCCTTGACTACTTTGTAAGGGACGCGCTTCGCTTCTTCGCCCACTTCATCGAACCGGCGTCCCATGAACCGCTTGATGGAGTACACCGTGTTTTCCGGGTTCGTAATCGACTGGCGCTTGGCCACCTGCCCTACCAAACGCTCTCCGCCCTTGGTGAAACCAACAACCGAAGGGGTAGTTCGAGCGCCTTCCTGGTTAGGGATGACGGTGGGTTCTCCACCTTGCATCACCGCGACCACGGAGTTGGTGGTGCCAAGGTCAATTCCTATAATCTTGCTCATAAAATACGCTCCTGTGACGCCCGGCTATTCTTAGCCGGGACTTTCTGCTTAACGAGCAGCGTAATAATACATGTTGAGCGTCGTATTGTCAAGTATTCAATAACGCCATATTAGACTGTAAAATAAAGACTTACAAACAATATTATCACTTTTTAAGCCAGAGAAAGCACGTCTGTCGCGTAATGAGAAAATGCGCTCAAATCTCGGCCCAACCCTTAAGTGCGGATTGCCATCATAGGACTGCGCGTTAGACTGGGGACGGGTGTATTAGCGCCGCTGCGCACGAGCGCAATTCGCGCTACAATACCGGCGCTGGTTTCAATGATTATCGGGAGGGCGTCTTTGATTCGCAGAACTTTTCATCCTTTACAAGTGGCTGCCTTATGTGAACTCGCAGTAGTGGCGATGCTGGCCCTTTTTTGCGGCGCTGGAGTTTCCGCCCAAACGCACCCGCGCGCCCAAACTCACGCTGTGGCGAATTCCGACGCAGCCGCCGCGCCGGTAAAATCTCTCGGCAACAGAAACGCGCCCATCACCATGGAAGTATTCAGCGATTATCAGTGCCCGTCGTGCGGCAACTTCTACGAAAACACGCTGAAATATATGATTCAAGATTCTGTGGCCAGCGGTCAGGTCTATTTCATACATCGCGACTTCCCCTTGCCGATGCATCCCTATTCTTATATGGCCGCTCGCTGGTCAAACGCCGCGGCAAAGATAGGAAAATTCGAAGTTGTGGATGCAGCGCTTTTCGATAACCAAGTCGCGTGGTCGGCGGACGGGAACATCGAGAAATTCGTGGCCGCCGCAGTGGGCCCTGCCGATTTCAAACGCATCAAAAAGCTGATGGAAGGGTGCGACGTGAATCCCAACGCCGGTGTGAAACCAGCCGCATTCAATAACAGCGGCCAAGGAGACCACGGTTGCCTTCTCGATTCCTATATCGAGCAGGACAAGCAACTCGCAAAACAAATACCGGTAACGCAAACACCGACGTCGGTGATCACTTATAAGGGCCAGCGATATCCGGCCATGCCCGGTTTTGTGACTTGGCCCATTTTGAAGCAATTCTTTGATTCGCTTATGAAGCAGTAAGAGAGCGCAAACCGTGACCGCAGAACGCCGCACAACTTTTCGACGAATATTTCTTCTGGTAGGGCGACTGGCGCTCGGTGCGATGTTTTTGTTCGCGGCTTATGCCAAGCTGAAACCGCAAGCGGCGATGCCTTGGTCGGTTGGTTCGGTGCGGACTTCGCTTTCGATGTTCGCCATGCAGGTGGATTCTTACCAAATACTGTCGCCGGGAGCTGTAAGTTTAGCTGCCCATTCACTGCCCTTCGTTGAGTTGGCCGTGGGGCTATGGCTACTTACTGGGTTGTGGCTCCGGTTTTCAACTTCGATCACCACTTTGCTTCTTGCAGGCTTTTTTGCACTGATGGTCCGAACGTATTCCTTGGGACTGGAAATCAACTGCGGTTGCTTTGGTCCTGGCGAGCAGCTGGGGAAGAAATCCCTGCTACGCGATGGTTCGCTTCTGGCATTCTCGATTGCGGTGACGATCTGTGCTTTCCTGACAAGAAAAAAACGCGGTGAATCCGCGACCTCCGTCTCGGTGGCCTCCGAGCCTCAGCGCGCTAATTAGTTCGCGGGGCTACAGCGAATATCTCTTCCATAGACTCGACATTAGAAAAGCTTCATGCTGGTGCACTAAATAGAAACATTTTCCAAAGCAACTGATTTTGCTTTAGGATACTCGAATATAATGAAGCTGCCAGCAACCCCCTGCGGCAACATGAACCTGCTCCTTAAGGAATCGAATTGCGCCCATCTATGACCCGCCCAATTTTTGTCCTAGCGTGTATCGCGACAGGAATTCTACTGTGCCCAATCCTCCGCGCCGAACCACAGGAATCCACTCAGCCGGGACAAAAAGTTCAGGAGAAGAGTGCTTCAGTGCCGGTGATGGAGGCCGATCCGTCCGCTCAATACCTGGAGAAGGGATTCCAGCACCTCTACGAGCTCAATTTCGACGGCGCGCGCGTGGAATTCTTCGCGTACCAGAAAAGCCGGCCGGATGACCCACTGGGTAAAGCTGCCGAAGCAGCCAGCTATTTATTCGAACAGTTCAACGCCAAGGGCGTTTTGACTTCAGAATTTTTCCTCAGCGATGCGAAGTTCCTCGGGGGTGTGGAGGGCGCGGCTGCGCAGAATCAGAATGCTGCCTTCATAACTGCAAACGGCAAAGCCCGGGAAATGGCCAAGCTGCGGCTCAAATCAAACTCACACGATATTCATGGACTCCTGGCGATCACCATCGCGGACGGAATGGAATCCGACTATGACGCGCTAATCATCAAGAAACAGCTCGATGGGTTGAAAATGATGAAGCAAGCCGAGGCCGAAGCGAATACTTTGCTGGCGATCGATCCTTCGCAGCAAGACGCGAACGTGGCCTTGGGCATGAGCAATTACGTGATTGGCTGCTTGCCTGGATATAAACGCGCCTTTGTGTGGTTCGGAGGCATTCATGGCGATCGCGCCAAGGGTATGGCGCTAATGGCGTCTGCTGCCGATCGCGGGCATTATTTGCAGCCCTTCGCCAAAGTGATGCTGGCTCTTGCATACGAACGCGAACATCAAATGGACAAAGCGCACGATCTGCTCGCCCAGCTCGCTGTCGAATTTCCGTCTAACCCCGTGTTCGCGAGGGAACTTACTCTCTCCGCCAAACGCTAATCCTCAGCAACGGCTTTAGCCGCGCTCTACCACTTGACGCGTACACGGTAGTCCAAGGTCGTGGTTCCATTCTTCTCAATAGGCATTTCGAAACTAATAGTAGTAGCGTCCAGCTTGGTCCACTTTAGATTCGAATTCAGCACTTCCCAATCGCCGCCTATCGGTTCACGAGCTTCGATGACGACCGGGACGTCCTTGTGATTGCGCACGGTGATCTGGTATTCCATCTCGAACAAATTGTTGGCCAGTTTTTTATAGTCTATAAGTTTTCTTTCGCACACGATGTCGAATGCATTGCCCACGTAAATCTTCAGGGTTTCATCCTTCGGCGTGTGATTGATGCGATCTTCACCAACGAATTGAATTCCGCCCTTTGAATCCGCCTGATACACACGTACGGTGCCGGCCGGCAGAGGCATGCCCAACCCGCCTTTTTCTTCGTTTTTGAAACGGTAATACACCTTCACCGGTACCGGGATGGGGTTTCCAATCCCCTGTTGGTTTCGGTAGTAATACGGCTGACCTTCAACCGCGAGAAATTTTTCCACCGGAACGCTGGTTGCCGAAAGCAGACTTATCTGCTTCGACTCGTTGTTCTGGATCGAAGTGCGGCGTCCGAGCGTGTAGAGATGATATTCAGACATGTTTTCCTGCTCGAATTGAGGCTGCGCTGGTACCGACGCTTCCATCCGGATGGCAGCTTTGGGCATGGGTACTGCCGTTGCCACCTGGTGAACTTCCCCCGCCACGAGCTGCAGTTTTGCATTCTCGTACGACGTGCCGCTATTGTTCGCCAGGGTCACCCAACCATCCAAGTCGCTTGCTTTTTCGTCGCGTGAGACGGTCAGCACATAATCGGCATTCCAGCTCATGTTGCTTGTCAGATAAGACGCTTCCACTTTCTGCGCCGCTGCGCCGCGATTCTCGAGCGTCCACACAAGAGTGGGCCGGCTATACAAATTTCCGGGCAATTCGGAAAACCGGTACCAGCTCGTAGGCATCCCCGTCACAATTTCATTTCCGATCTTCCAGACAGGTTGATTGTTATTGTCGGCCAACAACACAGCTTTCGTTTCGACCCATTTGGTTGAGTTCGCGTCTTGCTCGCCACGCACCAGCGTAATCTCGCGTCCGACATATTTCTGCAAAAGCTTCTGCGCATCCAGAAGGTCATATTCATAATTCTGTTCCACCACACCCAACTTCGTAGGCTCGCTCAGAGAGCGGAAATGAACGGTGGCAGGCATGATGGAGGCTGCAACGTCCTCGAATCGCAGCGGGAAAACGCCGGAAGCCAAATGAATTTCGCGCACGTCGCGAACCAGAGCGATATTCGAGTTGTAAACCGTCACATTTAGATCCACTTGATCTTTTTGTGTGGTAGTTGAAGTTTCAGCGGCCAGCGGCCGCGGAGCCTGCACCGGCGCATCGCTTTTGTTTTGAGGCGCCGCGATTGCTCTTGTGAAACTTCCCGCCGCCAGCAAAAGCACAGGAAGGGCTGCGAAAATTACGGCGCTGATAAATTTGCGTCCGCTTCTGGACATGGGCTGTCTCCTCAATGTGAACTCAAAAGATGATACCCGAAAGCCAAATTTGCGCGCCTTGACCTCCACGTATCGTTTCGTGACGTCAACCAAGCAGTCAAGCGCGCGCTGTACTTCCTTTAAAGAACGCGCTCAGCACCAAAACTTGCATGCGAACCTGATAAGATTTGGTCGAGTGTTTACCTGTCCAGAATGCGAGCAGGCCATAAACCAGGCTAGTGCGGTCTGTCCTTACTGCGGAGCCGACGTAACCAATGCGCCGGACGGCAGCGAGTTTGCCAACGTCGGCGTACAGAACAAAAAAATTACGCCCGCTCGCGTGGTAATTCTGCTGGGAGTGTTCCTGGCAATTTTGGCTGCGACAGCTTGGTTGGCTCTGCCCTGGAAAATTTCAGGAACGCAGCCGGATGCGGAGGCGCGCGCGCTCGAAACCCTCGGCGCAATTCAACAAGAGCTTACCGCGTACCAAGGGACCGAAGATGGTTTTCCTTCGTCCCTGGAAGGGCTGGGAGATCGCCTGCGATTTGAAGCTGAGAAAGCGCAGTCGGCGCATTACACGGTGCAATACACTCCGGGAAAGCCGGATGCGGCAGGGCATCTCAAAAGCTATGTGTTGACCGCGAGGGCGGGAAATTTTGGATACATGAATTTTTACACGGACGAGAGCGGCGTAATCCGGGTCACGCGCGAAAATCGTTCTGCCAACGTGCAAGACTCTGCGCTCGATCGAAAACCGTAGTCGTAAGCCCATTTTCCGCCAGTGCAATCGCCGTCGCGGTAAGATGAGGATAGGAGGCGTTATCACTCGCTCCAGATTATCGATTCTCACCTCAGCTATTTTGCTGGTACTACCTCTGTTCGCGGGCCAAGCCACGGCAGCGCCGTGTGACGCTCTTTATTTGTGCCCGTGTGCCGAAGCCACAGAAATCTCGACTTCTCAGCACTCCGGCGCACAAAGTCCCGGCGAGATGCAACCCGGATCAATGGCTGGGATGAACATGGATCACGCTTCGACCTTTATCCAAGAGATCCTTGCTCGCAATACCGCCGGAACCAGCGCCGAACCAAATTCAACACCACACGACATGCTCATGACGCAAAAAGGCGCGTGGACGATTATGTTCCACGGCGCGGCGTTCCTTGATTCTCAGCAGCAAACCGGCCCGCGCGGCGCGGATAAGGTTTTTGGAACGAGCTGGCTGATGCCGATGGCGCAACGCACTTGGGGTCCAGGAACTTTCACTGCGCGGGGGATGTTCAGCTTGGAGCCGGCGACGATTACGGGCCGGCAATATCCGGAGCTTTTTCAGCTGGGAGAAACTGCGTTCGGTAAACCCATCGTGGACGGACAGCATCCTCACAACTTTTTCATGGAACTCGCGCTTCTTTATGATTGGAAGCTTTCCGAAAATACATTGCTGTCTTTTTATGTCGCGCCGGTTGGCGATCCCGCTATCGGTCCGGAGGCTTATCCACATCGCGTTTCCGCCAGCGAAGATTCCCTGGCGCCGTTGAGCCACCATTTAATGGATTCCACGCATATCGCGGACGACGTAGTGACGTTAGGACTGGCCTACAAGATCGCGCGCATTGAAGTTTCCGGCTTTCACGGCCGCGAACCCAATGAACACCGTTGGGAGATTGAGGCCGGCGCAATCGACTCCTGGTCCGCGCGGCTTACGCTGAACCCTGCGCGAGATTGGAGCGGCCAGTATTCCATCACGCGGCTGCATAGCCCCGAACAATTGTTTCCAAGCCAAGATACCTTGCGGATGACCGCCTCGGTCCCCTACAACAGACCGTTGCGCGACAGCGCTTGGGGAAATTGGGCTATCACGCTGATTTGGGGACGCAACCAGGATTCGCCCGGCGCGGAAGTTTTCAATGGCTATCTCGCGGAAAGCACAGCCCGGTTTGCAAAACACAATTACGCTTGGACGCGGATCGAGAACGTGGACCGCACGAATGAGTTAGTGCTTGGCGAAAACCCTCTTCCGCCCGGATTTCAAGAACACTTTTTGGCGCGCGTGCAGGCTTATACCTTCGGTTACGATCACGAATGGAATTTCATTCCGCATGTATCGAGCGCGTTGGGCGGGCAATACACGTTATATTCAGCTCCGCCTTCGCTCGATTCAATTTACGGTTCGCATCCGATGGGCGTGCTACTGTTCCTTCGTTTACGCGCGATATCCTCCGGGAAATGACGCACGACGACATCCTCTATCTGCTAGGAGTCTGCCGTAGTTTTCGTCAGGAGTCTGCTCGAAGTTCGCGGTGATGCAAAAAACTGTCCACGCGTTTGCGCTCCCTGCGGTCAGAAAACGCGCCGAGTTGCCTCGTCTTCCTGAGCCGCCCGACGCGCAAGATCGTGCTAAACTCCTAATCAGTTTTGGATTGCGGGCAATCTAGGTTTGTCCCAAAAGTCTTAGCAACCGCGGAGAGGTGCTGGAGTGGCCGAACAGGGCTGCCTGCTAAGCAGTTATCCTGGCAAAACCGGGATCGGGGGTTCGAATCCCCCCCTCTCCGCCATTTTTGCGATTCCAATTTTGTTTTTCCTCTAACAATTCGTCTGGTGGACCGGAGCGCGCGCTACGTCACGCGCCGCAACGGCCAGATCAGCACCTTCAATTCTCGAGAGAAGGACAGCACTGGTGGAGCGGCAGGCAAGGTAATTCCCGCGGCTTCCGCGATCGTGTTTGCTTCGATTTCCGCTTCAGCTTCTTGCAACGGCCACGGGACGTGGTGAATATCTCCGCGAAACACATTCGCTTTGTGTACCGTGTATAGGCAATAGCGTTCCGTCAGCCAGTGGTTCAGTGTGCCGCGAGCAGCTAGTTCAACGCGACCCACGGCCTTGTAATTGGCCTTGAACTCCGCCGATCCGCGTCGCGACGAATAAATGATCGCATCGCCCTGTTTTTCTGCTCGCATATCGGCAAAGTGATAAGGCAAATGATAAAACGTCCGCGCGCCCCAAACCGCCGAGCGGCTGCTGGCATCCAAGCTAAAGAAAAAAACGCCCGGCTTACCTCCTAAGTTGACGTACGTCCTACAGTTCAGCTCGCGAAAATGTGAAGTAAACGGAAGCGCGCGAAGGCGAGCGCGGTTGCTCATATGAAATGGCGTAACGCTAACCCAGCACTGTCCGTCAAACGTATCGAGAGGAAGCTCGCGCGCAACCAAAGGCCTCAAAATCTCGGCGGGTACTTGCCAATGTGCAAACAGCAAATCGTACCAGCACTGCTCCATCAGCCACGGTCCGGGGGGCAACGCCCAAGGCCGATGTGCGACGCGATGTCCAATGCTTTCCAGGGGTTCCATATCCGTTTTCCACATGCCCGGCGTCTTCGGCTGGCAGGCACGTTACACGTTCTTCCCGCAGCTTATACATGAATGCCCCAATTGTGTACCGGCAAGCAATCTTCTCTAATGCTCAAGCTTGCGACCTTGCGGTTGTTTATACAGGCTTACGGAGATCGTTTCCATGGAGGACGCAATGTTTAAACCCTGTGACATTCTGGTGACCTCTTCGCGCGTGGAAGATCGCCGGGCGCTCATGAATATCCTTGACGGCCTCCCGATCAACGTTTTTTCATCGTCCACGGTGAAACAGGCTGAGGAAGTTATGTCGCAGAAGAAGTTAGCGCTAGTTTTTTGCGACGAGCATCTCCCGGACGGCTCCTATCGCGAATTACTTTCGCGTTCTCGCACGGCGCCCAAGCAGCCGCGCCTGGTGGTCACTACACACACCGGTGAGTGGAACGAGTACCTGGAAGCCACCCGGCGAGGGGCGTTCGACGTAATCCGGTATCCACTGCAGCCCGCAGATGTGGAGCTGATAGTCATACGGGCTATGCGCCATCAGCGCGAAGCCTCCGCGGCTTGAGAGCGCGGCAGCAGCAACAAGCCGGACCTGTATATCTAGACCTGTACATCAAAACGGGGAGAAACCCCCATTTGCGATACTCTGCGCAAATCCTCTATAATCTTGAGGTAAACATCAAAACCGCATTTCGAGGGCTGGTTTGGATCTAGAACCCTCTTACAATTCCCAAAATGATTGATCTCGCGGAAAAAATAAAAAAGAAGCTAAAAGCCGAAATCGCGGCGTTGGAACACGAACTCCACGACGAGCTGCCCAAGGAAATCAAAGTGGCTCGGGCGCATGGCGATCTCTCCGAAAACGCCGAATATAAGTACGCCAAAGAACGCCAGTCCTACGTCTCGGCGCGTCTCGGCCAGTTGCACCAGCGCATGGCCGACATTTCGATGATGAATCTTACGAATTTGCCGAAAGATCGCGCCGCGTATGGCTCTCGCATCGTGGTTCTTGACGTTGCGAAGTCCGCAGAAATCGAGTACAAACTGGTGACGGTCGAAGAAGCCGACGTAACCAAGGGCCTGATCTCGACGAGTTCTCCAATCGGCAAGGCCCTGCTGGGCAAGAAACCTGGAGACGAGGTTACAGTTGTTACTCCGGCGGGCAAGAGAGAATATGAAGTGGTTCGCCTGTCGACGATTTACGATGAGGAATAGCAGGTTGGCACCGCATCTATGTTAACGCGCACCATCGGCCGGTTCATTTCCTGGCCCGTTGACCGCATTGCTGCACTTATCGCTCCAACGGGAATTCCTCCCAACGTCATCACCTGGCTTGCTCTCGTCCTAAACCTGTGGGCTGGCATACTTTTTGCTGCCGGACGATTCGCTGCAGCCGGTGGGATGATGTTGCTCGCGGGCCTTTGCGATCTGCTCGATGGCCCGGTCGCGCGCCGTCAAAATCGCGTTTCATTGTTTGGCGGATTCCTTGATTCGATCCTGGATCGCTATGCGGACTTAATCCTCTTCCTCGGCATCCTGGTGTATTACGCACGAGTGAATCGTTTTATGTACGCCGTGCTAGCCGGCGCGGCCATGGCCGGATCGGTGATGGTTAGCTACGCGAAGGCTCGCGCGGAATCCTTAGTGCCAAAGGCCGAAGTTGGATTTTGGGACCGGCCCGAGCGCCTCGCGCTCATGATTCTCGCCGCGATCGCGAATCGCATGCCCATTGCGCTGTGGATTCTTGCCATCGGACCGAACCTCACCGTGATTCACCGAATTCTACATACTTGGAAGCAAACCAAGGACGGCCAGCTCCCGCTCGCAGGCAATGAATCGAACGCAGGCGCAAGTCCCTCGCACACGAAACCTCAGATCAGTATCCCTGCGGTTCAGTCTCGAAGTGCTTCCACGCCTCTCCTCACACGTGCCGCCAAACGCGGCGGCTAGCTAGTCGAGACTCTGCGGTTCGATCGCGAAAAATGCGCTTCTGTTAACTCTATTCCTGGCCTCCGCTATCAGCATTTCTTCGCCTTCAATCCATATTCATGATATATGTTCGCGACGATGCGGCGCTTATCGGCCGTAGGCGATCTTCTGCCGGGTCACCGGGAACGGGGCTCTTGAAAAAACTCCTAAAGACTTTCCTCTGGCTAGCAATTGCGGTTATCGGGGCCGCAGCACTCGGTAAGATCGCCCTTCAACGCGGCGAGACCCTCAACGCCATATGGTTCGTAATCGCCGCGGCGTGCTGCTATCTCGTCGCGTTCCGCATCTATTCGGCTTTCATCGCAGCTCGTGTCCTTACTTTGGACGATACGCGCGCCACGCCCGCCGAGCGTCACGACGATGGCCGAGACTTCGTTCCCACCAACAAATGGGTTCTCTTCGGCCATCATTTTGCCGCCATCGCTGGACCCGGTCCGCTCGTTGGGCCTACCCTCGCCGCGCAATTCGGCTACTTGCCTGGAACTCTGTGGCTCATTGTCGGCGCGGTCCTCTGCGGCTGCGTGCAAGATTTCATTATTCTCTTCGCCTCGATTCGTCGCGACGGAAAATCCTTGGGTGAAATGGCGAGAGAAGAAGTGGGTCCTCGCGGGGGCTTAATCGCTCAACTTGCCGTGCTGATCATCATGGTCATTCTGTTGGCGGTTGTCGCTCTCGTGGTTGTGAACG
>Ga0209624_10002700_pt1 | contig 13001 bp, 6 predicted proteins | sample JacPinW_OM2H0_O1_FD_188565 | JGI IMG/M metagenome (GOLD analysis project Ga0209624, IMG submission 188565) | Forest soil microbial communities from Algoma, Ontario, Canada - Jack Pine, Ontario site 1_JW_OM2H0_O1 (SPAdes) (version 2) | ecosystem: Environmental > Terrestrial > Soil > Boreal...
AGAAATGCAGCAGGGTTATGGCCAACAGCAACCCCAAATGCAGCCCCTGAATGCCCAGCAACTGGAGCAATTGGCGGCGCCGATCGCCCTTTATCCTGACCCGTTGGTGGCTCAGGTATTGACCGCGTCCACTTACCCGGCCCAAGTGGCGGACGCCGACCGTTGGCGGCAGGCGCAGGGTAACGCGCCGACGGAGCAGATTGCAGCCGGAGCCGACGCCCAGAACTGGGATCCAAGCGTGAAGGCGTTGACGGCGTTTCCCCAGGTGCTGGCAGAGATGGACCGCAACATGCGCTGGACCACGGATCTGGGCAACGCTTACTTCAACCAACCGCAGGACATTCTGCAGGCGGTGCAAGTGATGCGCCAACGCGCGCAGGCGGCGGGAAATCTGCAAACCACGCCTCAGGAAACCGTTAGCTACGATCAGGGCAACATCGAAGTGGCGCCGGCGAATCCGCAGGTAGTGTATGTGCCGGCCTATAACCCCTGGGTAGTCTATGGACAGCCCATGTCACCCTATCCTGGTTTTTCTCTGCTGGGGGCAATCGGATCATTCGTGGGCGGAGCGTTGAGCGCGGGCTTGGGAATACTGTCTTCAGCAAGGAGGCCGAAGCCACCGTAGAAAGGCGTCCTGACAACACCCTGCTCCTCAAAGACATCGGAGAAGGACCAGTAGCTCATGGACTCCGTCAGACCATCGCACTGGCTGATGGTGGTCGCGATCCACGGGCCCATGTAGACGGTGTCGGTGACGTCGGGCTCGTTCGCGTAGCTGGCGTTGTACTCGCTGAAGATGAGCGGCGCGTCGGGAAACGGCGATGCGGCAATCTCATCGTGGACTTTGCGGACGGCGCGGCAGACCATGCGATCACGGGGGATCTGTTCGTTCGTGCCAAAGACGTCTTTCGCAGTGTCGTTGGCATAAACGTGACTAGTGACGAAGTCCACCGGAATGTTTTTCTCCTTGCAGTGCTGCAGGAAAGCCGCAACCCAGGCGGCTTGTGCCGTGGAGGGTCCACCCACGCGAAGGCGGGAGCTCACTTTCTTGAGGGCGAGTGCGGTGTGGTCGTAAAGTTCAAAGTAGGTAGGCTGCTTCGGCTGGCCAACCCAGAAGTCGAGGTTAGGTTCGTTCCAAACCTCAAAGCGCCACTTGGTAACCTCATCGATACCATATCGGTCAACAAGGTGCTGCGCGAAGATCGCGATCATCGCGTCCCACAGTGCATAGTCCTTTGGTGGGGAGACGTTTTGCTTGTACCAGAAGGCATGCAGAGCAGAGGGGTCCGAGGCCATCTTCTTCGGCATAAAGCTTAGTTCAACGAAGGGGCGAACGTGATTCGCGAGCAGCCCGTCGTAGATCTGATCGACGTAGGAGAAGTTGTACGGTGACTGTCCGGGTCCTGCGGCGACGACTGCTTGGCCGGGATTTTGCGTATGAGCGTTTGGATCGTAAAGACCCACATCGTCCATGAAGATGCCGTGGAAGCGCACAGCGTCGAAGTCGGTTACAGCCTTCACGGTATGCAGGTCGTCGCGATAGCTCTGGCGCAGCGAGAGGATAGCGCGGCCCGAGCCGAAGATTTGCTCCCAGAAATGAGGAAAAGGAGTGCCTGTGTCTCGCGTGTTGATGGTGATGGTTTGCGATTCAGAATTGGGTTGACCGTGAAGCGCAGCCGGAAGAGCACAAAACAACAGGGATGCGCTGAGGACGAGACGAGGAAAGGTGATCGGCATGCGCTCACTCCGTGCGTGGGTCATAGTTCAATGCTATATGTGTGATGAAAAAGAATTCCTCTGGATGCGAGTCGCATCCAGAGGGGTCTGAAGACTCAGACCTGGAATCGAGCGAGGAATTCGATCTCCCTGCCTTGCAACCGTCTCCTGCGCGATCCCGAAGAACTGATTCTGAATGTTTGCGGCGGCGTTTGCATTTCCGTTTGTGACGGGGAGTAGTTGCAGCTTGTTGAAAATGTTGTAGAAGTTCGCTTGGAAGCGCCGCAGCATGTGGCGATCCAGCGCGTCGAAGGCGAACTCCTTGGCGGCGCTCGTGTAGGTAGGGGACTGTCCGGTTCTTTGGGGTTGTCTCCGACTATTTCAAGGGGTTCCCTTGTTTTCACCCTGCACACTATTTGCAGAGTCGAGGTCAAAACGAGTGGCCCTTCCAGCCGGACTCTCCTATGTCATTGAATCGGCTTATTATCCGGAAACCGGTGAGCAAGAGATGCCTGCAGGCGTCGACGAGGGATATCTTTCGTCGTTCGATTCTTGTCGTTCGATTCCTGTGAAACGGAACGATTTCGTTCGGATCAGAGGGCGATTGTTTTTACGAATCTTCAGCGCAAAACGCCCGAGGAGTTTGTGATAGCATCCCTGCTCCTTGAGATACGGGCTTCGGAAGGGTCCGAAATCGAAGGCCACCAACACCAGGCTTGCTCAACTGCTGCAGTCTGGAGAGGAGTTTTTTCGGGGCCCATGAGACACCAGTCATGCTCGATTGCCAGTTGTAACCGATGGAGAGTTCAGCTCATGGTTTAGATCACGGAGGACGCTGATATGAAGGTCTACTTGGGAAGTGAGATACGCAACGTAGCTGTAGTGGGGCATGCGCATTGCGGAAAGACCACCCTGATTGCCGCTCTGCTGCATGCCGCAAAGATGACAGCAACACAAGGCCGCGTGGAGGACGGATCGGCCGTTACGGCCTACGACGAAGAAGAGGTGGCGCGGCGAACGACGATGTCGAACGCGACAGCGTTTGCTGAATGGAGCGGTATCAAAATCAACCTCATCGACACCCCGGGTTTTCACATGTTCGTGCACGAAACGCGTGCGGCAATGTTGCCCGTCGAAGTGGCTGTGGTGGTGGTGAACGCGCAAACAGGTGCGGAGACGGTCACGGATCGCGTGTGGAAGTACGCCGCTGAGGTCAACCTGCCGAGAATCGTGGCGATCAACCAGGTGGACCATGCCAAGGCCGATAGCAGAACCGGCCGTCAGCGAATGATCGAAGTTTTGCAGGAGAAGTGGGGACGGCAGGTCGTGCCGGTGCAGTTGCCAATCGTTGACCAACACGGATTTCACGGCGTGGTGGATCTCGTGACGATGAAGGCCTGCCTCTACAAGCCCGACGGCGATGGCCGAGGCGAGATTGGGCCGATTCCGGAAGCTGTAAAGGCAGATGCCAAGGCAGCGCATGAGGCGCTGGTGGAGCTTGTTGCTGAAGGGAAAGACGAATTGATGGAGGAGTTCTTCCGCGAGGGCACGATTCCCGAAGTGCACCTGGTCCCGGCATTGCACGAAGCGATTCGAGAGGACCGCATCTTTCCAGTGCTCTATATAAGCGGTTTGAGAAATGTGGGGACGGATCATCTGCTGGATTTTCTGAAGGTCTACGCGCCTGCGCCGACGGAGCGGGAGCCGGTAGCGGCGCACGGGGTTCTGCACTCGGTAGCGGGGCAGCCCAATGGCGGTGGAACGTTGGAGGCTCAGGATGAAATCGTCATGCGCAAGGTCGACGATGGGGAACCCCTTGCTCTCTATGTGTACAAGACGATGAGCGATCCTTTTGCCGGCAGAATCTCGTTCTTCAAGGTAGTCAGCGGCACAATGAAGACGGACAAGGCCGTGCTGAACTTTACGCGTCAGGAGCCGGAACGGCTGGCTCATCTCTCCATCATGCAAGGGCGCAAGGCGGTGGAGGTTCAGGAACTGCATGCCGGCGATCTTGGAGCCGTGGCCAAACTGCGTGTCACGCTTACCGGAGACACCCTCGGCGATAAATCCCACGAGATCTTTCTCGAGCCGGTGCGAATGCCGGAGCCTGCGATGACCTATGCAATCGAGCCGAAGACGCGAGCGGACGAGGACAAGCTCGCGCCCGCGTTGCACAAGGTGATGGAGGAAGATGCGATGGTAAGGTTCTTCCGCGATCCTCAGACGAATGAGTTTCTCGTGGCGGGTGCGGGACAACAGCACATCGAGACAGTCGTCGCAAAGCTGAAGCGGCGATATCACACCGACGTCACCTTGAAGGCGCCGAAGATTCCGTATCTCGAGACAGTTCGCGGCAAGGCCGAGTCTCAGGGACGATACAAGAAACAGACAGGCGGCCATGGGCAGTACGGCGACTGCAAGATTCGCATGGAGGCGTTGCCCCGCGGAGGCGGCGTGGTGTTTGAAAACGACATCTTCGGCGGCGCAATTCCACGTCAGTACGTCCCGGCGGTTGAGAAGGGCATTCGCGAGTCGGCTGCTCGCGGATTTCTCGCCGGATATCCCGTGGTCGACATCAAGGTAACAGTCTTCGACGGCAGCTATCACGAAGTGGATTCGAGCGAGATGTCGTTCAAGATGGCGGCGCGTCTCGCCTTCCGCAAATGCATGGAGCAAGCGAGGCCGGTGCTCCTGGAGCCAGTGATGAAAGTGGAGATTGAAACGCCGGACGACTTTGCCGGTGCGCTGCTGGGAGATCTCAACTCGCGACGCGGCCGAGTGCAGGGTATGGAGAGCGGATTAACCGGAACAACACTTCGGGCCGAGGTCCCTTTGGCCGAAATGTTGAGCTACGGAACGACCTTGACGTCGATCACGCAGGGCCGCGGCAGCTTCCGCATGGAGATGGACCACTACGATGTGGTGCCTCCGCCACTTGTGGAAAAGATTCTGGCAACCGCAAAACAGCCAAATCGCGACGAACTCGAAGACTAATTGCGATTAGAGACGGTCCGCGACACTGAGGGGTTGCGGGTCTCGCTGTCTCTCCTCATCGGCCTGTGTGTCAGAAATTCATTGGAAAATAAGACATCCGTCACAGAGGCGAAGAATTTGCTTTCTCATTTTGACAACTTCGGATATGCTGATTCTCATTCCAAGTACAGCATCAAAAACTGAATCTGCTGGGTTTCAGATTTTGTAATCTCCGTAATTGACTGAGCTGGTTGCCGCGGTTTCGCCGTGCTGCATCGTTGCATCAGTGTCTTCCTGATTGATAGTTCCGACAAAAAACGCATTTAACGCCTGATTGCATCACTTTTTTGGAGCCAGACCTATGATGACCCGTTCTCGCCTTCCTCTACTCATCGTCATTTTCATGCTGCTTTGTCCTCTATTTGTGAGCCCTGCTCTCGGGCAGCAGACGCTCGGTGGACTCACGGGCGTGGTCACCGACACGCAGGGAGGGATTCTGCAGGGTGTCTCGGTTACGCTCGTCGGCGACCAGACCGGGTTGACCCGCACACAGGTCTCCGGCAGCAACGGCTTTTACGAGCTTGCAAACCTGCCGATCGGCACCTACACGGTGTCGTTTACAAGAGATGGGTTTGAGACGCAGAAGATGACGGGAATTCCCATTCAAAGCGACCGCACGGCCACTCTAAACGTGCAGTTGAAGGTGGGTGCAGTGAACACGGTTGTGAGCGTCGAGGCCGTGCCGCTGATGAACGCGGTGGACACCACAAATGGCTACGTGCTGGATAAACAGCAAATTCAATCGATACCGCTGCCAACGGGAAGCTTCACAGGCCTCGCGATTCTGTCGCCCGGTGTCAACGCGGAGTTGCAGGGTGGTACCGGAGCTCTCTCCGGCTTGGGGAATGCTCCCATCTGGGCCAACGGTCAGCGCGACACCAGCAACAGCTTCTCTCTGAATGGCGTCGACGCCAGCAATTTATTCAATGGCAAGAGCACAAGCCAGGTTGCCTCCGCTCGTGTCATCAATAGCACGGGCGCATCGACAAGCACAGGTGGTGGCGGAGTCATTCAGAGCACTGCTTCCGTTTACCTCTCCATCGGCAACGCCATCCCCACCCCTGCTCCCGAGACAATTGAGGAGGTTCGCGTTAACGCCTCCATGTACGACGCGCAGCAGGGCTCGACCTCCGGCGCGCACATCGATATGAGCACCTCGTCCGGGACCAACGCCTACCACGGGTCGCTCTATGGCATGCGCGCGACCAACTGGATCAATGCCGCGCCGTTCTTCTTCAAGAATGACCCGGTTATCAATAGTACGAGCCTGGTAAATCCAGAACTGCACCGTTATATGGTTGGCGGTACCTTCGGTGGCCCAATTATTAAGAACAAGCTCTTCGGCTTCGTGTCATACCAGCACCTGCAGGTCTCCGACCAGGAGATCGGCGACTCTTTCCTCGTCGTGCCTCCTGGTCTCTCCGATACCAACCGAACGGCAGGCTCCTTCGCAAACATCGTCAACAACAATTTTTGCCCTGCTGCGTCAGCCGAAGATGGGGATTGCACGCAGCTCACCTCTGGAAGTATCGATCGCACCGCACTCGCTTTGTTTAACTCGCCTTCGCTTCCCGGCGAACCGGGCAAGTGGCTCATACCCAATGACAGTGGTACTGGCCTCTCCCCCAGTCACCCCTTCAACGCATTTCTTCCTGGGACTGGCCGCTTCAAGGCCGATATGGCCGTAGCCAACCTCGACTACAACGCCACATCGAGGGACACGCTCTCTCTGAAGTACTACTACCAGCACGATCCCACCCTTGCCCCCTACGCCTACTCCAGCGTTCCCGGCTTCACCGAGCACCTCGACTCCGGCGCGCAGGTCTTCTCTATCATCAATACCTTCCTGGTCAAGCCAAACCTCAGCACCACGCAAACCCTCGGCTTCATTCGCGAGAAGACCTGGATGGACAATGAGCAGCCCTTCGGTCCCAGCGCGATCCCGGGCGGTTCACTCGGAACAGTCTCGATTAACCAATTCGGCTCCAACTATTTTCCCGGCGTCTCCATCGTGAACGTGCTCGGCGACGCTGCGTACAACGCAGGCCTCGAAAGTACAGGAATCCTGAACATCGGACCTAACGCTGAAGGCCAGTCTCCCAACACCGGCGCATTTCAGAACCGCTGGCAGCCCTCGGCCAACGCCATCTGGACGCTCGGCAAGCATACCGTCAGCTTCGGTTTGAACTACAGTTACACCCAGCTCAACACCATCGACAAGCGCACCGGCGCCGGCACCGTCGCAACTGACGACCTCAGCGCGTACGCCCAGGGCTACGTCACCCCGGGCAGCTCCTCCACCGCCTTCTACGTCAGCTCTTTCCTTCAGGGCAACGCCAGCCGTTACTACCGCGCCAATCAGATCGGCAGTTACATTCAGGACAAGTTTCAGATCACTCCAACCCTCTCGCTCACCGCCGGCCTGCGGTATGACTGGAACGGAGGCCTGACCGAAAAAGAGGGCCGCATCTTCAACTTCGATACCAGCCTCTACAGCTATAACCAGACCTCCGACACCATCGTCAATCCGGGCTTTATCATCGCCGGCAACAACACCAACGGCACCTCCGGCGTCAGCCCAACGACACTCACCGGTCGCCAGTGGGGCATCGGTCCCAGACTGGGAGCGGCATGGCAGCCGCAGATGTTTCATGACAAGGTCGTCGTTCGCACCGGCTTCGGCATGTACTACGACCGCGGCGAGCTCTTCAGCTACTTCTCGCCCGGCTATGCCATCGGTACCGTCACCGGCGGTCCGTTCGGCGTCAACCAGCAGCTTCCCTTCGTAACTGCGCAGTCCTGTCCCACCGCTACGCTCTACTCCTACTACATTCCAACTTGCGGTGGTCTTGAGGAGGGCGGCGACCCGTTCGGACCCCCCACGATTGCCCCAACCGCTGCGACCGGCAATCTGGCTAACCCCTATACCGACGTCCAGAGCGCCGCGCCGACCAACCCCAAATCCTCCGACCTCAGCAAGTATCTGCCGAATCTCGCAAGCATCGAAAATGGAGGCCAACCCATCTCGCTCGGCGTCTATGACCGCGCCAACAAACTGCCCTATACCTACAACTACACCCTCGACATCCAGTGGCAGCCACGCAACGACCTGGTCTTCGAGCTCGGTTATGTTGGCAACCTCGGTCGCCATCAGGTTATCCCCGTTCCTTTCAACCAGCCCGGTATTGCATCGCCCAGCCACAGCATCCACGGTGAGAATTACTCATATGGCTACAATGTCTTAGGTGCCACCTTGCCCAATGGCGGTGCTTACGACGAAGACTACGAGGGCGGCAATGTCGACCACCGCGTTCCCTACATCGGCTACGCGGCAGAGTCCATCGATTACAAGGCCGCAGGCGTCGACGCCTACAACGCGCTCACGGCGCACGTCGAAAAGCGTATGAGCCACGGCCTGCAGGTCGCTGCTTCCTACACCTACTCCCACGCGCTCGACGAGCAGAGCGGCCTGGGCCTCTTCTACAACGGCAACAACCCGCTCAACCTCCGCGACGGATACGCCTCTGCCGATTTCGATCGCACTCACGTCATCAACTTCAACTACGTCTACCGGCTGCCCGACTTCATCCACGACCATAGCGTTGCCAGCTACTTCACCAATGGTTGGTCCTTGGTTGGCCTGACCATCCTGCAGAGCGGTCAGCCCTACAGTGTTATCGACTTCAGCGGCGCCATTGCCAGCATCTACTACGGAGTCAGCAACGGCATCACCAACCCCATCGTGCCGCTGGCTCAGGGTTGTACAGCGAAGAACGCTTTGACGGGCCACTCGGGAGCGTTCGGAACTCCAGCCCTGAAGGCGTCCTGCTTTACCGTTCCTCTGATTGGCGCTGGCGGTCTCAGCGGTGCCGTTCCCCTCTCCGACCCCTACGAAACCGACTTCACCACCGGCCAGCGCAACATCTTCCGCCAGGCCTTCCAGAAGCGCTCGGATGCCTCACTCGTGAAATTGACCCGAATCACCGAACGCTACGCCCTCAAGTACTCCTTCGAGGTCTTCAACCTCACCAATACCACCAGCTTCGACGTTCCCGGCAACGAGGTCTCGCAGAACCAGAACTACAACGGGTTTCCACAGGCAGGCACACCGGTTCTTCCCACCGCCTGTGATGCCACCAATCAGGGCTTTTACAACTGCCCAGCAGGCCTCGGCATCGTCACCCACACCATTGGCAGTGGACGCCAGATTCAGATGTCACTTCAGTTGACCTTCTAAGTCTTTGTCCTGCAGGCTCACTCATTGCCGGCAAAGGCCCCGCGCTCAACAGCAGCGGGCCTTTTTCGTGCTTATTACTGTTCGAAAATGGACAGATTTTTCTAGTACTGGACGGTTTGGCGCAGTTTGCATTTCTAAGTAATTGAAAATGGGTGTCTCGAATTGGCTGCGCGCTTGCAATTGCATCTGCGCAATGGATATCTCAAGACCAGACATTAAGAAGAAGAAGATGCGTCGGCAGCTGGTTATAGGTGGCTGCGCAATTGTGGCATTGGCGGTTGTGGCATTTTTCGTGACCCGGCTAAAGCCTGCTGCTCCCGAGGTTGATCGGGCGACGGTCTGGACCGATGCCGTGAAGCGCGGACCGCTCCTGCGCCAGGTACGCGGGCCCGGGACGCTGGTGGCGCGCGAAGACAAGATACGGGTTATCCCGGCAGAAACTGAGGCGACGATCTCGCGCATTCGCGTGCTTCCGGGTTCGCAAGTCAAGGCAGACACCATCATTATGGACATGGTTGACCCAACGGTGGACCAGCAGATGATGGATGCGACTCTGGCCCTGAAGGGCGCGAAGGCTGACCTGGAGAATACCCGTGCCACGGTCAATAGCAACATGATGATTTTGCGCGCCGAGTCGGCAACGTTGGACGATGATACCCGGCAGGCGCTTCTGCAGGCCAAGACGGACAAGAGTCTCTACGACCTGGGCGTGATAAGCGGGCTGACCTCGAGCGCATCAGCGGGCAAGGCCGATGAGATGGGCAAACGGCAGCAGATCGAGATGCAGAAGCTGGAGATGAATCAGAGGGCTATCGTAACGATGCTTGGCGTGCAGGAGGCCAAGGTACAGCAGGCCGAGGCCGTCTTAGCGCTGAAACAGAGGCAGAAGGATGCTCTGACGGTGCGCGCCGGAATCGACGGAGTGCTCGAGGCCCCGGACGTGCCATTACAGGTCGGGCAGCATGTGGATCCCGGAACAATGCTGGCGAAGGTCGTACAGCCGGATCAGCTGAAGGCCGCCCTGAAGATTGCCGAAACGCAGGCGCGGGACATCCAGATCGGGCAGCCGGCCGAGGTCGATACCCACAACGGCGTGATCGATGGCAAAGTAATGCGAATTGATCTCGCAGTAGTGAACGGAACGGTCACCGTTGACGTAGAGCTTTCTGGGGCCATGCCACTGGGCGCGCGCCCCGACCTGAGCGTGGATGGAACGATCGATCTGGACCGGATGGCTGACGTGCTTTATGTTGGCCGCCCGGCATTTGGAAACGAAAACAGCACGATCAGCCTGTTCAAACTCGGCCCAGACGGTCAGACGGCGGTGCGAGTCCCGGTCAAAGTGGGACGAGCATCGGTAAACAGCATTCAGGTACTCGAAGGACTTCAGCAAGGCGATACGGTCATTCTGTCCGACATGAGTCGATGGGATAACACCGATCGGATTCGACTGAACTAAACACGATTTGACGAAAAAGGGAGAGCTAACGATGCCAACAACCGAGACGATCATTCAGATCGAGGACCTGACCAAGATCTTTTACACCGATGAGATTGAGACCCACGCCCTGTCCGGCGTCCACCTGAGCATCAGCCGCGGCGAGTACGTCGCGATGTCGGGCCCGTCGGGATGCGGAAAATCGACTCTGCTCTCGATCATCGGCCTGCTCGACACTCCGACGGCAGGTCGGTACACCTTGAATGGCAAAGAGGTCGCAAACCTGAACTTCGCCGACCGCTCTCGCATTCGCAATCAGGAGATCGGCTTCATCTTTCAGAGCTTCAACCTGATCGGTGACCTGACTGTCGCCGAAAACGTCGAGCTGCCGCTGACCTATCGCGCGGGAATGCCTTCGGCGGAGCGCAAGCGAAGGGTCCAGGAATCGCTCGAGCGCGTCAACATGGCGCATCGCATGCGGCACTATCCGGCACAGCTCTCCGGCGGTCAACAGCAGAGAGTCGCCGTCGCCCGAGCGCTCGCCGGTTCTCCGTCGATCCTGCTGGCGGACGAGCCCACTGGAAACCTGGACTCCAAAAACGGTGAAGCGGTGATGAAGCTGCTGCAGGAGCTCCATCAGGAAGGCGCGACGATCTGCATGGTGACGCACGATCCGCGGTTTGCAGCACACGCAGAGCGGCAAATCCATCTCTTCGATGGAAAGGTTGTGGCGGAGGGCGAACTCAACAAGCTGTTAGCGGAGGTAGAGGCATGACAACCCTGTTAGAAGACCTGAGACTTGCATTACGGCAAATCTGCCGTGCCATCGGATTGGATGAAACCGCGGCTACCATTATCCCGCTGGTCGTTCTTGGACTGGCCCTGAACATCGCCGCGCTCAGTGCTGCGGAGTTCCTGCGAATTGGTGGCAAAACATGCCATACACATGCTGCCTTGCGGAATGCAGCGCGCACGGAGATAAAGGCGATCCGGATCGTCGTGCATTCGACGATTAAGAAGGTCAACGATCGCAGGCAGCAATTGTGCCAACCTCGTCAATGGGTGAAGAACCTGCAGAAGCGGCCCGACCAGCATCACTTTGAGATTGGCGCCGTTTGGACCGCTCCGGTCCCTGGCGAAGGTTGTGAACTCAAACTCGTGGGCAAGCCGGACCAGCCACGAATGATTGCGTTTGCGCAGTGCTAGAAGTGCACCCATCAATTGGACAGTGGAGAAAAGCCCATGCGGGCATTGCGAACAGAATGAGGAGCAGGCAATGAACCAATTGATGCAGGATGTGAGTTTTGCGGTAAGGCAGCTCCGAAAGTCACCTGGCTTCACGCTGACGGCAATCCTGACGCTTGCTCTCGGTATCGGAGCTAATGCAGCCATCTTCACCCTCGTGCACGCGGTCCTCCTGCAGAACCTCCCAATAAGCGACCCTAAAACGCTCATCCGTGTAGGCGACACCGACGACTGCTGCGTCAACGGCGGAGTCCCCGATGAAAACGACTATTCTCTCTTCTCTTACGATCTCTACCGCCACCTCCGTGACAACACCCCTGAGTTCGAACAACTTGCAGCCATGCAGTCTGGCACAGGCTACGGCTCCATTACCGCGCGCAGCAACCAACCCGGAGCCCTGCCTAAAGCCCTCAGCCGCGAATACGTCTCCGGCAACTACTTCCAGACTCTCGGAATAAGGCCCTACGCAGGACGCCTGCTCGCGCCGACCGACGACGTCGAAGGCGCTCCCATGGCCGTCGTCATGAGCTACCAGACATGGCAGCGCGACTTCGCCGCCGACCCGAACGTCGTCGGCAGTACCTTCACCCTCAACACCAATCCCGTCACCATCATCGGCATCACTCCGCCGGCGTTCTACGGCGACCGTATGACCAGTTCTCCTCCGGACTTCTACATGCCAATGGTCATGGAACCAGTGATGGCTCCATCCAGCCTCTTGCACAAACAGGAGTTGAACTGGGTCTACCTCCTCGGCAGAGTCAGGCCTGGAACTGAACTCGCTCCTTTACAGGCAAAGATGAGCGGCTCCTTACGCGGCTTCCTCTCGCAACTCACCGTCTATAAGCGTGCGGATGAGCAGAAAAACCTCGCCCAATCTCATGTCATCCTCACTCCCGGCGGAATCGGCATCGCCAACATGCAGCAGAGATACGGCAAAAGCCTCAAGTTCCTTATGTGGACCTCCGCCCTTGTCCTGCTCATCGCCTGCGCCAACATCGCAAATCTCGTTCTCGTCCGAGGCATCTCGCGCCGCGCCGAAACCTCCATACGTATGGCGTTAGGTGCCCAGCGAAAGCGGCTCATCCGCCAGATGCTTACCGAAAGCGTCGTGCTCTCCAGCATCGGAGGCCTTGCAGGTCTCGCGGTCGCCTATGCAGGAACCAAGCTCCTGCTCGCCATGGCGTTTCCTCGTGCGACCAATCTACCCATCCACGCCAGCCCGTCACCCATCGTCCTCGCCTTCGCCTTCGCGCTCTCTCTCGTCACCGGCCTCATCTTCGGAGTCGCCCCCGCATGGATCACCTCCCACTCAGATCCAGCCGAAGCACT
>Ga0209624_10002701_pt1 | contig 12994 bp, 9 predicted proteins | sample JacPinW_OM2H0_O1_FD_188565 | JGI IMG/M metagenome (GOLD analysis project Ga0209624, IMG submission 188565) | Forest soil microbial communities from Algoma, Ontario, Canada - Jack Pine, Ontario site 1_JW_OM2H0_O1 (SPAdes) (version 2) | ecosystem: Environmental > Terrestrial > Soil > Boreal...
TGCGCGACGTCGTCGGGCTCTATGTCGATCCGCCCGCACACGCCATCGTCCTGTCGGTCGATGAAAAGAGCCAGATTCAGGCGCTTGATCGAACGCAACCCGGACTGCCGTTGAAGAAGGGCCGCGCCGGAACCATGACGCACGATATGAGCGCCACGGCACGACGACGCTGTTCGCCGCGATGAACGTCCTCGACGGCACGGTGATCGGCCGCAACATGCAGCGCCAGCGCCATCAGGAGTTTATTCGCTTCCTCAATGTCATCGAGAAGCAGGTTTCCCCCGGCAAGATGATCCACGCCATCGTCGACAACTACGCCGCCCACAAGCATCCCAATGTTCGGCGATGGCTCGAACGCCATCCGCGATGGACGTTCCATTTCACCCCGACATCCGCTTCCTGGCTCAATGCGGTCGAGGGCTTCTTCGCGACCCTTACCAAGCGGAGGCTCACGCGCGGCGTCTTTCGCTCCGTCGCCGACCTACAAGCCGCGATCAACCGTTTCCTCGAGGAGCACAATCAGCAATCCAGACCCTTCACCTGGACCGCCGACCCAGACAAAATCATCGCCGCGGTCAGGCGCGGGCACCAAGCGTTAGATTCGATCCACTAGAACCTACATACAACCCGGGTGCAGGCGCGAATATTCTTTTGCTCGCGATCGAGCGTTTCAAATCGACCGCCGTTAGGCAGGGCAAGAGGCACGATCATGAGAACGACGGTTGATCATGCTCTGATACGCGGGTTGGTTACCGCCGGACCGGTAATGCGTCGCGGAGCTTCCTCTGTCTAGGATCCAGCGTCGGATAGAATCCGGCTGTTAGTGGAAACGAGGGTTCTCCTGGCCGTGACCGTGCCTCCAGCCTTGCCTAACTTTGGATGAGTTGTGGTCGATGGCCTCCTCTTCGCAATCCCTCGACTTCAGCTTCGACGCCCTACGCGATTTCGGGTCGCGTCTGTTTCGCGATCGCCCAAACGAAGCCCGAAAGCTCGCGCGCAATCGCGGCGGTGATCACGGTCTTCAATTTCCCCGCATGGGCGAGCTTGCGATATCGACGGCAGAGTCGCTCCTGGGCCTTCCAGGCTATGTCTCGGATTGGCTTGCTCAACTTTTCTTGGCGCAGAAGGAGATCGCGACCGATACGTGCTGGAAACCGGTAGCTCCATGCCGCCTCGATCAACATGCGCCGCGCCGCGCCATTGCCCGCCTTGGTGATTCCGCCCTGGCGTCGCGTGCTTCCGCTGGAATGCTCGGAAGGAACGAGACCCAGATAGGCCATGAACTGCCGCGGATTGGCGAAACGGGTGATGTCGCCGAGTTCCGCCACCAGCGTCGCCGCGGCCACCAGCGCGAGGCCACGCAGCGCTTGCAGCGCCTTCACCACTGGCGTCAGCGACCAGTCCGGAAGCGCGGCTTCGATGTGGGCTTCAAGATGATCCCGCCGAGCCGTCGCCGCCTCGACGGCCGCGATGCAATCTTCCAGCACGATGTAATGCGCTGCGTGTTCGAACGACAATCCGGCGAGCCAGCGCCGGTGCATCAGGGTCCAGGCCGGCCGGTTATAATGACGGCCATGGCGCAGCAGAAAGCCGGAGAGTTGCTGGCGCGCCTGCCGCAACACGCGCACCGCCGCCAGTCGCGCGCGCACCAGATCGCGGATCGCCTCATGGGCTGGGTCTGGAACCCACACCGACGACAGTTCACCCGCTCGGTGCAATTTGGCCAGGTTAATCGCGTCGCGTCGGTCGGTTTTGACCCGATCGCCGGGCTTGCGCGGAATCAACGACGGGGCGACTACGACGCATTCGTGCCCGGCTTCGCTCAGCTGGCGCTGAATGCCGTAACCGCAAGGGCCGGCCTCATAGCAAAATCGAAGGCGCCAGCCATGACTCGCCAGCTTCGCCGCCAGAGTCCTCAACGCCGCCGGCGTGTTCGCGATCTTGCCATACTCGCGCAGCTCCCCCCGCTTGCCCGCCTCGGCAAGCGCCACCGCGATTGTGTCTTTGTGCACATCCAGGCCGACGTAGATGATACGCTGCTCCATGACCCGTCTCCTATGCGTGAGGCTCGGCGCTGGTCCATCCAGCGCAACCCTCGTCAAGCTGCATATTGTGAGACGGGTCGCCCTATCTCAGGCGAACATCTGGTCTAGACTCGGGTATCGATTAACCGAGTGGGAATGACGTAGATACGTGCGGCGGGATAAACTCTCCGGCCGCGGCTGCTGCCGTCTCGCCGCTGACCCGATCAGACCGCCGGCGTCACATTGTTCTCGATCCCGAGCAGCGCCTTGCCATAGACTTCATAGCTGACTGCCGGCAGAACCAAGCCATGCCGCGCGCCAACCGCCGAATCGCGCCAAATGAGTTGAAGCGGGCTCGATTCGGCGAAGCTCCCTGCGCCGTGGGCGAACAGCAGAAGATCAATTGCCTGAGTGATCCTCTCGGCAACATAGCCGGTGTCGGCGCGAATGCGCGTGCGGGTGATCATGTCCGGATAGACAAGGCTCGCAGCAGCCCGATCGATGTCGTCGGCCGCGCGATAGGCGTGGAGATGCGCGGTGTCGATCAGCATGGCGGCTCGCGCGATCTGCAGCTGGAACGCCACCGATGTGTTTTGCTTTGCGAACAGGGTGTGGGAGATCGGACGTGACCCAGCTTTCTGACGAACAAATTCAAGCGCGGCGCGGCCAAGCCCGAGCTGGGGACCCACCAGGGTCAGTGCAGCAAGGATCGGCAGGAACGTCGACCGGTAGAAAGCCTCCTGCCCTCGCGTTTCCGTTGGATAGTCGCCTTCCATCGCTTGAGGCACGGACAGAACGCGATGATCGGGGATGAAAATGTCGTTTGCGACTAGACAAATGCTTCCACTCGATTTCATGCCGGCGACAAACCATGTGTCTTCGCGCTCGAGATCGTCGATCGGGACGAGCGCGAAACCCTGGTCGATTGTCTCGCCTGATTCGTTGACGATCGGCATGCCGAGCACCGCCCATTGAGCGTGCCAACCGCCCGAGGCGTAGTACCACTTGCCGGTGATTCGAAATCCGCCGGCGATCTTGGTGGGTGTCGCGCTCGGAGCAAGGACGCCCGAGCCCGAGACGCGCGTGTCGGGATCGGTGCCGAAGACCTCGTCCTGGGCTTTGAGAGGAAATAGGCTGGCGAGCCATGCGGAGAAGTTGGTGAGATTCACCACCCATGCGGTGCCGCCATCGGCTTCCGCGATCGCCGCGCTCACATCGAGCATAGCGCGTGTGTTCATCTCCCACCCGCCATATCGCCTTGGCGTGCAGACCTTGAACAGGCCGGCCTTCACCACGGCCTGAATGGATTCCGCCTCCACGCGCCGGTTGACCTCTCCCATCGGTCCGTTCCTTTTCAGAAGCGGGGCGAGCTCGCGCGCCCTGGCGACGAGCTCCTCCGGCGTGGGCGCGGAAAAACTAGGAATGCTTGCGACGTTGGTCATTGCGTATCTACTTCCAAAAGAGTCGACCTTTTCGCCTTCCGGTCTAGCAGGCTGTTGAGTCGGATCGAGTACCGCGTATTAAGGACGCCTGCCAAACATTAACGCGGTACCCGCATCGGCCAAGCGGCACCTCCGTCTCGAAAAGTAAGGCCGGGCCGCGCTCCGACGAAGGCAGCATCGAATAGGAGCGGAGGCGGGCCGAGACCCGTCGATCTCCAGCCCAACTCAAGGGGAGCTTGCGGGCAACAGGACATCCATTGATCCGCGCTCGCAGCGCATCCCGTTTCGGCTTACATTCTAGAGCCCCCGGCTTCGCCGCGGGATACTCGCTTTTCGCTCGGTCGAGGCCGAGGACTTTTCGCGACGTACCTGCTCAATTGCAGCGACCCAACTTGCCCGATATTCCGCCGCAATCTTCAAGTTCGAAAAGCGCTCTCGAATAGCGGCAGCATGCGTTTGCGCGTTCCGACGGTACAAGGGAAGACTCTCGCGCCACCTCTGAAACCCTTCCCACAACGCCTCCGCGCCGCCGGCAAGAGGAACGACCATCCCGTTCCCGTGCTCATTTAAGATTACACCGATGTCCCCGACGTCGGTGGCAAGGGCAGGCCTGCCGAGGGCTAGCGTCTCGAGTAGGGCGATCGGTAGCGCCTCGAATTCGGAGGTAACGATGAGGCCGTCGATCATGTTCACGATCCCGCTGAGATCTTCGCAGTAGCGGATTGTCGTCACATTCTTGAGCCCTTCGCGCACAATATAGTGCTCGCAAGCGTGGCGCAGCTCACCGTCGCCTACTAGCAGAAATCGATCCTGAAATTCGTGGCTTGCTGTTTGCCTGGCCAATTCGAGAAATTCAAGCGGGCGCTTTTGGGGGGTAAGCCTCCCTATAAAGGCGTAAATGCGAACGTCCAACGGCATACCGGCTTCTGAGCGCAATGCGCGCTCCAACTCGGGGGTTCCTTCCTTTCCTTTCAATCTCTCGGAATCAATCGAAGAATAGATAAGGTCAATTCGATTTCTTGGAATCCCAATATCTACTTCAAATTTATCCATAATCTTGCGCGTTGTCGCAATAAATCGATCAAAAGACTGAATTCCACGCTCTCTGTAGCGATTGATCCAACCATGCTCCGTGTCGTAAACCTGTTGATCGACTATTGGAATATTGGCGAAGACGCGCCGGATCCGGTCAGCATTGTCCGCCAACCATGGCGATCCATTGCAGATCCAAACCAAGTTCGGACGGAAGTGGCGTTTGAGCAGATCCACGAGGAATAGGTGCTCATCAGGTTCCGCAGCCTCAGCGAGGTCGAAAATGGGGATGCCAAGCTCATCGACTTGATGATGAAGGCTTCCCTGGTGTTTCGCCAGGCGCTCCGATGTAACGACCGCAAAGTCGTACTCGTCCTTCAAAATCCTCAATACTTCTATCATATTTCGCTCGACACCGCCAACCGCAAGAAAGATTGGCAGGACCATGCAAAAGGGTTTGTCTCCCGTTCTCAGCGGCATCGGGAAATCAATCTCTGATTGCGGGCTACCGGCGAGATCTAATCCCGTGCTGAGGTCGGGTATTGTGATCACGGCCCCCAGTACCCGCGCTTCTTGAAATCCGGGCAGATTGGTCAGTTGAGTCACCTTCGTCTTATCGTCCAACTGTGGCACGTGCCGAATGACTCGCCCTCGTAGCGGGTAATCGGGCGTCGTTCCTTGAATGAGCGCGCCATAGGCGCGCCTGTTCATTAAGACGTTGTCGGACACACTTGAGACCGCGACAATTGGAGGTTCCTCAAGAGTTTCCGAGACGAGAACGAAATCATATCCTGCGACTGACAATGCCATAACTGCGTTATTGAGAGCGCGGGCAGGTAAGCGCCTCCCGTGAACGGGAAGATGCAACAACTGCCTTTCCTCGGCAGGGGTCCATAGTTGCGTGTCCGGTGCGAGGCCCGCCTCCGAAGCAACGCGCGTGTCGATGACAACACCGGGCGATTGTCGGCCTGTTGACGGCTGAGATGATCGAAGCGGCTCCCGGTATTGGCCGAGGTGGCGATTTTCGCAGAGCGCTGCGCGGACCCGCGCGTCGCTCTCCAACGCTGGGAAATCGTCCAGAAAATTCGCAAAGAGACGCACAACCTCGCCGTCTGCATGGGACGACGTCTCCTTGATCGTATTGGCCAGGTGCGAACGATATATTGTGAGTGGGTGGTGCGTAAAAAGGCACTGACCGGCCGCGCAAGCGCGAAGCGCGAAATCCCAATCGTGAACATATCGGAAATCGCGGAAGCCACCAACTCGACGGAACAGGCTTGTCCGGAATGTCATGTTGCTTGTCGTTGCGATGAAGTTCTGATTGCAGAGGAGTACAAGCATCTCAGACGTGAAAAGCGTCGAAGTGTCGTTAAATCGTATGGACAATGGATACTCTGGACTCGCAATACCTTGCTTCGTCCCTATCAAACCCCCAACGTGATCCTGGATCAAAAGCGCCCCGGAAATGAAGTCGCTCCGGTTGGCGCGAATCAGGGATCTCAATACATCGAAACGGCTTGATACGAACTCGTCGTCAGAGTTCAGAACCGCAATCCACTCGCCTCGAGCCGCCTCTATGAGTTGATTCAGCCTATAGTGGGCGCCTTTGTTCCCCTCCCCTTTGACGGTGAGGTCAACAATTCGGGGCGCGAACGCCCTCGACAAGCGCCTTAGCATCTCCGGCGACCTGTCGGCTGAACCATCGTCAACGACAAGGATTTCGCCCACCAAGCGCGAGCTCAAAGCCGACAGAAGCGCCTGCTCTAGGTAACGCTCATGGTTATAGACGGGAACAACTACCGAGAACATGGGCTTTTCGAATTGCCCTTGAAGCAATCAACTGCGGTGTGTTTTTAGGGAATTGGTTCCGAAGAGTCCAGTCTTCATGAATGCGTCCGCGGTAAGCTCGCTGCTCAACCCTCTATTAACGCGTCGGAAAAATTTACGCAAAATCTCTTCATAAGCGCCAGGCAGGTTGGACCTCGCGCTAGCTGAAGCAATAACCAACCCCTGCAGGAAAGATAATTCGAATATTGCCGTGAGAATATCGTCATGCCACGGGGAACGGCCGAGAACATGCCGGCGTTCTAGCGTTCGCACCCAGGCCTTTATTCCCTCCACCATAGCCAAATAGTCCGCGCAGGAACCGCTATCAGCTTCAGTCTGGTTGCTGGCTAAGATATTCGCGAAATCTCTAAGCTCCAACAAATCGACCAACTCTGGATGAAAGTCGAAAAGCACTCTTGCCATCATGCCCGCTGCATGCTGGCGCGACATGAAGTCGACTGCAGTGTAGGGATGTACGTGTTGGCCGACTGAATTCGGATCATAGAAGATGTTGAAGCCGCCGACCTGCTTGCTCAACCGATAGGCGAACTCGATGTCCTCGAATGCGGCGAGCGTGAACTCTGGCAGAAAGCCCTCCTCGCGCCAATTGCGCACGACGGTTTTCCTGACCGAGACGTTGATCGTATAGAAGAACCGGTAATCAACCCAGCTGTACGGAATCAGATCTGCATATCCAAACTGCTCCCCCCCGTAGCCTTGAATGTGCTGCATGACCGAATTGACACTAAAGGTCTGGTTCATAGGCCAAATCGCTTTGCCAAGAACTGCATAGCGATCTGATGGATAGGTGGCGTGAATACGACTATGAGTGCGAAAGAAATCATCATCGAGCGGTTGAATGTCATCCCCCAGGAAGAGAATGACGTCATGTCGCGCGAAGGAACTGCCTAGATTTCGCGCCTGACCGGGGCCGCCGTTTGGCACGCTGTACCAAATTAGATCAGGCACCTCGCCACGCAACTTGTCCAATACCTGGGCGGTGTTATCTGACGAGCCGTCATCGATGACGATGAATTCCACCGGCACGCCACCCCTGAATTGGTGGCAAATCCGGAGTGTCTCCGCGACCAGGTCAGCCCGATTGTGGGTGGGGATCACAACAGACAGGGGCGCAAGTTCGTCTTTAGCAGTTCTCATCTCTGCTCCATCTCACGAGGAAGTGTCGTCGCTTAGGAGGAGTTTGCCTAAGGGGGCGCTTGTCCCCTTTCCCGCCCCACCCTTAGATAATGCACGAGCGGATTTACGCCTTTCGGAGTGTCTGGGTAACGGTCGAGATACCTGGCGATGCGGAATCCTTGGCTAGGGTCGCGGCCTTCTTGTCCGCCATGCAGGACGAAATGGATCAACGGATCCACGCCGCTTCGCGCAACATCGGGGTTCCGGTCCAGGTACCATTGCTTGTCAAACAGCCCCGAGCTTGCAACCAAGATAGCATCGCCTCGAAGCTTCGATTTATTCTTGGAATGTACAATTTTGGCTGACCCGCTTACGGCATGACGCAATCCTCTCCAGCGCTCCAGAACCCATCGACTTGGCGCGGTGATTTGCCAGGACATGCTTCGCATGACTGCGCGCAGTTCAGCTTCGACCTGGGAAGCCTCTTTGGACTGAGCCTCAAGCTCGTTCTCTGTGGCATGCAACTGAGCGCGCATTTGCGCGAAACTCGCGGCCACATGTTCGGCATGTTCTGTTCTGTGCTTCAACTGAGTTTGCAGGACGCTCGCCTCTTCTTTGACCTGTACGAGCTCTACCGATATCTGACTGCGATCCGACTGCAGGCGGTGGAGCTCGGCCGATAGCTGGCTATGATCAGACTGCAGGCGCTGGAGCTCGGCCGCGAGGCGGTCCGCCTCGTCCTGCTTTTCAGATCGAAACCTGGACTGTTGTGTTTCAATCGAATAGCGCAGACGCGCGATCTCAATGAGGTTGTGACCAAGCGATGCGAAAACGTTCCGCACGGATGCTGTTTGGGAAGGGTCGAGTTCAAAGAGACACTTAATAGCAGGCGGAAAACTCTTACCTGCGCCCAGAGCTCCGAGGCCATACGAGTGAATGAACTCGAAATGTGGAAAGGCAGCTTTGACCTCTTCCCAAAAGCGCCACACGCCGAAATGATTCTGGCGGACGTTCGTGTCGTGGAACAACACGAGCGCACGATCGCTAAGCCTAGTGCGCCACATCTCGAAATCGTGCCGAACCGCCTCGTAAGTGCGAAGCCCGTCTAGGTGCAGCAAATCGATCGATCCGTCAGGGAAAGAGGTCGCCGCCTCATCGAAGGTGGTCTGGGCGAGCGTCGAAAACGAATCGTAGCGCGGATCATGAAATTCGCGCAGGTCTCGGAGCACTTCCTCGCCGTAGAAACCGGAGTCCTCATCCCCGCGCCACGTGTCAATGCCAAAGCAGGCGGTGTCCAATTTCGCTCGCTTCACTTCTTCGCAAAAAGCGCAATAGGACGTTCCGGTGTGAACGCCGAGTTCGACGATCACCCGCGGCTGTAGGGTTGAGACAAGCCAAAAAGCAAACGGGACATGCCCAGTCCATGAAGTCGGCATGACCAATCGGCTTGCTGTTTCGACGGGTAGCCTATCAGAAAAAATCTGACAGAAATTGTCGCCGCCCAATGTCCCGTCCTTTTTGATCTACCCCGTTCGCCGACGGAGAAACGAGATCGCGAGTCTACTCCGATTCCGGAATATGAGTCTCGCGACCCCGTCCCTCAAAGAGATTCGAAGTAGGGGATTTTCTTGCGCAGGCCCTTTTCCAGCAAGACCTGAGGAGTGTCAATCGGCCCTCGAATATCGACGCAGTTCTGGCGCGCTTGAAGGCGCCCTAAAACAATGCAGGACAGGACGGTTATCACATTGGATTATGTCTATCGCTGTTCGACTGAATTATTTGCACAGAACTGCTAGGCTATACCGTTTTCAGACCGCGGGCCTTTTGATTCAGGGATCGTGTTGGACCTCCGTCTTCAACCAGTTCCAAGTGTTGCGAAGTCCGGAATCAATCCCGGTCTTGCATTCCCAACCGAACTCGCTCTTTGCGCGGGAGCAGTCCAAGACCGAGTACGGGATGTCGACGGGGCGTCCTGGCCTATAGACAATTTCGAAATCCGAACCTGTCGCCTTGCGAATGGCTTCGACGACCTCGTTGATTGACAATCCGTGACCACTGCCCGCGTTGTAAGCGCCCTCGTTGCCGCTCGTTCCGGCGCAAGCGCAAAGTTCAGCCAGATCGCGGACGTCGAAGTAATCCCTGACAACGGCGCCGTCGCCCCATATTTCTAGCGGCTCTCCGGCCAATATCCGACGGAGGAACGTCGAAATCACACCCTGGACGCCGGTATGCGCCTGCCTGGGTCCAAACGGATTTGAAGCGCGCACAACGATCGGCGAGAAGCCCTCTACTCGGCGATACTTTTCGAGGTAATGTTCAATTGACGCTTTGACGATTCCATACGAGCTGATCGGCCGCAAAGCGTGCGTCTCCGGAATCGGAATCGTCTCCGGTACTCCGTAGACCGTCCCGCCCGAGGACAGGAACAAAATCCTGCGCAGACCGAGGTCCCGCATCGACTCGAGCAGGTTGATGGCGCCAATGAGATTGTCTTGAACGTCTGTTCTCGGATCGACCTCGGCGGTTCCAGGAACCGTCGTGCTGAGGAGATGGAAAACCACGTCCACGCCTGTCAGCGCTTCGACAAGCGCCATCCTGTCTGCGAACTCACCGAAACGGTAATCCACGCGCGGTAGGGGAGCTCGGAACCGTTCAGGCTGGCGATCGAAAACTCGGACGGAATGGCCGTGCGCGAGCAGCCGGTCAACGACATGCGACCCGATAAAGCCGTTGCCGCCAATCACGACGACCTTTGTCATCGATGCTCCATTCAGTCGGGACTAACGCGGATCAGACGCGTCGACACAATGCGCGGGAGTTTGCCCGGAGCCGGCGCTTCAGTGTGCAGCAGATGCGCGATGTTGTCTTTTTGCGTGGCCAAGGATCGCAAAGCCCGCTTGCTCGGCGAACTCGTCCAGATCGACACGCTGTCCGACAACTTGAGGCCCGACAAGCCGATCAAGCCCTTCACCGCTTACGATCAAGTCGCCAAATGGACCCTCAGGCCATTGCCTCAGCAACCGCCGCCCAGCCGCTCCTCGCCAAGCTCATCGCCGCAGCTCGTTTTCCGGTCAAAGGCGTCCAGGTCGACAGGGGATCCGAGTTCATGGCGCAGTTCGAGGACCATTGCCGCACGACAAGCGTCGAACCCGTCATCCTGCCGCCCAAACAGCCTAATCTCAACGTCGCCGTTGAGCGCGCCCAGTTCAGCTGGCGATATGAACTCTACGTCTCGTACGACCCGCCAAACCGCATCGATAGGCTCCAGCCCCATCGACGCCTTCGCGGATCGCTTCAACCACCACCGGCCTCATCTGCCCCTTGGCGACAAAACCCCAGCCGGCTCTCTCCAATTCCTCAGACACCCAAGCCTCTCATAGGTTCTGAAACCAGACACTGCCTTGCGTCTAGCACATTGTCAGTGCTAGTAAACCTAATTGCCGCTTCCCAGCTTTTCTAGCGTCCAAGCCCAGCGCCCAACCCCGCCGGCGGCGCACGACAAAGGGACGCCGCCGATCGGCGCCTTCCATCACTCCATCGAACAGGTTCGCAATGAAGTTGGACTCTGCGGATCAAGCCCTGGGTTCGGAGGTAACGGCGGTGACTTCGGGGGTGGAACTCAATCGCTCGAATGGCAAGGGAGTGGAGCGCTTGGACCGGACCGCCGTTCTGGTCCTGGGCATGCATCGCAGCGGCACCTCGAGCTTGGCCGGGGCCATGATCCGGCTCGGAGGCGCCGCCCCTTCTAACCTCATGCCTCCCACTGAAGACAATCCCAAAGGATACTGGGAATCGACCCTCCTTGAGACTTTGAATGGCGAGATTCTTGCGGCTGGGGGAAGCCGTTGGGAGGACTGGCGGCAATTCGATCCGACGCGCATTGACGCGGCTGCTGCGTTCGCGCTGAAGGGGAGAGCAGAATCAGCCCTCGCAGGGGAATTCGGAGAGGCCCACCTTGCGATCGTCAAGGACCCCCGCATGTGCCGGCTCATGCCCTTCTGGTCTTCGGTTTTTCGGGAAGCGAACTGGTCCGTTCGCCCGGTTCTGCAACTGAGGTCGCCGCTTGAAGTCGCGTTGTCGCTGAATCGGCGGGACGGAATCCCGCTAGGCCTCGGTGGTCTGATCTGGTTGCGCCATGTGCTGGACGCTGAGGCCGAAACGCGCGCTATGCCCCGCGCCGCGGTTGACTGGAGCAATTTTCTTACCGATCCCCGGCGCACGCTCGAGCGTGTGGGCGAGCAGCTCGACGTCATTTGGCCCCGCTGGTCCGAAGGCGCCCTTGCCGAGATTGACGAGTTCGTGTCGGCGGACATGAGGCGCCATAGTGCTAGCGACAGCGATTTGCAGGTGCATCCGGCCGTGAATCATTTGGTTCGCGAAGCCTATTCCGTCGTTGGTGAACTCGTCGAAAATCCGGCGAGCGAGAAGGTCGGACGAACGCTAGCCGATATCCGCGAGCGCTTTGACGGCGCCGCTGCGATTTTCGGCTATGCTATGTTTGAGCTGGAAGACGGGAGCCGCCGCGCACAATCGACGGCCGTGGGGCTGCACAACGAATATACGACCCAGCTCACCGCGGCCCGAGAGGAGTTCGCGCGCCAGATCAGCGAGGCGTCGACGCAGCTCGCCGAGACGCGAGGGGAGTTTGCAGTGCGATTGGGCGAGGCCAGGACCGAAAGTCGGCGTCTCGTGGACGAAGCGAATCGGAACGTGGCGCGCGCTGAAGACATCATCGCTTATCTGGATCGCCGGTACGAGCCTAGAAGCGTCAGCATCCCGAAACCGCGGTTTCGCGACTATTTGCGGCCCCGTCGAAAAGAAAGGAAGGAACTGACAGCCATCCGCAATTCGGCCTTTTTCGACCCGGAATTTTATCTCAATTCGAACCCGGACGTCCGCGGCTCGGGAATGGACGCCGCGTTCCATTATCTGGTTTGTGGCGGTCGCGAAGGACGGGATCCGGGTCCTTTTTTCTCCACCCACGAATATTTGGCCAGATTTCCAGACGTCGCGGCGTCCGGTGTGAACGCGCTTGCCCATTACGAGATGTATGGCCGCCGTGAAATGAGAAGGATCCCCCTTTCGCAGCCCTAATCGCGTCAGAATCCGAACAGTCCCCGCCCGAATTTCAGTTTCAAGGCCGGCGTTCCCTCGGTGGGTCTCGCCTCCTTGAACGGCTGTGGGCACCGCCGTCTACGTCGGATAGGCACCCCGTCGGAATGAGTAACCTGCGGATCCGCATCAATATATTTAGTAATTATAATACTAGGCTGTGGTGATGATTTAACTATTTGAGCCAGATGGCGATAGCGGCGAGTTTGACGAAACCCATGAAGTTGGCGAGCAGTTTGTCGTAGCGTGTGGCGACGCGGCGGAACTGTTTGAGCTTGTAGAAGAAGCGCTCGATGATGTTGCGCTCCTTGTAGAGCTCGGCGTCATAGGGACGCTTGAAGGTGCGGTTCCGCTTGGGCGGAATAACAGGCTGGGCGCCGCTTTGGGCGATCTTGGCGCACAAGTGATCGGCGTCGTAGC
>Ga0209624_10002702_pt1 | contig 12977 bp, 9 predicted proteins | sample JacPinW_OM2H0_O1_FD_188565 | JGI IMG/M metagenome (GOLD analysis project Ga0209624, IMG submission 188565) | Forest soil microbial communities from Algoma, Ontario, Canada - Jack Pine, Ontario site 1_JW_OM2H0_O1 (SPAdes) (version 2) | ecosystem: Environmental > Terrestrial > Soil > Boreal...
AAGCCGTGCGCCATCTCTTCTTCGCTTGCCAGAGTGGAGAGCGCGATGATCGGCAAATGGTCGAAGCGCGAATCCGCCCGTATGCGTTTGGTTAAGCCCAGCCCGTCCAGCCGCGGCATCTCGATGTCGGTGGTGACCAGCGATATCTCGCTTGCGTGGCTGTCCAGCATTTCCCACGCCGACTGCCCGTCGTCGGCGGTCAATACTTTGTAGCCGACGCCCTCGATCAGCCTTTGAATCTGCCCGCGGAAGAAGTCTGAGTCTTCGGCCACCAGAATGGTAGTGCTCTGGGCGGCTACTTCGAGTGGCGCTCCCCGGTCCCGGTCCGGATCAGGCCCCGCGCGGCGGAACTTGCCCGCCAATTCGAAAATATCCAGCATCAAAGTGGTGCGCCCGTTCAGCAGCGCCGAGCCGGCCACGCCAGGCTGCCGCAGCGTTTGGGTGTCCATCACCACGCGCGTCTCCACCATATCCAGCGGCTCGGCCGCGAGCAATCCCAGAGTCTGGCCCGCGCAATCGAACACCACCACTACCCATTGCTGCGTTTCCACCAGTTGATCCACCGCCGCGACGTCGTGCAGCGCCACCAAAGGCAGGCTCGCTCCGCCATATTGCATGGTCCGGCGGCCGCCCAGGTTCTCCACTTGCGCGGCGCGCACGCGCTCCACGCGCGTTACCAGCTCGATCGGAACCGCGCAGTCTTCGCCCGGCGCGTTCTGGAACAGCAGCAGCGAGCGCATTTCACCCGCTGCGTCTTCCTCCGACACCGCCGCCGCGACGGCGGGGTTGGCGGCGCGAGACAGGCCGGCGCGCGCCGCCAAACCAGCCACATCCAAAATCACCGCGACCTGGCCGTCGCCCAGAATGGTCGCGCCGGCATACTCCACCAAGCCCTGCAAATGCCGGCCCATCGGTTTGACTACGATCTCGACGGTGTCATGAAGTTCTCCCACCACCAGCCCATACTCCATCGTTCCGGCGTCCACCAAAACGATATTGAGCGCTCTCGATCCAGGTTCGGCCCGCGGGCTGCCCAGAGCGTCGGATAAGTAAACCATGGGAACCAGGCGGTCGCGCAGCAACACCAGTTCGGCGTCGCCCGCGCGGTCCGTCCGTTGTTCGATCTGGTCGGCTGGAATCCGCAGCAACTCGCCCACGCTCACTTGCGGAATGGCGAAGCGTTCTCCCGAATCCGACACCAGCAGCGACGGAATGATGGCCAGCGTGAGCGGCAGCTTGATGCGGAACGCAGACCCTCTTCCGGGCGCCGAATCGATCTCGACTTTTCCTCCCAGCCGGTCCAGATTGGTCTTGACCACATCCATTCCCACGCCCCGGCCGGAAACGTTGCTGAGCTTCTCCGCCGTCGAGACGCCCGGCATAAAGATCAGCTCCTGCCTCTCGTGCTCCGACATCTTCTGCAGCTGCTCGGCGGTAATCATGCCTTTGGCCACCGCGGAGGCGCCAATCTTATCCCCCGCCAGGCCCTTGCCGTCGTCTGAAATCTCGATCACCACTTGTCCGGCCTGGTGCCTGGCCGCCAGGATTACAGTGCCCATCGCCGGTTTTTTCGCTGCAATGCGCGCGGCGGGCGATTCTACTCCGTGATCCACCGAATTCCGGACCATGTGCGTCAACGGATCGCTGAGACCTTCGAGAATCGTCTTGTCGAGCTCCACCTCGCCGCCCTCCAGCTTGAGCTGGACCTCTTTGCCCAGTTGACCGGCCAGGTCGCGCACCAGCCGCGGAAACTTGGCAAACAGGCTGGATACCGGCTGCATCCGGGTGAGTGAAACCGCCCCCTGCAGTTCGGAAGTCACCAGGCTCACCCGATAAGCTCCCGCCGTGATCCCCTCCTTGTCCCCATTGCGGACCGCCTCGTTCAGCTGATTCCTTCCCAGCACCAGCTCACCCGCCAGCGTCATCAGCGAATCCAGAAGAGCCACATTCAGCCGGACGGTGGTCTCTGCCTGCGACGTTTGCGCGGCATGCACCGGTTTAGAGACGCCCTCGGCGGGCTCCTCATCCGGCGCCGGGGGCTGCGTGGGGGGCTGCGCGGGGAGCTGCGCGGGGAGCTGCGCGGGGGCGTGCGCCGGGCGATGCGCGGGGGCTGCCGCGGGTTCATCCGTCACCGCCGAAGGGGCGGCTGGGGCCGGAATGGCCTGCGGGGCCCGCACGGGTTTGGGAGCGCCGTCGTTGGCAATGTGATGGATCTGTTCTGGCCGCAGAGCCAATACCTGGCTCAGCGAGTAGCCATCGAGCGCGGTGGCGTACAGGACGTCCAACAGCAGTGTGTTGGAGGGCTCCTGGTCCAGTGTTCCGGCCGACTCCAGATCGAATTCCGTGCTGAGAATCCCGCCGCATTTCATGAGATTGTTCAGCACCTCAAGCGGCGTCTGGCCGCGCCGCTGAATATCGTTGATCAGGTCGTACTCCAGCACATAAACCGTCTTGCCGGCGCGGCGGGCCTGCTGCATATCGAACACCGAGGTGCTGATCGATCGGCTCCCGGGGGGAATCGAGATGGTCACCGTTTCTTGCGTCGAGTGTTTTTGATCGGGCTGTAAGTGTTCTTCCGCCAGACGGCTGAGCGCGTCGGTAAATTCCGAGATATCGGCGCTGTTGCTGTCGGCGTAGTCCTGAATCAGAGTGCGAAGCTTGTCAAAGGCCAGCAACAGGATGCTCACGATCTCCGAGTTCGGGATCATCTGGCCCGAGCGCACCAGATCGAGCACGTTCTCCGTCCGGTGCCCCAGCTCCTTGATCTTATGCAGGTCGAAAAAACCCGCGCCCCCTTTGATGGAATGCGCGGCCCGGAACACCCGGTTGACCAGCTGTTCATCGATGTCTGCACCGGCCTGCTCCATCGAGAGCAGATCGGTCTCAATGGTGGTCAAATGCTCGCGGCATTCGGCCAGGTATTCGAGTATTATTTCGTCGTCGATATTGGACTCGCTCATATAGGTCAGGCTCGCTCAGGGTTCCCCTTGGTGATCCTCAGCTCCCGGAAACCGAAAAGTGCTGATGGATGCGCATAGTCCGGAACAGGTCGAGAATATCCTGCGATACGTGGATTACCGTCAGATCCCCTCCGGCCTTCTTGAGTGAGTTGTGCGCGGAGATCAACAATCCAACGCCGGCGGAGTCGACCATCCGGGTGCCGGCCAGGTCGAGCGTCAGATGCACCATTCCTGCCCCCAGCATCTCTTGCAATTGGGACCGCAAGGCCGGCAGCCGGGCCGCTACCAGATCGCCTTCCGGCTGTACCACCGCGCTGGTTGCTTCCTGGGGCTTTGTCTGGTTGTTCATCAGGTCCATCCTTAGGTCTTATCGTTCAGAATCGTTGAATCAACGTCACTGAATTTCCGGCTGGATTGAAGCGGACGGCGCTGGCATAGTGCCGTAAGATCTCCATTCCCCGGCCATGCGTGTCCAGCGCACCGGCCTGCCGGTTCCAGGCCGCGCGCCAATCGAACCCCTGGCCTCCGTCGCGAATCGCGATGATCAGCCGGCCCCGCTTGATCCGCAGCACGCAGGTAATTCGCCCGCGCGGGTCCTGGGCGGCTCCATGTACCACCGAGTTGGTCAGCGCTTCCCGCAACAGCAGTTCCGATGAGAAAGCATTCAGGTCCGCGCAGGCTGTGCCGCGCCAGCGCTGGAACTGGAGGCAAAAGCTTTCAATCGCCTGGAGCGTCGGCGGCAGATCCACCCGCAGTTCGATTCTCGGCGCTTTCACTGCGGCACTTCCACCGCCAGAAGCAACAGGTCGTCTGAGGCCGCGCCAAACTGGAGGTCGGCGCAAATCCCGGCTACCGCGTCGGGGAGCAGATCCGCCTGGTGAAGAACGCATGCGGCCACCAGCCGCTCCAGGCCTTTTCCCCGTCCGCCCCCGGGAGAGGATTCAATGAGGCCGTCGGTGTACAGGTAAAACCTGTCGCCCGGCGCAACCTGGACTTCCTTGCGCTGAATGACCAGCGAACTGAAAATGCCGAGTGGATCGCTATCCAGTTCGACGGTCCGGGCCTTACCCGACGGCTCCACGAGAACCACCGGAGGATGTCCGGCGCTGACCACGGCGAGCCGGCCTGTCCGCCGGTTCAAATTCGCATAGCAGGCCGTCAGGTATTGTTCTTCGCCCAGCATCTGGCGCATTACCGTGTCGATGCCCCGCATGGTGTCTTCGGCCGAAAATAAGGGTCCGGTGTACTGGCGAAGCAGCGCTTTGATCGCGGACGTGAGAAACGCGGCGCTCGCACCGTGTCCGCTCACATCGGCGACAAAGTAGCCGAACACGTCCGAGTCCACCGCAACCACGTCATAGAAGTCTCCGCCCGCGCCTTCCAAAGGTTCGTAGTAGACCGCGAAGCATGCCTCCGGGCAGCTTTCCGGGCGGACCAGAATGGCCTGTTGCGCGTCGCGCAGCTCTTCCAGCCGGGCCTGGTGCTGCCGGGTAATCGCGCGATTGTTTGCACCAATCCGGAGATGCACGCGAACCCGGGCCAGCACTTCCTCGCCATGCACCGGTTTGGCGACGTAGTCTACCCCGCCGATTTTCAGCCCCTTCACCTTGCTCTTTACGTCGTTTTGAGCCGAGAGAAAAATGATGGGAATATCGGCGGTTTTAGGGTCCGATTTGAGCTTCGCGCAGGTCTCGAATCCGGATTCGCCGGGCATGACGACATCGAGAAGGATCAGGTCCGGGGCCTGGCTACGACTCAGTTGTCGAGCTGTCGCCCCGTCCGACGCGGTCAGCGTACGGAAGCCCTGCGCATCCAATACACTCTGCAGCAACACCACATTGACCTCGGTGTCATCGACGATGAGAATGGTTGGCGCGGATACTGGTGACGGCATCGATGACTCCATAACTGACTGGGGCAAACCGACCGCTCCGATGAGCGATCGCTCCTGGTGCCTCGCTGTGGGACATATCGTCCAAAGCGTGCCATTTTCTACTCGCTCGCAAGTGATGCCGGCACCGGTTTAGAACACGGGCATGCGGCCGGGAAGCGTGTGCCGGAGATCGAAGAAGATCGTATTGTCGTGGGCTCTCCCCGCGTTTGCGTTCAACCGCTGGATCGCCGGATGGAGCAGCGGTGGACCAGGGAGAATTGGCATCCCGCCATCGATTGAAAGGCGTCACATCGACTTCTTCGCCTATTCCGGATCGGTGCGGATTCTAAGTACGCTGACGCTCATATGGAACTGCACGGAAGCGTACGTATAATCTTCGTGCTTTGAGCTTTATGGTGTTGACTAGAGACAATGGATACTCTACGATCAGAGCGTCTGCTTTCTGTTGTCCTCAGAACTGACTAAACGCAGGACGCTTTCCCTCGGGTAGCGCCGCTAGTCATATGGCAGGGCTGGGAGCATTTGGAACAAGAGTGCTCGGCGACGCGGAACTCGTGACGAATCCAACTACTTCCCAGCCATACGTCTGAGCACGATTCCGCGTGCTAACGTACAGCAGCAGTTTATCACAGGGAGACCGCCGTGTCACCGTCTGAGTTGATTCGTACCAAGGACACGAATCGTCGTTTCTAAGCAGACTCTCTTCAGAATGGAAACAACGAAGAGTGGCAAAGGACAAGCAGGTTCGGGCTGTCATTCGGCGAATTGACAAGCCGCGCCTTACTACCTCCTGGGTCTCGTCGGAGAGCCCGGAAATGCAGAGGTTACTGATTGAAGTTCTTCCTCCCGCCGGAGAGACATTCCTGGTGGTTTGGGAGGAACGGAAGGACTCCGCTCGCGCAGCTTCGGCTCCCGACGGACACGCGAAAATGGGATCTCACCAGGAACGGGCTACCGGCTCGGGCTAGCGCACAAAAAATGCATGGCGCCGTTCTTGATGAAGTGAATACCTTACTATGCTTTTCGGGTCGATCCAATTGATTGTTGTGGGGTGATTGATGTCTCTTGCTGAACTTGCCGCCCAGCTAGGATGCGCGGCTGTTTTTTACGATACAGAAGTGAACCGGAGCGAAATGCAACCCATTGCGCTGGAGGCGGCGCGCCATGCAGTGATCGAGGCGCAGCGACGTTTCGAGAATGCTGCGACAGGACCTCCGTCAAAGGACTCGTAATCTCGTATGGCGATCCGCACCCCTAATGCCCCAATTTGACCCAATTTAACCCAATTTCCCGTCCCGGGCTGTAGCGCGATCCATTCGCACACTCGATAAGTCCTGAGAGCAGAATTCCCGCCTCTGGGTCACATCAAACCCATTCGTTTTATCAACGAAGTAGGCGGTATGGAGTCGCCGTCTTGTCCATTTGACGCTGGCATCTCTTCAATGGACGGGTTGGCAGTGCCTGATGGCCAAACACATGCCTTATGGTGTTGACCGAGAAAAAATCTCGGTAACCTTACCGCTCTGCAGCGCGGATACGTGACGAAATCCGAGTTGTTGCCGAGACCCACTCTACCAGGAGGCGACACTTGGCACCTACGAATGTCACCAACGTCACAACGTGTAAAGAGAAGGTCCGTCTGATTCTGGAATACAGCAGCGCAGTTCGGAACTTCTCCGATGCGGTAGCCGAGCTCTATTCTTGTAGGCTGGCTAACGACCACATGCTGTTGCCATACGCGATTCGCAGTGCGGAGTCCTGTCGCATTGTGGTGAAGCACGCGAAGTCTGCTTTCGAAGCGCACATGTCCAGGCATCGCTGTTGGTACGGACTTCGGTGCAGTTCGCAGGTGCCGGAACGTTCGGCTGGATAACAGCGCTTTAATCGCGTCCTTGCAGGCGTTCCACAGACGAACGAACCTGGTGTCGTCCCTCCCGGGCGAGTATGTGGCAAGCTCTCGTTACGCCGCGGTTAGACATTGAGTTCTACCATCGAGGGCGGGTGTATGTCCTCGCCCTTGGACCAGCCAATCTAACTTTTCATGGAATAAGTCGGTCCTTAATGTGAGATACTATTATTACATCCTAATTCGTATTCCTTTCCAGAACCGTCAGCTCGACAATTTCGCCGGCTAGCGCTCCTGAAAAGTCGTGACTCGACTTTTGGTGGTCGCCTGGGAGTGGTATTCCTGTGCGCCGCAAGGAGCAACATGGCCGAGCAAGCTGAACCTTCGAAATACGACCCGAGAAGCAATCACCTCCTGGCTCGATTGAAGAGGGAGGACTACGACGCGCTGATGCTGGTAGCCAAGCCAGTGGCTTTGAAATTTCACAAACGGCTGCTCTATCAGGACCAAAAGGTGGATGCCGTTTACTTTCCTTTGAGCTGCATGTTCTCACTGTTAGTCACTGTGGATAAAGAGCCCCAGATGGAAATGGCGACTATCGGGAGGGAGGGTGTGGTGGGAGCCTCGGAAGTGCTCCAAGAACTCGGGGCGATCGGTCTGAATCTGATTCAGATAGCCGGCTGGGCGATGCGAATTGACGCCGACGCCTTCCGGAGAGTGGTCAGCTGCCATCCGCTCATTCGGCAGATTGTCCAGCGGGATCAGTATTCGCTGATGCGTCAAATTCTCTATGGAGCGGCCTGCAACCGTCTCCATACCATGGAAGAACGGTGCGCGCGATCCTTGCTGATGACACATGATCGGGCTTGCCAGGATACCTTCCCGCTTACGCAGGAATTTCTTTCGCATATGCTCGGCGTCCGCAGAGCGACCGTAAACGTGGCCACGGGCGCGTTGAAGAAAGCGGGCGTCATACGCTATGTAAGAGGAAAGATTACGATCCTGGATCGGCCCGGTTTGGAGTCGGCCACCTGCGACTGTTACCAAAGCGTTGTCAAATTGTATGAATCTCAATTCGCGGCTGCCGTGCAATAACCGCAGATTGGCTAAACGGCCTTCACGGAAGTATAGAAGGTGAGAGGCCGCTTGTCGTTATACAAAGTAGGCGCTTCGCCCAAGCGGTCACCCGCTCGCGGCGTTTTCTAGCGCCGGCCGAAACACTTCCGTTAACTGGACGACTCATCCCGAGCCATCCATTCAGCCGTCGTCCTGAGGGAAGGCTGCTGGTTCGCGCGCCCTGGCTCGGCCTGTTGGGTTTGGCGGAAAGCCTCCGGGGTGCTGGACGTGAAATAGAAGCGCTCCAGGCCGCGGAGTGGACGGTTACGGCTGCAACCAAGGCAACTCCTTTTGCATCAAAGGAATGAGGAAACTCTTCAATTGATTGGACTCGCGCCGAAAGTCCCGAGTCGCCGAACCAGCCCGCCAGGTAGAAACCAGGGGAAGACAAGCCGAAGGCTTTGGAGGCGGCATGAGGATTACGGGCGTAGGCCGGCAGGTCCGCGGAGAAAAGATGGAACAATTTCACGATCACGACATTGCAGAATCCGATTCGTTTAGCCTCATTTTGGACGAGGCGCCTGGATCCTCGGAGCTCCTGGACACGGATGCGGAGGGCGGGGAAGTCACGCCGCCTCCGGATGAGTCGCCCTACACGGACGACCCTGTGCGCGTTTACCTGAGGGAAATGGGATCGGTGTCGCTGCTCACGCGGCAGGGCGAACTCGACCTGGCACGCCGCATGGAACTGGGCAAACTCCGGGTGCGAAAGATGCTTTCGCGATCCTTGCTGGTGCGGCAAATGGTTGTGGCGCTGTATGAGAACCTGCGCAAAGGGCTGGTCAAATTGGGTGATGTGGCCGAAATCAGAGCCGACGACCAGGCTGCCAGCGAGAGGAAAAAAGTCGAAGCCATGCGACGGCTCACAAGGGTCTGGCGATTGCATCGCGCGCTCACGGCAATGGAGCAAAAGCTGACCGCGACCTCAGGCCGTCATGTGCATGTGCGGGCGCGGCTAAGCGGCAAGCTACTTCGTCTGAGAGTGAAACTCGCGCTGGCCATCCGGGATGTTCCGTTCTCTGTGCGGCAGTGGACTGCCTTTGGAGACGCTTTCAAACAAGAGGCCGCGGCCCCAAAAGCGTCGGAACTGCGCCGCTGCGTGGGAGCTCTCCAGCGAAGTGAGATGGAAGCCGAACGGGCCAAGAAAGCGTTGGTGGAAGCGAACCTCCGCCTGGTTGTCTCTATCGCCAAGAAATATGTAAACCGGGGTCTGCACCTTCTGGATTTGGTCCAGGAAGGCAATATCGGTCTTATGCGCGCCGCCGACAAATTCGATTACCATCTGGGCTATAAGTTTTCGACGTACGCCACCTGGTGGATTCGGCAATCGATTACCCGCGCCATCGCCGACCAGTCGCGCACCATCCGGATTCCCGTCCACATGAACGAGAGCCTGATGAAGTTCGTACGATTCTCGCGCGAACTGGAGAACGAATTGGGACGTACGCCGACGAACGAAGAGATTGCCGGCCGGATGGAGACCACCACGCAGAAAGTTCAGGAGTTGAAGGCTATTTCGCGGGATCCAGTGTCGCTCGATCTTTCCGTGGGCAAGGACGGCGAGTCCGCTCTGCGCGACTTGATTGAAGACCGTTGGATCCAGCCCTTGGCGGATGCGATGTTCGAGAGTGACGTTCGCAAAGAAACTGCGGGAGCGCTAAAGACTTTAGACCCGAACGAAGAAACGGTTCTCAGGCTGCGATTCGGGATCGGTCACGATCGCGAGCATACGCTGGAGGAGATTGCCAAGCAGTTCGACCTGAGCCGCGAACGGGTCCGGCAGATCGAGGCGCAGGCGCTGCGACGTTTGCGCAACCCGGAAAGCGCACATCGACTGCGGCCGTTGTTGAGCGTTCAATAGACCCAAATCTCCGAGCGCCGGGTTGGAGGTCGATTTCTCTGTGCTGGTTCCGGACGCCGATCCGCGTGTCCGGCCCGGCATCAGCAATCCCTGCGTTGTGTCAGTTCGTTGCAACACCACTGTCATGACGCCGTCCTTGACGAATACCGAATCCGGGGCTGGCCACGCGGCATGTCCCTGAGCGTTCCTGGTGGCGGTGGCGACTTGTTGCGGGCCAGGCGACGCAAAAGGAACAAAGAATATGAGTATCCGATCCTTGCTCCAATCGAAAGTAAAGGCGCTGTTGATATCCGTATCCTGAATGAGACCTTCTTTGGGATGGAAGGTGCGATAGGGCAGGTAGTCGGCCGGCGTCGACGCTCCCAAGATGACCAGGGGAAGACCCGGCTGATAGGCTGCATCGGCCTTGAGACGGTCCGCTATGGCCCTGGCCATATCCATGTCGGCCATATTTTTCAACTGCAAATATTCGTGCCATAGATTCGTCTGATAGACGAAACCCAAGGCGGCAAACGCAAAAATAATCGCGATGGCCGATTTTAGACGACTGGTCGCGGAAGCAGCCAGGGCTATGGCAAAGATGCCAATATATACGGCCGCATAGGATATCAGGACGCGCTCGAAGAGAAACTGGTTGGGCGAAGCCAGACAGAGATTCGTTCCGTGAGCGGCAAACGGCAGAGCGCCAAGCATCACAAGGACGAATGCGCGATTTCCCGCTGGAAGGGACGCCCGTAACAGGCCCACTACAATCGCCAGAAGCCCGGCCACTGCTATTAGCTTCGTCCATAGCGGAAACAGGAACACGCCCGGCTGCCAGAAAAATGACGCCATCGCACGTAAATTCAGTGCTAGCGAGCGCTGAAGCTGGTCGAAAGAGCTAACCAGTTTATTGTAATCGAGCAACCCGATGCGGCTGATGAAGGAATTCATAATCAATAAGGCAGCCGCGTCGATGACTAGCCCTAAAATAATCAGTCCGAGCTTGGGTGCCACGATCGCCTTCATACAAGTGAGCCAGGGACGACCCTTCAACGCCTCAATGGCCGCCCATACCAGCACCACCACGGCGGCGAAGTAGAGAGCCCCCTGATACATCAAGAGCGCGCAGAATGCGCAGGCCAGCCCGATAATGCCGCCCCTCACCACGGCGAGAACGGCAAACCCGATTGCCAGTGGCATGGCGTAGCGCAAAGGATAAAAGGAGAAGCTTTCCAGGAAAAAGGGAAACGTGCATAGGATCAAAATAAAAACGGACCTGGCCCAACCGGTGACGCCCCATAACTCCGCCAGGATTACACCAACGCAGGCGAGAACGATTAAGCCGACGAGCAGTAAAAATGTCGGCGGGTACAGGTTGTCAAGCGCAAGCATGATGAGCTTGGAAAGATACCTGCCATAACTGGTCCAGTAATCCAGCAAATTATTGCGATATGAAATTTCAAAAAACTTGTCCGTGTGGAAAGTCGGCTGGCCTAGCTCTCCGGCATAGGCCAGGATCAGCCCGGCAACGAGTGGAACAGACAGCTGAGACTGCGAGAAGGCGGAAATCAAGATTTGCCAAAGGGCACGGAGCTTGATGACCGGAATCAGGGCGTCGTTAGTAGAACGATCGACATGAGAACGATCGACACGCTGAGCGCTATGGTCCGCGGTGCGAGGAGCCGGTCGAGCTGAACCATCGGGCGACGCTCCCGGGTGTTCCACGGGGCGGCCAGAGCGCTTATCTCGTGGCACGCGCAGCTCTTATATAGCCCGTATCGCAGTCTCTCCAGAGCGATGCTGGAGCCGGAAACGTGGCCGTGTGTTCAATTTGAAATACCGATGTGGCGCCTACGGCAGCCAGCAGCTGATCCAGATTGCGCGTGTACTTGCCCCGATCGAGCTTCCGCAGCATGCGTGGCGCGAACCCATCCGTCTTCTGGTACACCGGATCAAATAGGTGCAAGCGGCCATTCGGCCGCAGGCAGAACGCCAGTTCCCGCAGGATTGGTATCAAGTTGGAATCGCTCAGATGATGCGCCGTGCAACCCATCAGCACCTGATCGAACTCGCCCTCGCGAAACGGCCGGTCGAAAATGTTGGCGCACACCCAGTGCATCCCAGGCTGCTGGGACCAGCGTGTCTTCGCCTGAGCGATGCACGATTCATTGACATCCAAACCGACGTAGTCCATCCCGGCAAATGCCTGGCCCAGATGCCCGGACGCGCAACCGAAATCAAGCAGCCTGCCGCCATCGGCCACCGCGCCCCGGTACATTGCTTCCTTTTCCTTTGGATAGCCAAGGGCGTTTTGAACGAGCTGCCAAAAAAAGGGAACCGCAACTATGCGGTCGATCATCGAACCGGACATCAAGCGTATTCTCGCACGAGACCGCTCTCTTTGTTATCCTTGGCGACAGCATGGGGTTGATCAGTGTTATCTTGCCGGTTTGCAACCAGCGTATGGATATCACCGACCTGGAAGAATATGTCCGAGCGCTGGCCGAGTTGAAGTCGCCGTTTGAACTGCTGCCTGTCGTCAGCGGGGATCGACGAAGCGAGCTTCTTGAGATATGTAACACGGTTTCACAAAGAGAGTCCGCAATCCGCGTGTTCTCTCTGGAGGCTGAAGGCTGGGGACGCGCGGTGCAGTGTGGTCTGGCCGAAGCCCGGGGTGATCTGATCTGCTACGCTCACTCATCCCATACTTCACCCCAGGACCTCCAAAGGGTGCTGCGCTACGCGCTCTCACATCCGGATGATGTAATCAAGGCGAATCGTAGAATTCACGACGGTATTATGCCGCGTCTTGGCTCTCTGCTTTACGTTGCCGAATGCCGTTGGCTTTTTGACCTCCCTTATTGGGACATCAATGGTACGCCCAAGGTTTTTCCCCGAAAGCTCGGCAAGCTGCTGGCGCTCAAATCGCAAGACGATCTGGTGGATCTGGAATTCGAGGTGGTATGCCGCCGTGAAGGCTACCGCGTTCTGGAAGTGCCGCTGCCTACTATTGCCCGTGATGCTGTCCGCCAAACCACGAATCTGATGTCGGCCTGGCATATGTATGTCGGAGCGTATCGTTTGTGGAGGCAGATGCAAACGCCATGAACGCCTGCGGATAAGGCAAGACGTGGCGCACGCGCCCACGCGTGCCGCGTTCACACTCGTGTGAACGCCTTCCGAGGGGCAAAAAGGTGTTCACATGAGTGCGAACACGGCACGCACGAGTGCGCAATGTCACTTAGTTTTTTATTGCGCGAACATTTTAAAGGGCTTATGTTTGATTGCCATAGGCAGCAGGTTGCGCTAATGGTTACG
>Ga0209624_10002704_pt1 | contig 12977 bp, 10 predicted proteins | sample JacPinW_OM2H0_O1_FD_188565 | JGI IMG/M metagenome (GOLD analysis project Ga0209624, IMG submission 188565) | Forest soil microbial communities from Algoma, Ontario, Canada - Jack Pine, Ontario site 1_JW_OM2H0_O1 (SPAdes) (version 2) | ecosystem: Environmental > Terrestrial > Soil > Boreal...
CTCCTATGCGCCCGGCTTTATTTTCACCACCGCGTTGCCGCCGTCGGTCTGCGCCGCGGCGACCGCCGCGATCCGGCATCTGAAAACCTCAAGCTGGGAGCGCGAACGGCATCAGGACCGCGCCGGCCGCACCAAGGCGGTGCTTGCCGCAGCGGCGCTGCCGGTCATGACCAGCCCGACGCACATCGTGCCGGTCTATGTCGGCGATCCCGAACTGTGCAAAGCGGCGAGCGATATGCTGCTCACAGAGCACGGCATCTATATCCAGCCGATCAATTATCCGACCGTGCCGAAGGGCACCGAACGGCTGCGCATCACGCCGAGCCCCTATCACGACGACGTGCTGATCGACGCGCTTGCCGAGGCGCTGGTCGACGTTTGGCAAAGGCTCGGCTTGCCGTTTAAGGAGCGCGCGCTGGCGGCGGAGTGATTGCGAGCGGCCGAAGCCGGTCAGCTCAAATCCAATGCCGTTGCCCTCTTGAGGTGAGCAATTTCGCTCGGTCTTTCCCACCTTGCGGACAGTCCGGTTTCCTGCCACTCGAAAGATGCCGCCTTTTTCCTACTGGCATCATCAGACATCCTAAACAAACGGAGTATCGGCATGAAGAAGAAATCCCCGGCTGCGAAAAAGACCAGGAAGCGCGCCAAGGTCGCTTACCCCGGCATGATGGGTGACGGCACCGAAGAGCAGAATCTCGGCCAGCAGGGTAACCCGGCGGCGCGGATCAAGAAAAAGGAAGTGACGGCGGCCTTCGGCAAACGACGCCGCAAGAAATAGCGCGCGCCCTCCCCGCGGCATCGACCACGGTATTTAAGGAAGTGTGATGTGGCGGCGGCTAAGGAGCCGCAACGCTGCTTTTGGGCGTGTCGGGTGGCGGCGGCACTTTCGCTATTTGCGTTTTGCTGATCCGCCAGCGTTATCCGATGACTTGACGAGGTTTGCGTTGCGGCCGTTCGTGGGCGGCTGCGGACGCCGCCGCAGGCAGTGTCTTCTGAAAGTCCGCGAGGATGCTGGCGGCCAGGTTGGACGCCGGCATCGGACGGCCAAAATAAAACCCTTGCGCCTGTTCGCCGTTGGCACTTTCGAGGAAGGCCGCCTGTTTGGCGGTCTCGACGCCCTCGATGGTCACATGCATGTGCAGCTCGCGCCCCAAGGTGATGATCGTCTTGACGACTGTCTCGGCGTCACGCGTCGTGCCGTCGAAGCCCTGCATGAAGGAGCGATCGATCTTGATCTTGTCGAACGGGAATCGCCACAAATAACTCAGGCTGGAATATCCAGTGCCGAAATCGTCCATGACGATCGCCACGCCGAGTTCCTTGAGCGCCCGCAGTTCGGCCATGACGGATTCGCTGTCACCCAGAAGCAGGGTCTCGGTGATCTCCAGCTCAAGGCGGGACGGCTCCAGATTGGCCTCCTTCAGCGCGGCCGCTACAGTTCCGCTTACGCTGCCGGTGAAAAACTGGGCAGGGGAAAGGTTGACCGCCACCGTCAAGTGTTTCGGCCAGCCGGCCGCCGTTCTGCAGGCTTCGCGCAACACCCATTCGCCGATTTTGCCGATAAGCCGCATTTCCTCCGCTACTGGAATAAACTCCAATGGCGGGATGAGTGTCCCATCCGCCTTTGGCAAGCGTATCAACGCTTCAAAACCAAGCAGGCGCCGGTCCGACATCTGGAAGATCGGCTGATAATGCAGTTCAAAGCTGTCCTCGAGGATGGCATTGCGGATAATGGCTTCGAGCTCGATCCGGCCTTCCAGTTCGGCATCCATTTTCGGCAGAAAGAACCGGACGCAATTGCGGCCGTCGGCTTTAGCTTTATAGACCGCGAGATCCGCGCTTTTCAGCAGCCGCTCGGGCGTGTCGCCATCGGCCGGTGCGAGCGCGACGCCGATGCTCACGGTGGTGAACCATTCGTGCTCCTTCACCCGCATCGGTTCGGCGAGGGCGGAACTGAGCCGGCGCGCGAATTCCTCGGCTTGCTCCCTGCTCTCGATGTTGGGCTGAACCAATACGAACTCGTCGCCGCCCAGTCGCGCCAGCACGTCATCGCTGCGGATGACGGCCTGAAGGCGCCTGGCGATGATCTGCAGCAGAAGGTCCCCGCCATCGTGGCCAAATCTATCGTTAATTTCCTTGAAATGGTCGAGGTCGATGAAATGCACGGCGAGGTGGCCGCGTTGCTGCGCCGAAGCCGCGAGGAGGACTCTCATTCGGTCGATCAGGCTGGCGCGATTTGCCAAGCCAGTCAGCACGTCATGGTGGGCGAGGAAACGGATGCGCCGCTCGGCGTGTTGCTTCTGTCTGGTGCGCCGGTACCAGGCGATGGCCGGGATGCCGAACGACAAAGCCATCAGCGTGCAGAGCGCCGCCGCCGCCAGCACGAACGTCTTGAAAAAAACCCTGCGCTGTTCGGTTTCGTCGACGAAGGCTGCGACGACGGCGATCGGCCGCTGATTGACGACGATGGGAATGTAGGCCCGAGCAAAAAACCGCGGCAAGTCGGCCGAATTGGATTGCTGCACATCGACGATAGGCTGCCCGCTTTCGATTGCGCGCGCCGCGTCGGCGCTGAATTCCGATACATCGACGAGCGCGATTTTGTCGCGCTCCGATATAAGCTGCGAATATCCCTCGCGATTGAAAATTTCGTAGCGAAAGACAGGCCCGGAATTTCTCGCCGCCCGAAAAAACAGCATGGTGGCGGCCGATGGCTGTTCGCCGGCGGCGATTTGCTCGAGGTCGGTCGCGCTGACGCTCAGGTATTGCGCCCAGTTGCGCGCCGCCATGGTCGCATTCTGATAAAGCAGGTGATCGATCGTGATTTTGACGGTCGCCCATGTGCCGGCGATCAAGATGCCGAGCACAATGATAAAGACGCCGACGTTGCGCCGTAGAGTCATTCTTGCGAGCGACAGCATTTAGTTACCAGATCGCAGCTGGGCGATCTCCCCCTCGACCGTCGTCAACAGTTGGCGATTGCGCGGATTTGCGGCTTGCCACTCATCGGTCACTGTCCGGAAAATGGCTTGGGCGGCGTCGATGTCGCCCTGGGAGGGAAAGATGACCGTGCGCTTCGGATCGGATTTGAGCTGTTCCAGCACCCGATCGTCGTTGGCCATGAACGTGTCGGCGAAGTGCATTGCGAACCCGTCGCCGCTGTACTTGCGGATGATATCCTGCGCGGCCTTGGGCAGGCTGTCGAACTTCTTCTTGTTCATCACCACCACGAGCGGCGCGAATCCAAGGTGCAGGAGATAGTGGTAGCCGGTCACGCGGGAAATGCCGAAATTGACCAGCATCGAGGGCGGTACGGTAGCGCCATCGATATCGCCGCGACTGATGGCGTCAGCCGTCGCATTGATCGGCAACACCGCTGCGGACATACCGAGGGCATCGAGCACCACGCCCTCGGTACGATTGGAGGCGCGGATTTTTTTGCCCTGCAAATCCCCCAGCGATGCGACCGGGCTGCGCGTGTGCAGGCTTTGCGGACCGCCGGCGATGGCGCCGACAACGAAAAAATCCCCGTATCCCCGCAATGCTCCCGAAGCGACAAGGCGAGTATAGACGATGGAGGCTTCGCGCACGTCGCGGAACAGGCCGGGCAATTCCATCACCGCATCGTCGGGAAACTGCTCGGGCGTCAGGCCAGGATTGATAAAGGCAAAATCGGCGCCGCTATCCAGAACCAATTGCGCCTGGCCGGCGTAACTCTTGCCGAGCGAGCCGCTGGTGAAGGGATAGATTTGGATGAGGCCGTTGGCCGCCGTGTTGACGCTGTCAATAAAAGGCTTGACCGCGCTGAGATAAACGATCTCCCTGTCGGACGAGTAATAGGAAAACTTGAGCGCGATCGGCTCGGCGGCTGCCATCGCCGGCAACAGCGCAAACGCCAACAGCGCGCATCGTACCAGAGCTTTCAGCATCGATATTCCGATCTTGATCGCAATTGCGTAAAATTGCGTGGAACGCGTGATTTCCGCCGCCGTCTGGTCAAGCTCTTCAGATGGGTTGTGGTCGCCGTGGCGGCGCGGAAACTGCGCGGCGTGGATTGGTTCGAGTTAAGGCCTGCGGCCAAACTGTCTGTTCCCCGGCGGCTCGATCGCCTGCCGGTCCTTTCCAGTCGACGAGAAGACCCGTTTTTGCGGCCAATACGATCAAGAATTAAATTTGTAATTTCTTTGTTTTCTATGCACTTAGCAACGATCTACAGACTTCCCGGCATGACCAATTTTGCACAGCCTGCCCCGAAATAGGGCCTTCATCAATGCGCAACAGATCGTCGGCGGCGGTGCGTGTCGCTAATAATAGTTAGTGATCTTCGGCCGAATGCGCTGAGCATTATTGCTCACACCGCAACGCCTGCAGCGTGTCTAATGCTTCGGCACCTGCCCGAAAGCATATAAATCGCGGCAAGATGCCCCCAAGTTGAGCGGGCGATTCCCTTTCCGCCAAGAAAAGCTTATGGTCGGCCGCGTCATGGCGAAGAAGCGCAGGACTCCATTCGATCCGAAATCTTTTCTCGCCAGGATCGGCGATGGCCACGGCGTCAGCAAGTACCGCAGGGAGCAGACCGTCTTTGCGCAGGGCGATCCGGCAGATGCAGTCTTTTACGTCCAGAAGGGCAAGGTGAAGCTCACCGTCGTTTCCGAACAAGGCAAGGAAGCCGTCATTGCCATTCTTGGGACGGATGCGTTCTTCGGTGAGGGATGCCTGGCCGGGCAGACGCAGCGCATCGCGACGGTCACGGCCATGACGGACTCCCTGATCGCGCGGCTGGAGAAGACAGCTATCCTTCAGGTGATCCATCGGGAACCGGCATTTTCAGAGAAGTTCATTGCGCATCTTCTGGGCCGCAGCATCCGAGTCGAGGCAGATCTGGTCGATCAGCTGTTCAATTCGAGCGAGAAGCGGCTGGCCCGCCTGCTCCTGCTGCTGGCAAACTTCGGCAAGGAAGGGGAACCTGAGCCGGTAATCGCGAAAATCAGCCAGGAGACGCTTGCGGAGATGATCGGCACGACACGATCGCGCGTGAGTTTCTTCATGAACAAATTTCGCAAGCTGGGCTTCATCGACTACAACGGCGGTATCGAAGTCCACAGTGCGCTGCTCAATGTCGTTCTGCACGATCAGTCGCAGATCAAGAATTAGATTTTACATCTTGAGCGGCGGCGACGAGCGACTTCCAATCCGGAAAGCGGCCGCTGTTCAATTACGCCGATCGCTTTCAGTAGGGGCCGTAGCCACCCAGCACGCCATTGATCACGCGGCCGACAAGGGGAATGCCATAGCCGGGGCATCCACCGTAGCCATAGCCCGGGCCATACCCGTAACTGTAACCATAGCCGGCGCTGCTGTCGTAGATCGGCCCGCTGCTGTAGCCGCCACCGTAGTATCTCCCGCCGCCGCCTCGGGCATAGTGTGCGCCGCCGCCGTGGCCGGCCACATGTCCGCCACCGCCATGACCTCCGCTGCCGCCATGACCATGGGCAGCGAGCGCGGTCGTCGCCATCGGCAGACAGCCGAGAGCAGCCGCTGCCGCCCGCGCAATGAGTGTTTTATGAAGCACGTGAGCCTCCTGGTTAGAGCTCAAACAAAACATTTTGTTCTGAAGATACAACAACGCCGCATTGCCACCACGATGGGTGCGGTGAAACGTCCGTGGTGAGCAGTTTGATACAGCCGGCACTCGGCCATCCGGCCTAGATTTGTCGCCAGCGTCGTTTTTCAAGAACGAGAACTGAGATAAATTATGTTCACCGCCGAACAATATCGCGCCAAAGCGATCGAGTATTCCGATTTACTGAGGGTAGCGAATAGCCCCGGCGAGGTGAGCGAATATCAAAGGCTAAAACGGAGCTTCACCGAGCTCGCGGACAACGAGCAATGGTTGACCGACAATCACGGCAAGACCGCGCATGCGGCAGAAGAATCTGGAGGACGCAAAGATGTTTATGTCGGGTGAAAGTCTCGTAACCGTGTTGCTGGTCGGGCTGATTGCCGGCTGGCTTGCCGGCCAAATCGTGCAAGGCACCGGGTTTGGCATCGTCGGCGACATGCTGATAGGAATCATCGGTGCGTTCATTGGCAGTTGGCTAATCCCTCAACTCGGCCTCCATCTCGGGTCGGGCATGATCGCGGCGATCGTCAACGCGACCATCGGCGCCGTGTTGCTTTTGCTGGTCGTCAGGCTCGTTCGCGGCGGAGGCGGAGGAAGACGTTGGGGAGGCAACTGGGGAAGACGAGGTTGGGGAGGCAATTGGGGCCGGCGCTGATAATCGATCGCCCGTCAATTCCGATTCCTGCCGCCCCAGCGGCTGCCTCATTGCAGCAGCCAAGGACACGGCACGGAAAACTCTCGTGGCAAACTTTGGTCGGTTAGCACCGGAATTTTCCAAGCACACGTCGGACGCTGACGCTCCGCCACCACGGCGACGCTGAAATCGTGCATCGTGGATTGGTTCCAGTTAAGGCCTGCGGAAAAACTGTCTGTTTCGTGACAATTCGATTTTATCCCGGCGCTTTCCGGTCGGCGAGAATAGGGCGGTTTTTGGCATCAAATGCGATCAAGAATTAAATCTGTAACTTTTTATTTATGCGTTTGGCAACGATCCACAGACTTCCCGAGCTGAGCAATTTTGCACAGCCTTCACTCGGGAATAGGGCTCTCATCAATCGGTAGGGCTTGCGTATCCGGTCCGCGGTTCGACGATCATTCAGGCGTGTTCGCGGCGGAGACGAATGGCGGGGCAATGGGGAGGATTGCTGGCTGGCGGCTCGTCGTTGTGATGAGTCGGTTGGATCATGAGGGTAGCATGGAGCCGTTGAACTATCGGGAGCGCGTCCCACCGGCAAACGTTTGGGCGTTGACCCCCGGCCAGCCGATCAGAAATATCGATGATGCGAGCGCGCTCGCCCAGGCGATTGTGGATACGATCCGCGATCCCCTGCTCGTCCTCGATCAGGACCTGCGCGTCGTCACCGCGAACCGATCTTTCTATCAGATGTTCAGGATGAGTCGTGCGGACGTTCACGGCCGCCCGGTTTACGGGCTGGGCGATGGACAGTGGGATATTCCCGGACTTCGGCAGTTGCTGGAGGACGTCGCGCCGCAACACGCCGTGATGGACGCTTACCAAGTCGAACAGGATTTTCCCGTTATAGGACAGCGCTCGATGCTCCTGAATGCCCGGGAGGTGTTCAGTCAAAGAAATCAGAAGCTCATTCTGCTGGCGATCGAAGACGTCACCGAACGGCGCGCCGCCGAACGACGGATGGCGGAACTGCTGCAACAGAAGGAGACGCTGCTGCAGGAGATGCAGCATCGTGTCGCCAACAGCCTGCAGATCATCGCCGGCATCCTCATGCTCAAGGCGCGAACCGTGAGATCGGCGGAAACCCGCCTGCATCTGCAAGACGCGCACGTTCGCGTCATGTCCGTGGCGACTGTGCAGCAGCAACTCCATGCGTCGTCACACGGCGGCCTGATCGAGCTCGGCCCTTATCTTTCCAAGCTGTGCGACGCTTTGGCGGTTTCCATAGTTGGCGACAGCCGGCCGATCACGCTGAAGGTGGAGGCCGACCCCGGAACCGGGGTTTCCGCCGAAGCGATGAGCCTTGGGCTTATTACCACCGAACTCGTGATCAATGCGCTCAAGCACGCATTTGCCGAAAGCAGCGGCGGCGAAATCCTGGTCAAATATGAGGTCGACGGAGCCAGCTGGCGCCTGTCGGTGTCTGACGACGGCGTTGGATCGCAGCAGGAGGGCGGCGGCCGCGGACATACCGGCTTGGGGACCACCATCGTCGAAGCGCTCGCGCATCAGCTCAACGCCCACGTCGATAGAATCAGCCGATCGCCGGGTACCATCGTCTCGATCGTCCACACCGCCTGACAGCCACGGAGAGCTGTGCCCGGCTAATCGCGGAGGCCGGGCCGCTTCCCCTGTTGCCAATCGTGCGGCTCAGGAACGTGCCGCGCAACCCGCGGCGCCGCCAGCGCGACCGATACAGTGACGACAAGAAAGCGCGCCAGATGATGCGCGCCGACGAAGACCGGATCGAGGTGCAGCGCCAGCGCCAGCACCATCATCGTGTCCTGCGCGCCCGGCGAAAACGCGATCACGATATTGGCGATCGGAAACGGCAGAAAATACGCGTCGACCGCAATGAAGGCCGTGGCCACCGCCATCGCCACCGCGAACGAGCCGAGCGCCGCGCCGAGATAGCCGGCGAGCATCCGCAACGATGTGTTGGCGAAACGCGAACCGACCAGCGCGCCAAGCGTGACAACCGAGGCGCCACCGAGCCACCACGGCAGCGCGGCCTGGATGAGGCCGGTGCCGTGCAGGATCGCCGACCCGGTCATGGCGCCGAACAACAGGCCGCCGGGAAAGCGCAGCTTGAGAAACGCCAGCGCAAAAGCAGTCGAAACCGTCACCAGCACGATCATTTCGCCGAGTACGGCAAGACCGGCCGGCCCGCGCGGCACCGGCAGCGACGGCACGACAAGCCCGAACAGCGCGAGCCCGTTCGGCAAGCCTAGCACCAGCAGCAGCACACGAACCGTCTGGACGATGGCGATGCCGCGCAGGTCGCCGCCAAGCTCGGTCGCCAAGGAGATGCCTTGCGCCATGGCGCCGGGGCTGGCGCCGAGCAGCGCCGACAGCGCGTCCCAGCCGTGGACGACGCGCAGATAGCTCATCGTCGCCACCATCATGGCGATCGAGCCTAGCATCACCAGCGCAATGCTGACAGGCCAGGTGGCTACACCGTGCAGCGTTTCCGGCGTCACCACGGTGCCGAGCAGCGTGCCGACGACGACGTAGCAGATGCGCGCCAGCGCCGGCGGCACGCGGACCGGACGGCCGATCAGCGCCGCCGTTGCTACCGCGACGACCGAACCGGAGACGAGCCCGGCGGGCAGGCCGAGCAACGCGAACGCAACAGCGCCCGCGAGCGCGATGAGGAGCGTCTCGGCGGTCTCGACCAGCACGCGCGGCGGCGAAAATGTGAGCGGCATCGACCGGCCATGAATGACGGCTGCGGCAAGCGGCGTCAATTTAGCCGCACGCCAACAGGCCACTTAATTTTGCTTTCTCCCTGCGGAAGAAGAAGGAAAAATGGGCGCTTTCTCGCCGCATAGACACCCTCGGCAAACTGTGGTGACCTTGCGCAAGATCAAGCGTTGCGCGCCCAAAAGTATTGCGATGACGTTGGGGTAGGTCATGTTGCAGGGGTGGGTCGTTGTTGTCATTGCACTCGCCTATATCGGCCTTCTGTTCCTGATCGCGAGCTACGGCGACCGCACGCGCGGGCTGGCCCGCGGCACCTCCTCGCGGCTCCTGATCTATCCGCTGTCGCTCGCCATCTATTGCACCTCGTGGACGTATTTCGGCTCGGTCGGGCTTGCCTCGCGCACCGGCTTCGACTTCCTCACCATCTATATCGGGCCGATGCTGATGGTCGGCCTCGCCTACCCGCTGTTGATCCGCATCGTGCGGCTCGCCAAGGGCCAGAACATCACCTCGATCGCCGACTTCATTGCGGCGCGCTATGGCAAGAGCCAGGCGGTGGCGGCGGCGGTGGCGCTGATCGCCATCATCGGCATGATTCCGTACATCGCGCTGCAGCTCAAAGCGGTGTCGTCGTCGGTCAGCACGATCCTTGCCGAGGCCTCGCCCGGCGGCGCGGCGCAACCGCTGCTTGGCGACGTCGCGCTGTTTGTCGCGCTGGCGATGGCGACATTCGCCGTGCTGTTCGGCACCCGCCATATCGACGCCACCGAGCATCAGGCCGGACTGATGCTGGCGATCGCCACCGAGTCGATCGTCAAGCTTATGGCGTTTCTCACCGTCGGGGTGTTCGTCACCTTCGTCATGTTCCACGGCCCGTTCGCACTGTTCGCGCGCGCGCTCGACGAGCCGCACACCGCGCCGGTGCTGACGCGCGTTCCGCAGTTTGCATCGTTTTGCGCCATGACGGCGCTGTCGTTGTTCGCCATCGTGCTGTTGCCGCGGCAATTCCATGTCACCGTGGTCGAGAACCACAGCGAGGCCGAGATCCACCGCGCCGCCTGGCTGTTCCCGGTCTATCTCGTGCTCATCAATCTGTTCGTGCTGCCGATCGCAATGGCCGGCCTGCTGACGTTTCCAGCCGACCGCATCGACAGCGACATGTTCGTACTGGCGCTGCCGCTGGCCGCCCATTCCGAAGCGATTACGCTCGTTGCCTTCATCGGCGGACTGTCGGCCGCGACCGCGATGGTGATCGTGGAATCGGTCGCGCTTGCCATCATGGTCTCGAACGACATCGTGATGCCGCTGTTGCTCAAGCGCCGCGCCACGCTGAGCGGCGAGACGAGCGACGCAGGCGCCCAGCTTTTGACGACGCGCCGCATCGCCATCTTCGTCATCCTGCTGCTCGCTTACGTCTATTACCGCTCGGCCGGCGAGGCGCAGCTTGCCGCCATCGGGCTACTGTCGTTCGCCGCGGTGGCGCAATTGGCACCGGCCTTTTTCGGCGGACTGATCTGGCGGCGCGGCACCGCTCTGGGCGCGATCGCCGGCATGAGCGCCGGCATTCTGGTGTGGGCCTACACGCTGCTTTTGCCGAGCATTTCGGATGCCGGCATTGTCGGCGCGCGCATCCTCACCGACGGGCCATGGGGCCTTGGTTTCCTGCGTCCGCAGGCGTTGTTTGGCATTGATCTGCCGCCGCTCGTCCACGGCGTGCTGATGAGCCTTGCGGTCAACGTCGCCGGCTATATCGGCTGCTCGCTGATCCGCGGGCCGGCGGCGATCGAGCGGGTGCAGGCGGATCTTTTCGTACCGACGCTCGCTCCCCTCCTCGGCCCGATGTCGCCGAGCTTTCGGCTGCGCCGCGCCTCGGTGAATGTCGGCGAATTGATCGCGACGGTAGCCCGCTATCTTGGCGAGGAGCGCACGCGCGAATCCTTTGCGAGCTTTGCGGCTACTCGCCGCATCAGTCTCGAGCCGCAAGCCGAGGCCGATTTCCAGCTGCTGCAATATGCCGAGTATCTCTTGGCGTCGGCGATCGGCGCGGCCTCGTCGCGGCTAGTGCTGTCGCTTTTGCTGCGCAAGCGCACGGTTTCGATCAAGGCGGCGTTAAAGCTTCTCGACGACGCCAATGCCGCGATCCATTACAACCGCGAAGTTTTGCAGACCGCCCTCGATCACGTCCGCCAGGGCATCGCGGTGTTCGACAAGGACCTGACGCTGGTCTGCTGGAACCGCCAGTTCGGCGACATTTTCGATTTGCCGCATGAGCTGACGCGCGTCGGCATCGCGCTCGCCGAGATTTTGCGCCACGTCGCCCGGCACGGCGAACCAAACACGAAGACCATCGAGGATTTCATCGCCGAGCGGATTGCGCGCTACACCTCCGAAGCGGAGCCGTTCCTCGAACGCTTCGCCGAGCGGGGCCTGGTGATCGAAGTGCGGGCAAACCGCATGCCCGATGGCGGCATGGTCACGACCTTCACCGACATCACTCCGAGCGTAAAGGCGGCGGAGGCGCTGGAACGCGCCAACGCGACGCTGGAGCGCCGCGTGCGCGAGCGCACCGGTGAACTGACCCGGCTCAATGCCGAGCTCGAACGCGCCAAGGCGGAAGCCGACGACGCCAATGTGTCGAAGACGCGCTTCGTCGCCGCCGCCAGCCACGACATTTTGCAGCCGCTCAATGCGGCGCGGCTTTACGTGACGAGCCTGATCGAGCGGCAGCGCCAAAGCGAGGTCGAGGATGCCGATCTGGTGCAAAATATCGACGCCTCGCTCGAAGCGGTCGAAGAGATATTCACCGCGCTGCTCGACATTTCGCGGCTCGATACCGGTGCGATGAAGCCGGAAATCGCCGATTTCCGCATCGACGAATTGCTGCACCGGCTCGACGTCGAATTCGCGCCGCTGGCGCGCGAAAAGGGCCTGGCGCTTGATTTCATGCCGTGCTCGCAAAGCGTGCGCTCGGACCGGCGGCTGCTGCGCCGGCTTCTGCAAAATCTCATTTCCAACGCCATCAAATACACGCCCGCGGGCCGCGTTCTGGTCGGCTGCCGACGGCGCGGCGGGCAGCTGCGCATCGAGGTTTACGATACCGGCATCGGCATTCCGCACGCCAAACGCCGCGCCGTGTTCAAGGAATTCCATCGGCTCGATCAGGGTGCGCGGGTGGCGCGCGGCGTCGGTCTTGGGCTGTCGATCGTCGAACGCATCGGGCGCGTCCTCGACTGCGAAGTGGCGCTGAAATCGAATGTCGGCCGCGGCTCGCGCCTGTCGATCGAAGTGCCGCGCGCGAAAACTCTGGCTGGCGTGCCGAAGCTGCGCGCGCTGCCGCGGCTCGACGTCGGCCGGCTCGACGGAACCGTGGTGCTCTGCATCGACAACGAGCGCGCCATTCTCGATGGCATGGACACGCTGCTCGGCGGCTGGGGCTGCCGCACGCTCAAAGCCGCCGACCTCGCCGAGGCGCTGGCGGCCATCGATGCCAGCGGGCTTGAGCCCGACGGGCTTGTGGTCGACTACCACCTAGACGGCGGCAACGGCGTGGCCGCGATCGCCGAGCTGCGGCGCCGCCTCGGCCGGCAAAACGGTCACCCTTTGCCGGCCATCGTCATCACCGCCGACCGTTCGCTGCATGTGCGCGAAGAAACCCGCGCCGAGGGCGCGCATCTGCTCAACAAGCCGCTCAAGCCCGCCTCATTGCGCGCGCTGATCGCGCAGTGGCGGGTGCAGCGGGTCGCAGCGGAGTGATGATTGTCATCATCCGCGCAGGCGGATGATCCAGTAAGCACTACACAATCGGCGAATACTGGATCGTCCGCCTGCGCAGACGATGACACCATCAAGACGGCTTATGCGGCCACTGCCCGGCTTCGATCTTGCCGGCGGCGATGACGGCCTGGGTGCGGCTCTCGACGCCGAGCTTTTGCAGGATGGCGGAGACATGCGCCTTCA